>Ga0315909_10001136_pt1 | contig 36072 bp, 58 predicted proteins | sample LakEriMetagenome_11_FD_203527 | JGI IMG/M metagenome (GOLD analysis project Ga0315909, IMG submission 203527) | Freshwater fungal communities from buoy surface, Lake Erie, Ohio, United States - Buoy 2 MA125 | ecosystem: Environmental > Aquatic > Freshwater > Lake | place: USA: Lake Erie, Ohio... | reverse complement strand
TGAACTCAACCTTACCAGCATAGAAGTTATAGATTTCTGAACGGAACAAATCAAGGTTGAAACCAGACTTGTTGTATACACGTTTGAAAGAGTTATCCAACTGCTTCCAAAGACCGACAGATAGACGTACATCATCTGGACCATCCTGACGTACTCTACCACCTTGTCCCCACATGAGGTAAGTCTCAATGTCAGTTGCTACTTTAGTCAAGTGAGCAGCTTCCATTGTGGTCAAGAATGTACGGCTTAATGAACCGTTTGACATTGCACGTTTAACATAGTCCTTACCCATACGGCTAACCATTGTTTCAAGGTTAGCAACTGCTGGATCTACGTTTTTGTCAAAGTTTCTCCAGATCTCAGTTACAGGTACAGTACCATCAGCATTCATACCACCTTTGATCATAAGATCAGCACGGCTTGATACAGAGTAATGTACGTGTGCTTCAGCTCCTCCTACAAAGTTGTAGAACTCACGGAAACCTGTAGCAGTGATGATGTCAGAGAAACGTTCTCCATATTCACCACGTGCAGAACCTTTACGGAAGATTTTAGTACCAGATACCAAGTAAGTATCAGCATCAATACCGTTACCAGTATCATTGTTTACAAGCTGTACAGTATACAAGAAGCCATCACCCAAAGGAATGATGTCATCTGCAGTGATGTACATCTCAAAACCATTGTACTTGTCATAGGTGATGATGTCACCATGACCAAACTCTCTACGTGAAAGTTTAATCTTGAAGGTTTGACCATCGATACCTACAGTACCGGTTTCTTGTGAATCAACAATGTATGGAAGATCTTGTACAACTGGTGTTTGCCATTTGTACTCACCACGTGCATTGTCAACGTTAATTACATTCTTACCACCAAAGGAAGACATCTGATAGAGAGGCATTTCTACCTTTTGAGCCATAGCCCAAAGGTCCACAGGACCAAGGTCCATAGGTTCTGCATTCTTCAGCATGTTTACCAGGTGGTATGAATCTACGTGCGAACTAGCCGCATAATTGGTATCTCGTAGAAATATACCATTGTTTAAAACTGGAGTTGCCATGTTTACTTATTTAACTTAGAGGTTAATTTTTTTATCGTTTAAAGAATCCTCCACCTGTTGTATTACGTGGTATTCTTCTTTCTTTTACTTCATCTTTCTCAATGACCGGTGCACTGCTCTGAAGTTTGGCCTGTTCAGTCTTAAGTTGTCTTACTACCTTTTCAGTAGTTTCAACCTTAGCCTGTTCTCTAACCTTACCTCTGTATCCCTCAGGATCAGAAAGTAACCAAAGAGCCTCAGCAATCAATCCGTGATTTGGCTCAACATACTGGTACTTCTCTAAAAGATGGCCTAGCAAGTTTGTAGGTCTTCCAGAGATAGAAGGATAGTTAGGTTGTACAAGACCATTATACAATAAGCCTTGGGTCTTTTTATCCAACTTCAGTCCGTTGATCTCTGCAGTGGCTACAGTATTATAGACATTTTCCATATACTGTTGTGCTGCAGCTTGTTGCTGTTTACGGAGATTTTCTTGTTCAGCAAGTTTACTTTGAACTACACGTTCTTGCATTGCATCCAATTTTGGCTTGAACTTCAATGCCTTTGCTTCAAGATCTCCTCTGTCTTTCCAGCTATCAATTTCTTCATTGATTTCTTCAATGGTACCAAAGTTTGTAGCTCTGAGGTATTCACGAACAATCTGTTCTTGGTCAGACTCCTGAGCTGGATTAAGATCTCTTACCTCTTCTGCAGAAGCAAGAACCTTGAATAATCCTTTAAGGTCTGTACCACCATCAGCTACATACTTAGCAGCATACTGCAGTTCTTGTGGAAGGCTATCAAAGAACTCTACTGGAGTTTCCTGACGTACCTTGTTTTCAATCTCTGCAAAGTTTGCCTCAAGCAATTCTTGGTAGTCATTGAGAGTGTACTCATCAAGAGGTTTGTCATCATCAAATGGAACAATCTTACCGGCTTCAATAAGTTTGTTAACTACCTCAGCCATTCCATTCTTTTCAACCTTTGGTCTGCCAGCTTTCTTTTCTTCAGGTTTATCTTCCTTCTTTCTAAAGTCAGCTTCAGGGTCTACTTCACCGATGACATCATCAATCTCAACTTTTTCTGTTGGCTCTGAGCCTGGTTCATCAGAGTCTTTGTCAATAAAGGAGAGGTCAACAGAAGGCTTTGTAAATACATTAGGCTTCTGTTCCTCAGGAAGCAGGACGTTTTCTGCTCCCGGTGTTCCTAGAAAGTCTAAACTATCTAGGTCCATATCTACTTGCTCAATCTGAGTAGTCTCAGCAGCAGTAGATGCTGTTTTATTATCTTCCATTAATTGTTGGTTTTACAATACAATATACACAAAAGTATAGGTTTAAACTTTATAAATTCACAAGCCATTTTAGAATAGAGTGAGTTTATAGCAAAGTACCCCCTATTTTACTTTTTCTTCTTGTTTTCTGTGCTCTTTTTGTCAAACTTATTCTTGTTTTCCCTTGCAATTTGGAGCTGAGTTTGGGCAATTTCTTTCTTAGTATTCAACTCCTGTTGCTTAATGCTGATGTTTTGACTCACTTCTGCCTGTCTATTGATCTCCTTTTCTCTCTGTAGACTGATATTGTCTAACTGAGCATTAGTCCGGTTGATTTCTTTTAGGGCATCCATGTAGTCACTTTGTTGGTTCTCATTGATGTCAACGGTTGAACCAAACCCAGCAGCTTTAATCTGAGCCTCCTGAATACGATTAGCACGATCTTTATCATTCTCAACAGCCTCAAACTCTCTCTTGAGTCTTTCCTCTTCAGCTTTGGCAGCAATCATTTCTTGTTGCATTGCTTGTTCTTGCTGAGCTTCTTGTTGACGTATCTCATTCTGCTTACGTTCAGCAGTTCTAAGAACCTCATTAACATCAGGAAGATTATCAGCAATAAGCAATTGACCAAGATCATAGATGCTGGCACCAGTTGTATTGTTATTAATGGCAAGCTGTTTAAGCTGCTCAACAACGGCTCTATGGTTAGCCTTGGTAGTACAGAATATATTGAGGTCTCTCAACAACAGCTTGGTACCATTGATCTCAAAGTTCTTCCTTTGTTCAGTATTGGTGATGTACTGTAACCTTACAGAAGGTTTATTAGATTGGTAGTACTGGGCAAGGTCTGTCCTCATCTGGTGCACACGTGGCATCAGATAGTCACTATGTTGAATAAAGTAAACCTCTGTTTGAGCATAACTGGCATTAATCGATTGTTCAATACCGGTAGCAGTCTGCTGTGAGATCTGTTGTCCTAATCTTTGTGGAGTAAGACCAATTACCTCAAAGGCCTGAGATTTGAAATAGTTAGCAAGATTAATCCTTGACATCAAACGGTTTGTCTGTTCAAGGTCAAGCTTCTGATAATGCTGGAAGGCCAGGGCATTCTCAGTATTGGTAATCGATGTATCCAGTGGCAACATCTGGAAGTTCTTCATTGCCACGTATGCTTTAGCCAGGTTGTTCTTTCCCCAATCTTCTCCTAATGAGTGTCTAGGTAAAGCATTCTGGTCAAGCAAGATTACAGTTCCTAATTCGTCTACAAGAATATCTGCAATCTGGTTATTTACGATATTGTAACCAATCTGGAACGGCTTCATCAGGTCAACCAAAGAGGTTGATCTGGTATTACGGTCTGAGAATACAGATCCCTCTACCGGAAGTTTACAGCCATACAATGAGTCATCTCCCTTAAATTGAAACTGAAGAGGGCCCATGTTATTCTGATTGATCCCAAGATAAATAGGATTAATACCACCTGGGTTATTTGTACCCCAGTATGTTGGGTGGTTAGGTCCAATCTTTACTCCACCCCAAACCTCATTGATGTAGATCCAATCGATGTGTTCACCAAAGAGTAGGTTTTGTCTAGACTTGTTCTTAAACAAATCCAGGTTATAGACAGGCTTGTCTGTTACTACATATGATTCATCAATGATATCAGTAGTTACCTGACCCATATCATCAATCTTAGTCAAGTGTCCAACCTTACGTTGTGACTTCCAGTAAGCTGTAGTTACACGGAGAAGGTTAGTCATACCCATATCAAACCAGTCTTCACTGTCTGAAAGGATCCAGTTTACAATGTCACCACCTCTGAGGGTATTATCCCACATAGAAGTGTACTGACGGTATGCCAGGGACGGCATGTTTGTATTCCAGTCATGTGACTTGGTACCATCATAGTAACTACCGTCATTCTGATAACCTTGGATAGGATAACCGGCTGAACGTACAGGATAGATCTGCTCAAGTGTTTCCATCTGCTCCTCTGTCATCAACCATCCATAACGGTCAATAACATCAGCTACAGTCATCATATCAAACTTACCAACCCATTGGCCTTGGCTGATATAACGGGCATCTGGAGATTTATGGTAGAAGGTAAGAACAGGATTCCAGAGCTCAACATCATAGTCATCCTCAAGCATACGGAAATGCCAGAACTCCCTATCTGTAATGAGCATATCCCTAAAAGCTCTCTCCTCTAATTCCTCCATTCCAAATCTTTCCTGGTCAACATTGTGCTGGTGAGCTGCCCACTGTTCAGGAATAGATCGATATTTTTTATCAAAGAAGCCTTGAATCTCTGGGAGACTCTTAACATTCTCAGGACTCATTGCTTGTTGAAACTCCTCTGATTGAGGATCCATTCCATCTTCAACAAGTCTTTGCATAAGTTTTCTCTCAGCATCTTGTACCAATGACTGCTGAAGTTGTTCTTTTTTAAGCTCAAGAAACTCATTGTATGAGAACTCATCTACAGCTCTGTATGATACAGAACTAGATCTTTTAGCAAACTCAGATACAAGAGTGTTGATTACGTTAGGAATAATAGGGTAGAACTTCAGTTCCAATGCTGATGCATCCTCTCTGGTAAGGGTTTCAATAAGGTCTGCATACTCATTGTCTTCCTCAACAATGTAGTCCCCTTTATCTATGATACCTTTTGCAAGCTTATAATTCTTCATAAGCCTACGAGCATTTCTACGGACATGCTGAAGGCCTTTCCATTCTAGCCAATCAAGGTTCCATGCTGTCCAGTCATTGTCCTTTTCTTTCCTAGGAATAAACTGAATAGGCTGGTTAAGAGTACCCATCTTGTTGTACTCTACTTTGGCACCAGCCTTGAGTTGCATTGCATTATATATCTGCATATTACCTTAAATTTTTAAATGCATTCCTGGGTAATTTCATTCCTGGGAATCTATCATTAGACCCTCCTATGTGACGGAAGGGACTACTATTTAATTTACTGAAATTCCTGCTGTTATCCAACTTTTTGCTACCAGTTTCTTCATAACGTTTCTTATAACCCCTGTTGGCTTGCTGAACTTTTGCAAAAGCAACCAATGCAGCAAAGGATACAAGTCTATCGACGTTGACACCATCTCTGTATGCCATCATCTCTTTTAGAAGCATGGGATCAGGGATTCTTTCAATGCCAAATATAGTCTTAAGTGGTTTACCATTATCATCAGTAAGAGTATCTAACTCTTCTTTTACAAACTCAATGGCATAACTGAGCATGTGACTTTTAAATAAGGTACCTGTGTTTTTCCATCCATATTCCTGGAATACATTGGCATTGGCCCCAATATCTTTTAGGAAGAGGATCTGTGACCGGGGTACTAGGTACCTCTGCTTTTTCCGGTAGATCATGTGGTTGATGAACTGACTAATGTTGTTCTCCACAATAGTCCAGGCATTGTACCATTCAATGATTAACTCAAGTCTTTCATGGGTTTTATTGATATCATCAAAACGGCCACACCAGGCAGCCACAAGCTTGTCTTGTTCAATGTAGGTTTCTACCTTTTCTCCGTTATTCTTGGTAATCTCTATGGCTGTCTTGTAAACATAGATAGAGCACAATGATTCTGAGGTTGTTGTCTTTCCCTCACCAACAGGGTCAATTGATGCATAGTATGTTCCAAACTCCGGATCCTTTACTGGTCTTTCCCAGACAACCAAACATCCGGTTTTATCCTCCGTGTTTTTGGTTATCGGAAACTCTCTTATAGGGAGTTTGTTTGTATCTGCTACGGCCGGACTACCATCAGTGCCTCTGTAGATGTCCAAATGCTCATAGGAGTACTCTTTTTCTTCAATTCTCCTAAGCTGTGCTGAGATAAGGTGAGATGGGAATACTGATAGAGTTCTAAAATCAAAAGCCTCTTTGATATTCCGAGGATGCTGAGATACCTCAAGCTGGTAAGCTTCAGGACTCATTTTCTTCTTGCAGTCCTCAAAATATTTATTAAGAGCATCTAGGGCCTCTGCTACAAGAGAGTTACCATTCTTATCGATAAAAGGAGGCATAGACCATTGTTCTGGAATGAACAATCCACTTCTACCAATAGTACCTTTGTCGTCAATAAGATTGGTTTCAACAGCATAAATGTCATTGCCATCGGGGTTCATGATCATGTCCTTAAGAGGTTCACATTGATCAAGGTCACCGACAGATCCTGCAGCAATGAACATACCTGTAGTTATCAAACCTGATTTTAAGGCCGGCTTGATGTAACCATAGGTTTGATCCATCTTAGGAGCAATTCCTGCTTCCTCATGGAAGAAGTATTTAACTGGACCACCGACACCATTTGTAGGATCTTTCTCAAAAGACATCCCCTGGATAACCCCTTTAAGACCTATCTCAGACTTACGTTTTCTACCACCAAAGTATGTTTCAGTTTCAATCTTTTGCTGCCAGAAAAGAACCTTGTTAGGGTTCATCGGCCGGTACCATGCTGTATGAGTATTGAGGAAAGCCTCATATTCATTCAAGAATTTCCATGTACCTTTTTCATTGATGTAATCTTTGAGACTAGCCCCCATCTTAAGGGTTACCCCTTCCTCATACCAGATCTGATTGATCAGTTTGGCAGCATGGAAGTATGATGAAGCAATCTGACGTTTCTTTAGAATAGATGAATGCTGATAATGAAGCTCGGCCAGAAGCTCATACAAGGCTATATGATACTGGGCATCCCTGATGTCAGCAAATCCAAACTTCTGAATCTCCTTGTTGAAGATAGGCAAGAAGTTTAACCACATGTAGTAATCCCGGGTAAGATACCATTCAAGATTACCATCCTTTACAATAACTCCTTTACGATTCTTAGTCTTCTGATCCTCCCAATACTTCCTAAAGTCTTTAGTCCCTTCAGGAGCAGAACAGTAGAAGCCTTGTTGTCTAAAGACTGTAGCCTGCTCATTAAAGATCTTAGATGTGGTATCATTAAACTGGTATTCCCCTGGCTCTTTAAAAATACTTACAGCAAAGTCACGGAAGTCATCCCTACTAGAAAAACTAGTGGTAGTCCAGGTCCCATTATCATAAACGGGTATGTCAGTGTAAAAGTAAGGATCCATTAGAGCTGATTCTTTTTTTGGTATATCCTAAAAAATTCACTTGTAATATAGCCAGTAAGATATGAAAATGCTTCTTCAGAGCCGTCATTTAATACTAGCCCTTTCTTTTTTGCAATAAAGGATACAACGTGAAAAAGCTCATGATTGAATGTTCCAAGATTTTCTGGAATATAGATAGACTCTACCTTGTACAACCTAACCATGATAATACCAGAGTCGTACAATACCGTTCTACCATCATTAGTAGAACTAACATCATCAAATGCCTCAAGTAGATGTGTTATTTTATCCTTGGTTCGTTTAACTCCCTTAGGCCATACAGAAGAAGTTCTTACTATAGAACTCAACAATTGATCATCAGTTTGATTGACTGATATCATTACATTCTGTTTATACAAGGGTATTTGTATAATACAGAAAAAAGGATTTGCTAGTTTGCTCATTACATTTGGTCATATGCAAGACCAGCTCCTCCACGGACACGGCCTTTTTGTTCTTCTTGAAGATCTTTGTAGGCACCTTTGAATGATTGTCTAATATCATCAAAGTCTTTGGCCATAGCTCTTATCTGGCCAATATTACCATCCCTACCATCGGTAATTCTGGTATTTCTCATGTAACTTGCAATGTTATCTAGAGCTATCTTGATACCCTCATATGCCCTGCTTGTAGGGGTTTCATACATTTTCCGGCAGAAGTCCAAAGCAACAAGAATAACAGGGTCTTCTGTACTAAATTCAGCATTAATCTCATTGATAATGATATCCTCTTTTTCAGAGTCAAGCAAATGGAAAAAAGGATTCAAATCTGGATTAGGGCAGGTCATATAAAACAGATACTCATAGATTTTAATATAATCTTCTGGATAATCATCCATGATTTTCTTGAGTGTCTTTAGAGTATAACAGTGCTCCGTAGGAACAACCTTACCCCCTTGTATATCAAATAGTTTGATTGTCATCTGTAGTTTTAGTTATGTTATAATAGTATGAATCAGTATCTTCAGATATCCATCTATCTGATACGGCTTCCACACTTAGTAAGGTTGTATCTACTTTTATAGCTTTTGGTTCAATTGGAAATTTTGTAGTAATCCAGTTTGAATCTCTCCAATATAATCTATTGTTAGGTTGACATAGTAAATAACCATCATCAGCCACTAAAATATGACCACACTTGTAATCAGAAGGTTCATCTGAATATGAATTATTATACCAGTCTACTGTAAACATATAGGTTGCCCAAACTTTACTACCGTCTCTAAGCAAAACCTCACATCTTTTGTCACATAAATAATCAAAATTTGTGACAGTCACGTTCTCTGAAAAACAATCCCAAAGCTGTTTAAAATGAAACGGGATATCTAAAGTTGGCACTTTCAAGAAAATTTCAGATATAGGAACTCTTGATCTGAGCATTCCATAATCAGTCATAACATGAAAGGTAAGAATTTTACCCTCAATAGACTGAATACCAAAAGCATAAGCATTATGAAACTTCTTAGAATCATCATCATTTTTAGTGAAATGTGATAATCTCACATAACACTTAAAAAGCTTTATGTTGCTATTCAATTTAGTCATTAGCTCTTCAAATAATTTATGATACTAATTACTTCTTCTTTTAGGAAAGGTAGGTGGTATTGTACAATCTTGTCTACAACCGGTTCCCCTTTGTCATCATAGAGCACAACCCTATTATCATAGGCATCCCGGCCAGCCTCTTTAAACTGAATGTGTTCAATCACAAGCTTCCCAGGTTTAAGCTTAGGATTATGCTTGAGAATAATGTACATGTAGATACTCAATTGGATATTGTAATGGTTTAGATTGCAATCATCCAGATGATTAAGAGGAGCAAACATTTTCTTTGTAATACCCTCCCAGTTGGTAAATCCCTCGGATTTGATTTCCTTGTTGGTCTTGTAGTCATAGATATTGACTGTACCATTAATGACTTCTACCCTATCGGCCTGGCCACAGATGCCGGCTGATTTAAGATAAACCATGTGCTCAGGATAGATACCATTCTCAAGCTTTTGTACTGGAGCTTGTTTGATCCCGTCTTTTTCAATGTAAGGTACAACAGGTATAATGCAATCCTCAACACTAATTGTACTACAAGAAAGTAAGTCACGTTCTCTTTGAGCATGGTACCATGACCCAAGATTTACTGCTTTTGATGCCTCATTTTTCCAGGCTTCCTTGATTACCTCAGGATCAAGACCATACCATTTACTCTTTTTGTTCTTTGCCGTCTTTGCTGCAATAGCATCAGCATCAAATGGTTCTTTGAACTTGGAGATAATACTTGTAACACTGGTCCATTCAATCTTTTCAGAAGGATCTATGTTAATGTATTTATGTTCCTGGGGTAGAAAAAGTATAGCCATGTTGTGTGTTTAAAATCAATTTTGCAATAAGTAAGTCTCCAGGGTCATCTGAATTAACCATCTGTACAAGTCTGTCTCTTTCAGCCTCTAGTAAGCCACCATCTTCATAAAGATAGTCAATAACGGATACTAAATTAGCTTTATCAAGGGCTTTAATAAAGAGATCGTAACCCTCTTTTCCTGTGTATAATACAAACGATCTATCACTCATTGTTTAAATATTCTGTTAGATCATCGTCTTCTTCATCTGTAAGCACAGCATCCCATTTACCTGCCTCACATTTTGAGGAAAGAGATCTCTGCAAAAACTGTAAGGAGCAGCCACAGACTCCACAACAGGGTTGAGTACCAGCCATAAAGCATTTGTCACCGGTTCTGTCTATAAGATCACATGACTGGCATACCTCATTTCTTTTAGAGGCAATTTCTTCAATGTGCTCTTGTTTGAATACAGCATTCTTAATTCCCTCAAGAATCTGTCCCTTTTGTTTCCATGCCTCCAGAAATGTCTTTGCCATATCGTTTGGTTTTAAGTTCTTTTTTCTTTTGTAACTCTTTGAGTATCTGTTCTTTAAGACCATTAAACTTGGTAAGTCTATGGGTTGCTACCTTGTAGAAGGGATACTTGTCATAGTTCTTAGGGTTTATTCCTTTTAAGTAGATCTGGTTCTTTTCAATCTCCTGCTGCAAGTTCTTCAGCCTGACGTAAAAAGTACCAAAGTTCTCTATGAGAATATAAGCATCATCCATGTTTTCCATCTTCTTCCGGAGAGAACTCCAGTAGAAAGACACAATATCTGAAACATCTGATTCAGACATACCTAGCTCATCGGCTGCCTCCTTGTAGAGGTCATTAGCTTTCTTTGGGTTCAACATGGACAATCTTATAATCTAATAGGATGTTACCTGAAATCTGAATCTTCATATCCGGGTTCAAGAGAATTGTCTTCTTTGATTTTCCGTTCTTTACAATAAGACCTTTCTTTTCTGCTTTAGTCACAGCATTTCTAACTGATTGACTACTACCAAAAATCTTGTTCTTGGTAGCAGTCTCACAAAAATCAGTTAGTTCTTTCTCACCAGAAAGAGCAAGGAAAGTCAAACATGACAAGTCTTGATCAGATACGTTCATCTGTTTAAGATGGCAATGCACAGCCAACTGAAACTTTACAATGCTCCAGAGGTCCATCTTAACATTTTTCCGTACTTGATTAACTAGTGCCATTACTCTTCTTTTCTAAGTGTTCTTTTTGATTCTGGTGTGTCTTTAGATGGCTCTTGACTTGGAGCCATAATCTGAGCAACTCTCATTGTTGCCATTGCTCTACGAGCTTCTAATTCCTGTAACTCTGTAATAAGAGTTTCATACTGTTTCTGTACTTCTAGGAAAGGAATCTGGCTCTCATAATAAGCCTTGATTTCAGCTTGTCTTGCTGCCATTTCCTCAGGGGAAACATGTGCTTGTGTTTCTGACATGATGTTGGTTTTTAAATTGTAAGACAAATATAATATAAAGTTTAAACTTTACAAAGTTAAACAAAAGAAAAGCCTGAGCATAAACCCAGGCTTTTTAGCTTAACCCATAAACTGAACCAAAACAGAAGGCGATCAACCTTCCTTTTTAGCTTTTATATATCCAGCAATCTCAGAGAGATTTGTATTCATTGTAGACAGATCTTTGGCCATGGCATCAATCTTTTGCTCAAGCTTACCATGAGCATCTTTTTGCTCATCTCTGATCTCATTGATTCTCTTGTAGACAAGTTCTTCCTTTTTGTCTGAGTCATCCTTGTGATCTTTCATGGCCTGTATTACTGCTTGATGGTCCTTTTCTTGCTTCTTCTCTAGCTCATCCACATTAGACTTTACTTTCTCTACCTGAGATTTCAAGGCATAGTAGAATCCAAGAAAGGAACCAATACCTATGACAATAGTAACTACGTCCTTGATGTTAAATGTTAGTGAGGTTACTTCCATTGATATAAAAGTTTAACAAAGTGACGTATCGTATGCATATGAGAACTGGGCAGTAAAATCTCCATCAACAACACCAGTATTACGCATGTAAAAAGTGATACCGTTAGTAACACCACCACCAAAGTCAAGGTTTCTCCAAAACTCAATGTTACTTGCAGTCAAAGATCCCATGATTAAACCATCAGCAGCACTATAGTCTGATGCAGGATCTTGAATAGGAACATCAATGGTAACAATCGCATCAGAGCTTACTGCACCAGTGATTTGGAAATAAACAGTACATGTAACAATGTTACCCACACGTTGATACTGACCAAAGGATTTATTGATAGGATCAGTTGAAGAAGTCATTGTAGGTGAAAAACAAGCAGAGTCTACATCAGCTAGTTTTGCAGTAGCATCAGTTACATCTTGCTGTAAACCTTGGATAATTGCACAGTTGGCAATAGTTGTACAGGTAAGACCTCCAGGGCCACCTCCTTGTTCAATTGCAATAGCAATTGCTTCTAACAGCTGAAGGGTTTTGAGCTCATAATTAAAATTAGAGCCTTTGTTACCTTCATTTGAATTTCCGTTCCCTAGTCCCATTGTTATAATGCATTAAGGATTCTTTGAAGCAACTTTAGCACTTTCAATTGATATGCATAGTTGGATTTCTTTGATCCAGATTGGTAGTTATTATTCCCGAGTCCCATATCTATAAGATAAGCAAATTTATCTAAAAAACAACTGTTTTCCTGCTAAATAAACAAAGCCTCCAGTAGCAGTGACACCAATACCTCTCCATACCCAGAGCTTGAGTTTAATCTTTCCATTCTCTTCCCTAAGAGAAATGTTCTGTGATTCATAGCTCTTGTACAATCCTCGGTAATGTTCCATGTTTGCTACAGACTTGAGAGCCTCTACTTCAGTCTTGTCTAGATCCTCTTGAAGTTTCTGATTACGATTAATTAACTCATTGTTTCTTTCTTCAAGAGCAACATTAATCCAATACATGGCCACGGCATCCTGACGGTATACCTCTTTCCATAAAAGCTTCTCCAGAGTAACTTGCTCTTGGAGTTCATTTAGGAATACTCCCTTTTCTTTTTGATAGATCAATCTTTTAGGAGGTCTGCGTAGAATGTCCAGAGTATCCCGGAATCCTGGGGACACACTATCAGTAGATAAGACTGTCCTCTGTAGCCCATGAGTTGAGCCATACGTCATCTCTGCTGCTATCAGAAGCAGTAGCAATAGACTTAATCTCCCTAATGATCTTAACACGTTGTTTTTCATTTTGCAACTTTATGTAGTTAATCTTTTCTTGTCTAAGACTATCTCTGTATCTGAAGGCCTCATCATCTTTGTATCTGATCAACCTACGCATAGAAATGCTGTCTTGGTAAGCTTTAGTAAGTTGGTATTCAAGCTCCTTCTTGTAAGCTTGACGTTGATTTGAGGCATACCTGTACATTACAATCAGGGCAAAAGCCATGATGATAAACAAGATAAGCCTCCATCTTTTCATTACTCTATCCATGATGATATTGAATGTATTGTTCCTATTGGTCTGAAGACAACATAAACACCGTCACCTTCATTTGATTTTCTGTCATTTGTGTTTCCCTCAACAGTTGAGATCAGTGTTTCGCTCTCAAAGCTATCAAAAAATCCAGTATGACCTATCCTGCCTTTCTTAGGATAATACAAAGTTATTACATCTCCGTATTTAGCATCCTTTCTAAAAACACCGTTTTTGTATACAATGTTTTTTTTATTCTCAGCAGTTGGTGACCAGGCTGTAATAGTTGTCTTTACATTAACCTGATCAAAGTTCCATCTCACATAAGCAGCACACCAGGCATAACCTTCTCCAAGGTTTACCGATCTCAGGTACTTTGCTACAGCCTTGCCATCATTTTTACCGGTTGCTTCCCTTACTCCTATCTGAGATCTATAGCTTCTTCTCAGTAGTTTTCTTACCTTGTCTTGATCTTCTTGTTCCTGTATTTCAGGCTCAATATCAAATACCTCCGGCTCACCCTCTACAAGAGTGTCTACGGTTATAGATGCTTTTACAGATCTAGTTGCTGTTACACTACTTTCACAACTAGATAGAAAAAAAGCATTAACAAAATTAAAGAGTACAAAGGCACAAACAACACTTTTAGCCATGGTGGTAATAAATCAAAATCATACTTAATCTGCTTATCCTCATCTTTTTTGTAATAGTATTTATAGAGACCTCTGTGATAAAAGTTGATCACAAAGTTTACTACTGTGGTACCTACAAAAAATACCAAGCATGCAAGAAAAACCTTGTTGAGTAAACCCGGCCGGAAGATACCTACATCAGGTCCCCAAATGTAAATAAGAAAAGAGGATACCCCTATGAACAAAAAGAACAAACTGGGGATCAGCCAAATTCCTTCCCATTCTTGGAAGAATTTGATAAGTCGTTTAAGGAATGGGCTCTTCATTGGATTCAGTGTAAATTGTAAAATCTTCTACAAAGTTAGTAGGATATAACTCAGGATCCAAGTTGTTGTTCATCAAAGTGTTCCACCTTGTAAGAGTTATTTCCTCATATACCGGAGTATCTACTATAGGAGTAACCCAATGATTTTCTTTAGCGGCCTGATCAACTAAATACTGGGCAGCCTCAATTTGAGCAGCAGGATAATCAATATCCTCACAAGATCTCACAACCTTGAGAATAGTCTGCTGGCCATCATCTTTGGTAAAGGTTACAGATGTAATAAAGTACTTCATTATCTCAATGCATTACCCTTGTATCCAAGGTAGTCAATATAAAGCATGTTTCCACTGGTCCCTGTAGCAACTCTAAATAAGTCAGCAGATATATCATATCCCTGGGTTGGTAAGTTGGTAGTCTGTAATCTACTACCAAAGCTTATGGTACCATTTGAATCTACGGCAAAGAAGCAGCAGTTAGCCACAACAGATCCACCGGATGGACCAACCAGTTGTACAACACCAAGGTGTAAGAAGTTACTGGCACCTGTCCCGGCTGTTGCAGGAATACCACTATCTACAATAGTCTGTCCTGCAGCAGAGGGAGTTGTAATACATTGCCAGTTGGCAAAGTTTCTATCCAGATACCAGAATGCTCCTGAATTAGCTAGGTATGAAGCATTCTTTGCTAAGAGAAATCCCAGTTTTAATTCATAGTCCCTTGTTGTAACCACAGGTAACTGAGCAATAGCAACCCTTGTGCACATGTATCTGGAAACACCGGCAACGGCATCTCCCATAGATGTGGTTGTAGCTGTTGCTGTTCCTACATGAATGTAGTTACCTGCAGTAGCTGGCAGAGTCATTCCCAGTACCCCATTCCTTAAAGCAAATGCTGCAGTGTTAGGGGTACCGGCACCAAGCTGGCCCCAGCAATCAAGGTTACCACTGTTACCAGAAACACCGGTAACAAGGAAATCACTAAAATCATCAAACTGAGTAGCCAGACCTAATCTTTGTGTATACCATAAAGAGAGATCACCTCTATAAGTAAGAAGGATACTTTCTTGTGGGAGAATCACAATGAAGTTTCTGTCTGGGTTAAAAATCCTGTTGGCTGCACTACTGCTTGAACTGTTGTGTTCAATAAACAAGGTGTAGTTAGCTGATCCATTAAACAGAGTAATGCTTCTGCCAGCGGCACCTCCTTGTAAACCGGTAATCTTTAAATTGGTTGTAGGGGTTATGGTTAAGATCCCATCTGAGGTAATACTAGCATTGAGGTCATTTGTGTCAACACCAATACTACTAGTAAATACCCCAGGAGAAGTTGTAACTGTCCATGTTCTATCCGCAGACAGATCCTGTGCTACACCATTGATTGTAAGAGTTCTGGTATCCGGTACAGGTGTATAACCTAATATTGTTGAGATAGATGCGGTTTTCCATTGACCAGGGCTTCCTCCAAAATAATATAAAACATCATTTACCGTAGGAGTTTGAGCTTGTACATTATGAAGTTCATCTAACTCATAACCATTCTGTACCTTAACATACATTCTGCCTGCTGATCCCGGGCTGGCTGTTGTAACAACACCAAGATAGACAAGATGATTAGGAGCATACGGCTTTACATTAGTAATGGAACCTGCAGTAGCACCTAGATATATTGGATCACCATCAGCAAAAGTTGAAGTAGGTAGTATACTCAACCCATCCAACAGACCTTGCATCATGATCAATCCCTTCTGGTTAGCAGCAATTGATGTAGAAAGAACCAGACCTACTGTTTGGGCTGATGTAGCATCAGCAGTATTTGCTGCTCTCTTCACAGTCATTCTATCCCCTGTTCCACTAAACGCATATACAACCGTACCCTTAGTTATAGTTACTGAATCTGCATTAGTAACGTAGCCAAGCAAGGTGTTAGGAGCTGTACCAATAACTTGAAATCCACTAATGGTAGAGTTGTAGATGCAGAGCATTTCTGCTCCATCAATAATATCCCCACCAATCAAAACCCCGTCATTGTTTCTGTAAAGGGTTACTGCACCAAGGCTATTGATATTTAAGGTACATCCAGTAGTATTACCATTAGTAAACCTGATGAGGTAAGCATCTCCATCAGCATATGATGTAACTCCAGCAATAGTCACAGCATAGGTATCTGTACCTGTAGCTGTACCATGTGATATACCTCCTCCAGTTGCTGTAGTTGATAATATACCACCAGATAAACTCAGTCCTGATCCTATTGTAATTTCCTCCATTACCCCAGTACCAGCTGTTGATCTACCAATCAACTTATTAGTATTCATCAGTGTAGATATGACCGGAGTCAAACCACCTGATGATACAATAGGGCTTACGGCAGTTACAGATGTAACTCCTCCACCACCGGCCGGGAACTTCTGTTTACCATTAGCTCCATATACCCTTACTAAAGGAAATCCGAATACCTGACCTTGTATGTCTGTTAATCCAAATGCCATTATGTAGTAAGGGATGTTTCAGTTATTTCAAAAAAGCAGTTGGTACCGGCTGCCGAAAGATTTACCTCAATAGAATCTCCCACATTAAGCTTGTAGGAAGTGCTGTCTACCACAACATCTCCAGCAGCAAGGGTGAAGGCATAACCAACCACACTTGATGCAGGGTTTACCCTATTCACAGTAAATGTGATATCATATGCAGCAGGGTTATTAAACCGTATGGCACCGATGCTACCAATATAGCCAGCAGGACAGATGTACAAAACAGTAGTCCCTGCTCCTAATGTGTTCTGATATATGGTATTTTTAAGAGGTAATTGTGGCATTATTTCTTTTGTTTGTTATTACCTTTTCCGTTTCTGGCACGGTTGGATGATTGTTTCTCTCTGATCAGTTTGCCATCCTTAGTATGAGACATGTCCTTACCATCACCGTTGCCATAGGTTCCGGCCTTACGGTTAGCCTTGTTCAGATCGGCCCGGTACTTATTCCTTTCCTCAGAAGAATGATACTCCTTATTATAGGTATTCTTCTTTGCTCTAGCCTCAGGATGTGAGGCAAAGTACTTGGCAGACTTTGACTTACCAGTTGATTTACCTGCTAGTTTGTTCCTCATGACACAAAGTTAGTTGTTTTTCATTTGGGCCCTGATAAACAGGTGTTGTTTTTCCTGTTCAGCAGCCATGATAGCCATGATACCTCTTAGCTCTTCATAGGTAAACTGAAGAACCATGTCACCATCTGGCGTATTGATCTGAACTATAAGCTCATCAATATATACCTCAGGAGCTATGAGCTGCTCATCATCTCCAATAATAGGATCTGGCTGATATAAGCCAGCTTTAATAGTAGTAGCCATTAGTAAATCTCCCCATCAATTATTGTATAGTTCTTTACAGTAAATCGGTTCTTTTCTTTTAGGGAAATTCTAGCAAACCCATGGACCCAGTCATTACCCTTGGGCATGTACTCCGGATTGAGTTCACACAAACACCCTGTGGTCCACGCTCCGTGGATCTGCTCTCCGATATCCTTGGTAAGAAACTCTGACTTTCTATGGAAGTGGCCACAGATAGCAGATGACTTAGCCTTAAGATAAAGATTTCTAGCAGGATTGACGGTGCCGGCCCCTTTATACTCATGGCCATGGATAATATACAACCCACCGGCCCTAATGATTGTATTGCTCTTAATGAGATGAATCTTATGTTCAGTAAGATGAAGGAGCATCTTAAGCTCAAACTCATCCGTACCGATCCACTCTGGGGCCTTATGTCTAAGCCATTTCTCTAGTCTAGCCTCATGGTTACCTATCTTAAAATAGATCTGAGCTTTTGGGAAGGTTTCCCTAAGAGCCTTGATCAGCCATTTACCTTGTTCCAGTTCCTCCCTCATCTTAGGTTTGGATGGATCCTTATCAAATGAGGACAGCCAATGGAAGTCCAGGGAATCTCCATTGAGTATCACACAGTCAACATTATCTGATACGCCTTTCATGATAGCCGCCCGGAGAGCATCCTCATCATGATAAGGCATATGAATGTCTGATAGAAGAAGAATCTCCTTGGTACATAGAGGGAGATCATAGAACTCAGGGCCCATACCAAATGATCTAGGCATATCATCAAGGGGACCAACTGCTTTTTGAACCGGCCGGAACACTGTCTTATCCCCAGCCATAGCCCTATTATTTTTTCCAGCGGTACCTGAATAATATCTTAGGACATCATATGCCTGCTTAAGATCATTAAACTGCCCATCATTCTCAGAGTATATAAGACTAGCTAAAGTTTTAATAGGCATCTTAGGATATCTCTTAAGATAATCCTTACAGATCTTACCTTTAATGGTTTCCGTACTCATTATGTTCAGTGTTATACTATAAGATACGAAGATTCTCAGGCTAATCCAATCCCCCACAAGAATTTAACCTAATCCCAATAATGTAAATAGGAGAGAGAGATGGGTCCTCCATAGCATGACCCCGGCCGTCAACCAAAAAGGGGTGTACCCCCTGCTTGTTGGGAGAGCTTGTAAAAATCAGCAGCTGTAGAATAAAAAGCAAAAACTAGGGAAAAAAGAGTAATGGCTATACAAGTTCCTTTTTTTAAAAAGGACCATGTAGTAGTTGATGATAATGTTATCATCATTAATCCCTTATCAACATGAGCAATCGTGTACAAGCAATTAGTATCAATTCTAATTACGGTATTAAGCCCGTGCAAGTTGACGGTGTAACCGTTGCAACTATCCTCAAGTTTGCTGTCAAGAGGAACAGCCTATTGCATATTGCATATTGGGCTGCCTTTTGGATGCATGATTTTGGCAGCAGGCCAAGACTGACCTTGTATGAACAGGATGTCTGCAAGAACAAGTCTAACATTAGACTCTATTGCATGGCATTGTCAGGGCAGCAATTGGATCTGAGTCAGATCTATAGAAGGGCACAGGTCCTAGTCAGGGAGGCAGAGATTGCTGAACTGCAAGGTCAAATGGCACCTGAATGGGTCAGCATGTTTTGGGAACTGAAGAACCAGGCACTTCTGTTCAATGATCAGGATGAATTGCCATTCTAGGTCTTATAGGGATATCAGGGTTAACACCTTGGTATCCCTTAATTATGTAAACTATAACCCTTTTAATAAATCAACATGAAACACACTTTTGTATTTATCCTCAAGACATTACAGTTATGTCTTGTTGCAGCAGTAGTATTTGTATCACCGGCAGCAACAGTTGCACTGATATGGTGGAACAAATCAATTTACAAGGCAGCACTAGGTAGCCCAAGTTACTGTGCAGTCATGACTATTATTACTATCATCATGGTATGTGTATTTGTAGATTACAAAGTCAATAAAGCTAAGAGCCATGCAAATAACAGTAAATAAAACCAATGCTGGTTACAGAGGTAAGTCTGTAGACCAAGTAGTAGCAGAATATGTATCTCAGGGTTGGAGGTTGATTGGTTACTTCAATGACCACAACATGGACAAGGCAGCCAGTCTTGTCAAGCCTGAGAGTCACCGAGATTACCTGTCCAGAAACAGGCGTCGTTGATAAAGGGAGTAATGCAGGGGGCAGCAATGCCTCTTGTATTACATCAATAAGGTTTCTTTTGTTAATAGTATCCATTATGTAGCTGATGATTGGTATGCCAACACCTGTCTAGAAGATTATTCTTCGGGGACTAGTGAGACACTTGGGTAAACTCCCATTTGAGCAGGAATGTACGCCTGTGATACCAATCATCTCTTTTATATAGGTCATTAGGATAGCCTGCAATATCCTTTAACCAATCCCTGATCAGCCATGGAATTTGCACAATGGCTTGCAACCTTGTCTCCAGAAGAGGCTAAGGCTGCTATTCAAATGTTCTGTCTAGGATTTTAACCAGGCAGATAGGACAGGTGTAACAGCCTGTCCTTTACATCGTAACCCATAATCCCTTAATACAATGCAAACAGAAACAGCATCACCTTTGGCTAAAGTACAGCTTATCAATGACATCAATCACAACTGGCATAAACTGTCCGGTAGAAACATTGACACCGAGGAGTTTGATGATCTCTATGCTAAGACTGAAGACCAGCTAGAAGATATCCTGATCAGAATTCAAATGCACATGCATGCAATGAAACAAATGCAGGAACTAGCAGAGATAGCAGCCAAGCACATGAATGCATGGGCTCAAAAGATGAAAGGTCCTGAAGATCAGGACAATATTCATCCAGCATCATAAAGAAAGGGGGAGTGATCCCCTTTTCTTTTTAAGTAGTAACCCCTTAATCCTCATATAATGGAAGTATTCACACACAAGATTGAAGCAATACCAGTAAACAAGATCCTGGATCTGCCATTCAATCGTAATAAGAAAGAAGAGCATGTTAAGAAACTTACTAAGTCATTGGCTACAGTAGGTATTCTCCGTGCACCTGTACTGGTTAAGACCAGAGCAATTACCGGCAAGCTTGAGCTCTATACTGTAGATGGTCAACATCTTATAGAGAGTCTCAAACGGGTTGGGAAAGCCAAGGTCTCTGCCTTTGTGGTAGAGACAGACTCTCTCAATGAGATTGTAAGTATGATGGCATTACTCAACAATGTCCAGCAAAAGTGGACTATAGTTGATTATGTTAATGCATACTGTGGACTGGGTGCCAAGGACTATTTCACCCTAAAAGAACATTCAATCAAGTATGGCTTCAGTATCAATGTGTCTGCCATGATCCTATCAGGTAACGTAGGAGGAATCAGAAGCAACGGCCTGAACTCCATTACCAATGGATCATTCAAGGCAGGAGCACCAGACTCAGAGATAGTGACACAGAACCTGATTGACGTGTGCTCTCTGATCAAAGCAGACAGTACCAAGTTCCACAATGCTTACATCAATTTCTACCGTACTAACTCTACAAAGTATGATCACGGTAAGATGCTGAAGAAACTCAGAGAAAATGCTGAGAGCTTCAAGAACATTCCTCATGACTCAGGTTACATCTTTGACCTGCTGACCAGAGTGTACAACTGACGTTGGTAATAAGAGGGGAGCAATCCCCTTTTATTCTGTCCTATGGATTTACTATCACCTCTGCTCCTAAGTCCATCCTGCAGCACAGTCCTCCTCCTACTATTGGAATCCTACTGTAAAACAGGTGAGACAAATCTCGGGGTGGAGACCAAACAGAAATAACAGGTTGAACTGATAATCAGTTAGTTAGGGAAATGACTATTATTGCATTTCTAAATCAGTTCCTTTTTTTAAAATATATCCATTTAGTAGCTAGTAATTATTAATTAAAACCCAGTTATTATGAGCAAAAACAGCTTAAAGGTTAACTACCGTAACAAGTTCACACGTCAGAATGAAGATGACGGTTCTGTCTACAACGTATTCTGCTACCTTGTAGACAAGTCTAACAATCCATTGGCCATTGCCCAGCTTGAGGAAGACATCAAGGCTGCAGGTCACAACGTCATCATTGATGAGGAGTCTGGTTGCCTGTTATTCAAGACCACACGTATTGTACCTGTTGGTTGTGACATCATCAGAACCAGCAAGGGTAAATGGATTGCCGACACCCAGAAATGGGATGAGATCAATGCCTTGGACAAGCTCTATCCAAACCTCGGTTTAGGTAAGGCACTGGCTGAACAGATGCTTGCAGACATCAACAAACGTGGCAAGAAACACGGACCTGTTGTGGCTGAGGAAACACCTGAAATACCAGCAGCACAAGGTGATGCAGAGGAAGGGGATGCAGGGATAGATCCATTCAATCTGTAACAGACTGAATAGGAAGGAGGGCGGCTCTCAACAGAGAGCTGTCCCTCTTTTATAACAGAGTTACTTTTTTTACTGTACTGAATGTAAACATACTTTTTACTATCACCGTTATCTCTGTCCTCCTACCACATCCTACGGAACCGGGGAAACAGTCTTAAACTATATTATAGTTCCTTTTTTTAAAATTTTCCATTATGTTTCTAGTAATGTTTATTAAAACAGTATTCACATAAATCAATTAAAACAGTTTCAAACATGAAAGCAGTATTTCAAAACAGCTATCCAAAACGTACTAAGAACAACAACATTGTAGACGTATTTGTCTATTCAGTTGACGGAACAGAGGCAGAGCTTGAGGCATATAAAGATGCCAAGGGTGCTGAGTACCGTGAGGACTCTGAGACAGGTAAACCACTGTGGTTCAGCCTAAACTATGTAGGTGAGGTATGTCCAATGATCATTACCACCAACGGTAATGTAGTTGCTGATACATCTCAATTACGTAAGGCAGCTAATCTTGTAGGGCAGTATGACTTCCTGAAAGAACAGCTAGCTGACCGTTTGTTGGGACAGCTCGGATTTGACAATCCACGTAGCCGTCAATCTGTTCAGACACCTATTAATAAGGTAGAAGACAAGACTGAGGGAAAAACTGAGGCTCCTGAGGTTGAGAATGCAGGTTCTGACCCAGGAATCGATCCATTCAACATCTAATGGATTGAATTTCAGTTGATTAAGGGAGGTTTGTGAGGGTGGGAGGACAACAGTCCTCTCATCCTTTGCAAGCCATAAACCTTGAAAATCAGCCATCCTGTTCCTACTGTATCCATAGTATAGCTAGTTTACAGAAACATCATTAAACCCTTAAACTAATACTCCCCTATGAACATCTTATCTGTTATTGCCTTTATATACTTTCTCTATATGACCTATATCAGTGTCTCCATTTCCCGGAACTTGTATGAGAGTGCTAAGAAACATAATAGCATTATCACCTTTCTTATCGGAGCCTTTGTATTTCTCATGGCACTACTAAGCCTTGGAGGATTACTGGTTAGTCTAAACATCATCCCATTAAATACCTAAATGATCATGATCATTCCTGATATTATCTCTATCATTGCCTTTGTGTACTTCCTTTGTATGGCTACTATCTGTGTCTTTGTTTCCCGGAAGTGTCTGGACAAGGCTGAGAAAGAAGATAGCTTTATCACCTTCATTGCCGGGGTCTTTGTGTTTTTCCTGGCATTGATGAGCATAGGATCAGCATTTGTTAGTCTAAGTATCATTCCATAATGCATCATAACTTACTTCCCAAGGGTGAGCAGTTGTAATAGTCTCCTTCAAGAAGGTATGCAACAGAGTTGCTGCACTGGAGTTTAAATAGGGGATTTAACGTAGAACCAGCTATTACAACTGAATGCAGAGGGTAAGTAAGGGGAGTAACATCCCCTTGCTTTTTTACAAGCAATTATCATTAACCTTAATAACCAATAAGATTTAAAGATGAACCGAGAAAATCTTCAGAGAATGGCTGATTATATCAGAACCATCCCACAAGAAAAGTTTGATATGAGCATATACCGTAGTGGACAAGAAGAAACACCTGAATGTGATTCTATAGGCTGTGTTGTAGGACACTGTACTATTCTTGATTCAGAGGAATTACCTATGGTGTTTTATAGTAAAAACATTGATTTTTATACTTGGTCTGAACAATTCACAGGCCTTATCAAGACTGATTCTTCCATGCCAGAGTGGCGTTTGCATGGTCCAGAATGGATGTGGTGCTTTGATACTTACTGGGCTGCAACAGACAATACCCCTGGGGGTGCTGCCCGTAGAATTGAATGGCTCTTAAAAAATGGACTGCCCGGTAATTGGGAAGCTCAAATGATGGGTGAAGAGCCACTTTGTTACATGTAATCTTACAGCTATGAGAGAAGTACATAAAATTCAGCTTGAGGTTGCTGCCAAAAAGATTATTAAGTCTCTTGTAGAAAGAGGTATCCCTTGTTATCTATGGCATAAGGCCACCACAGGGTCAATGTATATCCGGTTTGATAATCCTACTATAGGATCTGTCCGTTTATCTGATCATGAGGGTAAGTCCCACCTAAAGTATAAATACAATATACTAATAGGAAAGACTGGACGGAGAGGCTGGAGGAAAGATGACAACCAATGGAGATACTATGCTCCTGTTAATGAATGGAAGTCTGTTGTTGAGGTTATTGCTAAGTCTGCCCAATACATCAAGGATAATAACCTAGATTATGGCCGGACCTACTTTGTACCTGAGTTTAAGAAAACTGATAAGCAATCATGAACAGAACCCAAAGATTCTTTAATAGTGCTGAAGGTAAAGAGGTCATATTAAGGTTACTAGATGTTCTCCATCATGAGATTCCTGAAGAAGAAAGAAACAAGTTTCAGATTAGTGATCATATTGATTGGACACTGGTACAGAAAGGTAGGCAGATTGATATAGGTATCATATTCATTAAGAAAGATTTACCTAAACGTGACTTCTTTACTGAAAGTGGTCTCCAAAAAATAATCGATGCCCATTCTTTCAGAGTTCATAGGTTTTCTGGTGATATGAAGTATAACAAGATCACTAAAGGAGATTTTCCTGAAGACTTGGAAGATGAAGTTATCCAGGGAATCTTGAGAGATGTTCCTAGACCTACTGTATATGAGGTATATGAACAAAATCGTTTCAATAAAGAATAACAACCAATGGCAAAGAAAGAGTTTGAACAGACCTTTACTATTGATAGGTCTAAGTGGAAAAATAGACGCACTTTTACAGATAGTAATCTTCTTACCTGTCTCTACAGTAAGGATGAGAAGGGTAGAGTCCAAATGTGCTGTCTAGGATTTGTTTGTAATCAGCTAGGCATCCCTAAAAGAGACCTAGATAAGAAAAGGGTTCCAAATAATCTATGTGATGATTGGGATATCCCTTATCTTTTAAATGGTCGCATAAATACTACTCTTGCTATGGATGCTATTTCAATAAATGATAGCTCAAGAAGCAGCTCATCTAAAAAGGAAGTCCTATTGAAAAAACTGTTTAATAGCTATAACCTTGATCTTAAGTTTGTTGGAGAATACAAAGGAGTATAAATCATGACAAGAGCTCAAGAGTTGTTCCTAAAAGACTTTTCTAACTCTCCTATCAAAGATTCTTATAGGGAACTACCTATGGGTTTGTTTTGGCAGTTAGTAGAGAGTGAGAAAGTAACCATGTTTGCTCAAACCAGCCCTTTTGTAAATAACTACAAGGCATCATTTTATTACAATGATGAACTATACGTCTATTATGATGTGTGTTATAAACCAGAAGGGTCCGAGGATCTTGCCCGGGATAGCTTTTGCTGTAAAGCCCGGACAGGAAACCTCCTACTACAAGTAAGCTAGAATAGGTGATACATAAAGCAATTTGTGTATTGCCTATTACTTAGCTATATACTGTTGCACTTATGTATCTAATAAATACTTTAGTACTATGGCCTATCAATTAGGTGATGATCCAGAAATGGATGAGATTGTATGGGGAATAAGGAAGTTTGTTCCTGGATTTTTCCCTGGTTGTCAGATGAAAATTATGAGTGTGTCTGGAAGTTTTATTAGACGCACTGATCTTATTGGTGAAGATCTTGTGGCCCGTACTAGTAAGGGTGCCTTGGAAGCCGTTTTAAAAGATCTTAAAGGAGGTCACCAAGTTGTATTTGATACTGAAAACAAACACCGTGTTAACTTTAGTGCTTCTGACGTAATGGTTATTAGTGACCAAGAGAGCTCTTTTGTTAAACTAGACCAGACAATAAAAAGACTAAAAGACTTTATACCTGGTTATGAGTTTGGCTGTATGTTAGAGGTTGTAAAACTGCCTGACGTTGATGGTACTTGTAAAGTAGGTAAAACCTTTAAGTCAACTACCTTGATTGATCGTCTTTATCAATTTGTTGGTGCAATGATAGATGATCGTGCTTCTTGTAGTATTGATCCTGAAAACACCTATGGTGCTAATTATGAAAGAGATAGCTTAGCAGCCGTAGGTCATACTAAGAGTTACGAGGAGCCTCTTAAGGAAACATCCTATGATAAGTTTAGTCAGGGTTACCGGATTAAGACTGTACCTGAAATGGAAAAGGAATATGGTAGCCTTTCTGATGTTCCTGGATATTTTAATCCTTATGGAATGCTTCATTTGGCAGGTGTTCCTGTTACTAATGAGTTTGCTGAGTCTGTTATTGAAAATGGAAAATCCACAAGTGATGACAATGATTTCAAGAATCCATCACTAACTAAGGACAATTCATGGCAGATAACAAAAGAAATGTTGACCAATAAACCACCACTTGATCTGGTTTTTGGTAAGTTTACACCCGGTGATATTGTAGTAAGTCTAACAACCCTTGGTGAATCTATCAGAAAAAAAGGAGACATGTTTAAAGTTGGTGATGCAAGCACAGCTACAAAACTTTATTACGATAATACATATTCTGATAAGTCAAGGGAATGGAGGCTTGCTACTAAAGAAGAACAGGAGGATTTTCACCGTGGAGCAAAAAACATTTCTGATTTTGTTGATAAGACTCCTAGTTTTAGCTTAGGCTATAGGATCAAGACAGTTGAGGAAATGACTAATGAATATGGTGACCCTGGTTGTGTTCCTGGTAACTTTATACATGCTATGGTTCACATGGCAGGGTTACCTATTTCTGATGGATTTGCAAAGAAGCTTATCAATGATCCTAGTCACAATCATACTCCAGAACTAAGTGATTTTGAAAATCCTGATCCTGAAAAAGATTACAAGTGGGGGATAAGCATTCACATGATTGCTCAACGTCCTATCAACTGGGATCTTACCCCAATTAGTTTTGTTGATACCGTTGGAAGTATACAACAAAACATCAATGCTCCTTCAGGTCTTGCTACTTCTGTAAAGAAGAAGGAGATAGAGTTTGTTTCAGATTTTACAACAGCACAGCTTAAGCCTAAATCTAAAAGGCAGAAGCTTTCAATCAATTAATTTTTAACCCCTAATTACTTTCCCAAAAATGGCAAAGAATTTCTTTTTGGCCCAAGCAATGGCCTACATTACTGGTGACACAGACACGTCACGTGCATTGAAGATCCAAAAACAAGCTATCAGTGGCTTGAAAACACAGATCTCCAATATGGAAGCAGAAACCATCAACAAGGAAGAAGTTGTGGAAGATGCTAAAGAGGCCTTCAACAAGGCATTTGTAAACAATGGTGCTCTTATGAGTACATCTGCAGACCGTACACACTATGTTTCTAAGCTGGTTAAAGCTAAAGAAGAAATTGAAGATGCTAAGGAGGCCCTTGATTCTCATTTGGCAACCATTAGCTTCCTAAAAGAGCAATTGACTATTGCTGAGCAAACAGATACTGAAGATTTTGTTGCTGGTCCTGGCAACAATGCTTAAAAGTTAGAGCGGATACCCCTTTCCTTAACGAAGGAGAGGGGTATTATTTTAACTTTGTTCTCTTAAACCTTTTACCCTAAACAACTGAATATGAGATACGTCTTACTTATTATACTGTGTATCTTTGCATTGTTACTTTGTTTACCGTTTTATCTAATCACCTGGGAATGGGATATGGATGATAATGGATACTTTAAAATCTGTGAAGGATTTGGAGATATGCTTGGAACAAAAGACTAAAAAAGGTCTGAGCCATAGGTGCTTAAGCTCAGAGCGTTGCCAGCAATGGCAGGTGCACTGCATGAGGTTTTGTAGGATATACACCATTCGTGTGAATCCTATAGGATGGTAACCTGGTTCCTACTGAAGTTATAGTAAGTAGGAACTAAACAACCTTTTGTCTAACCCATTAAAATCAACAACATGACAAACTTAATTTACCTTGCATTAGGTGTTTTAGTATTTCTTTTTATTGCTAAAACTAGTATTACATTTTCTCCTTTTGCAGTGCACATGGAAAGACCCGGTTATGCCTTTGGCTGGCTCCTAATTTATGCTGGTATTACCTTTATCATTATAAGTACCCATACCGAAGCATATGAGAATGGACTTAAGAAAGGTATTGAGATTCAGAAAGAAATAGATAACCCAAACGATTAACCATAAGTGATCAAGTAAATCAATCTCTAATCATGAAAAACATTTTTCTAGAGCCTGGTCAGACATTCCGGGTTGTGCATCCTCATGAGCCATTGCAGGAACATTTTCTTGTAAGAGAAATGTATGAACGTCCTATGCTTTCTGAATCAGGAGGATGGGATACTACTTTTAAAGGAGAGTCTTGGTTAGGTACTGCCTGGCATACTGTAGAAGATGAATTACCAGCATGGGTAGGAGAGTGCATTGATAAACTTAATGCTAGACCCCCTTATGGTACTCTTAAATCAGACCGGTTTAACTATGAAGTAATTGAAATAATTGACCTATAAAACCTATGTATCATTATTACGCACCTAATGGACTGGAGATGGTAACTCCTAACAAAGACTTGGCATTTGCCCGAGCAGCTGCTTATGGCAGTGATGTATTTTCACTTCAAACTAATCTTCAACCAGTAAATGGCAAAGAAAAAATCTGACAAAATTGATTACAAAGGCTTATCTGAAGCCTTGCAATCAGATGTAGATAAGCTTACAGAAAAGCTTGTAGTAGCTCAAAAAGAACTTCTTGAAAGAGGAGCTTTGATTCGTACTTATACAGGTGTGCTAAGGGCTTGTCATAATCATTTTGAGCACTGTATTACACATACTGGTGCTGTTACACAGGAGGACATTGATTACTCCCGTAAGATGGCCAATAGAATCATTGAGCATGCAGAAACAGAAGAGAAAAGTAAATAATAAGGATTGTGATTACCTATATCTATGTAAAGACAGGGTATATCAATATTAATCCTGAGGATGTTGTAGGGACAACCCGGAAACTGAGAAGCTTCTGCCTCTACAACAACTTCCCAGATTGTATATTTAAAAGTCAAGGAGGATGGTATGTTCTTACACCGCAGAGGGGTTTGGTACTGTTGACAAGAACACTAGACTCTTTGACTTTTAATATTTTGTACAGCCAACTAAAGCTATACTACCCTTAACTAGTAAATCCCCAACTATGGAATATTCAATCAAAAAAGCATCATCTGAGAAGATAAAGAAGATGCTAGGCCATGTCAAAAGATTTGACTCTGGCGAGTTCATCACAGTCCTTGAAAAGTTTGAAAAGCATGACTACATAGTATACGGTGCCAATGGTAACCATGCTGTTTGTGCTGCTATCAGAGCTGTGAAGATGATCAATCCTTCAAGAAACTACATTACCCGAGCTGTGAGCAAGACTCACCGGGTTGTAATCCGTCTTTAGTAGTAGCTCCTCTGTTGATGTAACCAGGAATAAATACTGGCTTTGAGAGCAACATCCATCCTAACAGATGGTATACAGGTTCGATCCCTGTACAGAGGACAATTTAATCATTAATGGGTAAACTTTTTATGAACTTTACAGAAGATCACACTAGAAAACTGTTTGATAGACTTCTCAAGGAGAACCTTCCTAATAGAGAGCACCTGATAGAATATCTTACCTATGTTATTACGGACAGATATCAGGCTGTAGATGAACTCATGGTAGTGGCTCTTGACCTGATGCCTGACTTAGATTTTGCTGTAGGTGATACTGTTTATGTAAACAGGGAAAAATCCTATATAGGTACAATAGACCTTGATCTAATGAAAGAAAATGATCAAGTTCTTGAAACCGATGACAGGTATATCAAGGGTATAGTATCTCAAATAAAACCTTACAGATTTCATCCATACAAGATAAAATTCAAGCTTTATACTACACCTGGTGCTACACCAGATGATGTTGTGAGAGATATAGATGTGTCACACATTTATATTGAGAAAACAATACCTGGTCCTGGAAGACTAAACGTGGGAGATTTGATATGAAAGACACAAGACCGGTGCATATGGGCACCTTTGAGCAATACCGTAGACATGCAAATACTGAAATGGAAATGCTCAAGAAAGATACAGTTAGCATGCAGAAGTCAATCAATGGATTGTACAACAGAACTGCTAAGACTGAACGTTTAAATAAAATACTAATCATCATTGCAGCTGTTGCCTTTGTTACTAGTGGCTTAGCTATATATCTCACTACTATCTTGTAGAGGGATTTTGCAGTGTTGTTTTTATTTTATATGTAGATTACCTTTGATGGTATGTATTATCAGCTCCCGAACGGTAAGACAATATGGATAGATCCTGCAGATGCCATTGATATGACGGCCGAGGATATACAGCTCCTGCTGTCCATGAATGTTGGGGAGTATGTACATAACCCATTTAGAAGAGGTGTGTTAGACCAGGCAACTAAACCAGAGCCTGATAAAGAAGAAGAAGAAACTGAAACTGAAGAGACTGAGCAATTATCCGACTATTACAGGGAATTCTACCCTGATGAGTTTCCAGATGTTCCAGATGAAGACATAGATCTGGACAGTTTCGAAGAATAAATCCTAAACAACTTACTAGAAATGTTTAATCAAGTTATTGTTACCGGCAATGATGCTGGTGAGGCTATTATTGTCTCAAAAGAAAATCCAAAGTTTGGCCACATCCGTGTTGAACAGAAGAGAACCATCATGAACAACAAGGGCTGGTTAAATACCAAAGTGATCAGTGCTCTTGTCCATGGTTCTGTTGATGAACTCAAGTCACTTGACTGGGTTGCTGGCCAATTCTTACCAGGTAAGATTGTGATCAAAGAATCATTGACACCTTTCAATATGAAAGATCCTAGCAATGACTTCAAGATTGCTGGCCGTACCAATGTTGTTTGTACTGTTGAAGGTCAACCTATTTTCAGAAAGACTTTCTATAATATGGGTGGAAATGAACATGATGAGTTTGTTTCCCATGATAATGTAGATGAGATTCGTCGTGCTAACCAGGCTATTTCTGCCAATGTTAGTGAGGAGGATACTGTAGATTTTAATCTATAAGGGGATCCTGTTACCAATTCAATTACAAACTAAAACCAACTTATTAAATGCCTACCTATCAAAAAGTAGTTTACAACGGTAGACTTGCCGAGTACCAAAGGTTTGGAAACCAGTACAAAAGGTCTCATGTTGAGTATGAGAGAGATAAGTACAATGCATATCAGAACTTTCTCTATAAGAGAGCACTGTTTGGTATGTCTGTATATACTGAGGAGGAGAAGGCAAAGATGCACACGGACAAGATCAAGAGAATCTCAAAAGTTCATGAGAGAGCTCAGCAGATTCTAAACATTTGGAAACAAGAGCTGACTCATCATTACACTGCTGAGATTATGCTAAAGCTGTTTCATCACAGCAGGATTGTCAAAGACTATACTGAGAAGTTTGCCGGAGTAACTGATCCAGATTATATTAGCACGATGGAATTCAAAACCTTGGGTATAACCAAGGATGATATTATCCAGAAGCTTATTGAGGAAAGGATATTACCATTTAACTTTTTCAAACTGTCTGACAAATGACATTCCAAGACCTAACCAACGAAGAGATACTGTTTCTCTACCTTGAAAATCTAGATGAGTACAATAGGTACCAGTCTATCATCAAAACCAAAAAGGTTGTGGATGAGATCGATTTGATGGGAGCAGGATTCATATCCATTGGATATGATTTAACTGATGATGATCTTAATGATCTGATCAAGGATAGACATTATCTCTTTGTGGTTAGTCTTCATAAGAAGCTGGAACTGATTGCCTCTATTATTACAGAGGCTGACCCAGCTTTAGTTGATCAAGTAAATGAAACTTACCAAAAAAGATTCTAATGAAAATCGTATCAATTTTTGATTCTAAGCTTAAGATCATACTTACTCCTGAGAGTAAGACAGAAGAGGCTCTTTTAGAGGAGCTGACTAAGCAGTCTGAATGTGCTACTAAACTGAGTGATTCACCTGAGCATGCCCATGGTTATGGGTCTGGTTCTGTAATGATTCAGTAATGCTGCAAGCCAAGCCTAAAATATGCTCTGGCTGCGGTAAAGAGAAAAAGATTTGGAAGAGATTAGGGTCAGAGAGATTCTGTCAAGAATGCTGGAGTTGCCATTCTAGCAAAGAGATTAAACCAACAAAACAGAAACCTCTGTCCCCTAAATCTTCCAAGCAGCAGAAGCTAGATGCTATTTACTCTATCCTACGGGAGAAGTATCTAAAGCATCATCCCATGTGTGAGGCAAACCTGCCTGGCTGTTCCCTTAATGCTCATGACATCCACCACAGTAAGGGCCGTACCGGTGATTTAATGTTGGATGATACTGAGTTTATCGCTGTCTGTAGGAACTGTCATACCTGGATCCATGAAAATCCAAAGCAGGCTAAAGAACTTGGTCTGTATCACTAATTCCCTAGAAGAATGGAAATTACTATTTACACTGATAGTCTGTCAGTGGATAAGGCATATAGTCAAGTAAGAGTAACTATTAATGTTGATGTTGAAGATATGCTTAGTCAGTTGGATGCTGTTCCCAAAAGTGATTATACGATATTAGATGATCAGTATGAGAAATTGAGTGAACAGTTCAGTGAACTTAAGGAAGCATATGATGAACTCCGTGAAAAGTTTGACATGTTAGACCCGTAAACCCCGTTTGTATGAATAAAGATCAAATCCAAGAGCATGCTCTGTCTGTTTTACTATCACTGTTCTCCTGTCCAGGCCGTTTACGTGTTGGTCTTGATATCAGCATGGGTGTAGGTAAAACTCTACTAGCTCTTAAGTTTCTTGACAAAACCGGTCCATCTAGTAAAGTTCTAATTGTCGGTCCCAAAAAGACCGTTAAGAAGACTTGGATAGATGAATGTGATAACCATGGTTTTAGTCACCTCAAGATCAACCAATCATTTGTGGTCTACAGATCATTAGTAAAGGTACCAGATATCAATGCTTTTAATTTCATTATCCTAGATGAGTGTCATAATCTTTTAGACAGTCACCGGCCTATATTGACCAGGTTTAATGGTCACATCATAGGTTTGACTGGAACTCCTCCTAAGTATAAGCATACGGCTAGAGGACAGATGGTAAATGACTTTTGTCCTATTACCTATAACTATAAGACTGATGATGCCGTTGATGACGGGATTCTGAATGACTATGTGGTTTATGTGCACCTGCTTGAACTTGATAAGCAGAAGAACCTCTACAAGACCAATAAGAGAGGTGGTGGTTACTATACATCCGAGCAGGCTGTATATGATTTCTGGACTAATGCTATTGATGATGCCTCCGGGAATCAGCAAAAGATGACAAGGCTCATGAGAATGAAGTCACTGATGAGTTTTCCAAGTAAGGAGAAGTATGCTAAGGAGCTATTCAATTTCATTGATGACAAGGTTTTACTGTTTGCCAATACCAAAGAGCAGGCATCAAAGTTGTGTGAGCACACCTATTTTAGTGGTAACCCTGACTCAGAAGTTAACCTTGAAAAGTTTAAAGCTGGGTTTGTTTCTAAACTTGCAGCTGTACTGCAGCTTAATGAGGGTGTAAACATTCCTGATTTAAAGCAAGGCATTATCATGCATGCATATGGCAATGAAAGGACTACTTCCCAGAGATTGGGCCGGTTACTCCGTCTTAAGCCAGATGAAACAGGTAAGATCCATATCCTTTGCTACAAGAACACCATTGACCAGAAATGGGTAGAATCAGCTCTGTCAGAGTTTGATAAGTCCAAGATTAAATGGGTTGAACGTAAAAAAGTTATATCATGACATTTGAAACAAAGTATGATCCAGGAGATATGGTGTGGTTTATTTCTAGTAACACACTTAGAGAGGGAACAATTAGCCATGTAAAGAGCATACTGGAAACTGGAAGTTCGGCCCCTTCAACTTATGTTATTGTGTATAAGCTAAAAGACGGTAATGAACTAAAAGAAAGTCTTTTATTTGAGTCTAAGGCTCATCTCATTTCACATCTTGCAGGTACAGAGCTATGAGTACTGATGTTCTAGAATTACCAGAAGTAGAAGTACATACTGATAAAGAGCAACAACCTAAGATTGTGGTCTTTAATGATGACCACAACAGCTTTGATCATGTTATCAGATGTCTTGTTACCTTTTGTAAACACAGTGTAGAACAGGCTGAACAATGTGCCTGGATAATCCACACCAGAGGTAAGTATGCTGTTAAGCATGGTTCCCTAGAAGAACTATTACCTATCAACGAAGCCTTAGGTATTAATGACCTTACATCTGAGATTCAATATTAATTGTATCTTAGCTAAAACATTGATACTATGGGACTCATTATCTTACTCCTAATTGCTGCCGGTATCTGTAAAGCATGGTCTGATGCCCTTGCTGACGAAGAAATGAAGGCAATGGATTGGACAAACAAGTATGACTTTACAAAGTCAGGAGAAACTAAACAATGGTGGTACCTTGGTTTGTATAAACCGTCTTATCCAGAGAAGTTTCCCTTTAGCTCAACAGTTCTGGTGTTTTTAACTGATAGATGGCACATGAGCCAGTTTATTATGCTCAGATGCTTTTACCTGGCTATTGCTCTATCATTAACAGGCAGTCTGTTCTGGACCCTTATGATTGTTTTTGTCATAGGTCCTATTATACTTGGTATCTCTTTCCAGAGTTTCTATACCTGGCTGAGAAAGTATTACAACAATGTAAAAAAGGAGAAGAAATGAAATTCATTATCTGGTTTTTAAAGACCACTATTGTTCATATTGTCATTCTGCTTACTATGTTGATTATTGCAATCACTTGGGAGGCGGCATTGGATAAAACCGTTGCTATCTGGATGACATCAATTACCCTACTAGTTCTTATAGGGGGAAAACTTTATTACTACAAAAGAAATGTCAGAAAATTTACCAACCGGGGCACAAAATGATCCAAGGGCTCCTTGGAATTCTGAAGATTACTGCAGGTATTGTGACATCGATCAGATCAGAGCTCAAGCCAGAGATATGGTAGAGGATCCTGATGATGACATAGCTGTAGATGCAGTAACTGAGAGTCTGCTGTCTGAAACCGGATTATGCCGGAGCTGTAAAGAAGAAGAAACAGCAGATTTCCGTGATGATTACTAACTACTAAAAAACCAATCATGAAAACTTTTATTACACTGGTTGTTGCAATAGGAATGTCTGTTGCAATAGCTGTTCTATTTTACAAAGACAAGAGCAAGAAAGGTCTTGTTGTACATCAGGTTTATGAGAAAGAATTGAATGACCGGTACAATGCTCTAAAGGACAGTGTTGCTGATCTAGAGCAGAAAGCCCGTATCCTTAATAACTATCTGAATGTTAAGCATTTAGAGTACATTGAGGTGTGCAACTTGGTTCATAAATCTTCTAAAAAAGACTGATGAAAAAAGTATTTATGTTACTGCTAGTTATTGCTGCAGTAATTGTCCCTACCACAGTCCCTGCACAGGTTGACTGGTATCTATCTGATGAGGCCTATATAGGTTACAAGGCTCCCTATGAAACGGAGTACACCTATGTTGATCATGTCTATGATGACAAGATTAAGATCAAGGTAGAACCAGATGAAGTGATAATCTATGCAAGTGCCCTTACACATCTCCGAGTTCTTGGTACCCTTGTTAAGGAAAAAACGGTGATTGTGTATCAGGCAATTGATCAGGAAAACACCTACTGTAAATTTACCATAGGCTTTGATGCTATTGCTGAATCTGTTTATATGAGTGTTCAGTATCCAACCTACATTTTATTTTACTATTTGTATGAAAAGTAATGCTATATTTGATGCCTAAAACCATCAAATTATGCAAAAAGTCAGAGGTAAAAGGGTTCTTATTAAGAAACCAATTGTTAAAAGAGATTCTCTCATTCAGCTAACTCCTGAAGTAGAAGCTGCTCTTGAAAAAGAGACGCTTGCTAAGTATACCAAACTTGAGGTTAGTGCTGTAGGTAGTGATGTCACTGACATCAAACCCGGGGATCTGGTATATGTAGGTGCAGCTATTGCCCATTCTGA
>Ga0315909_10001134_pt1 | contig 36126 bp, 69 predicted proteins | sample LakEriMetagenome_11_FD_203527 | JGI IMG/M metagenome (GOLD analysis project Ga0315909, IMG submission 203527) | Freshwater fungal communities from buoy surface, Lake Erie, Ohio, United States - Buoy 2 MA125 | ecosystem: Environmental > Aquatic > Freshwater > Lake | place: USA: Lake Erie, Ohio... | reverse complement strand
TCCATATAACTACAGAAGGTATGCCTAATGCTGCTGCTGCATGATGTAAACCACCATCTGTCCCTACAAATAACTTTGCTTTGCTTAATATTGCTAATGCGTTTCTAAAGGTTGGTGTTTCTACCCATTTTGTTTTCTTTTCAGTAGTAACATCACCTAATTGTATCCATGGTAAGTCATGTTTAAGTAACTCTTCCCAACCATGCCATGCTTTATTGACTGTGTGTATATAAAGTTTTTTGACATTAGGCTCTACAACTATGTAGTCCTTATCTATCTTTTCTATGTTTTTCTTTTCTACTTGGTTAAAGTATATTTCACCTGGTCTAGGTTTATAGTCATCATTGAATAATAACCGACCATTCTTTGTGCCTTTGAGATAAGGTCTATGTCCTTGATAGTTTTTAACCCATACTACGTCTGTATCAGAGTTACTAGCCATTCTAGGATTGTTAGCAAATACTTGACCATCCCATGACATTCTAACGCCATCACCTAACTTAACCTTTTTACCGGTTCTTTCATTAGCTTCTTTAGCATCACCTGATGCCATTAACCAATCACCAAGTCCCATTTAATTGCTTGGCTACTTTATTGATAACTTCTGACCATTTGTCATTGTCTTGATATATGAGTCTCATGTGACGATACCAAGGCATACTTGCTTGTGCATAACGCCATTGATGCCATGTAGGAACTAGACACCATGTCTTTACACCCATAGCTGCTGCACAATGTAATGCTGTAGTATTCACACCTATGACCATATCACATTCAGCTATTAACGCTGCTGTATCATCATAGTCTTTTGCGTTTGTCGCAAAATCATAGTATTTAACACCGTCTAATTTGCGTTCTACGCTATAGTCTAAACTGACTAATACATAGTCTTTGAGCTTTAATAATGGCTCTATATCTTCTTGTGTAAGTTCACGACCTTTAGCGTTAGTATGTTTAATACCACCCTTAGTCGTAATACCTATAACTTTCTTACCCCATGAGTCAAATAACCCACGCCACATAGTGCGTCTTTCAGGGTCAGCTTTTAGATAAGGTGTACCAGGAAAGTCTTTATTCGTATGTCTAAAGAACTCAGGTAATCCACCTATTGCACATCTATAGTCAAACTTCTTATCTGCTAACCATTCAGGGCTATCTTCTTTACGAGTGCCATGCACTTCTGCTTCAGGAAAGCTACGTGTAAATAAACCTTCTAATCTTGGGTCACAGTCTATGTAGACTTTATGACTTGACTTGATAGCATCAGGAATACAGCTACCATAGAATATCTCATCACCTAAACCTTGTTCGCCATAGATAATAAGTGTTTTGTCTTTAGTGCCATCCCATCTTACTTCGTCACCATACACCCATTCTTTTCTAAACTTACCACCGAGTGACTTACCCCAATACTCCCAACCTTTATCCCATTCACCTTTAGCTAGATAGCTATGTGCTAGGTTTAGTTGACCATGTATATCGTTAGGGTTACATTCTAAAGCCATCTTACAGGCTTTCTCTGCATCATCCCATTTAGATGTTTGGACTAATGTTGCTGCTGCATTAGAATAAGCTAATGCGTATGTAGGGTCTAATTCTGCTGACTTTAAGAAATACTTTAGAGCATCTTCATACATGTTTAGTTCATGTGCTGCACGACCTAAAGATGTCCATATAGCTTTATTGCCTGGCATCTCTTGTAATGCTCTACGGAAGAACTGATATGCAAATGCAGGCTTATCGCCTTGTAACCAGATATAACCTAGAAAGTTTAGTGTAGCAGCGTCATTAGGATATTCTTCTAATACAGAATATATAAGTGGCAATGCTTTGTCATACTCTTCCTTGTTGATAAGGTCATGTATGGCTAATTGTATTTGTTTTATTTCGTTTAAGTCCATCTAGTTTTGTTCGTTATTAGCTTTTATCATTGTAGCAAATGATGTTTGTGCTGCTTTCCATGCTTCCCACATTTTTTCATCATCATACTCTAGTTTGCATAGACTAGGACTTTGTAGGTATATTCTTTCATACCAGTATTTAAACTCTTTACTGTAATCATCCATTCTTTGTTGTCAACTTGAGATATGGATAGTTTTCGTTTATTTCTTTTATTAAAGCTTTTGTATGGTCAGGGTTATATATATCTATCCCTTTTAACTTTAACTGCATTTCCACTACAGGTGGAATACTAGCAAAGTGCGCCCATTCTTCTTTTACGCCTTTACCCCATACATCTGGGTTATCTCTTGATTGTTTAATCTTGTCTAACATACCACTCAAGTCTTGAGTAGTGGTTAGATAATATGTATCTTTAGCTGGGTCATAGTCAAAGTACTGACTTACACCTGTTACGCTGTTATGGTCAAATAATATTGGCATATAAAAATACAATAGAGGGAGAATTAACTCCCTCCATTATATCATAACTAATTACTAAGCACCTACGTTTTGTACTTTAGCATGTGCATCTGGGTTTTGAACCACTAATGCGTATTCTGCTGTGAGTAACCATTTTGTGCTGTCACCAGTTTTAGCTAGTTCTTCTTTAGCCATTGGGCGTAATGAAGCTAAGCCAACATAACCTGGGTCTACGCATAAAACAGCTTGGTCACGCATGAAACGGTCAAGTTTCACAGTATGATTACCGAAGTCGGATACGTATACATCCGCTGCGCCAGTAATTGTAGCTTGTGTTGTACCTTGAACGTTGTTGAACTTAGTAGCAATACCAGCAAAGCCTGAGAAACGAGCTTTGTTTGTAGCTGACATAAGGATTAATGATGGTTCACCACCGTCTGTCCATGCTAATTGTAATGCTGATTTTAAGTCTGCTTCAATGAATGTTACAGAAGTACCATCTGTTGGTGATGCTACTGTGCCATTGCTGAAGCCAGGTGTTGTACCTGCTGTTGAACCTGTTGCTAATACTCGGTTAGTAATCCATGATTCTACACCTGCAGTTGAACGAGCTGTTGCTGGACCACCTGCTGATGATGCTTGGTTACGTACGATTGCATATTCCATGTCACGTTTAAGTTCTTTACCAGCTTTCATAAGTTGGTAAGCAACTTCAGACTTACGACCATACTTACGTACTACGTCATATGTGTTTGAAATTTGAACTGTCTTACGTGAGATTTGTGTGTAGTTACCTAATACTGTTGTAGCAGGTAATGTTGCGAATGAAGCGTCATCACCTTCAACAGATGTATTAGTACCTGCTGCTGCAAGTGCGTCTGTTTGCCATTGATGGTATGTTTGACCTGCTGACATTCTTTTTGCTAATGAAAGTAATGGTGTATCTTCTGGAGAAATATCAAAAATGATATCCTCAAATGATTCTGCTATACCTTTACCGGTATAACTATTGGTTGCTGATGCTGGCATGATTTTTTCCTTTGTAAATTAAAGCATGTTTTCTATGAGTTTTGCAGCCATATCTGATTTGCCTGTCTTACGTAATTGCTCACGTAGTTGACGAGCATTAGAATTGGCTTCCGCTTTTGTGTCTTTAGCTCCAGGTTTCACAACTGGTTTTGCGCTTGACACTTTTTTCTTTACAGTAGAATTTTGTTGTAATTTGCGCCATTGCATAGCGTCATGCAATACCTTCACGTGACGAGGGTCAACAATTGCGTTGAGTTCTGCATCTGAAAAGCCATACTCTTTGCCAGTAGATAACAATGCTTGGTTAGTCTCAGGACTCCAATTTGGTATCTCTTTTGCTAGAATCTCTTTTCCTTTAGCTATCTTCTCTGCCATCAATTGCGTTTGCTTACTAACGACTTCCTGCTTTTTGGCTTCAAACTGTGAAACGAGTTGACTACGTTGTTGCTGTAGTTGGTTATATGTAAAGAAATGTTTTTGCGCTTCCACAAAGTCACTATCAGATAACTCTTGCCAATTCACGTTAGCATATTGGTTGAGTTGTTGGTCTAGTGCTGTGATTTTAGCTACATCTTCTATTAAGACATTGTTAAGTTGCATTTGCTCTTGAAAGGCTTGCTCTTGCATTTTTATCTGCTCAGCATAGGCTTCTAGCTCTTTACGTTGTTCTGCAACTTGTTGTGTCTTTTGTGTGTAGTCTAAGCCTTGTTGTGCTAATGCTACGACTTCGTCTAGTGGCTTTTCAACTTCTTCACCATTGACTTTTAGCTTTAAGATAGCAGGAACTTCATCTTCCGACTGTTCTTCTTCTTCAGCTTGGTCATCTGGTGCTTCATCTGTTGCTTCTTCTTCTGCATCTGTTTCTTCAACAGGTGCTTCTGCTTCTGCTTCAGCCTCTAGTGGTGGTTGTTCTTTCTCTTCAGGTGCATCTAAATTAGCTTGCACATCAGATACAATATCATCACCTAGCATAGCCTCTAATCGGCTTTGTGGTGACTGTTCTACGACTTGGTCACTCATAATATTTTCCTTGAAATTAGACAATAAAAAAGACTCATAAGAGTCTTAAGTAGGCTTGTCCTTACCTAAATTCTTTTGCATGTCAAAACGGTTTTCACTCAAAATACTGACAAATTGCTTTTGAATGAAACACTTACCCAAATATTTTAAACTTAGGTCTGTCCGTCTGAATAGCTGCGAGCTTACCTGTTTGCATAACGTCAGTAAGTTGCTTGTTAATTTGGTTTAGTAATTGTAATGCGATAACTAATCTGTTATGAGTCTTTTCGTCACCTAGTGGACTATTAGTCATACTAGATACAATGCTTTCACGAACCTTCTCTAATGCTTCTTTGTAGATAGGGTTATCTAGTATCTGTGCTGCTTGTTCACCACGTTTTACTTCTTCTAGTGACTTATCCGCCATACATCATTCCTGATTGTGCCTTAATTTGTGCGATAGCTAAATCTGTTTCAGCTTTGAGTTGAGCTTTAAATCTTTCTAACTCTGCTTGTGCTGCTATCTTCTCACGTTCAATTATAACATCATTTTGTGAACGTAACTGCTCTTGTTGTAGTTGAGCTGCTGCTTTCTCACGTTCTATTTGTAATTGACCTTGAACTGCAATTTCAGCTTCAGAAGGTTTATCTTCTTGCTGACCTTCCATTTGTGGTGTATTAGCTGGGTTTACCCAGAACTCTTCAGGGTTCTTAAAGCCTGCGTTTTGTGTGAGTTTAGCTAACGCATTGTAAATCTTCTCTGGGTTTGTAAGACCTACTTGGATAGCTTCTTTTTGCATATTCAAGATAGATGTTAAGTGCATAAGTTGTTGGTCTTTATTACCAGCACCTAAGCCTACAGAGATAGATAAGTCTTTACGAGCTTTCCATTCTCTTGGGTCTACTTCTACCCATTTGTTTCTAATGCGTGTGATGTCAGGTTTAGTAAGTGTTGTTCTTACAAGATAATGCACTAACTTAAATAACTCTTTTACACCTGTTTCTGCAAATGTTCTTGCTACTAGCTCAATTCTTTGTTGAGCAGCGTTCATAATTTGTGATACGCCTGTAGCTGTCTTGTTAAGACTGTTAGAGTCTAAGCCTTGGTTATATGCTGTGATACCTGTTCTCTTTTCTTTCATAGAGTCCATGTATTCAACCATACCGAATGATGATGCTGGTAGTGGTGGATGTGATAAAGGCATAATGCCTGCACCTGGGTCACCTTCTACACGAACAATACCACCTGGTCTTGATGTGAGCATATCGTCTAGGTTTACTCTGTCTGAGATAGCATAACGACCATTGTTAGCTAGATACATGTTATCTAACTGACCACGAATAAGTGTAGACTTGATAAGTTGAATGTCCATAGTCAAGTCAGCATAAGAACGACCAATATGTCTATGTGGCATTATCATTGGTGTGATACATGCAAATGGAACATACTCGCATGGCTCTTTGTAGAGAATAGTATTGCCTAACACTACTACTCTATGTCTCTTACCTTCTAACTTAATGTATGTGTCTTTAACTAGAGCTTCGTTAGACTCAATAGCTCTGTCATATTCTTCGTCATAAATATCACGTGCATTAGACTCTTCTTCAAATGTATCACGAAGGTCTGACATGATAGACTTAATGTATTCTAGTGGCTTGTCAAATGTTTCTGCAATATCTGACAACTGCATAACTTCTCTGTGCTGAACGAAACGTGCATCTTGTAAGTTAGGACCTGATACTTCTACAGATACCATCATGTTTTCAGGTGCTACGTTCTCAATGACAATCTCTGTTTCTTTTTCTGTAATCTTGAGCTTAACGTCATGTAACATAGGTTGCATAACTGTAGCTGGGTCAACACCATTGATAGCTGCTTGTTGATAAACAACATCCATGTTGACACTTGGGTCAGGATATGCTTCGTGTTCTAATACTTCTGTATTCTCATCTGACGCTAACATTTGGAGCTGGGCGTCTGTTAACCCCTTATATTCGTATTCTTCTTCTTCCTCTTCTTCTTCGGCATATACTTTTACATAACCGTTTTTAGAGAGTAATGCGTCTTTAAACCATACGTAGAATATCTTGAACCCTTCGTTCTTTTCCATCACGATATGGTTAATGTAATCTGTTTCTTGGTCTGCTGCGTCTTGGTCTTCTGGACCTTTAGGGTCAAACTGAACAACCTTATCACCGGCTACAAAGACTTTTAGGAGTTGTGGGAGTGCTGACTCAATCGTGTCTTGAACGTCATAAGATACAACTTGGCTACGACCTTCTTCTTCGTTACCGAATGGTTGTCCTAGGTAGTAGTCAATCGCTTCTGCTCTATCATTAGACAATGCACTATCATTTACACCATAGGCAATATTCTCTTCTGCCTCAATCTGTGCAATTATCTCCATGTCTTGTATCTTCATACTATTCCTCTGTTATTGTATTGTATCTTACCAGTAGTCCATGACTCGTTCTTCATGTTTTCTATGGAAGTACATAAGTATCTAAATGCGTCTGCACCATGGCTATATTCGTCATGTAATGGCGCACCAGGTTCGTTAGTTGCAGAGTTTATACTTCTGCGATAATTCTTTAAACATTCAACAAGTCTATGTGCTGACTTGTCAAAGTATATTCTATGAAAGTTCATACGTGCTAGTTTAATACCAGACTCTATATCTTGTTTAGGAACAATACGTACATCCCAACCAAGTTTACGCATAATATCTTCTGCTGATATACCATGCTTAAAGTCTTTAGACTGTCCGTCATGTGGTAAGAACATAGTTCCCCAATTGTATGACATATCTTTTAACTGTGCTGAATAACTATCTAAAGTCCTATGGTCATCTTCTATGTAACCAATAACACGTAAGTCTGATACACCTTTTTGGCATAGGATAACTGACATGCTATCGTTCCAACCTAAGTCCATCACTACATGAACCTTTAACATTGGGTCATACGGTACAGTAGTAATACGGTTATTCTCTTGTGCTTCTCTTATCTCGTTAGCATAGATAGCACCATCTACAGCAGCTTTACATTCACCTTCCCAGATGTTTGCATAGTCAGGATTAGTCTTTTCGCTATGCTGACGTTCTATCTCTAGCACCTCAGGAAACCATGGGTTGTCTTGGTAATTAACCTTAACGACTTTAGCGTTCTCTGGTGGATTAACGACAAATCTTTGGTATGTATCATCTGTATCTATGTTAGGGTTAAATGATACCCATATCTCTGAATTAGGTTTACGTATTGTAGGTATTAAAATGTCCCACGACTTCTTTGATACTGTTTGTGCCTCTTCCACCCAGACAATATCACATCCTTCAAAAGACTTAATGGACTCCACAGTATTAGTAGCCAACCCAGTAAAACTGAACGTGCTACCGTTAAGACCACGTATCTCTGCTTCCAATACTTCATAGAAAGCTCCTAGACCTAATGCTTGTATTTGGTCGTTAAGTAATGTATGAACTGACTGCTTAATAGACTTTTGTATTTCACGTGCGCATAAGACACGTGTAGGTTCATTAGCTGCTTTTATAAGCAATGCTCTAGCATAAGACCATGACTTACCAGAGCCTCTGCCGCCATAACTTACTTTATATCTGTATGGCTCAAAAAGAAACTGTAACTTATCAGGAAATGTTGCTATCGTCTGGCTTGACAAAGAGTATTCCTATTCCACTAGGTAAGTTAGAACCATCTGGTCCTGTTAATTCTTGAGTAGCTACAGCTTTACCATCTAGTCTATCGCCTACTTCTTTCATAGCACCTAAATCACCTTCGGCTGCTTTTTCAAATAGCTTTTCTGCTATAGCATGTATACGCTTATAGTCTTCTTGTATGGCAAGTTTACGAATCGTATTTGCCCATATCCTATTGTTTTTACTAGAATTTGTGTTTCCTGGTTGCCCGCCTACTTTACGCTCTAATTCTTCTTCTTTGTCCATAATATTGCAACTCCATTAGGTTGGTTGCCCTTTAATTATAATCTTTAAATGCTGACTTTCCTTGTTTGTTTAACTTTAAGTATTGTTTATAAGCATTTTCTTTTAATGCTCTTGCTTCAGGACTATTTTGTGATAATAGACCTGCTTCTAATAATTGTATGTTCTTTATCATCTGTGGTGTCATATCTTGAGTTACCATAGGATAAAATGGTTCTTTAGGTGTATTGCCACCTAGTGAGTATTCTGTAATGTAGCCACCTTGTAAACTAGGAATCAAACCTTGCCATCCTGAAGTCTTTGGCATCATTTCACCACCGTATGTGCCATCTTTTTTCATAAATGCACGTAAACCATAAGGGTTAGGATAGTTAGTAGCTAATAAACCACCTTGACTAGGAATAGATGCTTCACCTGTACTTAATAATGACTGAGCTGCTTGTTCTTTAGCACCTTGTTGTGCCATTTTACGCATCTCTAGTTCTTGTGCGCTAGGTTGTCCACCTGTCATAGCATTAACTAAATAGTCTAAGAAGTTCATAGTTCTGACTCTCTATTCTTTCCTTTTAATGGGTATATCATTCTTTGATACGTCTCAAACCATTCTTGACTATAGTCTGTATTCTGATAGTCTTTAAAGCATGGTGTGCCTAATGTGTGATGCACTAACTTGGCATCTTTGTTGTATTCGTATTCTGTTTCTAGCCAGTTCCATGTTTCGTCTAGCTTACCTACTTGTTCTTCAGGATATTTGAGCCATTCAAACCTGTGTAGGTATTTACCTGTTTGTTCTTGCACGAACTTAGGTGTTAATTGTTTATTGAGCCAATGCCCACAATTCCATAGCATTACTGATGACCAGTTTTTCTTAGGGTAATCTTCATTTTTAGCACCTAGATATTTGATAGGATGCTTTGTTGTGTAGTTATGCTTTACGACTTTGACTGCTTCGTCATTATCAAAGTTCGCTAGTATCTCTGCAATATCTGTTCGGCAAGTCATATCTCCATCTACGAATAGTGCGATACCTTTAAAGTTATTTAGATATGGCACTAAAAAGCGTGAATAGATAAATGCGTTGCTACCGTCTTTATGTGTTTCTTCGTAGTCTTTTAAAGTATTTAGTGCTAACGGTGTAAAACTTACCGGTATAGATGACTTTTCTATAACTGACTGGCAAAAGTTATGATATGCAACTGGTTCTACCTTGCCATCATATCCTACGTATATATCTAGCTTTACCACTTTACCTTGTTTGCCCAGTATGCGGCTGACATTTTACCTTTTGCAATGTTTTTAGCGTGTCTTGCTTTAAATGACTTTGCTCTATCTGTATTTGTTTTGTCACCACTTACACCTTTTTGACCAAAGCGTATGAGTTTTTCTACTCCACCTTCTCTAGCTAATACTGCATGTGACTTAGTAGGATGACTTGGTGTGCGTTTAGGTTTATTATAACCTGAGAATGTTTCTTTGCCCTTCTTAATCATTTCTTTTTAACTGGCTTTGCTGATTGTTTTAGAGCTTTAGCTGTAGGTGCGCCTTTAGTGCCTGGTTTGCGCATTTTCTCGCCACTACCTGCTGCTATACGTTTACGTTTAGCATGGATGTTAGCCCATAAGCCTGGTTTAGTAGCCACGCTTTGCACCTTTTTTCATAGATTTTGCTGCTACTTTCTTACCTGTTTTCTTTGCGTATTCTTTAGCTTCTTTCTTACCTTTTTGTGTATAGGCAAACTTTTTAGTTCCGACCATTGGCATAATTATCTCCCTTTTTTCATTTCGTTTTGTACAATTTCACGAATCATCTTATCAAGTTCTGCTTGTTTGAGCTTCTTCTTTTTCATCTCAATCGCTTCTTCTTGCTTATCTAATTTTTTATATTCATTAGATTTCATCATAGCTATTTACCTTTCTTTTTACCTAGACCACTAACTGATAAAGCTATTGCAATACCTTGCTTTTTATTTTTTACGACTGGACCACCTTTGCCTGAGTGTAATTTTCCTGCTTTAAACTCACGCATCACTTTGCCCATCTTCTTTTCTTTCCCTGCTTTGGTTGTTGGTTTCTTCATAGCTTTCCCTTAATTTAATAAATCTGTGGTCATACCTACAATCGTTACATAATGAATACTCTGTAAAATCAAAAGGCTCACCGCATTGTTCACAAATGGATAACTTCATATAAAAGAAAAAGCCCAACCACGGAGAGAGTGCAGTCAGGCTTTTTATGTAATTACGTTTTTAACGGACAGGAATTATCTGAGAAACGATATTATATCATATATAATAAATATTTTCAACAAGTTTATGCGTTTATCCGTCTTCCTGCTATTGTAAGTAAATTATCGTATGCCATCTCTAATTGCCAATAAAAAGCAAGTGGTGGTTTAGCACCTAAGTATTTAGCATATATAGCTTGTTGTTGAGATGAATCTAAACTATGGATAATAGCATCTATTGTTCGGACATTGCTCATGTCTTGAGCAGAACACATTTCTTCAAAGACCTCTGAAGTTGATTCTCCACCTGATGACATACCTATGCTTTTAGATGGATAACCTAATTTGTGATTATCCGACTTCATCCATCTAGCCCAGTCTTCTAGGATAGATAATAAACGTTCCATACTAATCATATTGTGTTAGCGTATATGCTACGCTTTGCCCAAATGTTTCTTGTGTAGTTCTTTGTTGCAAGTTATGTTTAGCGTCATCTGCATTATGTATGATAATGCTTTTTATCTGGTCATCTGTAAAGTTTGCTGTGTGCCCAAATATAGTTTGTAGTGGATGTGGTTGTGGCACGTAATAGTGCATGAGTCTATTTTGATTATCTTTGTAAGCATGAATAACATTTGCATCTCTCATCTCTACAAGTATGTTCTTTGTAATAGGATAGTTAGATTGTATATGTTCTGCTATGTCGTTTATGGTTCGTGGCTCTGTAAGATAAGCTAATATCTTTTCTTTCACGATACATCTTTCACTTTGCAATGGTATTTCCTTTTCTCATCTTGATGCCATCCATGAACATGAATAGTCCAACCTGCCTCACGAACAGCATTTACATTTTCATGGTTAGCTATTTTTTTACATCTTGCATTAAGATTGGACGCTGTGGTTGTTTGAACTGCCAATACTTCTTTACCCTTTAAAGCTAAAAGGTCTATAAATCCAAAAAGGTCTTGTCTTATTCTAGCAAAAGCGTTCCAATGCTCAACAATTGCTACTGTATATCCTTCTTCTTTTAATTTAGCTAAACTTAATTGAGTCGGTGATTTACTTGCCATCAAATTGGCTTTCGTTAGGTTTAGATGTGCCTTCCCATAATCTTTCTAATTCACCTGTAGACTTGTTGAGTTCGTATTCAGCTAAATGTGGTGATGTATCAGCATCTTTCTTTTTCTTGCCAAATATCTTATCAAAGTTTTCGTCAAATACAGCTCTATCTGTAAACGGTCTTGGTGCGCTTCCTTTTCCCATTATATTATTCCTATCATTTCATGTTCCCAAAGATATTGCATTGTAGTAACGTAAGCTCTGTTCCACATCTCACGTCTTTCTTCTTTTGTTAAGTTTTTACCCATATCTAGTGTGTAATGGCACTCATAACATAATGCAGCACATAACGCATCTGATACTTTAATACCCATACCTTTACCTTCATTACGGTGTGCAGCACAAACTGTTTCAGATATTATACCACAATGTTGACAAGGCAACTGTCTTAAAAGTTTAGTTAGTTTTTGATTGCGATATATCATATTTTTTAAATTTTTCTGAAATAATTTTAGGAACTGTAGCATCCCAATTTATGCTGTGATGTAATCTTTTTTTGTTTTGACCCATTTGTCTTACTTTTACACTAGATGGATTATAAAGCACAGAATAAAAACTTTTAACGTATGTGCCAGAACTTAAATAAATATCAGTTAAACCACCAGCATTACTTTGAGTTTGTTTTTGTTCAAGTCTTAATTGTGCAATAGTCATAAACAAATAACCTTTATAACCAAAATAACAATAAGCATTTACATCTTCATTAATTCTACCTACAAATTGAAAAGGTCTATCAACTGAACACAAAAAACTATTCATAATTTTTCTTGATATTTGACCATCTAAAAATGTTTTACTTAAACCACTATTTTCACCACCAATAAAATCACCACCTTGAGCCATGCAAATAGAAGTAAAAGATGTTTTCTTATAAAAATCTAACATGATTTCAAATATCTTGTCTAAGTTTTCAATATATTTATTCGTTACATATTTTTTATTATTATCAAATGACCATCTAAAATCAGTATAGTCATCATCAAGTTGAATAAAATATTTATAACCTAATTGTTTAGCTATATCAAAACAAGCATTTCTAGCAAACACTACTGCCCTTTTATCATCAAAACAATCACCAATGTCAAAGGTAGTTGCAACTTTATCTTTAGAAAAAGTAATTACTTGATTACCATACTTTTCAACATATTTATGATGAGATTTATCTTCATCATCAAGAATAATAAAAATTTTACCTGTATAACCTTTTTCTTTTAAAGTGTCGTAAGTGTACACTCTATCATGTCTATTATGACTTAATATAAAAACACAAAAATTATCTTTCACTTTGTTCTTCCAGATATTGATTTGATAATTGATTATTTAAAGCAACATAACCATATTCAATAGCTTTATCAAAATCAACAATGACTAATGCTGATTGTTCCATTAACTGTTGCATTTCAGAATTTGAATGAGCATAGTAATCTGCAATTTTTGAAAAATTAAATACAATATGCCTATATGCTGCAAAAATTAAAAATTTCTTTTCATCTTCAGAAACATTAGACTGATTAATTTTTTGGATTAATTTTATTGTTTTTAAATTATCAAACAATTCATATATGTTAGGCTTTTCATATTTAGGTACATATAAAGGCACATCAACTTTTTTTGTGTATGTTGTGTCAATAAGACGTTGCTCATTATCATCAAACATTTCTAATTTTTGTTGTATTGTCATGACTAAAAATCCCAACCCCAACCCATTGTTTGCGCCCATACCTCTATCTGCTGTTGGTATTCTGTCATCTCACTTGTGGTTAGTTTAGTTGTTGACTTTATAAGTTCTACAGGCATACCTGCTATTTCTGTTTGGTAGCGTAAGAATTTATACCCCATGAGTTCGTGTATCTTATCTTTTTCTATGCCTAAATGTTGACCTATGCTTGTGTATAGTTCCCATAACCTTTCGTTTTGCTCAAGACTTCTGTTTAGTTTAGCGTCTGTGACTGTAACACGCCAACGTTTAGTAAAGTCAAGAGTTTTTAGCTTCTCTATTAACATTGGCAAATTGTCTTTGGTTAATGCCCACTTTATCATCTCTCCATCCTTTCGTTTTAAATACTTGTCCGTCTTTAGAAGTTGCTTTGTATTCTATATCTGAACCAAATAGCTTTTTACACTCTTTAATAAAATCATTTATGGTCATTATTTATCCAGTTTTTATCCCACATTTCTTTATAATTGTCATCTTTGTAAAAGTCTTCACGTTTCCATCTATCAAACTTTTGTCTAACATGCAATGGTAATATCTCTTTAGGTTTATCTGGTGTTTGAATAACATATTCTACTGCATTATAAACAGATGTCAAATGTGTAAAAGGTAAATTATCAAGTGTCATGGTGATTCTCTATAACATAAAGTTTTTTGACTAAACCAAAAATTAAATGAGCCTTCCCATTGACCATTTCTTTGTTTTTGAATAAATACTTTAGCATCTGGAATAATTTTTAATTCATCATCAGAAGTTTTACCTTCTTCTACTAACTTTTCTTTGTATCGGTTGCGCCATACACAGATAATGTTATCGCATAGGTTTCTTATATGTGAACTACCCATAATATTTGTTGCATCAGGTATTTCTGTTTCGTCTTTTAATTTTCTTGTATGTGCTACCAAAAAAACAGCAATATTTAAATCACGAGCCGTAACTGCCAGTCTATCCGTAAATAATTTTTGTGACTCTAAAGACTCTTCACTAATATCACTTATTTTCATTAAACTGTCAATGATAAAAATTTCAACACCTAAGACATGTTTGGCATAATATAACGTAGCTATCATGTCTTCAGATGTAGTGGTGCCTAACTGGTCATAAATATACAATTTTTCTTTTGCTCTATCACAAAATTTACGGATGTAATCTTCTGTTGGTTCTGGTGAGCCTAATGCTTGTGTAATCATCCGAGCTAATGAAAGCACAGGTCTCATTTCCAATGAAGCAATTAAACATTTTGTATTTTGTCGCATCATAGACAATATAACTTGTGAAAGCCACATAGATTTACCATGCCCTGATACCCCTGTCAAAATAGTTAGCTCGGCATTCCTAACACGAAACTTATCTTCCGTTTTAAGCCAACCAAGCGATTTACCACTATGGATTTCTTCACTAAAATACTGGACCACATTATCAGTAAAAATATCCGTACTCTTAATTTTAAACTCTGCATGAGCATACTCCTGTTGATAGTAATCAGTAATAACTGACTGATTGACAGTTAATTTATTTAACGCTTCACCTATGTTCATTAAATGCCACCTTCCCATGCTCTTTTAATTTGTGTAATACCATCTTCCCATCTCTCTTGGTTAATTAATGTCATAGGTGCTGGCACAAAGCCTTCTTTCCATTGTTTAGTTTCTTTCATCATCTTTACATAGCCTATAACTTTATCAGCTATTAAGTCAAGATTTTTATTTTTCCATTTCTCTAAACAACCTTTTTTATTATTCTTACGAACATTAGGATATAAATTCCAGAACTCATCAAACCTTACAATGGTTTTTATATTCTTATCTAATCTTATCTTATCTCCTATATAATCTGTATATAATTCTTGTATAATTTCATTTTTTATAAACCAAGTATCTAATTCTAAAAGCATTTTTTCTATAAAGGCTATAGGTTTTCTTAAACGAAACGCAATATCGTAGGCATTAGGTAAAACACCATTTGACTCACTTGCTAAACACCATAGTTTAAACAAAGTTGCCTGTTTTATATCATCTAGTTTCATAAAATCAGGGTCATTTAACAAGTCACGACCATAACATTTAAACCATTTCATATCACTTTTATGCTTAAAATGTTGAAACTTATCCCAGTTCTTAATTTTCATATACTCTCCTTAAAATAAACATTCTTCGTACAGGTCTGTGATTGGCACAGTCTTTTCTTTAGGCAAAACTTTTAATTTACAGTTAGGTCTACTCTCTAAAAAGTGCAAAGCTGAAGACTTATCTGCAAAAGCTCTTAACGGCTTTTCATCAAATTCATCTAATACAATATATCTTAGTTTTTTCATAAAGCAAAACACTATCATAAGTAATTTTTAAATGCAAATATAATTATTATATAATTTTTATATAAAAACACTTGACATGCAATTTTATATCATTAATATAACTATTGTAGTATTTAACTTTAGGAGAGAAAAATGAGAATTACAGGTGCTTATTCAGTAGTTCAAACGCTTGCAGAAAATAAAAACTTGACTTTTAAAGAAGCATTTATGTATATTCACAATAATTTAGATTCATGTGAAAAATATCAAAAACTTGCATATCAGGTAATTAGTAGTGATGTTAATTTGTTTAATGAACTTTGTAAATAATTTTTGGAGAGATAATATGAAAATCAAAACTATGATTATTGGAGCAATAGCTTTCTGGGCATATGTAGCTTTATGTCTATATATTATGGGTAAGTTAGCAGGTGCAATATGATTACAGATAACACAGAAGCATTAACATTGGCATTAGCGTTAGCTATTACTGCACCAAACGATAAAAAAGCAGAAAAATGTGTTAAAATAGCTGATTCACTAGCAAGAAATATGCAAAGAAAAGATGTAGAGTTAGCTATGAAAAATGTATTAGACAAACTTGTTGACTCTTTAGAAGAGAAACAAATATGAATAAATATATTATTTGCTTTATGATAATTTTTATAGCATACTTTACATGGAGAATTATATGCTAGAACATATAGCTAAAATACTGAAACAATTAAATGACGAACTTAAATTAGATAACGATAAATGGGAGAGAGCAAATGTCACAACAACAGTTTTACGACCAAGTAATGATGCAACAACACCAACAAGAATTACAACAACAGGAGAGAAAGATGAACTATAACGAACTACGTAAGATTAATGTATCAGACCACATTGAGAAAAAGAATGGTCTATCATACTTATCATGGGCTTGGGCTGTGGATACTCTTCTACAGCAAGACCCAACTGCTACATGGACTTATGGCGAACCTAAACATTTTGGTGAAACGCTTATGGTATTTTGCACAGTTCATGCTTTTGGTAAGTCTATGACAGCTCAGTTACCTGTGCTTAACTTTAGAAACCAAGCTATTCCTAACCCTGACGCTATGGCAGTTAATACAGCTATGCAGCGTTGTTTAGCTAAAGCTATTGCGTTACATGGTATTGGCTTATATATCTATAGTGGTGAGGATATTCCAGAGTCAGAACAGCCAACATTAAAAGCTGTGTCTAGCAAGGATTTCCTATGATAAACCAAGGTACCGAAGAGTGGTTTCAACAAAGACTAGGTAAGGTGACAGCATCCAGAATATCGGATGTTATCGCAAAGACTAAAACAGGCATATCTACATCACGTCAAAACTATCTTATTCAACTTGTATCGGAACGTTTAACAGGTAAAAAAACAGACTCATACACAAATCAAGCAATGCAAGATGGGATTGAACGTGAACCTATTGCAAGAAAACTATATGAAAGCAAAACAAATTCTATAGTAACAGAAGTAGGTTTTTTTGACCATCCTGTGATTAAGAATAGTGGCGCTAGTCCAGATGGTGCAGTTAATTCAGAAGAAGAAGGTAAGTATGCAGGTCTTATAGAGATTAAATGCCCTATAGAAACTACGCATACTAATACCCTTATGAGTAAGTCTGTGCCTACTAAATACATACCTCAGATGCAATGGCAAATGGCATGTACAAATGCTAGGTGGGTTGATTTCATAAGTTTCAACCCAAATTTCCCTGACGAATTACAAGTTTTTATAAAGCGTCTTGACAGAGATGATGATTACATTGCAGAATTAGAGACAGAAGTTATTAAGTTTCTAGAAGAGGTAGAACAAACAATTATTAAACTAAAGGAGTAGTATATGGCGCAATACGATAATACGAACACGTTTACGTTAAACAAGAATGATAAAGGTGATAATCCTAAACGACCAGACTATCGTGGTAAGTTAAATGTGGACGGTATTGAATTTACTTTATCAGGTTGGGTTAGAGAAGGACCTAATGGTAAGTTTATTAGTGGTGCTGTTGCAATGGTAGCAACTGAGGAAAGATTGAAGCCTGCTGTTGAAGGTGCAGATGAGGATGTTCCTTTCTAGGAGCATCCCCATTCGCATGATAATTACTTGTTCATTACGTACATAGTAACTTCAAATCCAAAGCGCATTTCTGTAGCTGATGGTGATGTCCACATGGCGTTTCTCCTTTCTTTTAGATTTATAATAGAATTATACGCTTATATGGGTTTACTAGACACAAGAAAACCATGAAAGGTCTGTCATGGATATACATAACTTAGAATTAGAGGTTTCGTGCTACGCTACGGCACTTTACCATGAAGTTAATAATAGAACATTAGAGGAGAAATTGGGTGTCTATTACACTATTCATAATCGTGTTAAATCTGGTCGCTGGGGTAAGTCTGTATGTGATGTTATTTATGCTTCTGGTCAGTTTGCTGTACAGGATGAAAAACATGCACCTGTTGACAAAGTTACGTTTCTTAAAACTGAATTATTTGTTCTTGATGTTATGCGTGGAAAATATGCGAATCCAGTGGCAAATGCGCTATACTTTCATGATGACTCAATTATGCCAAAACATTCGTGGTTTGGTCATCAAAAGATTACTCATATAGGGAGGATGGTGTTTTACTAATGCAAGAACATAATACTAAACTATGGTTAGCTAAAGTTCATAAAGATGTAATGGATGAAGCTCACATTAGAAAAAAGATTATAAAAGAAAATGAAGATTTAGCTTATGCTTTAGAATGGTTAATAGAAGTATTTACAGATAATGACCCACAATGGCATGATGTTCCATGTATTAAAAATGCTAGAAAAGCGTTATATAAATGAAAGATAAAATATTAGGCTATCTCGTAGAAGAATTTGATAATACAGGTAAACTTGTATGGTCTGCTTTTATGTCATCTAAACCAACATCTTTAGAGATTGAAAAAGACATTAAGAATAAATTGCATAACTGGGTTATTACACCACTTATTGCAGATACAAAAAATATTATTAAAGTAACTAATATGAAAAAATATGATAGTAAAAGATTAACGGAGGCACATGGTGGACTCTAAACCACTTACTCAAGAAGAAATTATTAAGATATACAAAGAAGCATTTGGTAAAGGCGACCAATTGGTTACAATAGACAGAATATTTAGATTTGCAAGATTATTAGAACAGACTCATGGAATAAAAGATGGCTAAGGGTAAAGTCTATAGCGTTATCTACGATAGAGAACAAGCATTAAAAATTATGGCTTATGTAAAGAATAATCCTACAGCTCATAGAACAAAAATAGCTAAAGATTGTATTACAAACTTTTATAGACTTAAATATTTAGAACAAGAAGGTCTTGTGCATTTACCAAAACCTTTATCTTATGGAGAAAGAAATGGACTTGCTAGAAAAGGTAATTGATTATATTATATGGGCTTTAGTAATTGGTAGTATATTTGGCTTTTTTTATGGTACGTATCAAGTTGTTGATTTATTTTTTATAAGGGGATAGTTATGGTAGATATGGTGAATAGACCTCCACATTACATGGTAGGTGGTATAGAAGCAATAGACGTGATTAAAAGTCGTTTAACAAAAGAAGAGTATATTGGGTATCTAAAAGGATGTAAGCTCAAGTATGACTTACGCTATCCGTTTAAAGATAATCCACAGCAAGATTTAGAGAAGTCTGATTGGTATAAGAATAAACTATTAGAAGCTACTAAAGATGAAGATGCTATTAATCCACCTGAAGTAGAAGCTATTTTAGAAAGATTTGATGATGAGTAAAATATATTGGATATTTATTGTAGTGATGGCAGCGTTAGCTATATGGGGAACTGAAAAGGTTTTAGCTCAAACTACGACTATACTAGCACCAGATGGTTCTGTGACTGTATGTCAAGTACATCCTAATGGTACTGTAGTTTGTGTCTAATGCAATGCGTAATGCGTATGCTAGTCATACGGACTTTGGATTTTTAAGAGGTGTAATACTAGACAATCCAAAAGCCATGCCATCTAATATTGACATGATTTTTGAAAGACGTGGGTCTTTTCTTATTGCAGAATGGAAGCGTAAGAATGAAGAAATATCTTTAGGTCAAAAGATACTTTTAAAAGCATTAGCAAATCAAAATAAGTTTACTGTGTTAGTGATAAATGGATATAGCGATAATACAGGAACTGAAGTAAATGAATTTTATAAAGTTAGTCAAGATAAACTTGCTATACTTGGTAATGGTGTAGATAAGTTAAAAGAGTTTATTAATACTTGGTATCAATCATCCATGGGAGTTAGCTCGCCATAGACTGATAGCTCCTCACCACTAATTTCTATTAGGCTATCATCATCAAGTGTAAGTACTATTGTGCTATCGCCATGTAATGGTTCACAAGATACAATCACTCTACCTATCATATGATTGCATATTGTTTCTATTTCTGAGAGTTGCATAACTGTCCTATATTTTAACAAATTTTTCTGATTTATCTGTCGTTAATTTTTTGTTACCTCTAAACCAAGAACCACAAGTTTGACATTGAAATCTTGGATATTTACCACCAGTTAATACAGCATAACCACGTTGTTGCACTTTATGACTTGCGCAGCTAGGACATACTCTTTCTTCTGAAAAGTGATTGTGATTAGGATGATTACTTATCCAACCTTTAAACTTATCATATACTTTTTCTAATAATACAACATCATTCCTATTGTATTCTTCCATGCGTTTCCATGCTGACCTATCGTTATTCATTACTTTAAGCCATAACTCATGACCTTCATGTGCAGTCTTTTTACCAAGACCTAAACGCTGTGCAATATAGTCTAATTTATTAGAAACGAATCTAAATTTGCTACGAGATGTTTGCAGTAAGTCTATGTGTTTAGCAGGACTAGGTGGCGGCATACCAGCTTCTAGGAACTCTTTATTTAGCATGGGTATATCAAACCTATTACCATTATAATGAACGATGGCGTCAGCCTCATCCATAAGAGAATGAATAGATTTGAGCATAGACTTTCTATCTGACTTATATACAGAGTCAAACATAATCTTTTTCTCACCATACCATTTAGCAGCATAGCATAATGTATATGATGACTCTAGGAGTTGGTTAAGAGCAATGTTTTGCTGCCATATTCCCCATACTGTTGCAAGATTTGGTGCGCACTCTATATCTAAAAGTAATATCTTCAAACAGTTCCCCTATTGTTGAGATACTTTATTATATACTAGATATAAAATTAGCATTAGAAACACGTATTTAAAGTGAGTAATAGCGCACAATATGTCGCATATAAGATAATCTAGCATATCTTAATTGTGACTTTTTTAGCTTTCTTGAGCTTCTCAAATAGTTTGTTAAACGCTACTCTTGAATTGCCAATAAAGTCTTTACCTGACCATGTTGTGCCTACTAATATACATCCTTCTGTATGAGCTGATGTATTACCTGCATGAATACGAACACCGGTAAAATTAGGCACGTTTTCTAGTAAAGGTAAATCCCTATTGAAACGATTGCTATGATTAATAATGAGGTTATAAGTGCCAGTAGGAATAGCTGTTTGTCCATTTACTTTAGCTCCTTTTCTAACAACATCTTCCAACGTGTAACATTCGTATATATTATCTATATACATTTTTCCTACAGTATATGTGTCTTTAAACTCAAACCTTTTTACTTCAATTAACATGTTTGTCTATATACGTTAGAGCCTGTGTGAGATATTGCATAGCATACATAAATAGAATAGAGAAACCCATAGCCACGAATAATAGGCATACGACTAATAATTTAAGTATAGCTAAACCGATAAAGTTAAGTATGTTTAAGACTATCATTTCTTTTTAATGTAGAATAAACTACGTTCCCCAAAGAGATAGAAACCTACAGCACTTGCAAAGTTATCTACTTCAGGTGTTGCGATACCTTGTAGGTGCATTGTAGCCCATGTTGCTAATACTAATAAACCAATAAATGGTCGCATGAGTCTTACAATAGCTTCTACCCATGGATATGATGGATTACCACCACCAGCTTCATTCATTACTTTAAAAAACTCTAAGTCAATTTGTTTCATCTGAGCGTATTGTTCTATAGTAGCTGGTTTGAATTGGTCAGGTGCTATAAAGCGATTGATAAGTGACTTACCTAAGTCTACTGCTAATGGTCCTAATGCTGCTAATATGGTTACAGGGTCTATGATATTCTCCTTATAGTTCTTTAGGGTCGTAGCCAAGTGTGTTAGCTACTCTCTTTTGTAGTTTTAAGAATAAACCTTTGTGACTTGTGTATTTCTCGGTTTTAGGGGATTCAAGATAACATATCATGTGGATAATTTCGTGACAGATGGTCTTGATGACAGTATCTAAATGTCCGCACTTTGCAGTAGATATAGTGATAATATGTGGTTCACCTGACTCTGGTGGTTCATATTGACCACAGATAGTATCGTCATGCACTACTACGAAGTCCACTTTAGATGCTGGTGGGAGTTTATATTCGTCAAACACAGGGAATTGTATAAGTGTGTCATACAAGTTCGCTATATTGTTTTCAGTTATAAATGTCATAGTGTTGAACGTGGGCTAAATAGTTGTGGGTTATATACTGCTGTAGAGTCTATTTCAGGAAAGTAAATTAAGACAGATGACATACCATTGACATCATCTTTACGCCAACATCCTTCGTGGTTAGCTTTACCTTTTTCAGTAGCGTATGCAGCATAAGGATAGTTTCTTAAACCCATCTTTATAAAGATACATTCTTCTGTAGTAAGCACAACTTCACCTACATCTGTTTTCATAGACATTTCTTTAGGTAGTTCTTTACCGTCTGCATAGTCATATAAAAACAACCATAGCAATACTAAAGTAACTGCCATGAGAAATTGTTTCATTTTGATAGCTGTGTCAACAAAAAGACAATAACAAAACCTGCTGTGCCTAAAAGGATTTGTTCTAAGCGTTTAAGTCTTGCGTTTATTTGCTCATAGCGAATAGCACAAACTTCTTCATGTGTGCTTAAACGTGAATCTGTATCGTTGTTAATCATTACTGTTCCTCTGTCAATAATCCTGTTATAGGGTTAATAATAGGTGCTATTGCTTCTCTTGAACCAATAAGTCCTCTAGTAGATACTTGTGGTATCGGTTGATATCCTAATGCAAGTCTATTACGTAATTGTTCTATATTGCGTAGACCTAATTGCGTAGCACCTTGTCTAGCTGCACCACCTATGAGTGGTAAGCCTATAGCTCCATAAGGACCACCTATAGCAAAACCAGCACCTCCAGAAATAGCAGCAGGTATAGCTCCTGTTGGTGATAATTTTCCTAATAAACGTAAAGCATTTTGTACTGAACCACCTTTAGCTGTTGATTTAATTAAATCTTGTTCTTCTTTAGAAAAAGCTCTTAATTTTCTAGGATTATCTGCAAGATTAACTAATTTACGTCTTAGCGCATTTTCTATGCCTGATTGCGTATAATTTGCTTCTGCACGAATATCTGCACTTGCTACTAAGTCATCAATAATTTCTGTTTTCTTAGCACGTTTCCATAGTTCTCTAGCGTCTGTTAAAGCTCTGATAGCTTCTGGAGAGCCTTTGGTTAATTGAGCTGATTGTGCATTTTCTACAAAGTCATCTAAATTATCTACTAAAATACTAGCTAATCGTCTTTCAGATGCGTCTAAACTTGAACCTGCTGATTGACCAATACGTCTTAATATTTCCATATTTTCAAGACTTACATTAGAGTTTTTAGTGTCTTTAATTCTTTCTAATGCTGCGAATACTCTAGGTTGCAATGTTTTATCTAAACCTTCTTTAGCTAATGTTGACTCTAGTTTGTTAGCAAATTGGTTATAAGAGTTCTTTTTAAATACAGCACCTGCTTCTTCAGCAAATTTATATTGTTGACCAGCTTGTCCTTTTAATTCCTGTACGGTAGGAGCTTGTACTTTACCTTTAGCGCCTATAGCAAATGGAATACTTGTTAATATACCTGCTGTTGCTCCAGCTAATGGACTACCTGATTCTTCTGTAACGTATTGTGATACAGCGCCTGCAGGTAATGATGCCGCAACTTGTCTAACAGGTTGTTGTGATAATGTTTGTGCAACACCACGAGTTACAGGGCTTGTTGCTGTTTTTGCTAATTGACCAAATGCACCAACTTGACCACCTACGCCACCCAATGCACCACCACCCACTTGCAACATTCTTTCAGTTCTTGTTTCTGGTTGTGGAAAACCTAGTCTAGTTAAGCCTTTTTCTACTTGTGCAGTAGGTGAAGGTATATCATATCTATCAGGTAATAATGTATTTATTCCTTTTGTAAGTAGTTCTGCTGCTGGCAAAGCAAGAGAACCTGCAATTGCTCCTGGTGGACCTGCTAAAGCACCACCAGCAATAGCACCTGTTACAGGAACTGCTGCACCTCTAGCAATAGAACTTAACCCACGACCAAATTTTTCTATAGCACTTCTTTCTTTTTTACGAATAGATGTAGGTAGGTCATCTTCAGGTACAACATTAATTGTAGGTAATTCTAGTGGCATATCACTAGATGGTACTAAATTACTAGGCAAGTCTTCTAAAGGAACTCTAGCCATTATTCATACTCCCATTGACCGTTTCTAAATACCATTGGTTTACCACTTTTAGATTTAGTTTTTGCACCCTCTTTAAATCCTGTTGAAGCTGGTTGTGGTGTTTGGTTGTTAGATACAATACCAAAATCAGATTCTTTTAATCCATATGGCTTGCCTAAGCTAACTGCTCTTTGTTTTCCAGCGTTCATAGTATCAAAAATAACTTTTAAGTTTCTATCAAATGCTTCTTTAGATTGATTAATACTTAAATTAGCTAATGAAGATTGAATCTTTTTACCTTCAGCATCAGATAAAGCACCTAAACCTCTTAATTGATTAACTTGGTTTAAAAATGCTTGGTCTTTTAACTGCGTAACAGCACTAGCATAATCATATGATTGTTGAGGACTTAAACTAACTTTTAATGCTACTCTTGGGTCAGCAATTAAGCCATTATATCTACCTGGATGATTTTGAATATACTCTACTTGATTAATAATATTGTTAAAATTACTTACTTTATTGCCAATATCTGCTTTAACTTCATTCGTTTTAACTTCTTTTTGAAAGTTGGTTTGTTCTGTTTTTAAATCAATTAAAGTTTGTTTAATAGCGTTTGCAGATTCTCTACCATTTCTCTTTTCACTATCTGTAACATATAATTGAGTTAATTTAGATGCTTCTTTATCTGCATCTTCTTGACTTATTGTTCCAGAACGAGTGGCTTGTTGTAAATATTTAGCTCTTTCTTGAATTGCTTTATTATCAGATGCTATTGATACTAAAGAATCAAAAGGAGTCATAGCATTAGCAGAAACATTACCAAAAATATTTTCTTTTTTCATGGTTGAAATAGTTTTACTTATTTCATCTGCAGCTTTACTTGGGTCACTAGCATTTACAATATAATCTCTTACAGCTGAAGGATTAAATGATACTGTTTCTTGTGGTTGACCATCAGGACCTATGCTAGTAGTAGTTGGGAAGATACGACTAAATGCTTGTTGTTCAGATTTTTTAGCAGCCTCTTTTTCCATTAATTCAATTGCAGGTAACATTGACATAGCATATTGATTGGTTGGATTTTCTATAATAAATCTTTTAAGAGCTTCTATATTAGATGCTGGTTTTTCAGGTTGTGTTTCTACTTGAGTCACAACATCTAGTTGTTTTGTTAAACCAAAATTAGGTGCAACTTGCTCAGGTAATACTTCTTCTTGCATAGGAGCATAACCACCTGGTTGTACTACTTGTTGTGTAACAGCAGGTGTAGTAGTAGGCAATCCTTTTCTAAATTGCTCAAACTCTAATCTTTGTTGCTCTGTTTTTTCTTTTAATACACTATAGTCTTTATTGCCTGATTTTTGGAATTCTTTAATAGACTCAGGTGTATATTTAGAAATATCTAAAGTACCAAATGGGTCATTTCTACCTGCTAATAATTGTTGTCTTATAGCTCTATCTATTACGTCTTGAGATGCGCCCATACCACCTAAGAAAGCTCTTCCTAAATAAGGTAATGGTGAACCTGCGCCTAAATTTTTAGGCGTTGCTAAGTAAGTAGCAGCAGTTCCTAATAAGCCTTGAACTAATGCTTGATTACGTAATTTAGATTCTTGTTCTGGAGCAAGAACACCGCCAGGAATAGAACCACCAAATGGTGTCATACCCTCAAACAAATTACCAAGTCCAGATGTAACTGGATTAGTAAGTGCTGATAATGGGTTGTTATCAAATATTGCCATGATTTATCCTATTAAAATTTGTCGTCTTGATGGTTGTAATAAACTGTTAAACTGTGGAATAGGTACAGGACCTTGTTGACCCATAAGTTGTTGTGCGCTTAACATTGGAGAAGGTTGTAATGGAGCTTGTGATTGATTCATTCTGTCATATACACTCAAGCCTAAATTTGCTGTTGGAAATGGGTTAGCTTTAATTGAATCTATAACAGAACTTCCCATTCTACTAAATACGCTATCAGTAACTGGGTTTGTTAAATTAATTGCATCATCCAACACTCCAGGTGTGCCACTTAAATTTATTAATGGATTAGTTGTTTGTGTAATTCCAGTTCCTAAATTACCTAATAAATTAGCACCTTGTGTTGCATCATACCCTAAAGAAGATAGATTAATACCTTGTCCACTTACTGGAAGACTAGAGAAGTTAATGCCACCTTTTGCAGCACCACCTACATTACCTGCACCACCCATAGCACCACCTAGATAACTACCTGCACCACCTAATGCACCACCAATAGCTGCATTTTGTAATGATGAACCTAGACTTTTACCTCTAAGTAAAGATGTGCCACCACTTATACCTGCGCCTACCATTGCGGCTGTTACTGGGTCACTCATTATCTGCCTACCTTTCCTACTACATAGCAAATGGGTTCTAAGATAGCACGATAAATCATGCCATAAGTATCACGTTTTTTACCACGTTTTTGTTTCCATATATCAGCAGTCCTATGTCTTGCGATATGCTCTAAAACACCCCTTAAAATGCGTTGTAGGGCGTTCTTTTGACCACTCTTATAAGCATAGTTGACTAATGGTAAGAATAGTGTGTGATAACCTTTTTCGTATGCTGGGTCTAAGTCTTTAGACTGTGCTAACCAGATAGCGTTACGGAAGCTACCAAAACCATATTCAGCGTTCATAGCTGTACATACAATCTTACCACCACCACTAGATGTTGTTTCTGAACGAGTAGTTAATGGTTGACCTGCAACTGTAGATGTAAATTGTGCAAGTCTTTGGTATGGTAAGTTTTGTTCAAAGTTAAATCTGTCAATATCTGACTGTAATGCTCTTTGAGAATAATCTTCACGTGCTTGACCAATATTTAATAATTGTGATGAAGGAGCATAAGTTGACTGTAGAAGTTGTGGTATATATCTAGCTGTATTTTCTTGAATACCACGTTCTGTTGCATAATTTTGATAAGCTGCCGTACCTGCTTGGTTAGCGAGTGCATCAGCTAAGTTTTCTTGTGCTAATCCTTCTAGTTTTACTTGTGCGCCAGAACCTAAACGACCAGAGCCAGCTAAATTACTTCTAGTTTGATTTATAGCATCAAAATATTGTTTTGCAGCTAAATCTTGTGCAGGTTTTAAAGCAGCTTCAAGATATGGGTTAGGTCCTAAGTATTGACCACCTAATACATTTCTTTGTTGACCTAATAATTGTGAGATAACAGGTGTAGTAGCACCAACATTAGCTTCTGCCATTTGTAATGCTGACTCTGTTTGTGTAGATGGACCTACAAATGTAGGACCTGCAAAGTATTTAGGCGTATATGTTTCGTAGAGTTTTTGGGCTTCTGATAAACCTTTTTCTACATAAGGTCTCATAGATGGGTCTATACCAGAAGTCGTTGTTTGTGACTGACCGCCACCTCCACCACCACCATAAAATGTAAATGACTCCACTAAACCTGTAAGCCAATTAGATAAATTCAGTAATTTCATATTTCTTTCCTTAAAGTGTATATTCCCATGTTGAAGGTTTAAAACCCATTTGTAGAGCTTTTCTATCCCAACCACGTCTTTGAGATGTAAAAGTAATTTTTGTTTTACTGCCTTGTTTTGCTATTGCTTGAATTTCTTGCCATGCTTCTTGTAATAATAATTCGCTGTTAATAGATGACCATGCTGCCCATACATGAAGTGCGTTACCTATAGGCTGTAATACGACAAAGCCATAAGGTTGGTTATTAGTGATAGCTAAAAACGCCATAGAACGTTGTTCGTAACAATCACAATAGACATCTTCTACTATCCATTCAGGATGTCCTTTAGAACGTACTATCTCTAAACCATGCTTTACATAGTCCCAATGTTGACGTAAATTATCTTTAGGTATGTAGTGTAATATCATCCTACTATTATATAGCGAAAGTTCCTTGAAACAGCATGACTTCCATGATTAACTGTGCAACTTCCTTGTGCAAAGTTTGTAAAGTAAATGTCTTTTATTTCTTGAGATGAGTCATGGTCTAAAGGCATAAATAAGATAACTGAATTAAACCCTATACGTTCATTATAAAGTGTAGTAGTTGTAGTACTTGTAGCTGTAGAAAAGTCACCTGTATTGTTAGACTTACCTTCTACAAGACCATTCACAATTTCTGCTACACTTCTAGGGTCACCACCTGTCCAAGGTAGTTTACGGTACATATCACGAGCCATTATCTCGTTCCTTGTTCAGAGTAGTCTATATCCATTCCAATAGCAGATGACCAGTTAGGACCTGTAGGTGTTAAAGCTACTCTATGATAACGACCTGCACTTCTTACAGAGCATCTATCTTCTTGACTTGCTGATACAGATGAACCATAAGTAATAGTATCATCTAACATTCTACGACTTGCTACTTGTACGTTAGCAGAGCCATTGTCTACAGATGGTCTAATAAGTGTAATAACAGAGTTATAACCATATTCTAGGTCATTAGTGATAATAGAACCTGTAGCGTTTGTTCCTGTAAATGTGATAATTCTAGTATCACGAACACCACCAAATAAGAACTTACCACCTTTGTAAAGTCTATCGTCTAGCGTAGTTACGAGTGTATCAGATGTTTTTAAAGCTGCTGCAGATGCTGCCATATCTATAGCTACACCTGTACCTGAACCTACACCGGTAGCTGTAAATAATACGCCTACTGTGTTAGCAACTGCACCAATACTTGTAAATGATGTTGTGCCTACACTTCTAATTGTATATTGTTTGCCTATTGTAAATGAACCTGCTGTAACATTGTAAGCAGAGTCAAGACCATCTAATGTTGCACCTGGAGTAGCAAGTGTAGATAAATAGTCTACATCTGTATCAGCTTCACACCATTTTTGTGTTTCAAAGTTGTAGATAAGTAGTGAACGACTACCAGATACGTTAGTATAATTCCAAATAACAAGGTTACGTTCAGGGTCTACTGCTGCTGATATAGAGTCAATATCACCAATGTTAGCGTTGTTAAAGAAGTATCTATCTACTTTTTCAGAGCCAATACCAGTTAGCGTTTGACCGTTGGTGGCGTAAAAACCGTCATCTGATAAGAAATAAGCTGTTCCTGCGTATTGTGCAATAGAGTTACCTTCTATACATCCTACGTTACGAGAGATAGTGTCAAACTGAAATATAAGAGGTGTTCCAATATATGACATACGCACAATGGCTTTTTCTAGGAATACAATACCAAACTCACCACCTACGATACCGGTTATATCACCACCGTCAGGGAGTAACTGATAGTCACTTTGAGAAGTCGCTGTGGTGGTCCAAGTGGTGGCATCGTTGATTCCACTCCAGCGGACCATATTAGGTGATGTGCCTGCACCAATATTAGCACCTACTACAAAGTCACGAACTGCTGTAATGTATTTAGCGATAGGCGCATCTGAACTAACGTCTGCAAATGCTGTAGAACTGTTTACGTCAAACGCTTGTATCTTTTCAGAGCCATTAGATGCTAATGCAAGACTACCGAATTGTAAGAATTGCCATCTATTTGTACCTGTATATCCACCTGCTTTAGACTCGTCTACTAGAGATAAGTCAGTATTATCTACTTTAAATAGTTTAGTATTACCACCAGCAAAGATGAATACGTCATTGTCTAGTTTAGCAGCAAAGCAATTATTCAAGTTCTCTGAAGCTGTACCTGAAAATGTTACTGCTGACTTAAACGGACCATAACCTACTGCTGCAGGAATAACATTATTAGCTTCTGATACAGAGTCTAAAATGCTAGGTTGGTCTGGTAACCAGTCTTTAAATGCTATACGTTGTGTAGGCATATTAGGTCTTCATAATGTAGCAAAGTGCATAGTAAGGAGGTAAGTTAGCATTAGTGCCACTTGAACCTTCTGTAGAAATGGATGTAGCAACTGTAATACCTGTAGTAGAACTACTTGTAGCAGATGATGTTCTACCTGTTCCATAACCTGTACTTGCATCTACAGGTGCGCCACCATTATCAGAACCAGCTTGTGCTGAACCTAAAGTTTGTGGTGTATGGTTGTGGCTTGGGTCTGTTACAGTAGATGTTGCAGTATGAGTATGAGATACAACAATAGCATTAGCACTACCACCTGTAGCACCTACAGCGTATGTAGATGTAGCACCTACTACGAAACGGTTACGTAAGTCTGGTGTAGAATTTGTGCCATCACATAATACCCAACCAGTAGGAATAGTTGCTGAAGAACCTGACCATAGCATTATCATACCAGCTACAAACGCATTACCCCATGTAGGAGTATTACTACCACCTGCTGATAACAATACTTGACCACTAGCACCTGCAGTTCCGTCTAGTCTAAATGCACCTGTAATGTCTACTGTGCCTGAAGATACTAATGTACCTGCAACTGTAAATGGGTCGCCACTAGCACCTGTTTGTTGGTCTTTTAGTAACGCCATTAAACTACGAATGGAGTTGTTTAAGTTAGCTGGTGAACAACCTTCAGCAATATTGATATTTGTAATATCCGTATTATCTGCTGCTGTTGAGCTAAATTCTGAAATTTTTGTTTTTGCCATTTGTTTTCCTTAATTAACTAGCCCTGACGAAGCCATATATCGTTACTTGGTGTTACTTCTGTCCATACATCTGAACTTGCTGTTGAATCTGACCATGTGTCTGTAGATGATGCTATTGTAGTCCATGTATCTGTTGATAATGTTGAGTCTGTCCATGTATCTGTGCTAAATGGTGTAGGTGTCCATTCTTCACCTTGTATATATCCTATTGCAGTTACTGTGCCTATACCTTCTACATAAGCAAAACCTGCTAATACAGCGTTAGCACTTGCTGTAACTGTAGCAAAGGCATCTACTTGTGCAAACCCTGATACTACATAACCACCTAATGCTGTGACTGTGGCAGTTCCTGTGATAGATGCACTATCAAATGTAAGTCTGTTAGCGTCTGCTGTAACTGTTGCATTACTTGTAATACTTGCAGAGTCTGTTCTAGTGCGTTGTGCAGATGCTGTTACTGTAGCGTTAGCTGTAATAACACCGTTAGCAGAGAATATGCTATTAGCATTAGCAGTAACTGTAGCGTTACCTGTAATAGAACCAATACCAAACTGAACTCTGTTACCATCTGCTGTGACTGTAGCGTTAGCAGATATACTACCACTACCAAATAATGTTGTATTAGCACTAGCACTTACTGTGGCAGTTACATTTACATCTGCTGTGCCATAGATAAATGAGAAACCATCTACAGTAATAATAGCGTAGCAAGATATATCTGCACTACCTGTGCGTTCTCTTGTAGCGTCAGCAGTAACTGTACCTGTGCAGTTTACGACTGCATTACCAAATAGTAGTCTAGTGCCACTAGCTGTTACAGTAGCATTTCCTGTAATAGCAGCACTAAATGGTAGTATTCTAAAGCCTAAAGCTGTAACCGTAGCTGTTGCATTTACACTAGCAGAAGCTAATAGTGTTTGTCCGCCTGCTAAAGAGCTAAAAGGAGATTGGGAAAATGCACTTATGCCAAACAAGTTATTCTCCTTTTATTTATTCATCTGCTGGTAAGGGCGTATTGCCTTCGTCTAACCATTTTAAATAGGTTTGGTAGTCTGTGTTATCTTGGTCTAATGGTATTGATAATACACCATTATTATTTTCATTTAACTTAATAATTGAAACTAATTCTTTTGTTATATAATTATTATATAATTTATACATATTATAGTTCCGCAGATACTGTTATTAATGATGGGCTACCACTACTAGGTTCGTGTTGATATGAACGATAAGCAGTTAAACCAGTAAATCCTGCTAATGCAAAATTTACTCTAATATCATTATTATCATACGCAGAAAGAGTAGGAGTTGATGTTGTGGTATATCCAGCAGATACCATATCTCCTATTGCTATACTTCCACTTGTTTTACCGATAGATGGAGATGACCTCATTTGGCACAATAAAGAAAAATTGCTTAATAAATTTGTTGTATTTTGTGCAATCACTGTTCCAAATTTAATTAATTGAAAATATCTCTGACACATTGCAAGTTCGGCAGAATAAGGTCTATAGTCAAAAGATGTAGCAGTACTGCCTTTTTCTAGTTGGACACCTGTGATGTAGAAGGTAGCTCCGTTAGTGCCTATAATAGAACCTTCTCCAGTTGCTCCACTTATAATTACACTTGAAATAGCAGACCAAGTATTAGCAGTAGTCTGTCTATCTGCATTAGCTCCCAAAGAGAAATTTATAAACATACCACCGCTATTATCTGTATTCCATGTACCAGTTGTATCGCCTGTAATAGTTATTGTTTTTTGTTCCCAAGTATTTGCTGATGAGATAGTATATGTAAATCCATAAGCTCTTGTTGATGTAGAAGCATTTGTTATTGCCCCTCCAAAAGTGCCAGTTAAACTAGAACGAACCCAAAAAGATAACGTTACTGTTTGTGCACTAGCAGTTCCCCATCCTAAATCTGCAATATTGAAACCTTCAACAATTTGCCTAAAATAATAATTATCTCCTGAAGCAAGACTTGAGTCAGCAGTAGTAACTGTAACTAACAAAGATTTATTAAATCCAGTAGGTGCGGTTGAACTTTGTTGCATTGTATAAACACCTTGAGAAGCTTCTCCTCTGCCTTCCCATCTATCTAATGTATATGCACCAGTTGAACTATTAATAGTAACACTAGCCCCAGCATTACGCTGGTCTATAACCATCCCCCCATTTATAATACGGTTACGGAACGCAAAGCCACCACCATACGCACTTGTGTTTTGTGTGGTATTGTCGTTAAACGTTATTTGTGAGCCGCTAACTGTTGTTGTCATATTGTAATCTCTTTTAATTCTTCTACAGTATTTGCTGTGTCTACCAATGTAGTAATATCACGAAGTCTTTGCTTTTCTGCAACAATAGCACTTGTATCTGCACCTGACTCTAAAGCACGTTGAAAAGCTACATCTTGAGCTTCTAGTAAAGGTTTACGTTCAGCACGAAGTCTGTCTTTAGTAATGTCTTTAGCTTTGTTTATGTCAACAATTATTGCCATGTCCATGCGTTCCTAAATGTTCTGTCTGTTGGTATATCAGATACGTCTACAATATGATATTCTTTGCCTGTTGGAACATCTTTAGCAGCAATTTCTTCTATAGTTAAACCGCAGTCTGCTGGAACTATAATACTAATTCCACCTTCGTCATTTTGATATACTATTCTTTTGTTCATTTTTTGTCCTTATCTGAATATAGCAACATTGACAGCAACTCTATCAGAATATGTTCCAGAGCCATTAGTTACGGATATTCTGATTTGATTTGTTGGGTAATCTCCTGCATGGTCAGTACATACAATAAAAACTCCGCCACCACTTGAAGATGCACTACCAGCCAATGAGTATTTTCCGTCAGGCATATTTGTTGTATAATTAATAAAATAATCACCTGTACCATTATCAGTAAGACTTGTTACATTTCCACTAGCTCTAATTGCTGGTGTGCCTGTACCGTTAAAGTTTACCCATGCACGACATCCGTATGCTGTGGCTACAGAACCATAACCAGAGTTAAATTTAAAGTTAGCAGATGAGTCAAATTGACCAACAGCAGCACCACCTTCAGCAAAGTCTATAGTATCAGCAGCAGAGAAAAATATACCTGTATTAGTATCACCTGAATTAGTAATAGATGGTGCTGATGCAGAGCCGTCAGCAAACTCTATTGTTTGTGCACCACTTGTGACTACTACAGTTCCTGTGCTATCTGGTAGCGTAAGTGTTCTGTCAGTATTACTGTTGGGACTTGCTATTATAAAGTTACCTGTACCAGAAGCATTAGGCGTTAGCGAAATTTTAGACATTGCTAGCCTCCAATGCTGTGACTCTTGCTTTTAGGTCGTTGATGATGGTTTGTTGTTCTTGGATAGCTGCTGTTAGAGTAGCTACTAGGAATGATGTGTCTACGCCTTGATATTTAGGATTACCTTCTGCATCTACTTCATCTTTAGTTCCTGTTACGCAATCTGGTTTTACTTCTTGTAACTCATGGGCTATAAAACCTTCACCATCAGAACCATCTACTTTCCATGTGTATGTAACTGGTTTTAATAATGCAACTTTAGCCAAAGCACCTGTCATTGGTGTAATGTTTTCTTTTAGACGATAGTCAGATGATGTATTATATGCAGTTGAAGAGCTAGTTGTGTCAATAGAACCTACATCACCATTAGGGTTTAAAAAAATTATATGCTCTCTAGCAGCAGTGCTTCCTCTAGCTGAAAATAATCTTTGACCATCAGCAGCGTCAAAATATTTAGCATCTAATGAAGAAATACTTGTAGTTGTTGTGCCAAGCATTAATCTACCACTAGAGTCTATACGCATACGTTCTGTGCCACCAGTTTCAAATGCAAATGCACGAGATGCAGCACCATTCCCAATGATTGTTCTAGTATCTGCTGATGCTTGAGATGTAGTTTTAAAATATGAGTAACTTGTTGCAGCACCAGGTTCGATTAGAGCTAATCCACTAATATTAGTTGCACCATTAGTTTGGTCATAAATTGACAAACGATAACTAGCAACAGGACTCGTAGTACCAATCCCTACATTACCAGATGCGTCTACTCTTACTCTTTCTGAACCACCTGTAGAGATACCTACAATATCTGTTCCGTAGAATAAACCTGTGTTGGTATCTGTTCCTTGAAAGGCAGGTGCTGTAGATGAACCGTCTACACCTGAAATGCCTGTTGTACCATTAAGAGTAATACTCATACGACCACCCAATTGCTTCCTGAAGGTATAGTTAAACTTATTCCTGAATTGACTGTAACAGGTCCTGCACTCATAGCATTATAGTTTGTTTGTATCGTGTAGTTTGCTGATACAGTATTAGCGTTTTCTACAAGACCATTACTTGCTGATAGTTGTGGTGCTATGGCTGTACCATTAGCGTCTTGGTATGTAGCTTTTTCAGCAGGATAAGTGACAAATACGTTTTTAGTACCTGCACTAAAGTTGACTAGAGAACCACTATTACTAGACTCTAATACAGTATCACGAGATAAAGTAGTTCCTGAAGATGTGTAAGTACCTAGACCTACTTCCCATTCTGAACCACCTACAATAGCGTAGTAAGTAGTATTAGCGTTGCCGATAACAGAGAATGACTGAAAGCCACTTACTGCACCAGCAAGCGTAATAGTACCTGTGCCTGTTGTGGTAGAAGTTTCCTGTACCCTATCTTTGACTACAAGAGCCATGAGTTATCCTTAGGCTAAAGTAACTGAAAGGTTGCCTGATGAAATTTTAAATATATCACCAGTATCAATTGTTTTAGATGTATCTAATGGGCTATGGTATAGAAGGTTACCTGATGTAGAAGCATCATTAATACCAATCCAACCTACAGTTCCCCATGAAGCTGTTGCTGTTGGGAATGTAACGTCAGCAGAGTTAGTTGTTACACCGTTAGAAGGTGCGCCAAATGTGACTGCTGTTCTAGCGTATGAACCACCTGATACTTCTGTACCACTACCTGCATCTGTAGGGTCTGAAGTCCATAGTGATACATATACTGTTGCGACTGATGTATATGTTGTGTTGCGTAGAGTTGCATTAATTAACGCATTCTCTAGGTAGTTACTCATTTCTGCCATAATATTTTCCTTTATCTTGGTGTTACGCTTAATGTTGTGTATGGATATGTTGCACCTAAATCACTCTTCTTAATATTCGCAATTGCTCTATCGTATAAAGCAGACCATGTAGCAATTCTTTGGTCGTTCATAAGATAT
>Ga0315909_10001133_pt1 | contig 36131 bp, 29 predicted proteins | sample LakEriMetagenome_11_FD_203527 | JGI IMG/M metagenome (GOLD analysis project Ga0315909, IMG submission 203527) | Freshwater fungal communities from buoy surface, Lake Erie, Ohio, United States - Buoy 2 MA125 | ecosystem: Environmental > Aquatic > Freshwater > Lake | place: USA: Lake Erie, Ohio... | reverse complement strand
GGGCTGATGGGCGCGGTCGCCAAGGGCGCGAAGGATGCGGGCGGCGAGGTGATCGGCATCATCCCCGAACACTTGGTAAAGGCCGAAGTCGCCAACCATGATTGCGATGAACTCGTCACCGTCAGCGGGATGCACGAGAGAAAGCAGCGCTTCACCGACCTCTCGGACGGCTTCATCACCATTCCCGGCGGGGTCGGCACGATGGACGAGCTGTGGGAGGCGTTGAGCTGGTCGCAGCTCGGCTATCACACCAAGCCGGTCGGACTGCTCAATGCTTTCGGCTTCTATGATCACCTGCTCGCCTTCAACGCCAAGATGGGCGAAGTCGGCTTTGTGCGGCCCGCGCACCAGAACATCCTGATTGCGGCGACCTCGATCCACGAACTGCTCGCCAAGATGGAGGCCTACCAGCCGCACACCCCTATCTTCCGCATGAAGGCCGAGGAGCTGTAGGGCGGCGCGATGGGGGTCGATGCTGCCACCCGTGCCGCGCTGGTCGAACATGCGCGGCTGTCGATCAAGCGCGGATCACAGAGCTTTTCCGCTGCCGCGCGGCTGTTCGACAAGGAAACCCGCGAGCGCGCGTGGCTGCTTTACGCCTGGTGCCGCCGCGCGGACGACATTGCCGATAATCAGGACATGGGCGGGGTGCTGGGCGACCAGTCCGACTTGGGCCAGCGCCTCGCGCTGATCCGCCGCCTCACGGCGCTCGCCTTCAAAGGCCTGCCGACCGGCGATCCGGCCTTCGATGCATTGGGCGTGGTCGCGGCCGAAGTGGGTCTCACCCCGCAGATGGCCGAGGACGTAATCGAGGGCTTCCAATTGGACGCCGAAGACTGGCGCCCACGCACCGAGGCCGACATGCTGCGCTATTGCTACCATGTCGCGGGCGCGGTCGGCGTGATGATGGCGGTGGTGATGGGCGTCGATTCCAAGGATCAGGAAACGCTCGACCGCGCCAATGACCTCGGCCTCGCCTTCCAGCTCTCCAACATCGCGCGCGATATCGTCGAGGATGATGCGGCGGGGCGCTGCTACCTGCCGCAGGAATGGCTCGCCGAAGAGGATATCGAGCCCGGCCAGCACACCAAGCCGCACCACCGCAAGGAACTCGCCGACATGGCCGCGCGGCTGGTTGCCTTGGTGGAAAAGCACGAGGCGGCGGCGCGGGTTGGTGCGGCCAAACTCCCCTTCCGCAGCCGCTGGGCGGTGCTCTCGGCGGCGCGCATCTATGGCGCGATCGGCCGCAAGGTGAGGGCGCGCGGGCCCGAGGCCTGGGCCGGCCGCACTTACGTGCCGCGCAGCGAAAAGGCGCTCTACGGCGTGCGCGCGTTTCTTTCCGCGGTGCTCAACCGCGAGAAGAAGCCCAAAGGCGGGATCGACTGGGGGATTGCGGATTACCGGCCCAAGTCCCCATCACCGTCACCCCGGGCCTAGCCTTCGTCATTGCGAGAAGCCCCGTGAGGGGCGACGCGGCAATCCATGAACCAGCCTCGCCATCCGCAGTGATGTTAGGTCATGGACTGCTTCGCCTCCGGCTCGCAATGACGAAAAAAAGCGGCTAACCAAGCGGGCATGAAAGCCATTCTCGCAACCGCTCTCGCGCTCGCCGCCGCCGCACCGCTCGCTGCCGAGCCCGCGCCTGATCGCAACTCCGACGAGGCAGCCGTGATCGCCACGGTTGAGGCTTTCATGCGCGGCCTTGCCGCCAAGGACGCCGCAGCCATGCGCGCCCATGTCACCGAGCCCGGCTTCGTCGCCAAGGTCGAAGAACGAGACGGCGCAGACCGCGTCGGTCTGATCCCCATGGCGCAGTTGATCGCTTCGGTGTCGAGCATTCCCGTCCCCGTATCCGAACCGCTGCGCGGCGAAGTGGTAACGGTCGATGGCCCCGTGGCGACGGTCCGTGCCGATTACGATTTCATCATCGACGGCAAGCGCAGCCATTGCGGGGTGGACATCTTCACGCTGATGCGGATCGACGGCGCGTGGAAGATCGCAACCATCACCTACAGCCACCTCGCCACCGGCTGCGGAGCGGCACAATGATAACCAAACTCCTGATCGCCAATCGCGGCGAGATTGCCTGCCGCATTATCCGCACCGCGCGCGCGATGGGCGTGGCGACGGTCGCGGTTTATTCCGATGCCGATGCCAAGGCGCTCCACGTGCGTGTCGCTGACGAGAGCGTGCATATCGGCCCCTCGCCTGCGGCCGAGAGTTATCTGGTCGGCGCGAAGATCATCGCGGCGGCGCAGGCGACGGGGGCGGATGCGATTCACCCCGGGTACGGGTTCCTGTCGGAGAATGCCGACTTCGCGCAGGGCGTGCTTGATGCTGGTTTCGTCTGGGTCGGCCCCAAGCCTGCGAGCATCCGCGCGATGGGCCTGAAGGACGCGGCCAAGGCGCGCATGATCGAGGCGCGCGTTCCCGTCACGCCCGGCTATCTCGGCGCGGACCAGTCGCTTGAACGCCTCACTGCCGAGGCCGAGGCGATCGGGTATCCCGTCCTGATCAAGGCGGTCGCGGGCGGCGGCGGCAAGGGGATGCGCAAGGTCGATGCCCCCGCTGATTTCGCCGCGAGCCTCGAATCCTGCCGCCGCGAGGCCAAGGCCAGCTTCGGCAATGACGAGGTGCTGCTGGAGAAGTGGATCACCTCGCCCCGCCATATCGAGGTGCAGGTGTTCGGCGATAGCCACGGCAATGTCGTCCACCTGTTCGAGCGCGACTGCTCGCTCCAGCGCCGCCACCAAAAGGTGATCGAGGAAGCCCCCGCTCCAGGCATGGACGCCGCCACCCGCCAAGCCATCTGCGCCGCCGCCGTGCGCGCCGCCAAGGCGGTCGATTACGAGGGCGCAGGCACGATCGAGTTCATCGCCGACGCGAGCGAAGGCCTGCGCGCCGACCGCATCTTCTTCATGGAGATGAACACCCGCCTTCAGGTCGAGCACCCCGTCACCGAGGAGATCACCGGGGTCGATCTGGTCGAATGGCAGCTGCGGGTTGCGAGCGGGGAGCCGCTGCCCAAGCGGCAGGAGGAGCTGTCGATCAACGGCCATGCGATCGAGGCGCGGCTCTATGCAGAGGACCCAGCCAAGGGGTTTTTGCCGAGCACGGGGCGGTTGGAACGCTTCCATATTCCCGACGACGAACGCGTCGACACCGGGGTCGAAGAAGGCGCGACCGTCTCGCCATTCTATGATCCGATGATCGCCAAGATCATCGCGTGGGCTCCAGATCGCGACCACGCCATCGAGGACTTGAAGCAAGTTTTGGATGGCACCGCTGTCTGGCCGGTGAAGTCGAACGCTGGCTTCCTTTATCGCCTGCTCGAAGACGCCGAATTTCTTGAAGGCATGATGACTACAGGCCTCATCGCGGCGCGCGGTGATGGTTTGATCCCTGACAGCCAGCCCACCAAGGACATGCTTGAGACGGCCGCGCTGCATCTCCAACGCGAATACGTTGGTGTGCAGCAGGCGCCTTTGACTGGCTTTCGCTTGAATTCAAATCCCAAGAAGTCAGTGCTTTTGACGACGGAATCTGGCCCTGTCGAAGCACGCATTCCTGATGATTGGTTCGACGATGTCTGGTCGTCGTCCGCCACACCGACCATGGCTTTGGTGAGTGCAAAGGGTATCGCCTTCGCCATTGGCCAGCATAATCCGCATGGGGAAGGCCAAGCCTCCGCCGCCGATGGCGCGATCCTTGCGCCGATGCCGGGCAAGGTCATAGCCGTCGATGTCTCCGAAGGTCAGTCCGTCACCGCCGGGCAACGGCTGTTGGTGCTCGAGGCGATGAAGATGGAACACGCCCTACCTGCGCCCTTCAACGGAGTGGTCGAGGGGCTGACGGTCACCGCAGGCGGGCAGGTGCAGGTCGAGGCGGTGTTGTGCCGCGTGGTGCCTGCAGGGGAGTGACCCTCCCCTCGTTTTCGTCATTGCGAGCGTCAACGAAGCAATCCATGACCCGACCTCGCATCCCGGCGCGCCGTCCGACCATGGATTGCCGCGTCGCCTGCGGCTCCTCGCAATGACGAGGTGAGGGAGAGGGAATGACCTGGGCCAAGGAACTCGAAGAACTGCGCGCGCGTGAGGCGCTGGCCGAGCAGATGGGCGGCGCAGACAAGGTTGCGCGCCAGCACTCGCGCGGCAAGATGGACGCCCGCGCGCGGCTCGCTGCGTTATGCGACGAAGGCTCCTTCCGCGAAATCGGCAAGATCGCTGGTTCCGCCAGGTATGACGCCAACGGCGACCTCGCCAGCGTCACCCCCGCCCCGTTCCTGTTCGGCAAGGCGCTGATCAATGGCCGCCCGGTGGTCGCCACGGCGGACGACTTCACCATTCGCGGCGGCGCGGCGGATGCGGGGATTGCGCGCAAGATGGTGCAGGCCGAGATGATGGCGCATCAGCTCAAGCTCCCGATCATCCGCATGATCGACGGCACGGGCGGCGGCGGCTCGGTGAAGACATTGGAACAGATCGGCGCGACCTATATCCCCGCCGTGCCCGGCTGGGGCGATGTGGTGACCAATCTCGACACTGTGCCGGTGGTCGCGCTCGCGCTCGGGCCGACCGCAGGCCTCGGCGCGGCACGCACTGTGGCGAGCCACTATTCGATCATGGTCAAGGGCCTCAGCCAGATCTTCGCCGCCGGGCCTGCCGTGGTCGATGGCTTGGGCGAGGCCTACAAGGACGGCGCGGCCAATCACGAGGAAGCCAAGGAGCGGCTCGGCGGGTCGGAAATCCACACCCGCAACGGCGTGGTCGATGACGAGGTCGCGAGCGAAGCCGAAGCCTTTGCCCGGGCGCGGCATTTCCTCGGGTTCATGCCCGAATATGTCGGCCAGCCTGCGCGCCGCGCGGAATGCACCGACCCCGCGGACCGCCGCGAGGAGGCGTTGCTCAAACTCGTGCCGCGCGATCCCAAGCAGGTCTATTCGATGCGACGCTGCATGGAGATGCTGTTCGACGCCGGCACCGTGTTCGAGATCGGCAAGCACTGGGGCCGCGCCGCGATCACCGCCTTTGCGCGGCTCGATGGCTGGCCGGTCTGCGTGGTGGCGAGCGATCCGAGCTATCTCGGCGGGTCATGGGAGGCCAAGACCAGCGAGAAGGTCGAACGCTTCGTCCGCCTCGCCGACCAGTTCCGCCTGCCGATCGTCCACCTCGTCGATAACCCCGGCTTCATGATCGGGCGCGAGGCGGAAGTTGCGGGGACGATCCGCTACGGCGTCAATGCCATGAACGCGATCTACCGCGCCACCGTGCCGCTAGCCAGCATCGTCATGCGCCGCGCCTATGGCATCGCGGGGAGCGCCATGAGCAACGCCGAGAGGTATCAGTATCGCTATTGCTGGCCGAGCGGCGACTGGGGGAGCCTGCCCATCGCGGGCGGCTTGGAAGTCGCCTACAAATCCGAGCTCGAAGCTGCCGAAGACCCTGCGGCGCTGCTGGAGGAAATCCGCGCAAGGCTGGCGAAGATGACTTCGCCGTTCCGCAGCGCGGAAAGGTTCAATGTCGAGGACATCATCGACCCGCGCGACACGCGGCCCTTGCTGTGCGAGTTTGCCGGGCTGGCTTGGCGGAGGCTGGGCGCGGAGGCCTAACCCCTACCCATCCCCGCCTCGGCATCCGAAGGCCCGAACAGCTTGCCCTTCTCGCTCCACAGCACCAGAACGAGGCACGCCAGCCCGCTCGCCAGCAGCGCCAGCGCCAGCGGGCGCGCAGTGCCGTCAAACGCGTAACCGATCGCCCCGCCCAGCAGCGCGGCCATGGTCATGCGCACGAAGCCGTGCGCAGAGCTGGCCGCGCCGGCGATCGCAAAGAACGGGTTCATCGCGATCGCGCCGAAATTGCTGCCGATGAAGCCCAAGAGCGCCATGTTGATCGCCATCAGCGGGACGAACTGCCATAGGCTCTCGTCGGGCTGGAAGGCGAACATCACCTGCACCGCGCTCACCACGATGAAGGCGAACAGCGCCGTGTGGCTCACCCGCCGCGCGCCGAAGCGTTCGACGATGCGCGCGTTGGACCAGCTCGCGAACGCCATCGATCCGGCGCAGATCGCGAACACTATCGGGAAGATGTCGCCCGCGCCAAAGGTCTGGGTGATCAGCTGCTGCGAGGAATTGATGAAGCCGAACAGGGCGCCGAACACCAGCGCAGAACCGAGCACGTAGCCCGCCACGCTCGGGGTCGAGAGAGCGCGGGTCATGTTGGCGGCGATGGTGCCGAGATGGATCGGCTGGCGGTTTTGTTCGGCGAGGCTCTCGGGCAGGCGGAAATGCACCCACGCGCCCACGGCCACACCCAGCACCGCCATAAAGCCGAAGATCGCGCGCCAGTTGCCGAGCTGCAGGATGCCCTCCCCGATGGTCGGCGCGACCGCGGGCACCATCAGGAAGATCACGAAGATCAGGCTCATCATCTTGGCCATCTTGTCGCCGCCCACCCGGTCGCGGATGATCGCGGGCGGCAGCGCGACGATGCCGGCGGCAAAGAAGCCCTGCGCCGCGCGCACAGCGATCAGCGCATCGTAAGTGGGCGCCATCGCACTGGCGACCGACAGCACGATATAGACCGCGATCGAGCCCAAGAGGATCGGCCGCCGCCCGAAGCGGTCAGCCAGCGCGCCCGGCGCCAGCGCGCCGATCCCGGCGGTGAGGAGATAGACCCCGATCACGAATTGACGGTCATTGCCCGACACCCCGAGATCAGCCGCCAGCGCATCCAATGCAGGCAAAATCGCGTCGATCCCGAAGGCATTCAAGGCCATCAGCAGCGCCATCATCCACATCAGCTCGCGCTCTGAGAGAGCCTTGCGCAGGGGCGCAGTCGAGGCAGGGGCGGTGGCCATCGGGGGGCCATTGCCAAGGGGTTCTCCCGAAGACCACTGTTCTTTTCGCATGTGCACAAAATGGCAGGACGGGTGATTGGTTCCAGCATCGCTTCCTTCGCGCGCGCGAAGGTTCTATTTGTCACCAGCATGGCAAGCGACGCGCCTTCCGACGAGCATAGCGAGGAGGCTCCCCGAGACGAGCTGGGCCTCAGGAAGATCATCCATGTCGACATGGATGCCTTCTTCGCCAGCGTCGAACAGCGCGACAATCCCGAACTGCGCGGGCTTCCCGTGGCGGTCGGCGGGGCGGGCGGGCGCGGGGTGGTGGCCGCCGCCAGCTACGAGGCGCGCAAGTTCGGGGTGAGGAGCGCCATGCCTTCGGTCACGGCGCAGCGGCTCTGCCCCGATCTGATCTTCGTGCGACCGAGGTTCGATGCCTACAAGGAAGCTAGCCGCCAGATCCGCCACGTGTTCGAGCACTACACGCACCTGATCGAGCCGCTGAGCCTCGACGAGGCCTATCTCGATGTCACCGAAGACCGGCTCGGGATCGGCTCGGCGACCCGCATCGCCACGCTGATCCGCCAGGAAATCCGCGCCAAGACCCAGCTGACCGCGAGCGCGGGGGTTAGCTACAACAAGTTCCTCGCCAAGCTCGCCAGCGACCAGAACAAGCCCGACGGGCTGTGCGTCATCCGCCCGGGCGAAGGCGCGCAGTTTGTCGCGGGGCTGCCGGTGCGGCGGTTCCACGGGGTCGGGCCCAAGGCGGAGGAGCGGATGCAGAAGCTCGGGATCGCCACCGGCGCGGATCTGGCGGGCAAGGACATCGCCTTCCTGCGCACGCATTTCGGCAGCATGGGCGATTACCTGTTCCGTGCGGCGCGGGGGATCGACCTCAGGCCCGTCGCGGCGCATCGCCTGCGCAGATCGGTCGGCGGGGAGCGCACCTTTGCCGAGGATATCGGCAGCGGGGCGGCATTGCGCGCAACGCTGGAAAACATCATCGCCATCGTGTGGGAACGGATCGAGACCAGCGGGGCGCGCGGGCGGACCGTGACGCTCAAGCTGAAGTTCACCGATTTCCGCACCATGACCCGCGCGGCCTCGCTGTCCGATTTCGTCAGCGGGAAGGAGGAGTTCGCGCAGACCGCCCGCGCGCTGCTCGAAACCGAATTGCCCCTGCCGCAGCCGATCCGGCTGATGGGGCTAACGCTTTCGAGCCTCGAAGGGGCAGAAGGCGAAAAGCCCGCCCGCGACGAAGCGCAGCTCTCGCTGCTTTAACCTACCCGCCGCGCCTTCCACGCCGCGATCCGGGCGCGTGTGTGGCGGCCCAGCGGTTCGGGCAGCGAGTGCGAGGGGAAGTAGCGCGCTTCTGTCACCTCGCGCCCGTCGGGCTGTGGTTGCCGGTCGCAGGTTCCGGCGAACAGGAATGCGGTGTGGGGCGAGCCCGACAGCACCTCCTCGAGCGTGCCGATCGGCTCGATCCGCGCCAGCTCCAGCCCCAGTTCCTCGCGCACCTCACGCCGCGCAGCCGCCACCGGATCTTCCCCGCGCCCGAGCCCGCCGCCGGGCAACCCCCAGACATCGGGGCCATAGGAATGCTTGAGCAGCAGCACATCGCCGCCGAGATTGGTGATGATCACGCTCACCCCGGCAATCGGCGTCTTGCGCCAGCGCCGCCACAAATGTCGCACACGGTGCGCCAGCGGCAGCAGCGCGCGGTGGAGCGAGGCGGGGAGGAAGGCGGGCATCAGGTGAACACGGTGACGGGAATGTGCCGCGCTTCGGCAGCGCGCAGCAGGCGGGCGATGGGCAGGTCATGCGCGCCGCGCAGCGCGCCCTCGAAAACGCTGCGCTTGTCCGCCGCGCCGCCCAGCGTGAACACCAGCGCATCACTATCGAGCAGCGCGGGCAGGGTCAGCGTGATGCGATCGAACGGCGCATGGGCTGGCAGCGGATCGGGGGTGAGGCGGCGGATGGCTTGCGGATCGTCGGCCTTGGGATCGGTGTTGGGAAACAGCGAGGCGATATGCCCGTCCGGCCCCATCCCGAGCCAGCTCAGCGCGAAATGCGGCGGGGTGGCCCCTTCGGCCAGCGCCGCAATCTGCGCACCATAAGGTTCGAGCAGCGCACGGATCTTCCCGGTGTTTGAGGCCTCGTGATCCTCGGGCACGATGCGATCATCATTCGGCCAGACCTGCCACGCGCCCCAGTCGATCTGCTCGCGGTAACAGTCAATCAGGTCGGCAAGGATCGGAAACGGGGTCGAGCCGCCGGGAACGGTGATCGCCCCTGTGCCTGCGAGCCGGGCCGCCAGCCAATCGGCAATCATGGCTGGTTCGGCGTGTTCGATGATCGTCAACTCGTGCATAAAACCGAGCATAGCAAAGGGGCCGCCGCCGGTCAGCGGGAACGGCCCTTTTTTGATGTGGAGCAAATTGTCCTTGGGCGAGCAAGCCGTTGCGCACAACGACCAGTGCGGCGCGGGAATTGGTTTGGGTGTCAGCCAGAGGCGCCGAACCGCGCGTCCAATCCGATCAACAGCGCTGCCACCAGCAGCCCCGCCGCAAGGCTCCGGCGCAGCAGCAGCAACGGCCAGCGCGCGAGCTTCTTCGCCCCCAGCGACCATCCGATGGCCATCGCGCCCGCCCCGCCGATCGCGCCGCCGAGCGCTGCGGTGGCCGGCAGGTGCGCCCATGCGGCGAGCGCAAACACGCCAAAGCGCGCCGCGTCGCCCACCTGCCGCGCAAGCAGCACGATCACGATGGCTCCCAGCGAGCGGGTCGGCTCGCGTGGGGGCGGCTTGTGCTTGACCGGCCAGACGAGCTCGAACCCGGCGACGGCGAGCGCGAAGGCGACCAGCATCTGGGCCGCGCGCGGCGGCAGCAGCGCGGCGAACCCCTCCCCCAACCACGCCATCAGCGCAGCGCTCAATCCGGCGCAGGACATGCCCAGCACGAGCAGCGGCATGCTGCGCCCGAGCGCGCCCGACCACTGCGCCACCAGCCATTGATCGCGCCCGCCGAGCGACAGCGCCAACACCAGCAGCAGCGCAAACAGGAAGGTGTCCACCCGCGCGCTAGCCCTTGCTCAGGGCGTGGGTCAGGCCGCCCACGGCCCGGTGATCGCCAGCGTCACCGTCGGCGAATAGGCGTTGACGAACAGCCACTTGCCATCGGGCGAGAAACAGCCGCCGGCAAGCTCGGTCTGGGCGGTCAGCCGCGCGAATTCATAGGCCTCGCCCGCCGGGGTGATCCCGCGGATGTGGTTGTCGACCACATCGGTATATTGGTCCTCGCACACGATCAGGTGGCCGTTTGGCGCAACGCACAGGTTATCGCCGTAGTTGAACTGCTCGGTGCTCTGGCTTTCGAAGAACAGCTCGACTGTATCGGTTGCGCCCGCAAGGCCAGGGGTCAGCTTGAGGATCTGACCGAGCTTCTTCGCCCCGCCATTGGTGCAGCAGGCGAACACCGCGTTCTCGCCCATGTGCAGGCCTTCGCCCCGCGCCACCAGCGCCGCGCCCTTGGCCGCTGCGCGTGCACGCAGATCGTCCTTGAGCGCTTCGACGTCATCGAGGTCTACCCAGCGCACCGGATAGGGTTTGCCGATGGGCATCGCGCGCCCAGAGTCCGAAACGTCCCAGTTGCGGGTATCGGCGAGGCCTTCGATGACCATCGCCTGCAAGCGCCCGCCTTGTGCAAGCTTGCCCGGCACTGCGGGGAGGAAGCGGTAGAGCACCGAATCGTCGCGGTCTTCGGTCTGGTAGACGATGCCGCTGGCCGGATCGACGCAGGCGGCCTCGTGGTTGAAGCGGCCCATCGCGGTGAGCGGCACGGCATCGACGAGCCCGCGCGAGGAGGCGGGCACCTCGAACACCCAGCCGTGGCTCTTGTCCAGCCCTTGCCCACGCGGCTCGCCCGGGCCAATGGGCGCTTCCTCGCAGCTCAGCCAGGTGCCCCACGGCGTCACCCCGCCCGAACAATTGCGGATCGTGCCGCCAAGGCTGCGGAACTGGCGCTTCACGCTGAGCGTCGCGGCATCGAGCACGATGGTGGTGGTGCCGCCGGGGACGAACACGCCGTCCTTCTTGCCAAAGCCCTTGGCGATGCTCCCGCCGGCATCGTGCTGCGGCTGCAATTCGTGGTTGCGCACCAAGGCAAGCTCGCCGTTGCCGATGTCGAAGCAGCCCATCCCGTCAGCCCGGTCGGGGACGGTGCCACCATCATCCATCGTCGCGCCCAGTTTGGACAGAACCCGGTAGCTGAACCCTTGCGGCAGATCGAGCAGGCCGGCGGGATCGGGAACGAGCGCGCCGTAACCGGCAAAGCTACTGGCAGCGCGCGGCGCAGCGGCGGTGCTGGCACCGCGGCTCACGCAGCCGCTCGCGGCAAGCGCGGCAAAGGCACTGGCGGTCGCGCCGAGGAAGCGGCGGCGGTCTGGTGCGGTAAAGCTGTTGGCGGTCATGCCGACAGGCTTACTGACCCGCCTCCAGCGCGGCAAGAATTTCGTCCCAGAGCGCAAACTTGAAGTTCTGCGCGGCGGGCGCGTTGACCCCGTCCTGCGCCATGAAGATACCCTTGGGGAAATCCGGCCCGAAATCGCGGTTGTCGAGTTCGATCCCGTCGGTTTCCTCGACCGAGCCAAACTGGCCTGCGGCGATGCGGAAGCGGCCGACCGGGGTCACGCCGGGCAGACGGAACACGGCGTAGGCATTGTCGCCCTGCGAGGAGGCGACGAGATAGCCGCCATCGCTGCCCTCGGGCGAAATCGCAAGGCCTTCGACGTCGGCGACCAGCATCTTGTTGTCGATTGGGGCGACCAGACGCTTGGCGCCGGTGTTTATGTCGATCGCCCAGATCCCGGCGTCTTCCTCGCCGATATAGAGCGTTGCGGTGCGCGGGTCGGCAATGCAGCCTTCGGGCTGGGTGGCGACGGTCGCAAGTGTGGTAGTGGTGGCTGCGAAGTCCCGGCCCTTGGCGGTGCCGGTCAGCGTGGTGCGGTAGATGATCCCGTTCTTGGGGGCGCTGAACACGACTATCTCATCCTTGCCGGCCGGCTTGGCGATGCAGATACCGTAGCCCTCGCCCGGCCCGACCACGATGCGGCCCGTTGGCGAGAGCGTGCCGGTGGCAGGGTCGAGCGGTGCGAGGAACAGATGCGCGGTGACCAGATCGGCGCGGTCGCTGGCGATCACCAGAACACGGCCGTGCTCGATCTCGACCAGATCGACATTGTTCATACCGGGCGCAACCAGGAAGCTCTTCTGGGCACCCTTGAGGTCATAAACGTAAAGTCCGCCCTTCTTGTCCGTGCCGACGACGAGGCTGGCAGCCGGATTGGTCGGATTGCGCCAGATCGCCGGATCGTCGGCCGCATCCCCGTTGCTGGTGCCGACCGGCACCGTCTCCGCCTTGGCTGTGACGGTGACGGCGGGGTCGCCCATGATCGCCGGGGGCACCGTTGCACAGGCAGCGGCGATCCCCAGCGTCATCAGCGCAAAGCCGTGGAAAGGTCGAAGCATCAGATCACGGCCCTTTTGGTCAGCCTAGAAAGCGTAGCGGGCAACGACCTGGAACACCGGGCCGGCGCGCTCGCTTTCGAGTTCGTATTCGTCGAAATCACGGGCGAACTGATCGCCCGTGGTCGCGAACTTGTTGAAGTTTTCGTCCTTGGTGCTGTCAAGCAGGTTGGAGCCCACTGCACGGATGGTGAAGCTGTCGCCAAAGCGCTTTTCGATGAAGACTTCAAGATCGGCGCCATAGCGGGTGGTGATTTCCTCACCCACCACGCGGCCGAAGGCCTCGCCCTGCTTGCGGTAGGTCGCCCCGAAGGCCGCGCCAAAGCTGGGAATGTTCTGGATCGCGCCGAAGTTGTAGACATATTCCGACTGGTCGTTGAAGCGGCGCTCGCCGAATTCGTCGGTGATGTTGCTGTCGAGCAGCGCGAAGTTCCCGAACAAGCCGGTGTCCGGCAGGCCGATGAAAGCAAGGCTGAACGAGGCGTCGAATTCGACCCCGTAAACCTCGCCATTGCCGGTGTTGCGCGGGGTGTAGATGAAGGTGCCATCGCCTTCCGAACCTTCGACCGGCACGCCGTTGGCATCAAGCAGGGTCGACAGTTCGATGAGGTTGCTGATGTCGCGGTAGAACACGTTGATGCCGATTACCCCGGTATTGCCGATCTTGTGCTCGTAGCCCAGATCGCCGCCCCATGCGGCTTCGGGAAGCAGGAAGGGGTTGCCGAGGAAGTCGTTGTCGCCAAACTCGGCCTCGAGCAGGCCGGGCGTGATGAAGTTGAAGTTCGGACGACGCATCGTGCGGGCACCCGACAGGGTGATGCGACCATCGCCCAGCTCGAACTTGAGCGAGGCCGACGGCAGGAATTCATCGTAGCTGTTCTCTATCGTGCCGGCACCGCCAACCTGGAAGTCGGTGATTTCGACATCGGTGTTTTCCCAGCGGATCCCGGCTTCGAAGGTCAGGCTGTCAAACTCGCCTTCGACCAGCGCATAGAGATCGCGGCGGTCTTCCTTGACGCGGTTGAACGCGGTCTCGCCCAGCGGCGGGAAGGGGTTCGGCGCGAATTCACCCGGGTTGCGTTCGAACTGGTCGTAACCCTGGCGGTTGGCCGCGGTGAGGTTGAAGCGGCTGCGCACTTCCTGCAGGCGGAACACGCGCTTCTTGTTCTGCGCGAACCCGCCGACCGCGAACTCGATATTGTCGTTGAGCTCGATTTCCTGTTCGAGATTGACGAAGAACTCCTGGTCATTGGTGTCCTGCACCGTCAGATCGCCGGTGAAGCGCGGCGTGCTGCGATCGAAGTCGATTTCATATTCGAACTCGTCCTGCAGATCGTCGAACTTGGCAAAGCCGACGCGCAGCTGGGTTTCACCGAGGCTCCACTCCTGATCGAGCTTGGCGATGACGGACCAGCTTTCGGTGGTGATATCATTGAGGTTGGCGTTGTCGGTCAGCAGGTTACCCGCCGGAATGGCGCGCACCGGGCCGTTGATCGCGGTCGGATCATTATACTCGAACGAACGCTCTTCCTCGGTGCGCTCGGTGCGCACGAAGTTGGCGAGGATTTCGAATTCGGTTTCCTCGGTCTCGATCCCCCAGCTCGCGTTAAAGGCATAATCGGTGCCGTCGCGGATGTCCGACTGGTCTTCGCGGTTGTCGAAATCATCGGTGGCGAAGTCGGGGTTGTTTTCCGGGCTGTCGCCGTAGCGCAGGCTGGACTTTTCCTTGGGGTTGTAACGGCCCTGGACGTTGGCGCCGATCAGCATGCGCCCGCCGGCGAGTTCGCCGCCGTAGTAGAAGCCGCCCGAGGGCTTCACTTCGCCATCATCGAAAAACAGCCCGCTGGCGCGGACATAGCCGCCGTCAAGCGCGAAGCCATCGCGCAGCTTGATGTTGAGCGAGCCTGCGACCGCATCGCCGGTGCGACGCGCCGAGGAGGAGCGCACGATTTCGACCTGCTCGATCAGTTCGGCCGGGATACGGTCGAGGAAGAACGAACGGTCGGCCTGGCCGCCGGGGACGCGCTCGCCGTTGATCAGGATCTGGGTGTAACCCGGGTCAAGGCCGCGCAGACGGGCGCCGTCGCTTTCGATCACGTCCGACAGGAAGGTGACGCCCGGCACGCGCTTGAGCGCGTCGCCCGCTGTCAGCGGTTCGAAGCGCTGGAAATATTCTTCGTCATAGACAAGGATCGGTTCGGCCGCATCGCTACGGTTGCGGAAGCCGATATTGCCCTAGACCACGATTTCCTTAGCGGTCTGGACCCTGTCGTCCTCGCTCTCCTCGGTTTCGGCGATGGCGCCGCCCGACTGGACGCTGGCGGCAAGCGCCTGCGGGTCGGCGGCGTCGACCGCGAAAGCGGGCGCGGCGATGGTCGACGTCAGTGCCACAGCGGCGCTGCCAAGCAGAAGATGGGTGCGGATCATGCTGGTATTTCCCGTGAGCTGCCCGTTAATCCGGGCCATAATGCAGCCGCTCCTAGCTTCGAGCCGTGACAGGTGAGCGACCGGACAATGACGAAACCACGACAGCGCAACCTGTTGCGCAAATGCCTCAATTGAAGAGGTGGCGCAGGCCGGCGCAAGCGCCTAGCAATCGGCCAAACATGATGCAGGAGACGGATGCATGAAGATCGAGGCGGGCATAGCTGCAGTGGTCACCGGCGGCGCATCGGGGCTCGGCAAGGCGAGCGCCAAGGCATTCGCGGACGCGGGCATGAAGGTCGCGATTTTCGATATCAATGATGAAGCGGGCGCAGAACACGCCGCCGCGATCGGCGGCAGCTTCCACCATGTCGACATCATGGACGAGGCCAGCGTCGAGGCCGGGTTCGCCGCCGCGCGCGCAGCCAATGGGCAGGAGCGCGTGACGCTGCACTGCGCGATGGCCTCGCGGCGCGGCAAGACGCTCGGCTGGGACAAGGAAGCGGGCGCCTTCAAACGCCTTTCGACCGAGGATTACGCCTTCGGGGCGGAAGGGATTCTGGTCGCCAGCTACCGTGTCGCCTCGATCTCGGCGCTAGGCATGGCCAATGCCGAACCGGTCAATGACGACGGCGAGCGCGGCTGCATCATCCTCACCGCCAGCGTCGCCGCGCAGGACGGGCAGATCGGGCAGGTGATCTATGGCTCCTGCAAGGCCGGGGTGAACGGGCTGGTGCTGCCGTTGGCGCGCGATCTGATGGATATGGGCATCCGCGTGAACTCGGTCATGCCGGGGATCTTCGCCACCCCGCTGATGCTGGGGATGAAGGACCGCAACCCGCCGATGTGGGCGCAATTGAACGCGTCGGTCCCCTTCCCCAAACGCCTCGGCGAGCCGGAGGAATTTGCCTCACTGGTGCTGGAGATCGCGCGCAACAGCTACATCAACGGCCACCAGTTCCGGTTGGACGGGGCGATAAGAATGCCGCCGAAGTAACAGAGCAACGCAATCGAAGCCGTCAGGCTTCGCAAGCGCGACCGCGCGCCGACCGGCAGGCCGCCCGCCCGGAGGTGTTCGCGAAGCGAACTAGCCGCGAGGGAAAGCAAATGACCACCTCCACCAACGAATACCCCACCAAGGCCTACGGCGCGACCGCGCCTGACAGCGGCGTCGGGCCAATGGCAATCACCCGCCGCGGCCTGCGCCACGATGATGTGCTGATCGAGATCACCCATTGCGGCATTTGCCATTCGGATCTGCACTCGGCGCGCAACGACTGGGGTTTCACCACCTATCCGATCGTGCCGGGCCACGAGATCGTCGGCACCGTCAGCGCGGTCGGCGAGGGCGTTACCCGCCACAAGGTCGGCGACCGCGTGGCGATCGGCTGCATGGTCGACGCTTGCATGGAATGCGCGCATTGCGACGCTGATCTCGAACAATACTGCCAGAGTGGCGGGATGACCGGCACCTATAATGGCAAGGACCGGCGCGACGGCACCCTGACCTTCGGCGGCTATTCCGAGCGCATCGTATGCCGCGAGGAATTCGTGCTCAAAGTGCCCGAAGGCATGCCGATGGCCGAAGCCGCGCCGCTCTTGTGCGCCGGGATCACTTCCTACAGCCCCTTGCGGACATGGAAGGTCGGCCCGGGCAGCAAGGTCGCGGTCGCTGGCCTCGGCGGGCTGGGACACATGGGGGTGAAGCTGGCAGCGGCTATGGGCGCGGAAGTGACCGTGCTTTCGCGCTCAGAAAGCAAGCGCGCCGATGCTGAGAAGCTCGGCGCCCACGCCTTCCTCAACACCGATGACGAAGCCGCGATGAAGGCCAAGCGCGGCTATTTCGACATGGTGCTCAACACCATTCCGGTGCGCCATGATGTGGTGCCCTACCTTCACCTGCTGCGGATTGACGGGGTGCAAGTGCTGGTCGGGCTGATCGGGATGATGCCCGAGCTTCACACCGGCGTGCTGCTCGGGCGCAAGGTGCTCACCGGCAGCGGCATCGGCGGGCTCGCGGAAACGCAGGAGATGCTCGATTTCTGCGCCGAGAAGGGCATCCTGCCCGACATCGAGGTGATCGCGATGCAGGACATCGCCGCCGCCTATGACCGGATGGAAGCCAGCGACATCAAGTATCGCTTCGTGATCGACATGGAAAGCCTGCGTAGAGCGGAGTGATACATTACTACGAAGGTCTGAAGATACATATAATGGTATTATCGAATATTAGTTGACGCGAATACTTGTGAAATTGCATTTGTTTCATTGATGCAACACAATAAAAACAATCTTGAGATTCGCTGTTATTAAAGAATTGTGCGGAACTGCGGCGGTGATATGGAATTTCATTGCCGCGCACAGTGCACATTCGTAATATAAGAAGGCTCTGGCGCAGCACGCAGGCGGAACGATCCCAACCTCTCGTATGGAGCGTTCCACATGATCATCCGTTTTGCTTCCACCGCCTCGGCGCTTGCCGTTGTTGCCGCCTTCTCCGCCCCCGCGCTGGCGCACGGCCCGGCAACCGCGATCGAAACCGCCGCTCCGGTGGTGCTGACTGAAAAGGCCGCCGCCAAGCTCGATGCCGCTTCGGCCGAGACCCTGTCGGGCGTGACCATTGCCGCCGCCAAGGGTGAATCCGCCCCCGTGATTCTCACCGCCACCGGCACGGCCCCGGGCCTTGCCGAGGGCAATGGCGATGTCGCCGTGAGCAGCGCGGCGATCGCCGCTGCTGCCGCAGCCGTGCAGGGCGATGCCCCGACCGAGCGCCAGGAGCGCTTCACCGTCGTCCTCAACCAGGATGCCTTCTTCGGCTTCTACCCGACCTTCACCGGCCTGATCCCCGTCAGCGACAATGTCGACCTGAGCTTCTACGGGATCCTCTGGACCACCCCGAGCTTCGCCTCGACCGCGCTTGCGGGCAACGCTCCCTCGGGCAGCGACCTGTGGACCGAGTTCGGCATCGGCGCAAACTTCATCCTCGCCGACGGCAAGCTGATGGTGAAGCCGCAGATCGGCCTGACCAACGGCGCGCTGCTCTCGGGCGGGGTGCTCGATGCCAATGAGGTGCCGACCGGCACCGGCTCCAACTTCGCCGACGGCATCGTGCCGAGCCTGACCATCAACTATTCGGCTTCGAGCTTCGAGGCCGAATTCTACGGCGGCTATTACGCCGCGCTCGCCAACCGCAACAAGGATGCGGCGCTGGACTTCCTGCACACCTGGGTCAATGCCGGGTACAAGTTCTCGTCGAACTTCTCGGCCGGTCTGCACTACGAACTGCTGAGCAACACCCGCACCACCTATCCCGGCGCATCGACCGCACGGGTCTACCAATGGGTCGGCCCCTATGTGCAGTTCACCACCAAGAACGGCTTCTTCGCCCGCTTCACCGCCGGCGCCGACATCGAAAGCGGCAACGACGGCGACTTCTACAAGCTCGCCGCGGGCTGGTCGTTCTGATCGCCGCACATTTCTGACCATCAGCAGGAACGGCCGGTGCTCCACCTCCGGCCGTTCCTCGTCATCACGGAGGACTGCCCCCCGCAAACGACGGATTCCCCCGCCCGCATATCTGCGCAAGTGATGCAATCATGACACGCAACAAGATAATGTAGACGGCCTCACCACATGACCTTTGTGCTTTCTCGCTATCTTCGTACATTAGAAGGGAAGCGACGGGAGTCAGATTCGTGTGCGACACCGCCTCGGTGGGTTGGTCGACAAGGATAACAGGCCCTGCGTGGCACGCAGGTGGAACGAACCAATCCTCTTCATGGAGCGTTCCTTATGTTCATCCGTTTTGCTTCGGCCGCATCGGCTGTCGCGCTTGTCGCCGCCCTTTCCTCGCCCGCTTTCGCGGCCGAGACGCAAGCAGCCGGCGCATCCATCATCACCGCCGAAATTGCGGACGCCGAAGTCATTGGCGCCGAAACCATTGGTACCGTTTCTGCCGCGGACGAGACCGCCGCCACGCTTCGCGCGATCGAGCCGGTCGACCTTGCCACCGCTTCGGGCGCGCAGGACGCCGCGGAAGAAGCCTCGGCCATCACCATTTCGGGCGCTGCCACGCTGACCTCGGACTACCGTTTCCGCGGCGTCTCGCAGTCGGACGAAGGCATGGCCGTGCAGGGCGGCATCACCATCGGCCATGAAAGCGGCTTCTATGTCGGCGCTTGGGGCTCGAACCTTGCAGGTTGGGGCACCTTCGGCGGTTCCAATATGGAGCTCGACCTCATCGCCGGCTTCAAGTTCGGGGTGGGCGAAGGCACGCTCGACACCGGCGTGACCTGGTACATGTATCCCAGCGGCGCGGACGAGACCGATTTTGCCGAACTCTACGCCAAGCTGTCGGGCACCGTCGGCCCGGTCTCGCTGACCGGCGGTGTGTTCTACGCGCCGAAGCAGGAAGCGATCGGCAACTGGTTTCCGGTGGTCGGTCCGGCCGATCCGGGCGACAAGGAAGACAATATCTACCTTTCGGGCGATGCCGCCTTTGGCGTTCCCGATATGCCGATCACCCTGAAGGCCCACCTCGGCTATTCGGACGGCAACCCCGGCCTTGGCCCCAACGGCACCAGCATCGCGCCGACCGGCACCTATTTCGACTGGTCGCTGGGCGCGGACTTCGTGCCGATTTCGGGCCTGACGCTGTCGGTCTCCTATGTCGATACCGACATTTCGGAAGCCGAAGCCGACCTGATCCGCCCGAACTTCGCCACGCTTGATGGCAACTCGATCTCGGATGCGACCGTGGTTTTCTCGGTCACGGCCTCGTTCTGACCGCAAACCTGATCTGACACCAAGCGCGCGAGGGGCGTCCGGCACCATGCCGGGCGCCCCTTTGCTTTGCCCCCTTTGCTTTGACCACGGCTTTGCCATAGCTTGCCCACAACACCGCAGAGTCGGGATCGGGAGAGCCAAATGATGTTGCGCCATTCACTGCTGGCAGGCGGGCTTGCCGCGCTGCTGCTTGCTGCGGCGGCCGAGGCCGACGCGCGCAAGCGCACAGAAGCGACCATCACGCGCACCACTTACGGGATCCCGCATATCAAGGCCGAGACGTGGGCCGGTGTGGGCTACGGGGTCGCCTATGCCTATGCCGAGGACAATCTGTGCCTGCTGGCCGAGGAATTCGCCACTGTGGCAGGCGAACGCTCGCGCCATTTCGGCCCCGAAGCGAAAGCCACCCTCGGCTTCGATCAGGTCGATAATCTCAGCTCGGATGTGTTCTTCCGCGCGGTGATCGACGTCGCGGCGCTGCGCGAGAGCGCCAAGACGCTGCCCCCGCGCGCACGGGACCTGATGGCAGGCTATGTCGCGGGCTACAACCGCTTCCTCAAGGACGCCGGGCCGGATGGCATCCCCGCCGAATGCCGCGGCAAGGCCTGGGTCCGCCCGATCACCGCCGATGATATGCTGCGCCTGAACGAAAAGCAGATGCTGCTGGCGAGTTCGCTCGCCCTTGCCCCCGCAATCGCCAACGCCGCGCCTCCGGGCGCGCCTGCACGCAAGGCCGCGCTCGGGAGCACGGGCACCCTGCCCGATCCCAAGGAACTGGGCATGGGCAGCAATGGCTGGGCCTTTGGCAGCGAAGTGACCGCAGACGGGCGCGGCATGGTGATCGGCAATCCGCACTTCCCGTGGAAGGGCCCCAACCGCTTCTGGCAGATGCACATCGACGGGCCGAAGGGTTACGACGTGATGGGCGTGGGCCTCGCCGGAACGCCGATGGTGACGCTCGGCTTCAACAAGGATGTGGCCTGGACCCACACGGTCACCGAGGCGCGGCACTTCACGCTGTACCAGCTGGCGCTCGATCCCGCCGATCCGACCCGCTACATGGTCGACGGCAAGAGCGAGGCGATGACGGGGCAAACCGTTACCATCCCGATGCCCGACGGCACGGCTGCGGTCACCCGCACGCTTTACAGCACCCGCTTCGGCCCGGTCTTCATCGTCCCCGACCGCGGGATCACCTGGGGGGCGCAAAGCGCCTTCGCGCTCAAGGACGCCAACCGCGGCAACCAGCGCGGGATCGAGGCGTGGCTACGCATCGGCGAGGCGAAAAACGTCGGCGAGATCAAGGCAGCGGTGACCGAGACGCTCGGCATCCCCTGGGTCAACACCATTGCCGCCGACCGGTTTGGCGACGCACTCCACGCCGATGTCACCGCAGTGCCCAATGTCTCGGCCGAGAAAGCCAAGACCTGCGCGACCCCGATCGCGGGGCTGTTTGCCGAATTCGCGATCCTGCTCGACGGCAGCAAATCGGCCTGCGACTGGGACCTTGACCGAGGCACGGCGGCCCCCGGCCTGATGCCCGCAAGCGATCAGGCCGCGACGCAGGTGAAGACCTGGCTCACCAATTCGAACGACAGCTACTGGATCAGCAACCCGGCGATCCCGCACCGCGCGCTGTCACCGATCCTCGGGGACTATGCTACCGCGCGGAGCTTGCGCACCCGGTCGAACTTCACCGAAACCACCGCGCTGCTGGCGGCGGGCAAGATCGATCACACCCGGGCGCAGGCCTTCGCCTTTGCCAACAATAGCCATGCCGCCGATCTCGCGCTGCCCGAATTGCTGGCGCTGTGTTCAGGGGCCGAAGGCGCCGCAGCGCGCGGCTGCGCGGCTCTCGCCAAGTGGGACGGACGGTTCGAGGCCAATAGCCGCGGCGCGCGCCTGTTCCGTGCCTTCTGGCCGCAAGCCGAGAGGATCAAGGGACTCTGGGCGGTGCCGTTCGATCCCGAGAACCCCGTCACCACCCCGCGCGACCTTGCGACCGAGGGCGAAGCGGGAAAAAAACTGCTCGAGGCTCTCGCCGCTACGGTTACAGCAATGGAGGAGCAGGGTCTAGCGCTCGATGCAGCATGGGGCGCGGAGCAGCAGGTGATTACCGGCAACACCATCATCCCGATCCACGGCGGCCCGGGCGGCCTCGGGGTGCTCAACATGCAGGAATCCGAGCGCGCCGCCAACGGCCGGCTCGTGCCGCGCCACGGCACCAGCTATATCCAGATCGTCGGCTTCGACGAGAAAGGCCCGGTGGCCGATGCGATCCTGAGCTATTCGCAGTCAACCGATCCGGCCTCGCCCCACGTCGCCGACCAGACCCGCGCCTATGCGGCCAAGCAATGGCACCGCCTGCCGTTCCACCAGAAGGACATCAAAGCGCAATCCATCGCCAAGCCGAAGCGGATCAGGGAGTGAAGGGAAGCCAATCGTCGACACAATATCCTGATAGATAGTATTAATTTTTATACCACGGCTTTCGGAGGCCCCCAGATGAGCCCCAGCATGAGCCGGATGCCTGTGGAAAACGTGGGACAGTGTGGGACAGATTTGAACTCGCGGCCTTCCAATCAGATTCGAATGATTGAAGTCTGAAAAATGTATCGTTTTTTCAGCGGCATAGCGATCAGTTTATCTGATCCGATTGGTCAGTCGGATTTGATTGAGAAGCTGCCATACGCACGTTCAGATGTATTCTTTTTTAATTTCATTACAGTAGCGTGCCGCCCTGCCGCGTACGGTGTGCCGGTCAAGCCGGTTTCAAACTGCGTCAGGCGATCCAGCTTTTACGACGCATCGCCTATCCTGTCATGGCTTTGAATCCGGGGGGATTTCGCGCATAAGAGCGGCATTCGAGCGACCAATTTTCCGTGCAGATCGGCAACATTTCTCGTTAGTGCGGATACGTTTTGTTCGCGATTGGGGACCAAATAGCCATCATTGAAAAATGATCCCGGCGCGCTGCAATGGGATTGCTATCTTCGAGCTCAAAGCGTGGGCATCGACGGGCTCTCTGCTGCATTCAAACCGCTTTTTTGGAACGCATTCAGGAACCACGAACCTGCACACAAACGCGGCTGAACATCGGATTTGTATTTGTTTCAGACAGCCGGCAAAGCCGAACCGGCGGTGTATTCACTGCTCCGCACCGCACCGGCTCGGTTTCCCCAATTGCGGTCACTAAGCTGCGCAATCTATCGACCCAGACCCGGTCGCTCCCGGTCGCGAGCTTGAATGCCTGGTTTCGCCAGCAGCCGCCCCGCCACTTTCGGGATCGCGCCAGGCTCCCCCTTATGACCGCACCTTGGTGGAGACCTGAGTGGCGACTTCCCGCCTCGTCGAATGGGCCGGGCGGATTGATCGCAGCCCGGCCCAATCAGGCGGATAGCTAGCTCTTCGCCAGCGCCCGAAACTGGTCGGCCACGGGCGCGAACATTTGGCCCATCATGTTTCCGACCGGCGGTGATGCGGTGGCCATCGAGCCAGCCACAATCGGCGGTTCGGGCGCGTATTCCGCCTGTAGCACCAGCGCCTCGGCATATTCGCGGCCGCGCAGTTGCTCGGTCAGGGCAATGGCGAAGTCGAGCCCGGCCGAAACGCCTGCGCCGGTCAGGATGTTGCCGTCCTTGACCACCCGCTCGTCGGTCGGAATCGCGCCGAAATCCTCCAGCACCGGGAAGGTCGCCCAATGCGAAGTTGCGCGCTTGCCCTTGAGCAGGCCTGCCTTGCCCAGGATCATCGAGCCGGTGCACACGCTGGTGATATGCTTGGCGCGCGAGGCGCGGTCCCTCACCCAGGCCATCGTGCGTTCGCTTCGCATCACATCCATCGTGCCGTTGGTGCCGCCCGGGAAGAACAGCACGTCGAGATCGGCGGGCGTGTTCTCCAGCGTGACCGTTGGCGAAATGGCGAGGCCGAGGTCGGAAGCGACCGGAGCCAGATCGGGCTGCGTCGTCACCAGATGCACCTTCGCGCCGAACAGGCAGGCGAAGAAGTAATGCGGGCCGACCAGATCAAGCGCGGTGAAGCCTGGGTAGAGCAGCATCGCGATCTGTTCGTTCCTGAACAGATTCTCGCCGAACAGGTCCTCCATCGACTTCTGGTGCGCGGCCATCGCCTGCTGTTCTTCGAGGCTTGGCGAACCTGCAGCGGGAGTGTGGTTCGCGTGCCCTCCCGCCGTTTGCGCCATCGCTTTTCCGAGCGCGAGATAGGGGGCGAGCAGCGCCGCCCCCGTCATGCCGCCCAAGAGGGCGCGTCTATCAAGGGTCATTGTCGTTTCTCCTCTCAAAATCCGAAGCCGAGCGTGACGAAGGCCGAGCGCGGGTTGCCCGGGCGCACCACGTCCTGTGCGAAATACTGGTAGGGCACGAAGTAATCCGCGCCGAACAGGTTATCGACCCTGAGGCCGACACGGATGCCGCCGATGGTGTAGCTCGCCTGGGCATCGGCGACGATATAGCCATCGACCTCCGCGCCATTGGGCAGTGCGATCACGCTGTCGCTGGCTGCCGTCACACCCGCGCCCAGTTCCAGCCCCTTCACGCCGCCATCAAGGAAGCGGTAGCGCGCGGCGATCCGCCCGCGATGATCGGACACGCGCGGCAGGCGGCTGTCGACCGGGATCACCGTATCGGCTGTGACGCGCGCATCGGTGTAGCCATAGCTCGCCAGCAAGGAGAAGGCGGGCGTGGGTTCATAGATGACATCCGCCTCGATCCCCTCGCTGCGCTGCGCGCCGGTCTGGATCGAGGTGAAGAAGGTGCCCGGATCGGGCGTGGGCACATTGGTCCGATCAAGCCGGAAGGCGGCGATGGTGCCCGAAAGCCCGGTGTCCGCCAGCGCGAACTTGACCCCGCCTTCCCAGCTTTCCGACCGTTCGGGCACCGGGCTGGCAGTGCCATTGAAGAAGATCGACAGGCGCGATCCGGTGGCATAGCCGGCAAACAGGCTGACCCCATCGGTCACATCGAAGGTGACGCCGAGGCGCGGGTCCCATTCGTGATAGACTTCATCATTGGTGCCGCCGACGAATTCGGTCAGCCCCAGCCGCGAATAGCGCAGCGAGGCCAGCACGTGCAGGCGGTCCGCGATGGTCAGCTGGTCCTGCACATAGGCCGCCAGCGTCTCGTAGCGGTTGGTGTTGAAGCCAGAGAGCGCGGGGATCGGGAAGAAGTCGAAATCCGCTGTCGGATCGGCATAGTCGAAGGCTTCGACATTGAAGAGATCGAAGCCGATCGCCGCGTCGTAATCGGCCCGGTCCCACTGCACCCCGCCGAGCACCACGTGCTCGATGGCGCCGGTCGTGAACTCGGCGGTGAGCGAGCCATCGACCGTCCATTCGTCGATGGTGGCGGGCAGTTGCGCACGGATTTGCGGGCAGGACGTGGCGTTGAGGCCCGAGGCCGCGCCGCAGGGGAGGAAGGCGAGGAAGGGCGAGGAGGCGAATTCGCTGAAGTCGTTCTCATAGCGACGCCCGCGCAGGTTGAAGGTCAGACCTTCGCCCAAGCGCTGGGTCCATTCGAGCTGGACGGTGAGGTTCTCGACCTCGGTATCCGGCGCATTGGTGGCGCCGGTGAAGCGCTCGGGATCGACGCGCGGATCATCGACGAAGATCGCCGGTAGGCCCGCATATTCCAGCTGGGCGATGCGGGTATAGGTGAAGCGTCCGACAATCTCGGTGTTCTCGGATGGGGCGAAGCGCACCGAGGGCGCGATCAGCAGCCGCTCGATCTCCACGACATCGATATTGTCTTCGGACGACTGGTATTCGGCGACCACGCGGGCCGAGAGGCTGTCGGTGATTGCCGCGCCTGCGTCTGCCGCGATTGAGTAGGTCTCGAAGCTGCCTGCGCGCAACCGACCATCGAGGAAGGTCTTTCCGTTGGCGGTCTTGGAGACGAGGTTGATCAGCCCGCCCACCGGCGAGCCGATCCCGCCGCCGAACAGGGTCGAGGTCGGCCCCTTGGCGACTTCGATCCGCTCGACATTCCACAGGCTGCCCGGATCGATCACGGCGGTATCGCCGTAGCCGATCAACCCGTCGGTGAAAATCTCCGCCTCGAACCCGCGCACGATCGGGTTCACCAGCACGATCTCGGACGGCAGCGAGGGCACCACGCCCGAGACGTTACGCAGCGCCTCGTCGAGCGTGACCAGCTCCTGGTCCTTGATCAGCTCGCTGGTGATGACCTGGATCGATTGCGGAACCTCGATCAGCGGGACGGGGGTGCGGGTGACGCTGGCCTCGTCGGCGGCGTAGCTGTCACGCTCGCCGGTGACGGTGATATTGTTCGGAGTCCAGCCCCCGGTTGTGGGCGCTGCCTCCTGCGCGAGGGCAGGGGTGGTGAGAGATGTGGCCGCAAGCAGCGCGGCGATAGAAAGGCGGCTCATTGTCATTCTGTCCTTTTGTTGGAAGAGGTTAGCCCACCAGCCGCTTGAGCTTGGCGAGGGCACTGGGGTTGGTTTCGTCATAGGCGATGATCGACTGCAGGCGGCCGGAAGCGTCCATCAGGTAGACACTGGCGGTGTGGTCGATGGTGTAGTCCCCGCCCTTGGTCGGGACCTTCTGATAGAAGGCGCGGTAGGCCTTGACCGCCGCATCGACTTCTTTGTCGGTGCCAGTCAGCCCGAGGATCGGGGTGCCGAACAGTTCGACATAGCGGCCTATGTCTTGCGGAGTGTCGTAGCCGGGATCGACCGATACAAAGACGATCCGGAACTTGTCGCCGTCCGGCCCAAGCTGCTTCCTCAGCTGCGCCATGCGCGACAGCGTGGTCGGGCAGACGTCCGGGCAGCGGGTGAAGCCGAAGAAGATCGCGAAGGGTGTGCCCTTCAGCGTCTGATCGGTCACCCGCGAGCCGTCCGGCGCGGTCAGCGAGAATGGCCCGCCGATGCTGTCCGAATATGCCGCGGCACCCGCCGAGGGGGGTGAGCGGTCGGGGGCGAACATGGCCACAAGGCCGATGCCAACCACCAGCGCCACCGCGCCCCACAGGGCGAGGCGCAGGGTCTTGAGCCCTTCCGCGCGGCGCTCGGGCGAGGGCTCGTCCTCCAGTTCGGGGAAAGGATCAGCCATGGGGCTTGTCCTCCTCACCATGCGTCATGCCGGGGGCCATGGTGCCCGCGGCCCGCACTTCGAGCTCGGTCTCCACGGTGCCCGCACCTTTGAAAGTGAGCGTCAGCGGCACCTTGTCGCCCGCCTTCAATGGCTGCTTGAGGTCCATCAGCATCACGTGGAAGCTGCCGGGCTTGAGCGTCACCTCGCCGCCAGCCGGGATTTCCAGCCCGTCCTCAAGCTGGCGCATCCGCATGACGTCGTTCTCCATTGTCATGGTGTGGATCTCGACGCGCGCGGCCACCGGGGTGCTGCCGCCGGTCAGGCGGTCGGCGGCGGTGCCGGTGTTAGCGATGGTCATGAAGGCGCCGCCCGCGTTCTGGCCCTCGGCGGTCTCGCGCGACCAGGGGTCGGTCAGAGCGATGCTGCTGGCGGCGGTTTCGGCAGCGGCGGGCGCGTTGGCCTCGGGCGAGGCCTGGCAGCCTGCAAGAATGACAATGCTGCTCAGGGCAGCGGCGGCAATGAGTTTACGGATCATGGTGCGGTCTCCAAAAAATTATAAGGACAAAGACGAGCCGTCCTGGCGGGCTGCGGCGATTTCGCGGGTGATGAGATCGGCAACCTCGCGGCGTTCCTCGAGGCCGAGGCAGGTGGCGATCTCGATGCGGCGGGCGCGGTGTTCGAGGAACAGTCGAAGCCGTGCGGGCACCGCATCGTCGACGACAAGGCGCGTGGCAGCGAGCGGCCATTCGACCGTTTCGTGGGCAAGGCTGCGCCACAGCAGCCGTCCGTCATCAAGCGCCAGCCATTCGGCGGCAGGCCGGGTGCGGCGGTGCCAATCAAGCACGCCGACCAATAGCGCCATGGCACCGATGGCGTAGGCGGGCACCAGCCACTGGCCCCGGAGTGCAGGCAGGACCGCCATCGCCATGAACACGGCGATGAGCACGGTAAAGGTAACGCGCGCATCCTGCGACAGGTGCGAACGGTTCTCCTGCAATTGCAGGATCAGCCCGCCTTGCTCGGCGAGCCGCGCGGGATGGCCCGCGTCTGGCTGCCCAGTTGGGCAGCTATGAATGGCATACATGAAAAGCAGCTCCGACAGCCCGCCGCGCCCGCAATGGAGCGCATGGCCGGGCTTACCGACACGAAGGGTTCAGCGTGTCAGGCGGAGAGAGGAGGCCCGCGCAATTGGGGGCGCAGGAAGGGAAGGTCGCGCCGAGGCAGCGCCGGGAGCGGGGCAATCCCGATCAGCAGGATGAAGGCCAGCGCAGTCGCCAGCAACAGCGGATCGGCCCCGCCGAGCGCGGAATGGCCGAGGCCCGAGAAAGCGCAATGTGTCGCCTTGGCAGCCGCATCGGAATGATCGCCGCCGGCATCCTGCTTGCCCGGAAGGGCGATCTGCATCTGCTTGGGCGTTCCGCTTGCATCGGAGCAGATCGTCACCGTCAGAAACCGGTCACCGCCCGCCGACAGCATGAACCCCGCCGGCACCACAGCCTTCACCGCCAGCGCAAGCGCCAGCAGCACCAGCGTCAGCCGGGCATGGTCACGGATCAGGGCGCGCAGGCGGGTCATTTGGGTTGCGCCATAGCCTTCCACGGTCCGCTTGTCACGCCGTTGGGAAGCTCTGGCCGCACATGTGCAATCGCTGTTGGACGGCAGGCGTTGCAGGGGTAACATCTTGCCATGACGCCGCCCACACCCCTCAAGTTCAAGATCCAGATCATGTGCGGCGACGAGATCGCCATGGGTCCGGGCAAGGCCGACCTGCTCGACGCCATCGCCGAACACCGCTCGATCTCGGCGGCCGGTCGGGCGATGGGGATGAGCTACCGCCGCACCTGGCTGCTCGTCGATGCCATGAACCGCTGCTGGCAGGGGCCGCTGGTCGCGACCACGCCGGGCAACCAGAAGGCGGGCGCACACCTGACGGCGCTGGGGGAGGAGGTTCTGGGCCGGTATCGCCAGCTCCAGAGCGATGCGGAACAGGCCAGCGGCGCCGGGTTCGCAGCCATCGCCGGGCACCTGCTCGCCGCACCGCGTCCCGCAAAACGCAGCAAGGAACCCGCGTCAGACGATCCTACTGCCGCAGTCTGAAGGTCACCCCCACAGTGCGCAGATCGCTGGGCGTACCGAGGATTAGCCCTGAATTGCCCGCCTGAATGGTCACATTCTGGATATAATCTGCATCGAGCAGATTGCGCGCGAAGACGGCGATCTCCCAGCCTTCCCCGTCGGCATTCTCCTGCCGGTAGCCAAGGCTGGCATTGGTGAGGTTGTAACCCTCGACAAAGGTGAACCGCGACAGGCTCGGATCGCCGGAATAGCCGCTGCGCCAGTTGCTTTCGGCATGGAGGAAAAGCACGCCGCCCGCCACTGGCAGCGTATAATCGGCGCTCAGCGTTTCGGACCAGCGCGGCAGGCCCGCCAATCGCTGACCAGTGAGATCGCATGCCGCTGTCGCGGCAGTCTGCAGTTCAAGCGGACAGGGCCCTGCCGGATAGTCAGTATAGGTGCCATCACCATAGGCGAGCGCGCCGATCAGCGTCAGGCGCCCTAGGCGCAGCGCAGCATCGGCCTCGATGCCTTGCACGCGCACCTCGGGGATGTTCGAAAGATAGCCGCGCAGGGCCACGGTCTGGCTCGAATCCACCACCGTCGCCTGAAAATCGCTGACCGTGGTGTGATAGGCGGCGAGGTTAAGCGTGAGGCGATCGTCCCACAGGGTCGACTTGACCCCCGCCTCCCAGGTCGTGTTGCGTTCCGGCTCCACCACCGCCGTCGCCAACGCGGGCTGGTTGTTCGCATCGAGGGGCAGGCCCGACATGTTGATCCCGCCCGATTTGAACCCGCGCGCGAAGCTCGCATAGAGCAATATGGCATTGGTCGGCTGCCACGCGATATTCGCGCGGCCCGAGAGGCTGCCCTCCCGGTCGCGCGCGGCATAGGTCTGCGGCCGCAGCACGCCCAGCCGCGCGTTGATGAGTGCAGGGCTCGTGGTGGCCGGACCGCCGGACACCTGTGTGCTGTAGTCGCCCAACTTGCTCTCGTAAGTGTAGCGCAGGCCTCCGGTCAGCCTGACGCGCGCCGCGATCCGCCAGTTCGCCTCGGCAAAGGCGGCATAGCTATTGACCGCAAAGCGCGTCTCGCCGGTCTGGCCGTAACCGTCGAGCAGGTTCGCCGGCACCGGTGTGGCGCTCGCGCCAGTCGTCGCTCCGATCAGCCACGGCGCGCCGTAGGGCCCGAAGACCGAATTGGGCGATCCGGTGAGCACTTGACGGAAGAAGTAGAGCCCCGCGACATAGCTGACATCGGCCTCGCCATCGGACGCGATCCGCACTTCCTGACTGAGCTGGACCTGCCGAGAGGGGATGCGCTGGATCAGCTGGATCGGGAGACCTGTATAGTCCCGGTCATTCGCCGCGTCCCAGTTCCAGAAGCGCCATGCGGTGATCGAGGTCAGCGTGGCCGGGCCGATGTCCCAGTCCGCTGTTCCCGCGATGCCGCCCTCGCTGGTTTCAACGGCAAGCGGCGCATCGATGTCGGTCAGGCGGTCATAGGGATTGGTGCTCGCCGGGGTATAGCCCGCCGCTGCCGCCAACGCCGGAAACTGTCGAGCCGCCGGGCGCAGGCTGGTGCCGACGCGCAAATAGACCTGCGTGCAGCACTCGCTGTCGAAATTGGAGAAGTCCGCGATCAGCCGAAGCCGGAAGGTGGACGAAGGCTGCCATAGCACCTGCCCGCGCACCGCCTGTGCGCCGAGCGTGTTCTGGTCGCGGCCATTGGTGACGTTGCGCAGCACCCCGTCGCGCCGGGTGAAGGTGCCCGACAGGCGGTAGGCGAGCGTCTCTCCCGCCAAGGGACCAGTGGCGGAGAACCGCCCTTGCGCAAAGCGGCGCTCGCCCCCGCTGAGTTCGCCATTGACGCTGCGCGTGAAGCTCGGCGCGGCAGAGATGATGTTGATCGCGCCCGCAGTAGTGTTCTTGCCGAACAGCGTGCCCTGCGGTCCGCGCAGCACCTCGATCCGCTCGATATCGGAATAGTCGAAGGCGGCCGTAGCGGGGCGCGCGTGATAGACCCCGTCGACATAGTAGCCTACCCCCGGCTCGAGCCCGTCATTGGCCTGGCTGACCGCGACGACGCTCGATCCCAGCCCGCGGATGGTGAAGGCCGTGTTGCGCGGATTGGCCGAGGAATAGTTCAGCGCGGGCACCAGCGCGGTGAGGTCACGGGTGTTGAGCGTGTAGGACTGCTCCAGCCAGCGCGCGTCCACCACCGAAAGCGCAGCGGGCACGTCCTGCGCATCTTCCGGACGCTGCCGCGCGGTGACGATGATGGGTTCGCTGGCCTCGCTCTCCGCGGAAGCCGCGTCGGCCAAGGCCGGTGCCGACAGGAGAAACGCGGCGCTGCCGGACAGACCAATCTGAAAAATGTTGCGCAAGAAGTCCCCCGAACTGCCGCCGAATCTATATTTTATCATATATAGATAATCTCGCCGGGCAACACCCATCGGCGTCTCAGCCCTGCGTGACGGCATACCCGTTTCAAACCACAGCCCTGCCTATTGCGTGATGATACAACATTACTTAATATCAAGGCGCACCCAGATAAGTCCCGCTCACAAGGATCCCCTGCATGAATGCCACACCTGATCCTCGTCTCCCCGTAACCGTACTTTCCGGCTTTCTCGGCGCGGGCAAGACCACGCTGCTCAACCACATCCTCGCCAACCGAGAGGGCAAGCGGGTGGCGGTGATCGTCAACGACATGTCCGAGGTGAACATCGACGCCGATCTGGTGCGTGGCGGAGAGGCGGCATTGAGCCGCGCGGAGGAAACGCTGGTCGAGATGACCAATGGCTGCATCTGCTGCACCCTGCGCGATGATCTGCTGAAGGAAGTCCGCAAACTGGCCGAAGAAGGCCGCTTCGACTACCTCGTGATCGAAAGCACCGGGATTTCCGAACCCCTGCCGGTCGCCGCGACGTTCTCGTTCCGCGACGAAGAAGACGAGTGCCTCGGCGATGTCGCGCGGCTCGACACCATGGTGACCGTGGTCGATGCGCTCAACCTGCTGGCCGATTATTCGAGCACCGATCTTCTCTCGGCGCGTGGGGAGACAGCGGGCGAAGGCGATGATCGCAGCCTTGTCAGCCTGCTCGTCGAACAGATCGAATTCGCCGATGTGGTGATCGTCAACAAGGCGAGCGCGGTCAGCGCCGAACAGCTCGCCACGGTCAAGCAGGTGGTCGCCTCATTGAACGCCGATGCGCGGATCATCGACGCCGATTTCGGCAAGGTCGCGCTCGACACCATCATGGGCACCGGGCTCTATGACGAGGAACGCTCCGAGCAGCACCCGCTGTGGATGAAAGAACTCTACGACTACGCCAGCCACCGCCCTGAAAGCGAGGAATACGGGGTCGAGAGCTTCGTCTATCGCGCCCGCCGCCCGTTCCACCCGGCAATGTTCTACCGCTTCCTGACCGGCGACGCGCTCGACAAGGTGATCCGCGCCAAGGGCCACTTCTGGCTCGCGACCCGCAGCGAGTTTCTGGGCGAGCTGGCGATTGCCGGGCACCAAAAAACCGTCAGCCGCATGGGCCGGTGGTGGGCCGCCGTGCCCAAAAACCGCTGGCCGGACGATGGCAGTTTCGAGGAATTCGTGATCCGTCACTGGGACCCGGTCTGGGGCGACCGGCGGCAGGAGCTGGTGTTTATCGGCATCGGGCTCGACAAGGCGGCGATAACCAAGGCGCTCGATACGTGCCTTGTGCCGTCCGACGCATTCACCCCCGAAAAGTGGGAAAGCCTGAACGATCCCTTCCCCGCCTGGGGCGAAGCCCAAACCGCGCTGGAGCCTGCGGAATGATCGCGGCAGAAACACTGCTCATGGATCAATGGGCGCAGATCCATGACCGCGACTGCCCGCTCCACCTTGAACCGCGCGATCCGCCGCTCTCGGACGCGACGCTTGCCGAGATGCTGGCGCTCGAACCGCACATGCGGCGTTACGAGGGCGAACCCGGAGGTGTGCGCGAGGCCTTCGCCGATTTGCCGGGTGATCTGGTGGTCGATGTCGAAGCACTTGCTCGCCGGTTCGCACAGATCATGAACGTCAGCGCGGTGCGGGTTCGGATCGAGCGCACCGACAGCAATGCCTGCCGCAAGGTTCACGCCGATTACACCGATGTCCGGCTGATAACGACCTATGCAGGTCCCGGAACCGACATCGCGCCGCACGCCGATGAAAATGATCGAAGCGATTGCTGCCTCGAGCGCGTTCCCACGGGTTGGGTCGGCCTGTTCAAGGGTCGGACCTACGACGCCGACCACCGGCCGTGCTTCCACCGATCCCCGCCAGCCGGCGACATGGGCGAAAAGCGGCTGGTGTTAGTGATCGACACGCCGCTCAATCCCAAAGCCGACTTGCGGTGACCGAAGACCCCTTCGCCGACCCCGATTTCGCCGCGCGTTATGTCGACGGGCCCAAGCGGTTCGTTCCCGGGCACCATGATATGCTGCGCATGAGCGCGCTGCTCGTCGCCGAGGGCGCACCCGATGAGGCGAACATCCTTGTGGTTGGCGCAGGCGGCGGGATCGAGCTTCGGCACTTTGCGCAAGCGCAGCCCGGTTGGCGTTTCACTGGCGTCGATCCGTCATCCGAAATGCTGGCAGTAGCTCGCCGGACGCTGGGTGAATTCAGTGACCGCTGCGATCTTGTCGAAGGATTGATCGACGCCGCGCCGCCGGGGCCGTTTGACGCCGCGACCTGCTTGCTGACGCTTCACATGATCCCGGACGACGGGGCCAAGCTTGCGACCTTGCAGGCCATCCGCAGCCGCTTGCATCCGGGAGCGCCTTTCGTTGTCGTCGATCATTGCCTCGACAGATCCGATCCGCAGTTCGCGCACAAACTGGATCGCTATGCGCGGTTCGCGCTGGATTCCGGCGCACCGCTCGAAGATGTGGCGCGGGCGTGCGAAGGTATCCGTCAATTCGTTCCGATGATATCGCGGGAGAGAGAAGCCCAACTGCTTGCCGAGGCAGGGTTTCGTGACATCGAAATCTTCTATGCGGGCCTGCTGTGGACGGGTTGGAGCGCGCGGGCCTAATGCGGGTGCGAGGGTGGATTTCACCGGCGCTTGCCGCGATCACCTTTGCGCTGGCTGCGCCAAATGTTCTGACGACGGACAGTCTCCGCCGAAAGTGGTATCGGGCTCCGCGGCGCACGAGATAGCTGTGCTGGCCCATGTCAGCGCACCAGCAGGCCGAACGCGTTCGGCATGTTGCTTCCCTCGCCCGGCCTGTGAGAAGCCGTGTGAGAAGCTATGGGTGAAGGTGAACGCATTACCGCCTCCGGAATAGCGGTTTTCTGAGGTTATTTCAGGATTGTGGAGCGGGTGAAGGGAATCGAACCCTCGTCGTAAGCTTGGGAAGCTTCTGCTCTACCATTGAGCTACACCCGCGTCGTGCGCGGGGCGCCGCTTGCCACGATTGGCGCGGGGCCGTCAACTGCTTCGTGGTGTGTCCAGCTTGAAGGCCAGTTCGGCCCAGACCGGCAGGTGATCGGATGCGGTCGCGGCGAGCGGGGTGTGGTGGACACCGCAATCGCCCAACTGCAGGCGCTCGCAATGCATGATCCGGTCAAGCCGCCCCAACGGCCGGCGGCTGTGAAAACTCGGTCCGCAATCGAGGATCGTGAAGCGGCGGCCAAACTCGCGGAAGCACCCTGCGGCGGCGCGCCATTCATTGCAATCGCCCATAAGCACCGTCGGCCCCGCGGCGCGCGCGGTCTCGGCAAGACCAGCAATCGCCCGCGCCTGCCGCACCCGCCACAGGCCCGACAGATCGAGGTGCATTCCGAACACCGTCAGCGCCCCCGCCGGGGTTGCGATGGTCGCGGTCACCACCCCGCGCGGTTCGAGGCAGGGGATATGGATGATGTCGTGCTGCAGCACCTGCATCCCCTTGCGCACAAGGATCGCATTGCCATGCCAGCCCATCGAATCGGCCTGCACATCGAGCGGAACGGCCTCGTACTCGCTGTGATGATCGAGCAGCACTTGCGGCAGCACCGAGGCGCGCGTGCCGAAGCGGCGGTCGGCCTCCTGCAGCGCAATAATGTCGGCATCCACCTCCTGCAGCACCTTGAGGATGCGCAGCGGGTTGCGCACGCGATCGGTGCCGACGCCCTTGCGGATATTGTAGCTGGCGAGCCTAATGCGGGCCGGGCCGGGAGAGCGGGGGGGGCGGGTCATGGCAGACAAGGTGGGCCAGCGCGGGCGCGGGCGCAAGCTTGCGCAGCGCGCGGCGGCGCTTCATGGTGGCATGACGGCATGCCGGGGCAGGCGGCCAATGGGGGCAAGGGATGCAGGGCAAGGTCACAGCTTGGGCGAGCGCGGCGCTGATGGCGGCAGGGGCGCTGGCGGGCGCGCCGGTGCAGGCGAACACGCCGATTACCACGAGCGAAACCGAAGCGGCCGCCCCGGCGCTCCCCGCGATCCTCGCCCCGCGCGAACGGGCCGCACTCGAAAACCGCATTCTGGCCGAGCGGCTCGACACGATCATCCCGGCGATCATGCGCGCCGAGGGGATCGACCTGTGGCTGCTGGTGGCGCGCGAATATTTTGAAGAACCGGTGGTCGCCACCATGCTCGATGCCGAGAACATGCACGCGCGCCGTCGCACGATCCTGATCTTCCACGATCCGGGCGAGGGCAAGCCGGTCGAGCGCCTCACCGTCAGCCGCTACGGGCTTGGCGGGCTGTTCGCGCCCGCGTGGTATCCGGCCAAGCAGCCCGACCAGTGGCAGGCGGTGGCCGAGCTGATCGCCGCGCGCGATCCGGCAAAAATCGCGATCAATTCCTCCGATCTGTATCAATTCGCCGACGGGATGACGCTGAGCCAGTATGATCGCTTCATGTCCGCCCTGCCCCCCGCGCTGCACGAACGCGTGGTGAGCGGCGAGGGGCTGGCGATCCGCTGGCTCGAAACCCGAACGCCGTCAGAAATGGCCATCTACCCGAGCGTGGTGCGCATCGCCCACGCGGTGATTGCCGAGGCGTTTTCGAGGAAGGTGATCATCCCGGGCGTCACCACGGCGGAACAGGTGCAATGGTGGTATCGTGATCGGCTGCTGGCGCTCGGCCTTGACCCGTGGTTCCACCCCTCGGTCGCGATCCAGCGGCAGGGCGCCAAGGGTATGATCGAGGGCGATGCGGTGATCCAGCCGGGCGATCTGCTGTGGACCGATTTCGGGATCACCTATCTCAGGCTCAACACCGATACCCAGCACCTCGCCTACGTGCTGAAGCCCGGCGAGACGGCCGTGCCTGCTGGCCTCGCTCAGGGGCTGGCGAACAGCAACCGGGTGCAGGATTTCCTCACCCGCGCCTTCAAGGTGGGCCGCAGCGGTAACGAGGCGCTGGCGCAAGCGCGCGCCGATGCGGTTGCGGCGGGGCTCGATCCCTCGATCTACACCCACCCGATC
>Ga0315909_10001131_pt1 | contig 36163 bp, 62 predicted proteins | sample LakEriMetagenome_11_FD_203527 | JGI IMG/M metagenome (GOLD analysis project Ga0315909, IMG submission 203527) | Freshwater fungal communities from buoy surface, Lake Erie, Ohio, United States - Buoy 2 MA125 | ecosystem: Environmental > Aquatic > Freshwater > Lake | place: USA: Lake Erie, Ohio... | reverse complement strand
AATCGGCTTTGGCGTCCCAATGCTCTTGGAGGTCGTATTGACCTGCGCCATAACCTCTTAACCAATAGTGCCTACATGCTAGTCCTGCTAGACCTACGATAATTAGGTCAATCATTAGGTTGAAGCCATTGTAAAACATCATTTAATTTACCCCCTGTAGTTTGTCTGAGTTTACCTTAAAGTTTGGCTCAATGCCACACTCTTTATAAAACCGTACTCTATCGAAAGCAGGGTTTACCTGCTCAAAGTAATAACTAAGCTCAGCCACTAATTCATATACCATCATGCCTCGCCCATCTAACCAATCACGATAAGAGCGGTCTTTATCCTCTAGGTCGTTATGGAGTTTAGCCTTGCGGATAGACTCAAGCGGTGCCTTAAGGATAGAAGCAATCGCCTCAAAGTCCTTCTTAGTCATCATGCGCCCACCTCCTTGCGTGGGTCGTAAGTAGTCCATAGCATGCCCTGAGTAGGGTGCTGGTATCTAATGCGGTAAGTGCCAGTCCTATTAGCCACGACTTCTTTAACTATTCCAGTTAAGCCGTTGCGCTGTGTGGTAATAACATCGCCCACCTGTGGAATGGTAAGAGTGGCGCTCATAACGCCACCCCCATTTCCAAATCATTTACCAAATCTTTAGCGGTGTTCATGCCGTCTACCTGTCCACATGAGTAGGCAACATCTAACATGTTATTAAGCAGAGACATTGCAATTTGCTGGTGGTCTAGATAGACCTTGCTAATCAAGATAGATTTAGCCTCAATTACTTGATTTGGTGCGTTAAACATATAACCCCCTATATATATCCACCCGATTAGGTGAATGGTAAGAGTATAGGCGCAAGCACTCCTCATATCAAGGACGGCACATACCTGAGAGAGGGGGTAGGGGTTAAGCGGGCGGGGGTGTGAGAACGCGGCCAGGCGACAAACATCATTGAGGGTGAAAAAGTGAGGCAGTAGCCTAGAATTGTGGGATGGACATCGAAGCGATAATCGAAAAGCACAATAAGCGTACTGGCGTATTTAGGTACTATACCTGGATGGGCGCTGGGAAGAAGAGTTATTTAAACCTAGAGATAGCATGGCGCGGTAGGAGTTTATTTAGAATTCCCCTTAAGTTTATGAGGTCCCATTGGTTATGAACTGCGATCATATCTATAAGAATTCAGCAGTTGGTCAATGCGATAGCTGTGGAAGACCTACTCACGATATGGATTGGGAGTATCAGAACCAGCTTAATAGGCAGTGGAAGCTAGATAATCCTAATACTACTTATGGAGGTTGGTGGAGTATTTAGTTTGCGCTCCAATCTTTAACAATAGAAAGGTTTTAGTATGCCCTGTATATGCGATCAATCTCCATTATTCCCAAGGTGCACAAAAAATGCCGACTACTGCTTACAGAAGGATACTGAAAAGCTACCAGGTTATCTACAGACTCCTCCAGATTGGTGTGATGATTGTGTAGCGCACCCAGGAGAAAAATGTCCTGAGTGTGGTTGTACACATAATTGTTAAATAGCCCACATATCTTATAACTTTGCTTTACTCTTCTACCATGATTTTTACTACATGGTTGTTTGGTCAGATCGACGAACAAGATGAAATAGGCGATATTGCACGTCTATGCAAGAGAGATGTCAATAATGGCTGTGCGCCTCGTATTGCACATGTAAGAGGTTGGATAGACCACTTCACCGACTACCACCCTACTAAAATTGCTCAAATAGTTCCACTTATCTCAGTTGCATATAAAGAATACTATTCCAGTTCAGCCTTCGATAAACCAGAGCTAGAGTAGATAATATATTCATGGGTAGAGTTATAGGCTTCACAGAAGCAAAAGTAAAGAAGATGGCTAAAAAATCACCTTTTGGTCCTGTGCAAAAAGGCATTGCAGGCCGTCAATTTAAAAGCACTGAAATAGAGACGCCTGAATTTCGTCAACATGCTGATGAAGCTATCGCTTTAGGAAATAGCGGAAAGTTTCCTACCCTAGATGGCAAGTAAAAGAAAAGCTTTTAAAGCAGATGGCAGGATGAGCAAATCAATTGCTCGTCAATTTAGAATGGTTAACCTTGGACTATACAGTGGTCCTAGAATGAGCGTTCAAAGGTACAACGTTGCAGAGCAATCCTCAGATGCAATTAATCGAGCAGTTAGGACTCCAGAACGATGAGTCTTTATCATAAGCACCTACTAGTTAACGCTAGAATAAAAAACACTTTTAGCTCTGAAGAAGAAGGAATTGATTTCCTAACACGTCTTGTAGAAGCAATTGATATGAAGATTATTAAAGGCCCATTTGCTTCCTATGTAGACAAACCAGGTAATCGTGGATTAACAGCTATCGTAATGATAGAAACCAGTCATATTGCATTTCATATCTGGGATGAAGAAGACCCTGGGTTAATTCAGTTTGATCTGTATACCTGTGGCAAGCTAGACTTAGAGGCAGTAATAGAAATGTTCTATAAGACCTTTAATGTAGTTGATATGGACTATGTACTATTTGATAGAGAAAAAGGTTTTGTTAAAGAAGCTTCTAGTGAGGATGGTGTAATAAATGTCTAAGCGCATACGGCACGATGGATTTAACCCTATTCAGATTAAAGATAAGAAAATAGTTCGTTTAGGTAAAGATGGAAATATAAGAGAAGTTCTTGATACCTGGCCTCCATCTGCTAAGAAAGCTTCTAAATAATGGCTAAAACTATTAAAGTTAAAGGTGTAAAGCACACCGTAAAGAAGAACAAAAAGGGCGACATTATTGTTGACCACGAAGCAAAGGCAAAAGCTGGTAAATACGATAAAATTAACTTAACGAAAAAGGGTGGCTCTAAGACCGTTAAACAAGGTGTTAAAGCCGTTCGAGATTGGCATAAGGAGAACCCACACTAATGGCTAAGTCACCAGCGTGGCAACGCAAAGAAGGTAAGAACCCTGAGGGCGGACTAAACGCTAAGGGTCGTGCTAGTGCGAAAGCGCAAGGTCACAACTTAAAACCACCTGTCTCTGCAAAGCAAGCAAAGAAGTCTCCTAAGGCAGCATCTCGTCGTAAATCATTTTGTGCACGTATGGGCGGTATGCCAGGCGCAATGGAAAAGAATGGAAAACCAACACGTAAAGCGCTTGCACTTAGAAAATGGGATTGCTAATGGATCCAAGTGAAAATCAGTTTGAACTTTATCACGGTACCAGAGCTTCTTTAGGAGATAGGCTAGTTACTGGACCTGCTTGGGCTACTAACGACCCAGAACAAGCCGCAATGTACGGTAAAACCAAACTTCCTATTGGAGTAAACCCAAAAGCTCCTGTAAAGATATATAGAGTTTCTGCTATTAAACCTGATAATGTTATACAACAAGACGGTACTAAAAAGGGAGAAATGCATTTTGAAAGCCCACACGGATTTACAGTAGATGCTGTGCACGACTTTAGAAAGGTTGAATAATGGCAAAAGATAAACCAGTATGGGAAAAGAAAGATCCAACAGGTAAAGATAAGAAGTTATCTCCAAAGAAGAAGTCGGCAGCTAAAGCAAGAGCTAAAGCAGCAGGGCGTCCATATCCAAATCTAATTGATAATATGAACGCGGCAAAGAAGAAAAAGAAAAAGTAATGGAAGGTGCATCTGAAGCAGGTTTTGTTGACACATGGCTTGATGAAGATGATTTAAGAGTTGGTTGTAAGTACATGAGGTTAGGATAGTAATGGCAGAGACCAAGAAGTTTGGCCCTTATAAAGGTTCCAAAGCGAATGGAGGTCGTCCAATCTACGTCTACAAGAAAAAAGTAGGCGGTAAATGGGTTACTACATCTAAGAATAAAGCTAGGGCCGATTACGAATCAAAGAATGGAAAACTACCACGAGGAACGGATGTTGACCATAAGGACAACAACCACAACAATGACTCTAAAGGTAACCTAAGAGCATTGAAACACGGAAAGAACACGGCTAAGGAAAACAAACGCCGTGCTGGTAAAAAGGAGAATGAGAAATAATGGCTATATATCGTAAGAATGATGACCAGTTCCCACTATTTGACCGCGCTAAGAAACAAGAGGCTGCACACACAATGTCAGAAGCGGATAGCGGTGGTTATATTGTTGGTTTAAACCCTGATTTAAAAGTAAGTGAAGTCGAAAGCTTAGGTGATTTACCCGTTAGTGCTAAAGGCATGCGTATGGGTGCAAACGCAAAACATTGGCTTAAGGACATGAAAAACAAATAATGATTAATCGCCAGCAAGACGCACAGTCTAAACGTGATGAAGAATTCATGTGGGAAGTGCACCTTGCCCGAAAGTCACCAGAGTCTTTAGCGAGTGCTCGTCCAGAGGTACAAGAAGCAGCTAAGAACCAAGCAGCTTTTTCTGAAAGACGTAAGAAGTATTTAGGAGGAAAGTAACGTGAATAGTGGTATTCTAATTGTGTTATTTGTTCTTGTACTAATGGCATCTATAATTACCATAAATGTAATTGTAGAAACTAAACGTATTAAGAAACTACCAGTTGATAGAGATAACGATGGTTGGATCTATGAAGGGACATCAAAAGCAATGAAGGTAACAAAGAAGAAAGCAGTTAAGAAGGTTGCTAAAAAGACAGCTAAGAAGAAAGCCACAAAAAAGAAGCGTTAATTATGAGTGCCCCAAAAGATAGATCTAATAACAAAAGCAGGCAGTTTAATAAAAAGCCTGTTGAGTTAGACTGGCCTGAGCACTGGTACGCTACTCCAGAGACAATTGATGAGATGTCCCGCTACTATGAAGCAGAGTGGGCTAAAGAAAACAACAAAGAAGGTAAATAAGTGAACGCGACAGCTTGTGAAGACCTAAGTCTTACAAGTAATGATCGCTGTGACAGGTGCAGTGCTGCTGCAAAAGTAATTGCTACTTTTATAAATGGTCAATTAATGTTTTGCGGACACCATGCAAAAGAACAAAAAGCATTAAAAAACAAAGCTTTATCTATATATGACCCAGACGGCTTTCTAAATGTTTCCTGAATTAGATAACTCAGGAATAAGAATATCCTCTTCTGGTGCTGTGTTTTCTACAACAGACAAAGCAGTTGATTTAAAAATACATACTAAGTGTCCATCTAAGTACATGTTAATAGATGAAGAAACTGGAGAAGTGTATAGGGGCAATGAGAAAGGCTTTTGGTATAAAATAAAAGCTGTCAACTAAGGAGAGAAATTGACAGCACTGCGGTTACTCGCAGCATTATCTGGCTTAATAAATACTGGACGACTCTTATTATGTGGAGGAATAGTTACTCTATTCCTAGTCTTTGGCATGTCTTATTCTTATGCAGACGAGGTACCTTCTAGCTCAGAACAAGTACAGGTACAACCCGTCACTCCAGAGCAAGCTGTAACTGCTGCACAGGAAACCCTAACCGCTACATCTACCGAATTAACTACTGTTGTAATCCCTTCTTCTGAAGCTGTCTCTTCCGAACCAAAAGTGCAAGAGGCAATTAGCACAGCTAGTGTTGCTATTACAGAGGCTGAAGTTGCTATTGAAGATGTAAACGACGCTATTGCAGTAGTTGAAGATAAAGAAGCAATTGTTGTTGTTGCTCAGACAACACTAACCGCAGAACAACAAGAATTAACTGATATTCAAAACGCTCCATTAGGAAGCATGAACTATACAACTGATGGGTATGTTGCCCCAGTTGCACCAGAAACTCCAACAGTAACAACAACTACTCTTCCCGCAATGTGGGATGCTGCAACCAAGATTGAAACCCCATTTGACATTAAAATGGGAGATACTGTTTTTGAAGGCCAAGGCTCTGCAAGTCAAATATACGTAAGCTCTAAAGCAACTATCTCATTTGGCGGTCCTGATTGGACTTGGTGGGATTGGCCTAATCAAACTCAAGATGGAATTTACATATTTCAATCTGACTACATGAGCGCAGGAACTGGTGCTTCCGTTGTTGTTACTACAACCGAAACCACTTTAGGTATTGACTGGACTCTTCATAGGTTTGGAGACAACAATGGTCCCCTTACTTATATCTCATGGGATATGACAGTAAACCCAAGTACAGGTGAATGGACTGGTACTGGAACCATTGATGGAAATCTAAACGTATATGGTGGCCCAAGAACAGGTGTTAGACAGGACGGCGTTCTGGAACAACAAACAGTTTATACATCATCTAATAAACAACAAGCAATTAATACCCAACAAGGGATAGTAACAGTTGCACAAAACACTTTAGTTACAGCTCAAACAAACTTAACAAATGCTGAAAGCGCTTTAGATGCTGCTATTGTTGTAATGGATAGCAAAGTTGAGTTAGCCGTTGCTGCTGTTGAATCTGCAAAAACAGTTATAGAAGAAGCAAGAGCTATACCAGCTCCAGCACCTTCTTATTCAAACATTACGTTTGATCCTGTAACGCCAGATGCACCTACTGAGCCAGAAACTCCTACTGAAACTGATACAGAAGAGCCATCAGAACCCACAGAAGACCAACCACAACAGGAAGACTCCGAACAAACAGACGAAGCAACAGAGGATCAGACTTCTGAAGAGGAACAAACCTCAGGAGAAGAAGAGCAGCAAGAGTCAGACAACCAAGAGCAAGAAAGTCAGTCAGAAGAACCATCCTCAGAGCCTACCACACCAGAAGAGGCTGTTGATGAAGCCGTTGAAGAAGCGTTAGCGGATGGTGAACTTACTAGTGAAGAAAAAGAAGTAATTGCTGATGCGCTTATTGAAGCGGCAGATGGTGAAGCCGTTACTGCTGAAGCAATTGCTGAAGCGGGACTTGAATACTCAGATCTTCCACCAAGTACGCCTGTTGAGGTTAGGCAGGATGAAAACGGTAATCAAGTTATAATTACAGCAGACGTTGCTGCAGCTCTTTTGCTATTGGAAAACCCTGCGGAACTAGTCGGTGCAATATTTAGCGATCCGGGCGAAGCCTTACAAGCACTTGGAAGTATAGGTGCTGATATGAGCCCACAAGAACGTGAAGAAGCTGAAAAGATGGTAGTAGCAGCAATTATTGCAAGTGGTGCTGCTCTAAACGCTGTAGGTATTGCTACTGGAGGTAGCGCACCTACAGGAGGAGGAAGTTCTGGAGGGGGAGCCCCTTCAGGAGATAGTAAAGGTGTGAGGAGAAGGAAACCTTGAAGAACCTATTTAGAGACATGGCAGACCAGCTATGGACCCTGCTAGGCATGTTTATTGCTTGGATTGTGCTTGATGGAAGCGCTAAGTCCGTAGTAGGTTGGGCCACTGTTGGAACATTTCTTGCTTGGGTAGTTACTTACCCTTTGCGAAATCCAAAAGACGAATAAACTAAATACCCGGAGGTATTAAATGACTGAAGTAACATCAACTCTAGCAGACTGCTGCGACCACAGAACATCAGATGCAGCATGTGACTGCTGTAACGGAACCTGCACACTCCACTAACACAATGAAATCTCGACTACTACTTCTATCACTATCAGCCCTCCTATTAACAGGATGTGGTTATGATGGTCATTACCGCTACCCATGCCAAGACCCAGCTAATTGGGAAACAGCAGAGTGTAAACCACCTGTCTGCACCGCTAGCGGCACTTGTCCTGTAGACTTAGTGCCTGAGATAAAAGAAGGAACACCAAATGAGTAGAGAACGCCTTTCCCCGCAAGAACTAGATGCTAGATTAAAGTTTATCCTTGGCATCACTTTAGGATCAATTCTATTTTTCACTGCCATAGGAATTCTCTATGGTCTTTTGTTTGTAACTCAACCTATTGGTGCCCAATCAGAGAACGATAAGATGTTCTTTAACGTATTGGGTAGCGTAGCTACATTTATTACAGGAACGCTTGCTGGTTTACTCATTGGCCAATCAGGCGCTAAAGATGTTATGGCTGCACAACTAGCAAACAAAGAAATGGATGCTAAAAACACTCAAGCCGATAAGAAGTTAGAAGCAGAGATTGATGAGGCTAAAGCCCGTCGACTAGCAAAGCCAGATGGCGAGATGCCAGCTGAACAGCCAGTAGACACTGATTGGGATAAGGAATAGTTATGGCTGATCAAGGCACAGCAGCGAAACTTGTTGAAGTTGCTACCGCTGAAGTTGGAACCATAGAAGGTCCTAAAGATAACGAAACTAAATATGGTGCTTATACCAAGGCTAACTTCCAGCCTTGGTGCGGATCTTTTGTAATGTGGTGTGCAAATGAAGCAGGAGTAAAGGTACCAAATACTGTTTATACTCCAGGTGGTGCTGCTGCATTTAAAAAGAAGAATGCTTGGATTGATGGAGACCTTGCCGATCCGGAGCCAGGAGATATTGCTTACTTTGACTTTCCAGCAGATGGCGTAGACCGTATTAGCCATGTTGGTATTGTTATTAAAGACAATGAAGACGGAACTGTTTGGTGCATTGAAGGTAATACATCTGGAGATGCAAAAGGTAGCCAAAGAAATGGTGGCGAGGTCTGCAAAAAGCTTCGTGCTTACAAGAAGAACCCAAAGAAAGTACAAATATCAATTGTAGGGTTTGGCCGTCCAAAGTTTAATGGAGCAGGTGCTGCTCCCGCAAAAGCCAAAACATCGGAAGTCTGCCCAACTTGCGGTAAGTAACATGTGTAAAGCATGCGGTCAGTGTAATAAAGAGCACGATAAAACTATAGACGACTCAATAGACGAGTTTGAAGCTTTAGGGTTTTAATCTTTTCTTTGTGATATTGTTCTCCCATGCAAGACCCACGAGTGCACATAACTAAAGCTGAGCTTGAGAACACACCTATCCCTGAAGCTCCAGTAGAAGTAGGCCTATCTTTAATTGTAAAAGATGAAGAAGTTGAGTTTATAAGTAAATACTTTAAAGATATAACTCCGTTATCTACTATGCCTAAGTTTGAGTCTTTTAACAGAGCCACTAGGCGTCTTATGGTAAAACATTCTAAATCTAATTTAAGTAAATTAAAAAGAACGGAGAACTCATGACTTTTAAGAAAACGATCTTATCTCCCGGCATAACTTCTTATTATGACGTTATGCCAGACCCTAAAGGGTTTATATCTAAAATAGAAGATTTAGTAGTAGCTGGTCAACTGCATTGGAAATCTGGAGAAGTTAGAAACCAGGGAGATGGCGCTGAGATACAAAGCAGGGTTGACACTAATGTTAGAGTAGTTGATACAATTGGCATCCCAGCATACGATAGAAGTACAATTGTTAACGGAACACCCGGTCAACTCACTACCCATTTAAGTTTGAACGAATTAATCTTACCGGTTGTTAAAGATTATGGTGTTGAGAATAAATGCCTATCTCATATAAATGGAGAGAACTGGCAAATACTAAGGTACGGTGCCGGGCACTACTTTATGGACCACGTTGACGACAGCAAACTTTACCCAAGAACTTGTTCTATCTCTTACTACCTAAATGATGATTATGAGGGCGGAGAGATTGAGTTTCCTAGATTTGGCCTAAAAATCAAACCAGTAGCTAACCAGGCTATTGTATTTCCTGCTAATTATGTGTATAATCACACGGTTCACCCAGTAACCTCAGGAATCCGCTGGACCATAGTAAACTGGTTTGAATAAACCATTAAAGGTACAAAGTAGCTAAAGTGGTATAAACTTTTAGCATGCCTACTTTTGAACATATTAGTAAATCCCATCATACTGGAGGGAGCGGTGGCATGCGTAAAAAGATAGCAGCCGTAGCTCTTGGTGCTTTAGCAAAAAAGACACTAGGAAGTTCAGGAATGTCAGAGCAAGACTACCAAAACAAGTTAAATCTTATGAGAGCTGAGCACGAGCACCATCAACAAAGTGAGCTTCACTCAGCTTGGGTCTCTAACAAAATGGAAGAGCTCAAGGAAAATAGAAGACAAAAAGGAGCTGAGCACTCTTCAAATCTAAAGAAGAAAGAAACGGCTCATGCTGAACGCACTAAACTTCGTTCTAATATAAAGTCCCATGAGGCAATGGTAAACTCTGCTGGATCTTTAAAGGGTCAAGGTATTAGCGAGATTAAAACAACTTTAGGGGCTGTAAAGTACTCAGAACCTAAAGAACCTAAACAGAAGGCTGAAGGTAGTGGCAAAAAGACCTGGCAACAAGCGTCAACTCAAAAGAAACCTAAGTCTTAAAGAGGATTACGCTACTCAATCTTTAGCACAAATGCGTGCTCAAGAAAAGAAAATGAACCCTAGACAGTTTCGTGATGCCGTTACTAGGGCAAAAGGGGCTGTTGTTGGGGTTAAGACTGAAACCATTCAATGGAACAGGTGGAGCGTTTGAGTAGGCTTAAAGAGTTTAAAGGCCTTGCCCAACACAAACTACTCAATATAAAAGACTCTAGATTTGGCATACGTCGTATATTTATAAATAAAGAAGAACGTCCAAGTGTTAAATCTTATATGAACCCTGGGCGTGGTTGGCACGGCTATAGATAGCCGTTATGCTGTACTATAAGGTCAGTTAGAAAGGAAATATATGGCAGTCTATACCCCTAAACGATTGGGTTCAATAACCCAGCTTGGCACTTCAAACTCAACCATTTACACCGCAACTGGTGTTAAAGCTGTAATTAAAGAAATACTAATAGCTAATACAACAGCTACAGCAGCTACTGTTACTGTAAACCTAGTTCCTGCAGCAGGAACTGCGTCACAAAGTAATGAGATTCTTTGTTCCCTTACTCTGTCTGGGTACTCAACCCTTACATTTAAATGCAGTCAAGTCTTAGAAATAGGAGACTTTCTTGTTGCTAAAGCGGGAACCGCTAGCGCATTAAACATCATTGTTTCTGGAGTTGAGGTAGCGTAGTGATAAACGTTACCGGTCCTGTTATAAGTGGAGTGAACAACGAAGGTCGTCAAAACATCACTTTTTCTACGTTAGACCCACTTTCAACAAATGGCATTGATGGAGACATCTGGTTTAAGTACGTATAACTTCTAGGAGTTTTAGTGTCTGTAAAATATAAGTTATCTGATATTTGGCGTAATGTAACTAAAGGTTACACTAAAGTGGCTGGGTCATGGTCAAAAGCAGATATTGTATATATAAAAGAAAATGGCTCTTGGCGTATTGCGGCTAAAAGAGTCCCAAACGTAACTGGCACAGCTTATGACACAGCTCAAACTACTTTAACCGCCTTAGGCTTTTCAGTAAGTAAATCAAACACTAACTCATCTGATACAACCTATAACGGATATAGTGGTGGCTTTGTCCAATCTCAAGTTCCCGGGATAGACGAACTAGCAAGTATGGGTGACACAATTACGTTAAACACAATTACGTACTCACCATCAGCTCCATCGTTTGGTCCTTATTTCTTTAACCCAGGGTTTGCCGTTACACCAACTGTTACACCATCTGTTACACCAACTGTTGAACCCTCTGTTACACCAACCGTTACACCGACACCTCCTCCTTCTTTCTATCCCGGTTATTACATTCCATATGGAACTGGCTTAATTGGGTACGCCTATGTGTCACCACCCCCACCATATGAAGCTCCTTCTTTCTTTTACAATCCTTACGGAGGTGGCGGATACGGAATGACCTGCGTACTTGGCAACACCAAAATACACACTACTAAAGGTCTTGTAGAGGCATCTAATTTGTCTATTGGCGACAACTTGTTGTCACTTAACGTAGAAGAAATTGATCCAAGCGAAGAAAAGGTAAATGTTTATTATTGGTTAAGCGGAACTTTTACTATAAAAGAACTTACAACAACAGCGGTAACCAGAATCACTAAGTCTGAGGTAACTGATTTAGTTGTAATTAACGGCGAATCCTATACGTTTGATCACATTATATTAGTAGAGCGTAACGGGGAATACGAGTTTACTAAAGCTCAATTTGCAAAAGAAACAGATAAAGTGTTAGTCTTAAAGCAGTTTGCTGGTCCAGTGACAGAGTTCGTTCAAATACAAGACATAACCAGAGAGCACCATAAAGACGGTGTTACTGTGTATGATATTGGAGTTGAACCCTATGATATATACTTTACTGAGGCAATGCTATCGCACAATAAGTAAAAACTACTACACGGAACACGAATCGAGGAACCATGGAATACGAATTTGAAAAGTTAGCTACAGGTATCTACTTATATAAAAACACTATACCTGAAGATATAGACCTACCAAAAATGCTAGAAGACGCTCTGTCGGTTGAAACTAACTTTAGACAGTGGTCTCCCGCAAAAGTAGGAGATCAGCAAGAGCGACATGACATTAGAAACTGTGTTGACTTTAAAGTAGGAAAACTTGATGTATGGCCCGCTAACTCGAAAAACAAAGATATAGCCGAAATCTACAATATTACAAACGATATTATTCATAAATGCAAAGCTCATTATGAGCCGCTACACGATATTAATTGTCAGTGGCAGCAGGTAATTAACTTTATTAGGTACGGAGAAGGCCAGTGGTTTGAAACTCACCCTGACCACGGTCCTACATTTACTTGTGTACTGTCTTCCGTTTTATATTTAAACGATGATTATGAAGGCGGAGAACTATGGTTTAAAGAGTTTGACCTAAAGGTTAAACCTGAAAGAGGAGACCATTTCTTATTTCCATCAAATTATGTATATAGACACCAAGCTATGCCAGTTACTAGTGGGGTTAAATACTCAGCTGTTACTATGTTTGACTGGACCGACAGGTTTCAACAGACTAGCGGTAAGCTGCGTCGAAAAGACTACTAATGGATGTTACGCTTAAGTTTACAGCATATGCGGAACAATGCTTAACTGATGAAACACTAAGACCCATACCCGCTAGTAGAACATTGCCAGAATGGTATAGAGAAGCAAAGGTTTTAGATAAGGGTGTTACAAAAGATAATCTTGTAGACTATAAAAGAAAAGGTCTCAATACTCCCGTTACTTTTAAGTCATGCGTACCATTTGCAGATGCAATGACTTCTGGTTATCTATTTACTTTACCTTGTGACATAGAGGTAATATCTACTGATAACGGATGCACAATTATTGTTTTAGAAGACTCGTTTAAACAGTTTGTTGATATACGGCCTCCTATGTCCGGGTTTCATCATCCAGAGGGTTATTATGAATCCCATTTTCACTGGCATACAATTTGGGGAGTAGAGGCTCCTTATGGATGGAGTGTCTTATTCACTCAACCGCTGAACAGGTATGATCTGCCGTTTCTTAGCACTTCGGGCATAATAGATTCTGATATGTCTCACGTTTCGGGAAGAATTCCCTTCTTTGTTAAAAAGGGTTATAGTGGAGTTGTTCCTAAAGGCACACCATTTTTGCAATTAATACCAATACAAAGATTAAACTGGAAAAGTGAAATTGATCTACTTCCAAGAGATCAACAGCTAATAAGGACCGCAGCCTCTCATGATGAGTACAGGCCTAAAGAGTTTCCATTCTACGGAGCCTACAAGAAGTTAAAGTGGGCTAGAAAGTCTTATAAGTAATGATGTCGCCACATGAACACTACAAACAGGTAAGTGGACCTTACTTTGGGTCAAACCATTATCAAGAAACTCGTGAAGCTGAAATAGAAAGAAAGTTAGAGGCTAAGTGGCGTTCCTTTAAAGCCTCTGTAAAAAGGCTGTTTAAACCCTTCAATAAGCGCTGACATACCTTAAATCCTCTTAGATACTAGTAGGGCGCCCCGATCAGGCGTATACCCACTCTAGAGAAAAGGTAAATAATGGCAACAAATAACAACGGTAATCTTCTTGATACCGCTGGTAACGTATTCGTTGACTTTGTATGGGGCAACTTCCCAATGCAACCAAACGACGAACGTACAACAACGGCAGATTACACAACCGCACCTTCAACTGTAGCTGTAGCGGCAAACGCTTCACAGAACTACGGATGGAGCGGATATACTGTATACCCAAGCTCACGCTTGAACCCAACACTTTCAAACCACGCAGTAGCTGAGGCTGCTTATGCTGGATTCCCAGCAAATGCTTCAGGCGATGGCGCATACGTAAGCGGAACCGCTTATGTCTCAGTACCAAGTGTTCTTGGTCTAACCACAGCATTGGCTATTGATGCTCTTCGTGACGCTGGTTATGAATCAGCTAACATTACAACAGCATCAGCAGCTGTAAACGCTGCAAAGACTGTTACTGCAGCAGCTCGTACATCTGGATCAACAGCTCTAGTATTTACAGCTTCAGGTGCAGGTGCAGCCTACGGTGTAGGTACTAAGGTAACTGTTTCAGCCTTTACAGGTGATGACGCAGCCCTTAACGGCACATACACAGTTACTGCTAACGATACAAACACCTTTAGTGTGGCAACAACTGCAACTACTGCAGTTAGCTTAACCGCACAAACTGCTTCTGTAGTTGGTGTTGCTGGAACAATCAAGACACAGAGCACTGCTGCAGGCGCAGCATCTGTTGCTTCTACAGCAACAATTACTGTTACACCTTGGGCAGCAGCTTCATAAGCTACCCTTTAAAGCACAAAGGCCGGGAGAAATCCCGGCCTTTGGCATTTATAAAAGCTTAGCTCACTAGTTTAGTTATTAGTGAACCAACGGTTGACGGTGCAGGTAAGCCACGCTTCCTACGTATTAAACGCCTATCGTTATCGCTCGTACTAGCCCAGATACCAGACACATCAGTGGTCAAAGCGTAATCTAAACACTCTGACTTAAAGTGACAGGCATCGCATATTGGTTTAGTTAAACGTTTATGCTTAACTGTCAATACAGGACTAGAGGGGAAGAAGAGCTCCGGATCTGTCTGGGCACACAACTGGGTTCCATCAAAATACGGGGCTATGGTCTTCATTAAATTAAGTTGTCCTTTCGATTCTCCGATTTAAGCGGGGTTAACGGTGCAATACAAACGTCTGTAAGGATGCTCTTATAGAACATCGCAAACCGAGGTCCATTGTTTTTTCCATATGCCACCTTCCATGCAGTCCATATCTTACCTTTTTGACTCATGTGGTAAGCAATTTGTGCATTAGTGACAGGATTGAATAAGTCACGGTTGCTGGACAAACCATACTTTTGTCTACGTTTTTCTCCAAGTTCTCCAAGCATATTTATCTGAAATATACCGTAGGAGTTGTCTCCAGTTTTAACATTATCATTATGCGCAGTGGGGCGTCCGTTGGACTCCTTTTTTGCAACTGCATAAGCCATGTTAAGGGCTTTTCCCTCAAACCCGACTACTTGCAGTAAGTTAACCAACTCATCATCGGTTAGCTTTTTCTTAAGAGCGTATAGCTCTAAAGGATTCTTGGCGATTTCGCCTTGGGCACTCTCCACGATAGGTGCTTCCAACGCAAGCGTTGGTGTGCAATGTCCAGCAAGGATTGCTGCAACCATCATGACAGAGAACCTCCTTCTGATATTTAGCATTTCTGCTCCTTTTCAGTTGGTGCATATCCTAGACAACACTAGAGATACACCCTATGTCAAGTTCAATTAGAATTAATTTAGTTTAACCTGACATAAAACATTGAATTAAGCGTATAATTTATGAATTCGTGTCTCACATACGGAAAACAAATACTAATATACGAATTAGATACTTAATGGAGACCAAATGTCTACTGCCGATATATTACAGATTGTTACCTACATCATAGGAATCCTAGCTGTAGCTCTTGGAGTTATAGGTTGGGTAGCAAGAGCATTCTTACGTAAAGAGATAGCTGATATACGAAAGAATGAATTAGCCGAATTGAAGCCCAACGGAGGCTCATCAATGAAAGACTCCCTCAACCAAATACAGAAAGACATTGGTTGGCTACGGGTTGATCTTATGGAAGTTAAAGAAAATGTAGCCGAATTACGTGGTAGTTTCAATCAACACGTTAAAGAGTCGGCGGATTAGGCTGACATCTACGTCAGACCTTGCCACACTATAACCATGCCTATCCCTATTGCTGCTGCAGTTGGAGCCGCTGCCCGAGTTGTCGGGCCTAGTGTAATTTCCGCTACAACTCGTGCTGCTAGATCTAAAGTCGGAAAACGTGTAATTCAGGGAATGGCTTTTAAAGCAGGTATGAATGCAGTAAGCGGGTCAAGCAATCAGCTTTCATCCGCCCCAGCAAGTAGTGGTATAGTTACTGAGTATTCTCAGTATTAATCTAAGGAGATATAGTGAATAAAGCCGCAATTGAATCCTATGTACGTAACCTGCTTGGTCAGGTAATCGGTGCAGTAATGATTGTTACTCAAACTAGCGGAATCGCTAGCCCATTAGCATTTGGTTCTGGAGAGTGGCTATTAGTTGCCAACGCTCTATGGGCCTCAATTATCCCAACAGCACTTCGTTGGGTAAATAAGAAAGATCCTGCTTTCGGACGTGTAGCAGAGACTGTTGCTAAAGAAGCTGGAAAGAAACTAGCAGCTGAAGCAGCAAAGAAAGCAAAAAAGAAATAACAATTAAATGAAATGTGTTAATTGCGAAAACAAAGCGGACTATACATGCGCTGATCCTGGAGTAAATCCAGTTGATTATTGTGCTACTTGTTTACCTATATGGCTAAGAGATCGTGCTGCTCGTGGTGACTTCCCATTACGTGAAGCAACACCAGCTAAGAAGTCTGCGAAGAAAGAGCCAAAAGAGGAAACTAAAGTAGCAGAGGAAGAATAATGAAGCTTATCCGGGTGAAGGCTATACAGCCTCACCCGGTACCTTCAACGGTAACAGAACCTAAAGGACCGTTTCCTCAAGAACTATTTGATGAACCCAGATCTGTATCAGATTACGAACCAGCATTTTCAGAAGACGGTAGTAACTTTCCAAAAGGGGCAACTGCGCAAAACAACTTCTCTGAAGTAAGAATGTTAGTTTGCGGCACTTGTTTGGAAAAGGTTTTAAGCACTCAAACTGAAGAGCACATCTGCGGAGAGTTCGATGGCGAAGAATTACAATAAAAACAAAAAGCCTTCTGTAAAAAAGGTATCTCAACGGTTAGATAATGAAAACCGTGTTTTAAATTTAACAATGCGTATGAGCGAGCGCGTTGCGGGTCTGCCTACCAAGATATCAATGGCAGACTCTGCTCCACCAACTAAAGCTGATATAGATGGCTTTAAAGATGAAATACAAGGTAATACAGAAAAAGACTCTGGGGACTATGAGGTCATTCAACCAAAAGATGTTGAAGCTCTAGATGCCCCAACTAGTAACTTTAAACGTCCTAGGGCTTTGTCTATAGGATACGAACGAGACTCAAAGACTTTAACAGTTGTATTTCGAGATAACACTTGGTGGGAATACCGAGGCGTGTCTGAGGATATGTGGAATGGCCTAAAGGGCAGTGACTCAACAGGTAAGTACTTAAGATCTTCTGGTTTAGACTCATGGAATGATATGGGCCCAGCTGAGGTTAAAAGCATGGAGCGCTCATATAGGGTTCAGTTGAACCATCAAGCCACAATATCCGCTAGAATACAGAAAGTTAAAGGGTTTATGGAAACCCTTTCTAAGGAGATGGAATAACTCTTGGTAACATTCGGACCACTATACGGCGGAACTCTTAAGTACTGGCATAAGAAGTTTTTACCAGTAATTGAAAAAGGCACAACTCAAGAAACTGAAATGCCATACAGACATGGCAAATGTCTTGTATTTAGAATGCCCTACACAAACAATGGCATTTACTTAGGAATCTTATTTAAAACGGTAGCTGACCCTAGACTATTAACAGATGAAGATATAGATTTGTTAATGGAAAAGGCATTACGAGCTAGGACAGCGTGGACTCCAGATAAAGGAAGTTACGATGAAGCCTTTTAAAAGTAAACCACAAGAAAGACCATTTTCAAATAAGATTGCAAAAAGGGTTTCTAAGATACCAACAGCGGACTTAGAAATGTGGATAGATCAGGCTTTAACTGAGGTAAGTCGTAACCTTTCTGGTTTTGCTAAATCAGATCAAAAAGCCTATTTAGATGAAGCTTTAAATGGAGCAGAAGTACTACATGCAGTTGTCTATGAGATCCATAGAAGAAAGACAACCACTTTATAGATTTTAAACTTTATGTACTATACTTTACCTGCCTCTCTTCCTTCTCTCCCGTGTGGCAGCGGCCAGCCTGGGTTGCATACCCAGGCTTTCCGTTTTAACCTAGACTAGGACTATATGTCAGAACAAGTATTCTACGAAGAAGATGAGCTACTAGAAGATGAAGTACCCCTTTTAGAAGAAGAGGTAGAAGAGTTAGACGAGCTCTCTAAAGAGTTCGTTAAAAAGTTAGTAGATCGATGCGTTACCTTTATGACCGCATTAGTTGGTCATGAGCTGCACCCATACCAAGAGCCATTATCAAGAAGAATAATGGAATCTATAATTATTAATGATGGTGAAGAGATAACTGCGCTTGCTGCACGTCAGTCAGGTAAATCAGAAACTATTGCTAATACTGTTGCTACATTAATGGTTTTATTGCCAAGACTTGCAAAGATGTATCCAGATCTTTTAGGTAAGTTTAAGGACGGCTTATGGGTAGGCATGTTTGCACCTGTTGAGGGCCAAGTAGAAACGCTGTTTGGTAGAACGATTAGTAGGCTTACTAGCGAGCGTGCTTTAGAGATTCTAGGGGATCCAGAGATTGATGACTCCTTAGGTAAAGTGCCAGGAGTTACGCGACAGATTAAACTTAAAAACTCAGGTTCTACTTTAATGATGATGACCGCAAACCCACGAGCAAAGATTGAATCTAAGTCTTTCCATTTAGTAGTTATTGATGAGTGCCAAGAGGCGGATGACTTTGTTGTATCTAAGTCTATCTCACCTATGCTTGCATACTATTCAGGAACTATGGTTAAAACCGGAACCCCAACTACCAGCAAGAATAACTTTTATCGATCTATTCAATTAAACAAACGTAGACAGACTAGTAGAGGCATACGACAAAACCACTTTGAATGGGATTGGCGAGAAGTAGCTAAAGTAAATGAAAACTACGGTAAGTTTATAAGAAAAGAAATGCTCCGTATTGGAGAGGACTCAGACGAGTTCCAAATGTCTTATTGCTGTAAGTGGCTCCTTGAAAGAGGTATGTTCGTTACCTCATCTATATTAGATGACTTAGGTGACACCTCACAAGAAGTAGTAAAGGCTTGGCATCGTTCCCCGGTAGTAGTTGGCATAGATCCTGCGAGAAAAATAGACTCTACAGTAGTCACTGTTCTTTGGGTAGATTGGGATAGGCCTGACGAGTTTGGTTATTTTGACCATAGAGTTTTAAACTGGTTAGAGATACAAGGAGATGACTGGGAAGACCAGTATTTCCAGATTACTACTTTCTTAAGTAACTATGATGTTTTGTCTGTTGGTGTAGATGCTAATGGTGTGGGTGACGCAGTAGCCCAACGATTAAAGATTCTATTACCTGGTTCAGAAGTACATGCTTTAGAGAGTAGTCAATCAGCGCAATCAAAGCGTTGGAAGCACTTAAAGGCTCTAATTGATAGAAAGATGATTGGGTGGCCTGCTCACGCTAAGACTAGAAGATTAAGAACATGGAAGAGGTTCTACCAACAGATGTCTGACCTTGAGACTAAGTTCCAAGGTCCTAACTTCTTAGCCCATGCCCCAGAAGAAGCGCATGCTCATGATGATTATGCAGATAGCCTAGCTATAGCAGCCGTTTTAACTATGGATATGACAATGCCTAGTATTGAGGTTACGTCATCCCCATTTTATAAATAAAGTATACTTTATACTGACATTTGGGGGAAAAACTAGAACACTGTACTTGAGGTCCTCAATCTCAATTTATAAGGAGTCATTAATGGCTGAATCAACAATCGGTCCAGCACCTCAGCTTCCTGAGCGTGTTGGCAACGTATACGATCGTAAAATGGCAGGCGCTGTCCCAGGACAACGTGGACCATTGCGTTTTGAGGAAGGCGTAGCAACAGACACAGACGTCCCTCAAGAGTTTGAAACCGGTGCAATGCAAGGTTATGAACCTGCAGCGGGCCGCCCAAACAGAAATAAAGCTGTACACACAAAGCCAGCTGAAGAAACAATGCGTGAGCGTGCTCACGTAGGTTCTGCAGCATGGGTAGAAGCACCTGCAATGTTAGGTGAATTCTCAAAAGGTGGCTTTGCTGATCACGGTGACAACAAGTTTGAAAGAGAATTCCGTGATGGATCTCGTCAAGCTCGTTCAAACCCATCAATCGTACAGGACTAATTTACTAAAAGAGTCTCACCCCCGTTTTACGGTAAGATACGTGGCGGGGGCGAGAAACTTTTATAAGGAATCTTCATGGCATTAATTAAAGGTAAAGAAGTAAAAGAGGACGAGGGTCAAGAATACCCTGCCAATCCTCGACTTTGGAATATGGTTAGAGCACAATCTAAATCTAGATTCTCAAAGCAATCCCCAGCATCTGCTCACTGGATCCGCACTCATTACACACAAATGGGTGGAAAGTTTGTTTCATCTAGAAAAGAGATTGATCCAAGAAATAGAGACGTTGCTGAAGAGGTTAAGGAAAAGAAAGAAAAAGAAAGTAAAAAACGCATCGTTAGAGATGTTAAAAAGAACGTCACTAAGCCAGTGACTAAATCAAAATAACCACTTTAGGTGGTAGGATTTGACAGTGTTTTTGGATGAGAGGAATTACTAGGTGAGCTCTATAGATTTCTCACCCCCTTCGTATAGGGCAGCGTCATCCGATTTAACTATTTCAATATCTCCATTAGGTTTAGTGGAGTTAGCAGATGAAGAGTTTGAGGTCCACGGTCCTCGTTTAAACCGTTATTCATTAAACTGGGCTATGTACCTAGGACATCATTATTCTTACCGACGTCAAGTTGGTGAGTCTCAAATGGCGTTTAATTATTATCGCGCTTTCACAGACTTTGTTATTAACTTTACATTCAGTAAAGGTGTAGGATTCAGATCTCCAAGAGAAACTGAAGCAATTGTTCCAGACCTACTTGAAAGAGTATGGGAAGTAGACAATAATAAAGCAACAGTACTTTGGGAAATGGGACAGCAAGGCGCTGTTTCAGGAGATTGTTTTATAAAGGTTGCTTATGAAGAAGCTTGGGTTGATCCAGCCGGCCGTCAACATCCTGGTCGTGTGCGTATCCTTCCTCTTAATTCTTCCTTTTGTTTCCCAGAGTTTCATCCTCACGATCGTGAACGTCTTATTCGCTTTAAGCTTAAGTATCGTTTCTGGGGTACTTCGCTTGAAGGCACTCGTCAAGTATTCACCTATACAGAAATCCTAACTGATGACGTTATTGAAGAGTACATTAATGATGAACTCATCGATTCACGTCCTAATCCGCTTGGTACTATTCCCATTGTTCATATTCCAAATGTGCGTGTCAGCGGTTCTCCTTGGGGCCTTAGTGATTGTCATGACATCATTTCTCTTAACCGCTCTTACAATGAAACTGCTACTGACATTGCTGATATCGTTAATTACCATGCCGCGCCGGTTACTGTCATCATTGGAGCGAAAGCATCACAACTAGAAAAGGGTGCTAATAAAGTATGGGGTGGTCTACCTAAAGACGCTAGAGTTGAAAACTTAGAAGGTGGCGGTCAGGGTCTAAAAGGAGCTATGGACTTCTTAGCTACTCTTAAGAAGTCAATGCACGAAATGATTGGTGTTCCTGAGACTGCTCTTGGACAAGCCCAACCAATCTCTAATACATCGGGTGTGGCGCTGTCTATTCAGTTCCAACCTTTGATGAACCGTTACCATCAAAAGATTGTTCAGTATGCCCGTGGTTTAGAGCGCATTAATGAACTTATCATTTTAAGCCTTGCAGTAAAAGAACCAGAAACACTTGTTTGGGATCCTACAACTAACCCTAAGTTAAAGAAAGGTCAGTTAGATCGCTTAGATCCAAATGACCCTCTAACCTACCGTACCTATGTACAATTTCCACAACCTCTGCCATTAGACAAGTTAATTGCATTAAACGAAGTTCAGTCAATGCTCTCCCTTGGTCTTGAATCAAAAGAAGGCGCTTTGCGTACATTAGGTGAAGAATTCCCAGCAGAGAAACTAGAAGAGATTCGTCAAGAGTTGCTTGATGACGCAACTGCTGATGGTGCGTTAAAACTTCTACAAACACAGATTGAACAAGAAATCGCAGATTTAACAGGAACCGTCCCATCTCCAGATGGAAAAGGTGGAGCAGTCCCAGCGACCGGAGTTAAAGGTCCAGACGGCGAAGACTTAATGGGACAACCTGTTGCGCAAATTGATGACGCCCTAATGCAAGCAGATATGGGTGAGGCTGACTTAAGAAACAAGTTAGTAACCGAGGCTTACGGCACAGTACTACCGACAAGGAGAGTACCTACAGAATACGAAAAGTAAGCGTTTACGCTGACAAATTAGTATAAAGTCGTAAGAATATAAACAACGTTTGGTCATTTGTGCTCACATATCGGATAACGACCCAGAGAATGTAAAGGATATATATGGAAACAACATCAGCAAGTGCTGAGGCTTTTGCAGCCGAAGCAGGAGTAGTTCCAGTTGTTGAAAGTGCAGGTTCAGAGACACTTGTCGCTGACGCACCAACTCCTAAGAACTCTTCTAAGTTTTACACCGAGGATGACTTGGCTAAAGTTCGTAGCCAAGAAAAAGAAAAGCTTTATCCTCAGATAGAGAAACTAAAAGAAGAACTAGACTCTTTAAAGAAAGACCGTGAAGCAGAAGCTTTACGTGTAGCTGAAGAGGAAGCTAAAAAGGCAACTTTAGAACAAGAAGCCTTGGAAGCCGACATGGATGTTCGCCAGTTGCTTCAAAAGAAAGAAGCAGATTGGCAAGAGCAGTTGGAGCGTGAGCGTCAAGAACGTGAACGCGCCTTCGCTCTTCTGGAACGTGAAAGAAACTTCGCTGATCTACAGTCTTATCGACAAAATCGATTAGACGAAGAGCGCGAGACTATCATTCCTGAGTTGTTAGATCTAGTCAGCGGTAATACCAAAGAAGAGGTCGACTCAAGCATCGAAGGTTTGAAAGAACGCTCTGCACGAATTCTAGAATCTGCGCAATCTGCAATGCAGAATGCTCGGAAAGAAATGACGGGAACAAGAATTACGTCTCCGTCAGCCGGACCGTTGGAAACTAACTCGGAGCAAAGAACGTTAACAGCTGAAGAGATTTCAGCTATGCCGATGAATGAATACGCTAAGTACCGCCAACGTTTGTTGAGCCCACAAGCTCAAGGGCGTTCAAAGGGACTGTTCGGGTAATTAAAAACCCCCCAATTCCAAATAAGGAGAAATAACTAAATGGCATCTGGTATTACGGGTACAGGCAATCTTGCCGCAGCCCCTACAGCCTACTCAGGTACCAACACACAGTTAACTCAAGCGATCCAGACAATCTGGTCAAAGGAAATCCTTTTCCAGGCTATGCCTATCCTTCGCTTTGAGCAATTTGCAGTCAAGAAGACTGAACTTGGTGTTGCTCCTGGTTTACAAATCAACTTCATGCGTTACAACAACCTAGGCTTCGCATCAGCGCTTGTCGAGGGTGTTCGTATGCAAACTAATGCGCTGACTGCACAACAGTTCAGCATCACCGTATCAGAGCACGGATATGCTCTTGCGGTTTCTGAACTTTTGCTAAATGCATCATTCGATGATGTAATGGCATCAGCTTCACGTCTTCTAGGACGCAACATGGCTCTTTATCTAGATAAGTTGAGCCGTGACACACTTTACTCTGCAACTTCAACCATTTATGGTGAAGACCGCACAACAATGGCGACTATTACCAACGGAACTGGTACATTCAACCAGTACGCTTCAGGTACAAATGGATCAAGCCGTGCATCAATGACAGGTGCATTTAACTTGACACCACGCACTGTTAAGGACGCAGCAGAGACACTATCAACTAAGAACATCCCACGTTTGGGTGAGACTTATGTTGCTTTCGTGCATCCACACCAAAGCCGTAAACTACGCGATACTGCTGAGTTTATTGAAGTAACTAAGTACGCTGCACCTGGTAACTTTATGCTTGGTGAGATTGGTCGTCTATACGACACAGTATTCATCGAGACAACACAAGTTCGCAAGGTTGCTGGTGGTGCTGGTACTTCATACACAGCTGATACCGCTGTAACTCCAACAGTTACTGCAGGTGGTGGATACATTTCACCAGCTGAATTCACAGGTAACGGTGGATCAGATCGTTATGACGCTATCTTCATTGGAGATAACGCATTCGGTCACGCAATCTCACTTCCAGTAGAACTCCGCGATGGTGGTATTCTAGACTTCGGTCGTGAGCATGCATTAGCTTGGTACTCAATCTTCGGTCTTGGTCTAATCACTGATCAAGCTGTTGTTATTGCAGAAACTAACTAATAACAATTTAATAAGTAAGAAAGTTGAGGCGGGGAGCCTTGAAACTCCCCGCCCAACACAAACATTCAGTCATTAAACCGGAGGATACAAATGGCAAGACAATCAAAACCAAACGACTTTACTGGTCGTCAAAGAGAAGCTCTCGCTGAGCAGTTTATTGAAGAACAGCAAAATAGAGCCAATGAAATGTCAATGGCTACCGCTGAAGCTCAAATCAAATTAGAAACAGAAGTCTTAGATGCTACAAAACCAAATCGTCCCGTAACGGTGGTAGTTGATAAGGTTGAAAGATTAGCAAAAGACAATGAGACAACCGTAGTTATTAGGACGGTTGAAAACATCGAGTCAATGACTCTTGGAGCAGGTAACACCTACAGCTTTAGAGCTGGACAAAAGTACGAAGTAACTAAAGAAGTTGCTGAGCACTTGAAGGAAAAGGGTTATTTAGCAAACGTTCTTTAAGGCTTATTCTTAGCGGAGCAGCGGGCAAAAAGCCCGCTGTTTTCGTTTTTATAGGCTGACTTTTTGTCAACATCTTGTCATCATTAGATAGTTGAATGTTGAGGAGTAAAAGTGGCTGTTATTGCTGATTTAGTAGCTAAAGTTCGCACAGAACTAAATGACCAACCCCGCCAGTTCACCAAGACATTTATTGGTGACGGAAGCACAAAGTCCTTTACTCTTGGCGTAAAACCAGTAGACACCTCAACTTTATTGGTTACTGTTAATGGAACCCCAATAGCCCAACCTTCTGGATACACAATAGAAGCCAGCTTTGGTGTTGTTCACTTTGCTACAGCCCCGGCCCTTAACGCAAGCATCTCAGTAGTAGGTAATGTATTTAGATACTTTAGCGATGCTGATATTACAAACTTTGTAAACATTGCCGTTGAACAGCATACCTTTAATAGAACTGATGGCTTTGGTCGCCAAATGACTGTTGCTATCCTCCCGCCAGTAGAAGAGTACCCACTTACTATTCTTTCTACCATAGAGGCTTTATGGGCTCTGGCAACAGATGCCGCTTACGACATCAACATATTTGCTCCAGACGGAGTTACAATTCCAAGGTCTGAGCGTTATCACCAATTAATACAATTAATAGAACAACGCATGGAGCAGTACAAGGCCCTATGCTCTGCTCTAAACATAGGACTATGGCGCATTGAAGTTGGTCAACTGCGAAGAGTCAGCCGTACTACTAACAAGCTTATCCCAATATATGTACCTCAGGAGATTGACGACTCTCGACGACCAGAGCGTGTATATATTGCTAGTGATTTAACTGGTCGTACTCCTATTGTTTCTAACATTCCAATCTATGACATCGTTCTATATCAGGGTGATAGTTGGGAAGGTATATTTGACTTTCCATTTGATGTTACGTCTTATACGTTTAAAGCTCAAGTTAGAACATATCCAAGCTCTCCTTCTCTATGGGCAGAGTTTGATATTACAAAAACAGATGCTGCTGCAGGAAAGATTAAACTTAAATTAACTTCAACTCAGACCAAATATCTACCAGTTCGTGCGTTCTGGGATTTGCAAGCAACAACAACTGCAGACCCAACACTCGTTCAAACATACATGAAAGGTCAAGTCTTCACCGAACGAGAAATATCTCAATAACAAATGTCTAATGAAATCATTGTTACCCCACCACCGTCGGTTTATGTAAGTATTCCTGGAAACACAACATTAGGACCAACTGGTCCTGTTGGTGCAACTGGATCTACGGGAGCGTCTGGTCCTACAGGTGCAACCGGTCCTGCAGGTCCGGTTGGAGCAACTGGAGCAACAGGCCCTACTGGCGCTACTGGAGCGACTGGTCCTCGTGGTTACAAAGGTGATGAAGGTGGAATTGGTTTACAAGGTCCAACAGGTCCAACCGGTCCACAAGGAACATCTGGTCCACAAGGGACAAAAGGTGACACTGGTCCCGCTGGAACTAGCACAACCATTATTGGTTCTTACGCTAGTTATGCAGAGTTAATTGCAGCTCACCCATTTGGTAATGTTGGTGATTCTTATATTGTTAATGGTGACTTGTATGTTTGGTCAACAAATACAAGTACATGGATAAATGCTGGAAGAATACAAGGACCATCCGGTCCTACAGGTGCAACTGGTTTAACTGGTACAACAGGAGAAACGGGGCCTATTGGTCCAACTGGTGCACAAGGTGCAACAGGTTTACAAGGTATTCCTGGACCTACTGGAGACACCGGCCCACAAGGCCCTACGGGCCCTACAGGTACACAAGGTTTAGTTGGTCCTACAGGACCTACCGGTGCACAAGGAACTGGTGTAACAATCCTTGGTTCATATCCAGATGAAGCAACTCTTATTGCTGCAAACCCAATTGAATCGGACCAGCCTGGTGGTGTTTGGACACCTTGGGGTAGTGGTGAAAGTTATCAATTATATGACGTAGTTATACATATCAGTTCTACAGCTAATCCTTTTATTCTTCTTAATCCTGCTGCTTTTGTCGTCGGTGGTGCACCAGAAAGTGGATTTGGGTGGGAGCCATATACAGAGCCAGCAGCAGGTAATGGTTATTTAGTTGATGGTGATTTATATGTTTGGAGTCAGTCAACTACTAGTTGGATAAACGTTGGAAACATTCAAGGTCCAACAGGCCCTCAAGGAGAGACTGGACCAACAGGGCCAACTGGTCCAGCACCTTACAACTTTGTTGGTGCATACAACAACGGTGCCGACTACAGTCCAGGTTTAGTTGTTTACTACTCAGGATCTTTATGGATAAGAATTGGTGAAGCCAATCCCGGTTATCCTCCATATGTAGGAAGCCCGTATTGGGAACTGTTTGTTAGCCAAGGTGAAACAGGTGCAACAGGGCCTACTGGACCAACCGGTCCACAAGGTTTACAAGGATCATTAGGTGAACAAGGAGAGATTGGACCTACTGGTCCAACGGGATCACAAGGTATTCAAGGTGTAACTGGCCCTACGGGTCCACAAGGACCGCAAGGTGCTTGGTCTTATTATCAAAGCACTCCACCAGATGGATATGAAGGACAATCTTGGTTTGATCCAATATCTGGTTCTGCTTTTATTTATTACGATAACTTCTGGGTTGAAATTGGTGCATCAGAGCAAGGACCGACTGGTCCGCAAGGTGCAACCGGTCCAACAGGTTCTCAAGGCTTATCCATTCAAATACATGGAACTGTTGCTACCATTAATGACCTACCAGAAGATGCAGAACCAGGTGATGGTTATATTGTTGAATCTGATGGTGGACACTTGTGGTTCTTTGGCATAGACACTTTAGAGTGGTATGACGCAGGACCAATTTACGGACCACCAGGCGCAACAGGACCAACAGGACCAATAGGTCCAACAGGACCTGCAGGTTCCGGTGGAGGAAGTGCAGATTTAGCAACTACATGGTGGTTAGGAGTTTAATGTGCCAAGCATTCAAAGATTAGGTGTTTTAAAACCAGCAGCATCTGATTTTGGAGACGCTGCTACATACGGTCATCTTTTGTATGCAGCACTTAACTCTGATTACGTAGCATCTGTTATTGCAACTAATACTACCGGTTCTACAGGTGCTGTATACGTTTATGTAATTCCTGGTGGACCTACAATTACAACTGATTCAGATAACTATGGATTAATTGCTTACAACTTAAGTATCTCTGGATACAATACTTATGAAACCTTTAGGTTTGCTTTAAATCAAGGGGATGAAGTGTGGGTAGCGGGCTCAGCAGGAATAGCCTATTACTTACAAGGAATCGATCAAGGCTAGTTAGGGAGAATAATGCCAGGGTTTGCTAAACCTCAGGATTTAACTAACAATTCAACCATTATTGGAGAAGTCTCTACAATAGATGACGTTGCCAATAAAGTTTTCTATGGTTTTAGATATTATAAAGATACAGGAAAGCTTATTCTTGAGATACTTAGCGGAGACGACCCAGTAAGTCTTCCAAAAGAAGATGTAATCAATGACCTTGATTATCGTCAGTGGATCTGGACTCAGAAGTCACTAAGTTTTGATTGGAACGACAACAATGGGCACCTGCTCGTGGAGGTAAGGTAAATGGCTCAACTGATTGACTTAGGTAAACTTCGTTTTCACTTTGCAGGACAATGGTCCAGCACAACAGAGTATGAATTAAATGACGTCGTAAAGTACGGCGGTAACGTATATCTATATGTTTACACATTAGCAACAGTTGGTAATCTTCCAACTAATAATAACTTTTGGACACTCCTTGTTGAAGGTATTAAGTTCCAAGGTGTGTATAACAATGCAGCAAACTATCGTGTAGGTGATGGTGTTGCTCATGGTGGTAAAGTTTATATTTGTATTGCCGATACAATTGGTAACACTCCTCCAAATGCCGCTAAATGGTCACCATTTGCAGATGGTATTCAATACGAAGGTTCTTACTCAAATACTGCAAACTATCAAAAGAATGATATTGTTGTATGGGGCGGTAATGCTTACATAGCAAAACAAGATTCAACAGGTAATAAACCAAACAACACATCTTACTGGGATACCTTTATCCAAGGTGTTGACGCAACTGGTGTTTATAACCCAGCTACAATTTATGTACCAAATCAATTAGTTGTTTATGGAAACACATATTATCGTTGCATTGCTGAAAGCCAAGGAAATGTTCCTACAGAAACACTATATTGGGAAGAGTACCTACAAGGCCTAGGACCACAAGGCACTTGGAGCGTTGCAACTGAGTATTATAAAAATGATATTGTTGTAGACGGTTCTACTGTTTACATCTACAAGTATGACACTCCATCTACTGGAAATGCTGTAACTAACACAACATACTGGCAAGTTCTTACATCTGGTATTACAACTCGTGGTGATTGGGCTCCAAGCACACAGTACTACAGCGGTGACGTGGTTCTACGTGGCGGTAACACCTTTATTACAAGTCTATTCCATGCATCTTCTGCTTCATTTGCTACCGATTTAGCTGCCGGTAAATGGACAAAATATAACTCCGGTATCCGTTATCGTGGAGCTTGGGCTGCTACAACTGTGTATCTAGAAGGTGACGTAATCACTGATGGTGAAAACGCACGCATTGCTAACAAAGACTTTACATCTGGTCAGTACCTTGCAGACAATGAAAACGATTGGGATATCTTAGCTAAAGGTGCTACCGGTCTTCTACCAGCACAAGGTGGTAAAGCTGGATACGTACTTACTACAGATGGTTCTGAAGCATCATTTGAAAGAGATATTGTTGCTCTTCGTTTTGGTGATGGAACTGACGCAGCAGACTTTGAAGCAGATGCTGGTTTAACAGACACTGCTGGTGTGTTCGTACAAGACTCTACTTCATTTGTTCAGTTAGCTTTAGCAAACATTGGAACTGGAACAGAAACCTCTGCTGACTTTATTGCTTATGCAAATGATGGAGATAACGATTCTGGTTTCGTAGATCTAGGTATTACCGGAAAACAGTTTGTATCTGAACAGTATGGAATTACTGGTCCTGAAGAAGGTTATATATTTTCATCTGCCGCTAAATCAGATAAGAAACTTGTTACTAATAAAGTAGTTGTAACTAACCTTGCAACATTAACAACAAGCACAGCCCATGGATACGCTCAAGGTGATGAAGTTATTGTATCTATTGGTGACTCTGCATACGATGGACTGCGTGAACTTACAGCTGTAACTACTAATACTTTCTCTTTTGGAACAGCAACTACTTCTGCTTCAAGCACTGCTATTACCGGGACTGATAAAGAAGTTTGGCGACCTGCAGGAACAGGTAACTTTGTTATTGCTACCGACGCAACTGGTACCGACAACAAGATTATCTTTGCAGCTGGTGGATTTGCTTCTGGTACTGAGCAAATGTCTATTACACCAGATGAAAACGTTCATATTGAAATTGCTACGGTTTCAACAAGCGCCACAACTGGTGCTCTAACTGTTGTAGGTGGCGTTGGTATTACAGGTGATCAATACATTGCAGGTGACCTAACTGTTATTGGTAACGTTGACCTACAAGGTGTAACTAAGCTTCCTGTAGGTGCTGGTGCTACCCAATACGAAACAGACGCAGGGCTAACAAACGCAATTGTTATTGCTGCCGGTAACGACATTAACTTCGTACAAAATGCAATTGTTAACCTTGGAAGCGGATTTAGCTCATCTGCAGATTACCTAGCATACGCAAAAGAAGGAGATGACGAAACTGGTTGGATTGATATGGGTATCACTAACCTATCATTCAACGACCCAACTTATGGTTTAACTGGACCACATGATGGTTATATATTTATGTCTGCTCCAGATGGCACAACCGGTTCAGGTAACTTGGTTATTGCAACTGATAATACAGGTACAGACAACAAGATTATCTTTGGTGCTGGAGGACTAGGTACCGGTAATGAACAAATGTCCATTACTCCAAATCAAAACGTACACATTGAAATTGCCACACCTTCTGTATCACCTACAACTGGTGCTCTAACTATCGTTGGTGGTGTCGGTGTACAAGGTGATATGAATATTGCTGGTGCTGTTAATATTACCGGTACTATTACATTCGGTGGTTCAGGAACAACCGTTGAAACTGATAACTTGGCTGTTGTTAGCCCGATAGTTTTCGTTGCAACTGGCAACCCAACTGGTGACGGTTTAACCTTCGCATTCTTAGGTGAGTCTCGTTCACAAAGAACCCTCACTCTTCCAGGCACTGTAACATTTAGAACTGCATCTAATGGTGTAGCTACTCTTAATACTCTTACTGCCCACTCATACGAAGTAAACGACTCTGTTGTAGTTTCAAACGTTGATGACCTTGCTGGTCTAACAGTAGTAATTGTTTATGAAATAACTAACAATACCAATGCAAAGATTACTACCTCAGTCCCACATAACCTTTCTGTAGGAAACAGCATTTCTGTAAGTGGTGTAGCTGCTGATGTAAACGGAACTCAAACAATTACAGCTGTAACATCCACTACTATAAGCTTTACAGTAGCATCTACAACTAACGTAGCGCCATCTCCTGTATCAGGTTTAGTACAACGAGTAAGCTTGCCAAACGTTTACAACGGTACCTACACAATTACTGAAGTACCAACTCCTACAAGCTTCCGTTATAACCGAGCAATTCCAGATGAAGTAACTACCGCTCCAAGTCGTGTATATCCAAACGTTTTAAGTTACTCATTAACTAACGGTGTTGTTACTTTGGTAATCAACGATACACCACAAGCAACTGTAGGCTCATCCGTAACTATTGCTGGTGTAACTTCACAACTAAATGGTATTCGCACCATTACTGCTAGAAGTATGACTGCTCCATACTCTATTTCATACAATAGATCTCTTGATGATATCCCATCAACAAACTTGACTACTTCAGTTTCAGCCTCTATTAATAGCCGTAATCGTACAAGTGGTGTTGCTACTCTTACAACAACAGCAGCACATACTTTTGTACCTGGACAATCAATTGTTGTAAATGGAGTATCTGGAACCTTTGATGGTACACATACAATTTCAGCAGTTACTTCAACTACTATTTCTTATGCTCAAGCACTATCAGACGTTACTGAAACTTCGTCTTCAGGTACAGCGACAGCTTCCTACCCAAGTTATGGTAGCTACGCAATTAATGGCTTTACTGGAAACTCTTTAGTAACAGATCCGTTACGTGGACAATACACAGGTTTAGCCCGTAACCAAGCTAACCAAAAGTGGTATTTACTTGGTGGTTTGTCTGAAAAACCAACAACCACAATTGACTTCTCAGTTCCTGGAACTACCTACACTAGAAACTCTCTAAACGTAGATACTCTTGAAGCAAGAAACGTTATTTTGGACAAAGACCCATGGGGTCCATTAATGGCTATGAGCCAACAGGCTGCAATGATTGTTCCAAATATCATTACTACAAGCCAAACTCTAGTAGCACGAAGCGTTAACACTACAGAAGGAACAAGCGTTGCTTCTGGCTTATACTTCGTAGTGTTCTCAAATGCAATGGAGTTAACACTTCCTGCATCCCCAACTACAGGAGCTACCGTTATCATTACAGATATTGGCGGAACAGCTGGATCCTTTGCTACCAAGCCAAAGATTATGAGAAATGGTAAACTTATTCAAGGAAAGGCAGAGGACATGGTGTTCGATGTGAACAACGGATCTGTAAAACTTGTGTTCAGCAATGACACCTATGGCTGGAGGGTAACACTATAAAATGGCAAATCTAAGTCTAGAAGTATCAAGAGCTTTTGGAGAAAACGGCCTTGATCAAGGCGGTCTTTGGAAAGAAGTAACCGATGGTAGCCGTTTCCCATACAGCATTCCAACTATTTGGACAATCCATGAGCGCCAAAACACACAATGGACCTCTTGGGCTGGCTCAGACAACATTTGGACGTCTTTTCATACTTACATGGCTAATGGAAACGATCATCCTCGTGCTTTCTGGTGGTGCTTAAACGATATTCGTTTAAATAATGACGGACACGCAGATGGTGGGTTAGAGAACTGGAATCAAAGCACAATTAGACAAATTCAGTATGCTGGCTCTCGAAGTGTTGGTTATATTGATACCCAACATGTTGGGCATCCCCATGGCCAAGGATACAACTCTATTGGATACCGACAAATGTACCTTAGAAACTACCACCCAACTACCGCTTACAACGTTACAGTATACGCACAACACACGCAACATTGGAACTCTGGCCACGATGGAAGCTCATTAATCTGTTGGCAACCAAACGCTAATGGATCGTACGCAGCTGCAACAGGTGGATCTTGGACTACTTTATCTAACATGACTGGTAATAACGGTGGTGGTAGAACCATGTCTGGAACAATATCAATTCCACCACAAACTACTTTTGTTTTTCAATTAAATAACACAATGCATTACTGGACTAATGGTTCTGAATTAAAGAAAGTTATGTCTGGTAACGGTTTCTATAGATTAGAAGACACGTTTGGTGCTAACTACGGCGGCGCACATTGGATCCAACCAGACCATCGTATGTTATTTACTGCTCATACCTTCTCAAATCCTTCTGAAAACACATATAGCACTTCTAGCGACGTTGTTTACAAGATTTGGAATAGAGCGGCTGAGCTCTACGGAAACAGATAAGGAAAAACAATGACTAACTATTATGTAAAGTTTGATGAAAACGGAAATCAGACTCAAATTCGTTTAGGATTAGACGAAGAAAACTCAACAGGTTGGTTTGACACTAATTTAAATAATGTAGATAACAAATTCTTTAGATTAGTAAACGGACAAGTTGAAGCTATGTCTGCTCAAGCTATTACTTTAATGTATAAAGAATTGTCTTATAACTCAGGTCTTGACAAGGCTAGAGAACAAAGAAATTCATTATTGTTTTACTCTGATTGGACGCAGAACCCAGATGTTGCACTTTCAACAGAACAAAAACAAGCTTGGGCAGCTTACAGACAGTTATTGAGAGATTTACCAGACACAGTAGACGAATTTGGTAGTTTTACTTTACCTACTCCACCAGATCCTAACTATAATCCGCTAGGGCTTTAATACGTCTAATAGTGCTATACTTATGGTGTAGCACTACTCCTCTACTTCAAAGGGCTTTAACTTGTGATTAAAAACGTAAATAAGATTGTTATTGTTGGTGGTGGGTCCGCTGGTTGGATGACTGCATCTACTTTAATAAAGTTCTATCCTGAAAAAGAGATTGTTGTAATTGAAAGCCCAAATGTTCCTATTGTAGGAGTGGGCGAAAGCACTATTGGTGGTTTAAAAACCTGGACACATGCTTTAGGTATAAATGAAGATGATTTTATGGAGTACACAGATGCTTCATACAAATTAAGTATTAAGTTTACTGACTTTTATGACAAAGACTCAGGTTCTTTTCACTACCCATTTGGAATACCTTTTACTGGTCACTTTGGGCCTAACCCTCCAATATCTCACGAACAAGTATTAAAAGTATGGCAATACAAAAAGGGTAAAGAAAAAGACCTACCAATAGAAGATTACTGTAGAACATACTGGTCTGTTATGTCATTAGTAGACAACAATAAGTTTAGTTTAAATGAAAAAGGCATTCTCGATGGATATTACCCAGAAATAAATGCTGTGTACCATTTTGATGCTACTAAATTTGGTGCTTGGTTAAAGGATAGATACTCTAAACCTCGCGGAGTTAAACACATATCCGCTGAAGTAATTAATGTAAATACTGATGAGTCTGGCGTTGCTAACTTAGTTTTAGATAATGGAGATTCAGTAACAGCTGATTTGTACGTAGATTGTACTGGTTGGAAAAGCCTTTTATTAAATGGAGCCTTAGAGGTTCCTTTTGTTTCTTACGATCACATACTACCAAATAATAGAGCTTGGGCAGCACAAGTTCCTTATGTAGATAAAGAAAAAGAACTAGAACCTTTTACTAACTGCACTGCTATAGAAAATGGTTGGTGCTGGAACATACCTTTGTGGTCAAGGCTTGGAACTGGATATGTCTACAGTGATAAATATATAACACCAGAGGAGGCTAAAGAACAATATAAAACCTACTTAATGTCAGACAAAATGGTTATTCCAAGAACTCAAGAACAAGTAGATTCTTTAGAGTTTAAAGATATTAAGATGAGAATAGGTCTTTCAGAAAGACTATTTGTTAAGAATGTAGTTGCAATTGGTTTATCTGGTGGGTTTATCGAACCTTTAGAAAGTAATGGATTATTTACAATTCATCAATTCTTGTTCAAGTTAGTAGATGCTTTAAATAGAGGATCTGTTTCTCAGTGGGATAGAGATGTATACAACGTAGGATGCAAGATAATGTTTGATTCTTTTGCACAGTTTGTGTCTTTGCATTATGCATTAAGCCACAGAATAGACACTCAGTATTGGAAAGATATAACTAATAAGATGTTTAAAGATATGCAAAATGTTGATGTAGCACAACTATCTGGATTTTACGAGCTTGCAAAGTTAAAGCTAACATCTGGATCTCATGAATTAACTGGAGGAATTAACTGTATTGCTACTGGAATGCAGTTTTATATTTATAATGTTTTAGAATTTGTAGATAATCCTGTATTAAAAACGAACACTTTAGACCCTGTATTAAAAGAGTTTGATAAAAACGTACTGTTGTTTAAGTCAAAATGGGAAACCGAAGCGGCCCTTGCTCCTACTTTGTATGAGTATTTAAAGACTAAATATAATGAAGCCTAAAGAGATATGGAAAGTCTCTCAACAGCTAGGTACTAGGGCATACTGGACTAGGGTAAATATAATAGAGTTTTGGGCGTTTTCAACCAAGCTTATTATTATCTTCCCAGGGCTTCTATTTGGGGTCCAGTTTTGGTGGCTCTACGTTTTTGCTCTTATTTCAAGTCTAACCTTGGTTTTAACCTCTACCCTAAAGACCCTGCCTACCATCATTTATTTCAACATTGGGTGGACAATATTAGCTAGTATTGCTATAGCCAAACATTTCTTAACTTAATCTATACAATTATTGCATGCCAATTGACTTTCCAGATAACCCGCAAGTTGGAGACGAGACCTCCTCTGGAACACATATTTGGTATTGGAATGGAAGCACCTGGCGTTTAAAAACAAATGTGGCTGTCGGACCCACTGGACCGACTGGTCCACTTGGGCCAACAGGACCTCAAGGTGTTACCGGACCCACTGGATCACAAGGAGTTGTTGGACCCACCGGACCAACAGGACCCATATATCAAAATGTTGATGGAGGTACACCCACAACCGTATATGGTGGTGGTGAGATAATTGATGCTGGAGGA
>Ga0315909_10001130_pt1 | contig 36186 bp, 75 predicted proteins | sample LakEriMetagenome_11_FD_203527 | JGI IMG/M metagenome (GOLD analysis project Ga0315909, IMG submission 203527) | Freshwater fungal communities from buoy surface, Lake Erie, Ohio, United States - Buoy 2 MA125 | ecosystem: Environmental > Aquatic > Freshwater > Lake | place: USA: Lake Erie, Ohio... | reverse complement strand
AAAGAAGAACACTACCAAAAAGAACATAATAAAGAATTTAAATTATCTCATTTGTGTGGAATTTTAAATAAATCGTATGGGCATTCAATGCGTCATGAAATTCTAGCTAGAGAAAATGAATTTAAAATATTTACTAACTTTTATAAAACAATAGGAGATAGATATAATCTAGAAACTGTAGGTAATGATAAAGAAATAGTATTCGGAAATTCTCAATATGGAGTAGTGATCGAAAATTTTTCTCACAGAGGATACTTTTCAGAAAAATTAATAGATTGTTTTTTACTTAAAACTATTCCTATATATTGGGGTTGTTCAAATATATATGATTATTTTTATGAACCCGGATTCTTTAAATTCGAGAATGTAGATGATTTAATTTATATTTCAAATATACTAACTCCAGAAATGTATGAATTAAGAAAAGATGCTATAGAACACAACCATCAATTAGCTCTTAATTACATAAATAATGAACAACGTGTGGTTGATAAAATAAAAGAAATATTTAATCTAAATAATTTAATATGAAAAATAAAAATTTTAAAATAAATTTTATAGTATTTTCTCCATTTCCTGAGTATATAACTCATATAGGAGGGGTTGCCGTTACTCATGAATTAGTTAATTTTTTAACTCTTTTAGGAGAAAATGCTTACATATATTCTAACACTACTTCCCCTAAATACAATATCAATTGTATTCCTTGGGGAACAGAGGTAGAATTTGATGATGAAAATACTGTATTGGTATTAATAGCTGGAGCTGGAGAACATGTTTATGAACATGATATACCGGAATGTTTTAAGAAATGTAAGAATATTGTACGATGGTTAGTTAATACTCAAGAAAAATTATATCCTAAAGAAGATAAATTGTATTCTAATATTAAATATTGGGATTTATTACCTACCCAAAAGATTGATGGGTATTTACCTATATTAGATATTGATTTAGAGTTATATAAAGATTTAGGAAAAAAACGAGAAGGAACATGCTATTTTGTAAAAGGGGCATTAAATGAAGAATCAGAAAGAGCAATTCATAATTCCTCAGATTTTTGTTTAGATAGTGTTTTATATAATGTCCCTAATTTTGAAAAAAGAAAATTTATGGCTGAGTTATTCAATACAAAAGAATATTATATCGGATATAGTGCTATATCTTTTACTGCAACTGTAGCTGCACTGTGTGGATGTAAAGTAATTATCGTTCCTCCATCCTCCTATGATAAAGAAAGATTAAAAAACGAATGTTTGTTTTTTGAACATGGTATTGCTTTTGGAGTAGATGATTTACCAAGGGCTATAGAAACTTTACCTCAATTAAGATCAAATATAAAACAATTTATGAATGAAATACAACCTCAACATTTAACTAAATTTGTAGAAGATTGTTATGAGTGGTTACAAACTAAATATACTTTAAACTAAATAATATGAAAATAATTACAACTTATGAAGATCTAGTTCAAGATCTTATTGATAACAAAATTACAATGGTTCGCCCCGATGAATTTAAAACAATATTCAAACATTATCCTAAAATATCTGAGGTAGAAGGTGATGTAGTAGAATGTGGTGTTTGGAGAGGTGGGTTTTCAATATTTTTAAGCTACATATTTCAAGATAAAAATGTTTGGGTATGTGATTCATATGAAGGATTCCAACCAGTTGAAATAGCTAAACATAGCTATGATAGAGAAAGACATACAAATCATGTTACACATAATGCTGTTGGTCCATTAGCTATTAGTTTAGAAGAAGTTCAGTCACATTTTAAAACATATGGTTTAGGAGATGAAGAACGAATTAAATTTTTAAAAGGATTTGTTAAAGATACTTTACCAACCTCAGGAATAGAAAAAATAGCATTATTAAGAATTGATGTAGACGCATACTCAGCTACATTAGAGACATTAGAAGAATTATATGATAAAGTACAGCCAGGTGGATATATTATATTTGATGATTCTTGTTTATATGAAACATTAGATGCTATTAAAACATTTTTTAAACAAAAAAACTTACCAGAATTTATAAATCACCCAGTAACAGATCAACCATTAAATATTAATCTTAGACACACAAATGATGACTCAGGTTTACCTGCTGGATGTTATACTATAAAATAAAATGAAAATAATCTATAGAATATCAGACACTGGTTACAACAAAGTAAAACCAGACTACATCAACAATGAAAACTGTTTAAAAAACTTTGTTAATGTATTTGGTAATCAAAATCTTGAAATAATAGCAGATAACTGTAGTAAAGAAACACTACAAATGATTACTAAATATTGTCATCCTAACAAAATAACAACCGTATCTATTGGTCATGGAGCAGGAACATTTAATTTAGCTTTAGACATGGCTTTAAAATATGATGATGAAGCAATAATTTATTTTGTAGAGAATGATTACTTACATAAGTCTGGTTCTGATAAAATATTAGTAGAAGGATTACAAATAGGATATAACTATGTAGCATTGTATGATCATCCTGATAAGTATATTAATGGGGCTAATCCATTTGTAGAAGATGGAGGAGAGGTAACTAGAGTTATGTTATCTAATTCATGTCATTGGAAAATAACTAATTCAACAACAATGACATTTGCCGCCCAAGTTAAAACTTTAAAAGAAGATGAAGTAATATTAAGAAAATTTACCTCAGGAACACATCCAAATGATTTTCAAATGTTTTTAGCTCTTAGAGACAAACAACATGGATTAATAACACCAATACCAGGATATGCTACTCATGGAGAAACAGCTTGGTTATCACCTTTATATAATTGGGAGGAATTATGTCAGTAAGTGTTATTATACCAACTTATAAATCACCTGAGGCATTAGATTTATGTCTACGTTCTGCTATTGAAGGACAACAGAATAAAAATCAAATTATTGTTGTTGTAGATGGTCATTATGATATTAATAAAGAAGTACTTGAAAAACACGTAAAATCAATCGATATACTCAATTTAGAACAAAATGTAGGCCTATGTCGAGGAACTAATTTAGGTGTATATAACGCAAAGTATGACCAAATTTTAATAGTAAATGATGACAATGTATTCCCACTAGACTGGGATGTAGAATTATTAAAAGATTACATTCCTAATTCAGTTATATCCCCAAATCAAATTGAACCTACACCTAGCATGTTTAAACAGTTTCACATTAAAGATTGTGGACGTGATCCTAAAACATTTAGTTTAGAAAATTATTGGAAATATGAAGAACCATTACGAGGACATCTAACAGATGAAACTGGTTCTACACTTCCTATATTTATGTCTAAAATTGATTATTTAAGAGTAGGAGGATGGGACGAGAATTATGAACAAGGTATGGTTGCAGACTGGGACTTTTTTCTTAAGTGTCAACTATCAGGAATGAAAATGCTTAGAACATATAGTTGCCATTTTTATCATTTTGCTTCAGTTTCAGTTAATGGAGAAAAAAGACAACAAGCAGAACAAAATGGTCATGAATATGCTAAGTATAAATGGGGTTCATATATCCAACATAACTCTTTAAATAATTTAAAATTTATTTAGAAGATTAGGCTTACTAAAAATTTTTTCGTATATTTAAAAAAAATAAAAACTATGGAATTTTATCCCTATTATTATTACTCAAAAATAGATTCTAAAAAAGAACCAATTGATAGAATAATAGCAATCTCATATGAGAGTGCTTTACAACATTTTTGTGATAGAAAACAAATGGACTCATTTACATTTGAGAAATTATTTACTCTAATTCAAGACAATGAAACTAAATCTAAATAACTATGGTAAAAAATTTAAGTTTAAAAAACGAGAAAAAAAAGAAAAAATAATTTCTGAAAAAGACTTGTTTATAGAAACTTTAGATTTTTTGGAAAAAAACTGGACTAAATCAAATCAAGCATATGATTTATTTGGTATTAATCTTTTAGAATATGAAGAAAGTTATTTCAAAGCAATAGAAAATCTTATATTACTTAAATATGGAATGTGGAAAGCAGAAATAATTTTATGGTATGTGTTTGGAAGAAAAGATAATGAAGGCAAAATATATCCTTTATCTATTCATAATGAAGATGAATCAACTGAAGAAGTAATAATAGATACGCCTGAAGATTTATGGAATATTTTAGAAAAAATAAGTAATTCAAGATTATGAAACAATGTGTAGTATGTAAAAAAGAAATTCATCCAAAACGATTAGAAATATTACCAAATACTACTAAATGTGTGTCTTGTTCTAATACTAATAAAAAAGCAGGAATCACGGTAGCTATAGGTACTGGAGATAATATTTACAATGAGACCATGATTATGGAACATGATGAATTTATTAAATATAAAGAAGCTGAATCTAAGTTTTATAAAACTAGCTTTGATGAGATTCCTCTAGAATTAAGTGAAGATCAAATGCATACTGAAAAAACTGAAGACGAAGATGATGCTTTAGACTTTTCAAGTATAGGAGAATGAGAAGAAAAGATCTAACTAAAGAACAAATTTTATTAGCAATGCGGCACACTAAATCAAATAAAAGTGCTGCTAGATATTTAAATGTGAGTTATATCCATTACAAATATTGGGCTAAACAATATCATGAGTTTGAAGGAGGTAGATCATTATTTGACGCTCATAAAAATCAATCCGGTAAAGGAATACCTAAATTTTTTGGTAGTGCATATCAGAGTCAGTGGGATATATTAGATGTAATTGAGGGTAGATTATCACCAAAACATTTTTCTCCTGATGTAATTAAACAAAGAATAATTGAAGCTGGGTACTTAAAAGAAGAATGTGCTTTATGTGGTTATCATGAATATCGATTAAGTGATCATAAAATGCCATTACTGCTTAATTTTAAAGATAATAATCCAAATCATTACAATTTTGGCAATCTTAGATTACTATGTTATAATTGTTATTTTGTAAATATAGCAGACATATTTAATGGTAAAGACATTCAATATATAGAATCATACACTCCGGTGTTTGGAACAAGTGACGCCGTTAACTTTCAGTTAGATGAGTATCAGTTAGAACAATTAGAACGATTAGGATTACATCAACCTCCTAAATCAGAAGATGATGGGACAGAATTTATCTCAAGAATTTAAATATTTATAAATAAAAGATGGCTAAACATAAAAAACATGATCTTATTGTTAAAGATTATGAGAATCAAAAAGCAAGTCATTTAGAAAAATTAGCAACTCGTGTTTTAAAAAATGACGAGAAAATGCAAAAACTAAAAGAAAAAAAACTTAATACTAATTTCCTTAAACTATTTTAAAATATGAAGAAAATAAAAGAATTTGAAGTAAACACAATAAAAGAATTTCAGGGTTTAGTAGATAAAAAAGATTTCACAATATCACAAGCTATAGTGAATTCTATATTGAGTAATTTAAAGACACGTAAAAAACATATCCATATTTTATCTGTGAAATGTTTAGATGAAAATACAATTTTAGATATAACTTTAGAAAAATCACATTTTGCTGAAGCTTTAAAAGAAAATTTAAAGTACTTTATAGAAAATGAAATGTACGAAGAGTGCCAAAAAATATCAGAAGCTATAGAAAACTTAAATGAAAAATAATATAAAAGAATCTCCAACTAAATTTACTCGAGAATATAAACATTACGATGGGAGACGCTCAGTATGGACTTATGATCTTGAGAGAACAACAGCAGGACCAGTTTCAGTAGAACAATTTTATCCCAACCATTGGGAATTTGAAGAACCTAAAAACAAAAGTTATGAAAAAAACAAGAGGACCAGTAACAAAAATATGGATTGAAGCACGCCAATTCATTTTAGAGAATAAATTAGATCAAGCCGAAGATGCCTTAGATAAAGGTATAGTAATGATGGCTCAAGCTCACATACGTGGAGTAAAAGACAAAGATTTAATTGAAGGAGTAAAACGAGAAGTATGGTTAGAACGATTCTGGGTAGCAACAGAAAAATACATATGGCCTACTCGTCCTGATTATGAACAAAATTGGAAATGTTGTTAATATGGGAGAAAAAAGAGGAAACACAGGTAAATTAAAATATGATTTTAATACTGCAGCTCATCTAGAAGTAGAATACAAACCAGAATGCTGGGTAAGAGTAACACCAACAGAATTTAGAGCATTTAATTGTCCAAGACGAATCAACTCAGTTGAATATATAGGCCCAATATATTTATTTAATACTAATACCATAATTAAAGAACCTACAAAAACTGGTATACAGTTTGTAGATGATAAAGATCCAAGAATTTTTAAAAAAATGCTACATGAACAGTCCTGGTGATTTTCTTTTATCTTATGATAAAATAAAAAATACAATAGAATCATCTATTACATATGATCATCTAAAAATAACTGAAAAAATGTTAGATAATCTAATGTCAAAATGCTTGATGTCTCAATCTATACCGTATAGTTTTTACATTATATATATACAAAACTTAAAACTTTTAATTAATCTAAAATTAAAAGAAATAGAAAGCTAAATATTTATAATAAAATGATATGGCAAATATACCTAAAGCAAATGTAGTAAATGGTAATACCATTGAAGCAACAGACATAAGTAATATTATTGATGCTCTAGATGGAACAACAGCATATGATATCACAATATCAGGCACATTGGCTCTTAACACAACAGAATCATCAGGTTCAGGACATGTGGTGACATATAATACCTCATCTGGAACATTTACATATACTTCATCTGCTGCTATAGGTGGTGGAGGAACAGTAACTACAGATGGAATCACAATTACTGGTGATGGGTCAGTAGGATCACCGTTAACTTCTTTAACTATACCGGCGGGTGGAGCAGCCGCCATTCAAGTAGATGATGGAGCTGGATTATTTGATGGTAATGCTGAATCTCTTTTAGATGTAAAAGACTCAATTATATTTTTAGGATCTACACATACCCACATTAGCGGACAACGTAATATAGCTGTAGGTGAAGGTCACACTATAGAAAGTGAAAATTCTATCATAATAGGAGAAGGAGGTCAAATCACTGGAAGTAATAGTTTAATTGTAGGGTCAGGCAATTTTATTACAAACGACTCTGGAGACCCTAAAAACGGATGTTTAATAGCAGGATACAGTAATGTAGTCTCATCAAGCGCAGGAGCAGCTATAGGAATAGGATTACGAGTGTCGGGGTCTGGCCAAACAGTAGTAGGAACGTATAATGCCTTAAATGATTCAACCTCACCATTCATTGTAGGAATTGGCTCAGGCAGTGTTGGTGCTGCTAGACAAACTGGATTTAAAGTAACTCAGTCTGGTTCAATGGTTACTAAATTTGGCAATTTTGGAGGTGGAGTACCAACATGGACTGGCTCTCAAGGAGAATTAGTTGTTGGAAAAGCTGGCTCTGTTAATACATTATGGTTATATGTAGGTATAGGCGGAACAAATGGTTGGTTCTCAGCTTCATTTAGTGGATAATGTCAGTTGTCGCTGTTAAAATAGAAAAAAATAAAATCACCATTGGAGCAGATAGTATTATAATAATATCTGAGTCTACTCAAGAAAAAAATAAGCTAGCTAAACTATATCAAAATAATTGGATGGTTGTGGGAGATGTTGGTGACGCGCAAGAAGGTGCTTTATTTCAGATATTTTCAAAAACTAGAAAACCTAAAACTGCAACAGTTGAAGCTATAACAGAATATATGTTTGATTTTTTTTCTTGGAAAAAAGAAAAAACAGACATCAGTGAATTAGAAAGTGAATATATAATCATATTTAACAAAAAAGTATTTTTAATAGTTGGTTTTTATGTTAGAGAAATAACAGATTATGCTGCTATTGGAGCAGGAATGGATTTTGCTCTAGCAGCATTATATTTAAATTCTGATATTAAAACGGCTATAGAAACTGCTTGTCATTTATCAACTTTATGTGAAAAACCTGTAAATCTTATTGAGATAAAAAAGTAATTTATTTTAAATTTGGCTTACAAGATCTTTTAACATATATTTATATTATAAGAAAAATAAGTTATAAACAATTAAATTTTTAAAACAAATGGAAAAAACAACAGTTTCCGCACAAGAAAAAGTAGCATTTTACAATGCTAGAGTTAGAAAAGGTGACAACCACAAACTAGCAGATGTTACTGGGTACTCAGTTTCTCACATCTCAAACGTGAGAGCAGGTCGTAGGACACCACCTACAGCTTTAGCTGAAGCTATGTTTAAATTGTCTCGTAGACGTTCTATTAACAAAACATCTCGTTAATAAAATTCTCTAACAATTTACCAAGGTGATCTAATTTTAGGTCACCTTTTTTATATTTATAACAAAATAAATTATGGAAGAATTTATACAAAAAAGAAAAACAAACCAAGAAATAGACAAGGCTTCACTTAACGGAGATTTGACTGGAGGATATAATTTTATATCGTGGTTAATTTATTTAAGACCACTATATTTATTAGCATTTATTTTAGGTATAATCATAGGTGTTGGTATATTTAACATTTATCTTGATTTAAAAGAAACAGCAGCTTTAATAGCATCATTATATTTTGGTGTTGCAGCGCCTGCGATTATTATGTATCTCCTAAAAAAGGAGTTTTCTCGTAAAAAACAAGGTAAATCTCAATGATTTTTACTATTAAAAAAGATCAACATTTTAGCAATCAATTTTGCTTTAAAATGTTGAATCTACTTAATATATCTAAAAATCAAGCTTTTACTACAACATTTACAAATTCGTGTATTTATACATTACCAAATTCTGATCAAGAAGATATTAATAAATTATTTGGTTTCTCCTGTGGAATGCACCACAAAAACTCAGCTAGATTTGGATGGTCTTACATTAATAATAAAATACAACTCTGGGCTTACTATTATAATGATACTCAAAGATATAATACTTACATCACATCTTTAGAATTAAATAAACCATATCAGCTTTATTTAAACGCTTTAGAAAGTTATTACGAGTTTTTAGTTGAACATGATTATGCAGTTGTAGCTCGAATTAAGGTCCCCAGGAAAAACAAAAAAACAATTGGTTATAATCTATGGCCATATTTCGGAGGAAACAATTCTGCTCCTCACGATATAAAAATCCAAATGGTTAAAATAGATTAATTTTATTTTTGGTTTACTAAATTTTTTAACATATATTTAGATCATGGGAAAAAATACAAACTTTAATAAAATTGAATTCACACCATTCTCTTACAGAATTGGTAATCTAGAAGTAAGAAACTGTTATACAGACCGTAAGTCGGGTGAAAAAGTTCCACGTAACCAAAATGATCATTTTAACCACTATGAAATAGTAAAGTGGGAGAAAAATCCATATTATGGAAATGAAAAAGACTATATTCTACGAGGTGAGTATTACCAAAAGAAAGATAGTTCTGAATGGTCAGCTAAAATAAGTAAGAGTTGTTTTGAATCGAGCGAAACGTGTTATGTAATAGCTTATTGGGTTAATACGGACCATGAAGAGCTCACACCAGATTTACAATTTGCGGGTATGAGACCATTTGAGCTTGAAACACAAACAGAGACATTAGTTTTTATGGAATTAGCAAAAGCAGGACAATATAGAATACAAGGTGAATTAGCTACGTTTAATTATAAAGATTTGTGAGCAAAAGTTTATATAAATTAAAAACACAACAGCATGGGAATGTATGATTATTTAAAAATTAATGTTGATTTGTTACCTATTTCAACAGAAGAAAAAAATAGACTAAGGGATAGGTGTGAATGGCAAACAAAGGACTTAGATTGTACTTTGACAGAGGTTGTTGTAACCGATGATGAACATCTAACCATTAGTCGATGGGAGTATGAAGAAGTCCCATTGGAGGAAAGACCTTATCCAAATGACACTGGTTTTTTGAGTTTGGCTGGAAGTTTGAGACGTGTCAATAAAAGGATGGAGTCAGTAAACCACCATCTTTTTGTAAACTTTTACACAGATGTTGATGATGTTTGGTATGAGTTTAAAGCGGAGTTTAATCATGGAAAGTTAATCAAAATCGAAAGAGTTAATATATAATACAATTATGGTATCAAAATCATTAGATAAAAAAACAAACTTCCTCAGGCGCATATACCTATGGTGGAAGTTCGATGGCCAATATTTGCATAAGGATTTCATTTATGGTATAAAAAATCTTTGGAAATGGTTTCCTGTTATCTGGAAAGACCGAGACTGGGATGACCATTTCATTTGGGAAATACTAATATTCAAAATCAAAAACCAAGCAAAATATATTGGTAGTAGAGATTTACACACTCGAGCAAAACGTGATGCCGAAATCATGATGACCTGTGTTCGTTTAATGGAAAAGGTTAAAAATGCAGACTATCATATGGAGTACACGGACTACTGCGTAGATGAGTTTGACTTTGTTGATAGTGACACACCAGGTTGCTCTGAACTAAAAATAACTGAAATTTCAGAAAACTTTGATGAGTACTTTAAGAAAAGATCAACAGCTTATCGTAAGGTAATGAAAGATGGAGGTGTATTTGGTAGCGATAGTAAAAAGCATATTGCTATGAATATGGGTCGTTTACAACATGATAGGGCTCGTAAAATACTTTTCACCCTTTTAGAACGCAACGTCGAGTGCTGGTGGGATTAAAAATAAACAACTATGAAAATATTTAATATATTTAGAAAAAAAATAATAATACCATTAGTCAGAAAAGGTGTTAAAACTGGGCAATGGATAGAATGTTATAAAAATGATGATATCTATAAAAAACTAGTTGTTATTTATGGAGAACCATTGCCCAAAAAAATAGAAGTAGAACCAATAATTTAAAAATATGTTTAAAATAGGACAACAAGTTATTTGTATTGATGACGCACTAAGACCAGGCCGAAAATTACCTCCTAATTTTAAATTTGTAAAGAAAAATCAAATTTATACTATTAGAGAAATATACATACCTAAAACAAACTCAGATATGGTAGCTCTAATTTTTGAAGAAATAACAAATGATGTTATCCCTAATCTAAATCACGAATTGGGATTTGATTCCGATCGTTTTAGACCTATTGATACTTTAGATGACTCTAAAAAGTGGGCGGATTCTGTATTGCAAGAAATAGAAGAAAGTTTTTTAGTTGGACTTACAGAATCTTAAAACTTATATTTATTTAAATTAAAAATAAAAATATGCCTACATTTAATAATGATTTAGACATAGATATTAATGATTTTATCTATGCTTGTGATTCTTCTGATATAGAAGAATTAATAGAAGAATTAAAATACCACGGTTATTTAACTAGTACCGCCGGAACATCAATAGAAAACCCAATTGATGAACAGTGGGTAGAAGCTATGAATAAATTATCTATTAGTCGAATGCAACTCACAAAAGAAGAAGAAGAATTAATTTACAAAATAGTATCAAAATTATGACAAAACCAGGATTTGTAGAAAAACGAATGACTCTGTGGAGAGATGTAATGGAAAAAGAATTTATCGAAAATGTAGGTGACGATGGGTTGTTCCCTAATCATACAGATAAAGATATTTGGATGGCTGGTTTTGAAGTAGGATATAAGTACTATATGAAATCACAAGAACCAAAACTACAAACAAAGATATCTATAGATGAGAATATAGTAGTCGCTATTATACTAATTGATTTTGTTTTAAGTATATCATATTTAATATTCTCTTAAATTTAAGAATTTTTAAATTTTTAGGCTTACTAAATTTTTTAACATATATTTAGTTTATAGATAAAAAATGAAAAAATTAACATTTCTTAAAGCATTTAACTCACCATTTAAACGACCTAAACTAAAATGGTATTATGGTAAGACTGCTATAGGTACTCCTTATTTTTATCCAAGAAAATGGGTTAAAGGAACACCTAAACTAGCTCATAAAGCTGTGATGGAGTATATTAAGCGAGAAGAATCTTATAACAAGTTGAATCCTAAGTATGCTCGTAAAATAAAGCCATACGATGAAGTATATCAAGAAAAGCTGAGGTATGAGTATGCTGTGCCTAAAAAGATAGGATTTGATTTTGTTGGATTAGGATATAAAACAAAGTGGAGTGATACAGATTATCGCTTTGAATGGGCTCCTTTACTTTCATTTGTTTTCTTTGGTTATCAAATTGCTGTAATGGTTATTGCACCTGAGCAACATCATTATTGGGAAGCTTGGTTATATTATGAAAAGAACACAGATAAAACCAAACCTGCAAGTGAACGCATACAAATATGTAGAAATGAGTTTCCTTTAAAATGTACCGTTTATTCACAGGGAGTAGAAACTAAAGTAGATTATTACAATACAGTATTAAAAGCTAAATATATATATGAAACTAATTAAAATTAACACAAACCACTATATTGTTGTAGATAATTCCTTAGATTTCTCTGAAACAGATTATTATTGGGATGATAAACAAAAAGAAATAAGAACTGGTAGTAATAATCATGTTACTGGAGGATATAAAATAAAAATCACCCACTCAACACAACCACTTGAATGTGATAAAATGTGGACACCTGTAAATGGAAAACAATGGATGTGTAATACTATGTTGTGTTGTGGTAAGATACTTAATCTTAAAACTAAGCCAATATCTCTACAAGAAGTCAAAGAACTAATTGGTGAAGTGGATGTGGAAAAGAAAATGATAAGTCCATATCCTTTAAATACTCAAAACGATGTTGATTGGTGTAATGGTTATCAACGAGGCTACACCCAAGCCCTTGAAGATAACAAAGAGAAGAAATATACTAATGAAGATATGTTAACTATTAGAAATCAATTAGTCACTATGCTGCCCGTAGGTGATGTTGCTGATTGGGATATGATACAAGCTGTTTCAAAATATACTAAATGGCTTGATGAATACATCGAATCTCTCCAACCCAAAACAGAATGGGAAGTAGAATTTATTAACGGCAAACTAACACTAAAACAATGAAAAACATACACATATTACCAACACCTAAACCAAGTAGGTTACATTTGGCTTATGATAAAGATTATTACTTATCAGTAGAGCCTTTTGTTCAATTAGACACTAAAAATTACAAATCATTTAACATCTACATCACTTCTGATGAAGAAATTAAAGAAGGAGATTGGGTTTATCACAAAATATTAAAATCAGTTTTTAAAATTGATTTAAAAGAAGTTACACAAGAATATATTGATGAAAAAATTAACATTTCAAAAATCATCCTAACAACAAACCAAGACTTAATCAAAGATGGTATTCAAGCTATTGATGATGAATTTTTAGAATGGTTTGTTAAGAATCCAAGTTGTGAGAGTGTTGAGGTAAAAGAAAAACAACATTTTGAGGCTGATAAATCTAAAAGGAAGAATCCTTTAAATGGTGTTTACTATTCTTACAAAATAATCATTCCAAAAGAAGAACCTATATTATTTGAAAGTTTTGATAAGGAAAAATCTGTGGTAATTACAACAATGGGTCAAAAACTAGTTAAAGAATTACAGAGTACCACTCAAGAAGAAACACTTGAAGAAGCTAATTGGAAAGTTTTAGGTACAAAGAATGATACATTTTACAATGGTGCTAAATGGCAACAAGAAGATATGATTGAAAAACTAGAAATGCATATCTTAATTAATGAAGATGATTGGAATAGAAATCCACAAGCACAATTTAGAAATTTTATCGAACAATTTAAAAAGAAATAAGATGAAAAATGTAATATTAATTTGCTTATTGGGATTATTTAGTTGTAATAATAATGGTTACAAAGTTATTGATACAACCATAATAAAAGGTAAAGTTTCTGCAATAGAAGAAGGGTATAAAGGTAGAACCCCGACATTACCTAGATTATATGTGCAAGACAATAAAAGTACTGTTAAGGTTGATATACCATTTGCTAATGAATATGATTATAAAGTGGGAGATAGCATCACTTTGGTCATTCAACAAGTTGAACAATTTAAAAAGAAATAAGATGAAAGAAGAAACACTTGAAGAATTTATACAAAGAGAAGGATATCCAGAGGGACATACTCAAGATATTTGGGAGGACGGAGTAAGAAGGGGTATTAACTGGCAACAAGAACAAATACTGCAATTTCTTTACTCAGAAATAATTGAACGCAGACCTTATTCATCATCTAAAATGTGTGAAGTTGTAATCGAATTTATTGAACAATTTAAAAAGAAATAATATGACAGCAGCAGAATTTAATAATAAATACAAAGATTACTTAGAAAAAGGTCATTATGGAGCTGATGGATTTGATGATCCTGAATTCTTAAAATGGCTTGATGTTAAGTTTCAAGAGTTTATAAAACAACCTAATTTTAGTTATTCTCAAATAAAAGTGAAGTTTAATATGGGTAGATTTTATGCAGAAGGCTTAACAGATAAACAAGTAAGTGAAGTAGAAGATAAAATAACAGAATTGTGTAAAATTAGTTAATATGAGTAATATAATAAACGAAACCTATGGAAAATAAACCTGAATATATTACGTGTGCAGCAATTTGGTATAAAGAATTACCAACACAAGTATATCCACCTAAAAACATAGACACTGGACTGGTTGTGTGCGGCCATAGACATAGTAACTGTATTGATATTATGAAGTCATTAGCTGGATTAAGAACAACTCAATTTGGTCCTAATTCTGTAGGTGAAACAATACAGGGCTTTATGACCAGTCACCATAGATTTGTAGATAGACAAGAAGCAATGAACATAGCAAAAAGCACGGGACAAGTAGATTTAAGTATTAACCAATTAAGTAATCCTATGATTGGGTTATTTTCAGAAGATTTATATTAAATGGAAACAAAAGAAGAAATAATTAAATTAGCTGAGTCTTTAGGATTTAAGTTAGACTACGATAAGTTTGACGATAAAGATTATCCAGGTGACTCTAACGGTATGCGTTATTTGAGATTTGTTTCAACGGATGATTCGCTTGATGAGAAAGATTTAAGATGGATTTGGTATAAAGAAGACTCAACCAAAGACAATATACTCAGAGGCAGACACATCATTGAACGACTTGCAAAGAAAAAGAAGATATTGGAATTTTTAAAATATTAGTTATGGAAACAAATGAATTAAGAATAGGTAACTACGTGTACTACGAACACACCACTCATGTAGTAAGTGGAGTGCATGGAAATATTGTATATTCATGGTGGGTAAAAGATGGAAAACCTGTGATTGAATACGAAGCTAAAGACAGCAGTGGAACTCAAGTAGAGAATCCATATATGGATGTTGTTAGTCAATACGAACCAATTCCTCTAACAGAAGAGTGGTTGGAGAAACTAGGATTAACTAAAAGTACTTTAGACAACGACTTTGAGCCAAATGAGCCCAAGTGGTATAGTTGGATTAAAGGTGCATTTAATTTAGAAATACAAGAAAATAGTGAAATATGGTTTGAAGTTTATTCACACTACATTCACGTTAAGTGGGTACATCAACTGCAAAACTTATACTTTGCTTTAACTGGAGAAGAATTAACCTTAAAAGAAAAATAATATGGAAAAAGAATTTATCCCTTACGAACAAGCACTAGCTTTAAAAGAATTAGGGTTTGATGAACCTTGTTTGGCTTTTTGGACAAATAGTCCTAAATATAAAGGTGATAATATACAATTATGTGTTACTGATGGAAGACACGGATATTCACCTAATTCAATTTCATTTAAACAAGATTTTCTTAGAGAAGGTGAAGTTTTAGCCTCAACATTCTCACAAGCATTTAGATGGTTTAGAGAGAAGTATAATTTAGTACATGAAATAAGTTGGAGTAAGTACAAAGGTGGATTGAATTTTGATTACGATGTTTTCAGTTTAGTTTTACCTACTGATGATGAATTAGGTGATGAAGATGATGATATTGCATCAGATAAATCAATGGAAACATACGATAGTTTGGTTGATAAGGGCTTTAGACACCATGAGTCTAATACCTACGAAGAAGCAGAACTTGCTTGTCTAAAAAAACTAATAGAAATTGTTAAAACTAAGTAATATGAGATTTACAAAAGAAAAAGAACTAATAAAAGCCTATTTTAAATTTACAAAAAAACAAAAAACCAAATTCTTATGGTTACCCGTAACCATTGATGGAGAAACAAGATGGCTGGAAACAGCCACCATAGAATATAAAGTTAAAAAAAATTATACCCTACTTGGTATTGAATACTCATGGGAACCTTGGGAATTTATAAACAAATAAAAATATGAAACAACAAAATCAACCACTAGAGCGAATCCAAATATTTGGAGAATGGTATGTTAGAGAACAAACAATAACACCAGGAAAATCTATATTACCAACAATAAAAGAAGTAAACTTTCATAAAGTATGTATATATGAAAATGATGATTATGTGTGGGAAGCAACATTATTAGCCACAGATCACACTTATGAAGATTATATTCATAGTGCATTAGGAATTAAATTTACTGATAAAAGAGAAGTAATAAAACCCTGGAAAGAAGAATATTGGGACAATCCATCTTGGCTATTAGGAGTATATTATAATGATCATGATTCAATGAGAGTAATATATAATGAAGATTTAATGGATCAAGAAGGAATAGAAACTTTCAGAAACCTTCTAAGAATATTAATAGAAATGGGCTGGTTAAAAGATAATACAAACAAACAAAAATAATAAAACAATGACACAAAACGAATTTCTACAAGGATATATATTCCATTATAACCCATATACACAAATGTGGGCGGGAATAAAACGAGAAGATAATAATGATTACTTTAACGGGACATTAATAAATGATCATATTATTTTACATGAAAACATAAATGATATAATAGAATATTTAAAAACATTATATGTATAATTAAATGCTAAGTAGACTGATTCATAGCCGGTCGCTCTAACACGAGATAAAATATGACAGCTGTGGTGTCCTAAAGGATGCCACTTTTATTTTGGCTAACTAAATAAAATTTTGTATATTTAGAATATGAAACTTGCAATTATAGGTAGCAGAACATTTAATAATTATGGTTTACTTCAAGAAACTCTTGAACAATATAAATCTAAAATTACATTAGTAGTAAGTGGAGCAGCTAAAGGAGCAGATTCATTAGGTGAAAGGTGGGCTATTAAAAATAACATCAAAACATTAATATTTCCTGCTGATTGGGAAAAATATGGTAAACGCGCTGGTTTTATTCGTAATGAAGATATAATCAAAAATTGTGATTGTGTTATTGCATTTTGGGATAATGTAAGTAAAGGAACAGCACATAGCTTATCTTTATGTGAAAAATATAATATACCTTATAAAATAATAAAAATATAAATGAATAAAAGAATCATAATTGTAGGAGCAGGTGTGGCTGGTATAAATGCTGCTACCAAATTGATAGACAACGGTTACCCAGGTAATTTAATAACAATTATTGATGCTGGGAAGGATCCATATAATCGTCCTAAAGACGAAGTAATGAAAGGATTTGCAGGTGCTGGACTTTTTTCAGATGGAAAATGGAGTTATCTTCATAATGCTGTAGGAGGACAATTAGCTAAATATATGGGTGAAGAAAAAGCAGATCAAGTATTAGAAGAAGCATGGCAGTATATACTTCGTTTTCATCCTGATCCATCAAAAATAATGTTTTCTAAACCAACAGAAGAACCTGAATTTATTAAACCATATTTTAATTTACGAATGGCTCCAGCATATCATGTTGGAACAAATTATCTTCATGATATGGGTAAAAAATGGTATGATTGGTTAGTTGAGAAAGAAATTAAATTTATATGGGAAAAAGAAGTAATAGACATTGATTTTATTCAACAATGGGTAGCAATGAGTGGTACAGGTATAGTTTGGCTCCCATTTGACCGATTAATATATGGTACTGGAAAATCAGGAATTGATTTAACTCAAGATTTAATTAACAAATATGATCTTAAAAAGGAATCCAAAAGTGTACAACTTGGAGTTCGTATGGAATTACCACAAAAATATATGCAGTCCATAGTTGATATAGCGTATGATTTTAAATTATATAAACGTCATAATGATAAAGTATCTTCTCGTTCATTTTGTTCTAATAATTTTGCAGCATATGTAGCAGAAGAAGTTACATATAATATGAAATCATATAACGGTCATTCATATAAACAAGAAAATATGATCAATAATATGACTAATTTTGGTATAATAATGGAAATCAAAGGAATAGACAATCCGTTTCAATTCCAGAAAGATGTAGTATCAAAATGTCAGATTGATGGAAAAGGCATTCATTACTCTCCTAATTTTACTCGCAAACCATCATTAACCGCAGAAGGAAAAGAAATGAATGTTGTTAGTGTAGGTGATTTAAATTTATTTAAAGAAGTATATAAAGAGTATGCTGATTATATTATTAACTATATTGAAGATTTAAATAAAGTATTTAATTTTGGTGATGATTATTCACTCTATATACCTGAAGTAAAATTCCTTAGTGAAGAAGTATTAGTAAACTATGATGATTTATCATTAGTAGATTATTCTAATATCCATTTTGTAGGTGATAGTTTATCTTCTAGAGGCATAGCTGTAAGTGCAGCCCAGGGAGTATATGTTGCTTCCTCAATTCTTCATAAAATTTAATATATTTATAAATAAATAATACTTATATGAAAGGCAATTGGACTCAATTTCTTAGAAATCTTATTAACGAAGAGTTAAGTGAAATGGCTAAATCCGGCCGCGTGTCTAAAAATATAATAATTGTAGATCAAGATAAAGTAAGTAGATTAAAAAAACTACATACAAATACTTGGATTGAAGAAATGTTTGATGCTCTAGAAGAAGCAGGTGAAAAAGGATTATCACGTCTTGAAATAGCTAGTATTGTTGATAAAAACGATATGTTAATTAAACCTAAAATAAAAAGTTTAATTCAGATTGGAGCATTATCTGATGGTGAGTATAGCAAACCTATTAAAACTGTATCTAAATCAACTGAAGAACCAAGCCAAGAAGAACCTAGCTCAAATAAACCAAGCCAAGAAGATATAGATGCTCTTGGGGCTGATTTTTTTGATTGGTTAGATACACTTCCTAAAGTACGTAAACAGAATCGAGGTTAAAAAAACTAGTGTAAATTTTTTTTACTAGGATTACTAAATTTCTTTTTGTATATTTAAGTAAATTAATAAACAAAAAGTTATGCCCGATACATTAAATGACCTATCACAAATAGGTAAGCAACTGATGCTCAGTGAACCATTTTATGGTTTATTTCTATCAACACTAAATAAAACATTAGGAGATGATATTCCAACTGCTGGAGTATGTAAACATGGAATTAATTATCAATTAATTGTTAATAGTGGATTCTGGGAATCATTAAATACAGATAAAAAGAAAATAGGTTTATTAAAACATGAATTATTACATATATGTTTTAATCACTTATTAGATAGAGAAAATTTCCCAGATCATGATTTACATAACATAGCTGCGGACGTTGAGATAAATCAATATCTAACACCAGATTATTATCCAACACCTGATATATTATTACCAAGTACATTTCCTGAACTTAAATTACCATTAAAAGCAGGTACTAAAGTGTATTATGACTTATTATCTAAAGCAAAACAAAATGGTACTAGTCCAACATTAGATAAATTATTAAGCGGTTGGGGAAAGGGAGATGGAACAAAAGGAGGTACAGATCTCCATCCAACATGGAAGGAATTTGATAGTTTATCTGAAGCAGATAAAAAATTAGTTAAAGCTCAAATTGATCATCAAATAAGAAATATTGTTGAGTCTCAAAAGGATAGAGGGTTTATACCATCTGAATTAGAAGGTTATATTAATAGTATATTTGAAGTTAAACCACCAACATATGATTGGAAAGCACATTTTAGGCGTTTCGCGGGTACATCTAGTAAAGTTTATACTAAAAAAACAAGACGCAAGTTAAATAAACGTTTCAGTGAAAACCCAGCTCTGAAAATAAAACTTAAGAAAAACGTATTAGTAGGAATGGACACGTCAGGATCGATTGGTGAAAAAGACTTTATGGAATTTTTTAGTGAATTGCATCATATGCATAAAACCGGTGTTACAATCACATTAGCTGAAGGTGATGCTGCAGTTCATAAAGTATGGGAATATGATGGTAAAATGCCTGAATCAGTTAAAGGTAGAGGTGGTACTAATATGAATCCATTTATTGAGTACTTTAATACTCATAAACAATATACTAGTTTAATTATATTAACTGATGGGTTCATAGGTAACTGTACTGTTAAAACATTTAAACCAACATTAATGGTTATATCTTCAAATGGAGAAGAATTAGAAACAGTACAAAATAACGGTTGGGGCAATGTTATTAAGATACAAAAAGTCTGATTAGGCTTACAAGGTCTTAAAGCGTATATTTATCTTATAAAATTAAAACAAATAAAAAGTTATGACTAAACAAAAATCACAAGTCTCACTAAACATTAATGAGGCAAAAGAGTTTCTAACTCACATTGTGAGTAACAATCGTTACTTACAGAAAAGTAATAAACCGCCAGTTGCTGTTGAAATAGTAGGTGACTCAGGTATTGGTAAAACATCAATGGTTATTCAAGCCGCTAATGAATTAAATTTGAACTTTGTTAAGTTAAATTTAGCTCAAATTGAAGAGTTAGGTGATTTAGTTGGATTTCCAATTAGACAATTTGAAGTATGTAAAACAGAAAATGACTGTTTATGGATTGATGAACACGCAGTTGAAGAATATACTAAACAAGGATATCAATTTACTGGTAAAAACAGAATGAGTTATTGCCCACCCGAATGGATTAGTGGAAAAACAAATGGAGGTGTATTATTATTAGATGATTGGAATAGAGCTGACATTAGGTTTATTCAAGCTGTTATGGAGCTAATTGATAGACAGCAATATATTAGTTGGTCATTACCTAAAGATTGGCATATTATATTAACAAGTAACCCAGATAATGGTGATTATTTAGTTAATAGCATTGATAATGCCCAAAAAACACGATTCATCTCAGTTGATTTAAAATTTGATATTAAATGTTGGGGTGTGTGGGCTGAGGAAAGCCAAATAGATAGTAGATGTATTAACTTTTTACTTAAACATCCTGAATTAGTTTCAACAAAGGTTAATTCAAGAAGTATTACTACATTTTTTAATTCAATATCATCATTAGACTCATTTGAATCAAGTTTGCCTTTAATACAGATGATTGGAGAAGGTAGTGTTGGGCCTGAATTTACAACATTATTTACTATGTTTATTAATAATAGACTAGATAAAATGATATCACCTGAAGATATATTACTCCATAAAAGTGATGAATATATCTTAAATACTTTAAAAGGTATCATAGGTAAAGGTGATAAATATAGAGCTGATTTAGCATCAATTATTTCAACTCGTATTATAAATTATAGTTTATTTTATAGTAAAACCACTAAGATTGAAAAACATATTATTGATAGATTAGCTTTATTGATGAATGAAGATTTGTTTGCTGTGGATTTAAAGTATAAAATTATTAAGTCAATATATAATGGTAACCCAACAGCGTTTAAACTGTTAATGTTAGATAAAACTTTATTAAAATTCTTAACTAAATAATTATGCAAATATATTCTGAACTACAACTAAATCATCATTATAATCGGAAAAAATATCTCTTAACTGCTAATCCGTGGCGACAAAATATACAAATAATACCTCCCGAATGTATTGACCAGTATCATATCCTACATGATAAATTTAAAGATACTCAACTTAAAAACAATACATCAGTATATATAACTCCACTATCTATATACCCAGCATTTAAATTAAAGAATCATTCTGAGGTAAATAAGTTAGGAATAACAATAACTCGAAAAATAAAAGAAATAGATGCTCTAATACTAGATCATGAGCTTATAACACAGTATTATTTAAATACAGAAATAAAAGAATATTTAGTTATACCACACTCATTTTTAGTAGCTAATTTTAGTGAGTATATACTCGATGACGTACAAGAAACTCATTACTATAGTATAGCTGACCCATCATACACTAATGAATATTATATTCTTGAAAAGAATAAAGTAAAAGAATTTACAGCAAAAGATTATAAGTTTAATGCTTTATTACAATTGCCTACTATAAAAGGAGCAGCTATTGATTCTAGTCGTGGAAATAAAAAAGCAAATGAGAGTGTTCCTCTATTTTGTAGTTTAACTAATTTAGTTGATCAATATGATTTAGAAATAATATTTGATAGTACTATTAATAAAGAAACAAATAAAGATTTAGTTATTGATTTAGATACATTTAAAACAATATTTAATATGTTAGCTAGTGAGGATGAGTCTAATTATCCTATAGCTAAAGAACTAATATCTAATTGTGATTTTGAGGTATCTAAACCATATATTTTATTTTTAGCCACTTTGTTTAGTTCTCTTAGAAATAAATCATCTAATAGTAAGAATTGGGTAACATGTTTTACTCAAATATATAAATATAGAGAATATATTAATAAATATTTCTCATCTAGAAACAATCTAGAACCAACAGATGTAGATCATTTTGTTAAATCATTTATACAAGATTATCCACAATATAAACAAATGATAAGCGATTGTTTAACTGTATATTTAAATTTTAGATTCAAAACTGACTTAATTAAAGAAATAGTCATTAATTAATATTTATAATAAAATATACATAAAATAATGGCAAAAATCGTACTATTAAGTTGTACCAAATCTAAATTAGATCACAAAGCCCAAGCACAAGAATTATACTCTGCCTCTCCAATGTTTAAAAAGACATTGGAGTATGGTAAGAGTCTCAATCCTGACAAAATGTATATTCTTTCAGCTAAACATCATTTAGTTCCTCTAACTAAAGTATTAGAACCATATGATAAGACTCTTAAAGAAATGCCTAGGAAAGAAAAAGAACAATGGGCTGAAGAAACTTTAAAACAAATGAAAAGTCATGGACTCAATTTAGATAAAGATGAATTTATATTTTTGGCTGGAAGTGAATATATAAAACCACTTAAACCATACTTAAAAAACTCTCAAGCACCTATGGAAGGAAAACGTTTAGGTGAAAGGCTAAAATGGTTAAATAGCCAAATATCAAAACTTAATGAAGCATTTAGAAAAATTAAACAATTCATATATGAACACATCGGTAGATAATTTAAACAAGTATATAACACTATATTTGAATGATTTAGAAGATTATGGTGACACTGCTACTTTAATGTTAGCTGAATCTACTTTGAACTCACTCAAACAAGTTATTGTTGAATCTAAAAGTGATATATCTATAATTCTTAAAGAAGCATTAGTTAATTCATCACCTGAAAAGAAAGAAGTTATAGAAGATTTTATGTTGTACATTAAAGAGGCTTAAAATTTTTTGGCTAACGAGGCTCTCTAACATATATTTAGGTTATAAATTTAAAAACTATAAAACAATGTTAGACCTTAAATCAAACACATTCCTGACAAAGGAAGAAATGCAAAACAAAGCAAAATCAATTTTTGCTGAAAGGGGTGCTCACACCACAAGTGAAAAGTACTCACACATTCCAACTTATAAAGTAATAGAGGACATGGCTCTATTAGGTTGGGGAGTATCAGATTGTAAAGAAATCAAAGCAAGAAAAAACGCTGGATTTCAAAAACATTTAGTTGTGTTTAGAAACAATGATCTCTTTATTAGTGGTAAAGATGGTGATGATGTATTTCCACAAATTCTATTAACAAATAGTTCAGATGGAAAAAATGCGTTCACATTTAGAGCAGGCATGTTTCGCTTAGTATGTGAAAATGGATTAGTTATTTCAACTCAGGATTTTGCTGATTTGAAAATTAGACATTTGGGTTATGATTTTTCTGAATTGCAAAAGACAATTGGTGCTATAGTTGAGAAATTACCATTAACAGTTGAGTCAATGAATAAGTTTAAACAAACTCAACTAGTTGAAGAACAGATTCTTGATTTTGCTAAAAAAGCATTAACAGTTCGTTTTGGTGAGGAAGAAATGAATCGTATTACTATTGATTATAATGAGTTTATTAAACCAACAAGAAAAGAAGATGAAGGTAATGATTTATGGAGTGTGTTTAATGTGGTACAAGAAAAAGTACTTGAAGGTGATTTTGAATATGGTTTTTCAACTAAAACAAGAAAAGCAAGACGTATTAAAAACTTTAACCAAGATCTAATTATCAACTCTAAATTATATGAATTAGCTACACAATATTGTCATAATTAATTATTATCTTGATTCAAGGCCGGTTGAAAAATCGGCCTTTTTTAGGCTTACGAAATGTTTAAGCGTATATTTAGTTTATAATAATTAATAAAAATAATATGCAACTAATTAAAAAACGAGGCAGACCAAAAATGGATGCTGGAGAACCAATTCATGTTGAGATTGATTTCTCACAAATTACTCAATTAAGACATTTGGATATTGATCCAAGAATGTTTGAACAAATGGAAAGTGGTTTAACACTTGATGGTTTGATCTCACATGAAGGTGGAACACCTAGCGCTACAAATATAATGTGCATAGGTGATCCAGGAGTAGGTAAAACAACAGTACTACTTGACTTATTAGCATCAATACAATTGAGAAATCCAGAACGTAAATGTTTATTCATATCTGGTGAAATGGGTAAGAAACAAATGTTTAAATATTCACAACGGTTCCCTCAATTTGGTATTGTGAAAACATTATTTGTATCTGATTATGCTGAATATAACGCACAGTCAATGTTAGAACAAGTACTTAATTTAGGTTGGGACTTAGTTCTAATAGATAGTGTTGCCGAAGTACTAGATGGAGTTAGAAATGATAACGGTTGGGATAGAAAAACAGCTGAGTCGTGGTTAGTTGATGTATGTACTAAACATAATAAGGGAGAAAATAAAGCTGATAAATTCACAACATTTTTATTAATACAACAAGTTACTAAAGGTGGTGTGTTTGTAGGTAGTAATAAATTAAAACATATGATGGATGCTGCTGCTGAAATGAGACGTGAGAAAGAAAGTGAGGGTGGTGGAACATATATCGAATTTACTAAAAACAGAAATGGTAATGTTGGAGTTAAATGTTATTACCAATTAACTGGTACTCAAATAATATACTCAAATATTGAAGCGCCTGTTATTGAAGAAGATGGTGAGCCTAATTAATAGGCTTACCAAATTTATTAACATATATTTAAGTTATGAAATTAGATACATTATACTCTAGAGCCGTAAATGGTAAAATCAATGAATATATCATTGAAGTAGAAGATAACAAATACAGAACTATCTCAGGATATATAGATGGAATCAAAACAACATCTGAATGGAAAGTATGTGCAGCTAAAACATATTGTACAGCTAAAGAACAAGCAATGAAAGAAGCCGCAGCAATACATCGTAAGAAAATGGAGACTGGTTCATTTAAAAATATCAATGATATTGATAATGAAATATACTTTGAACCAATGTTGGCTCATGACTGGCATAAAGAAAAACATAAAGTAAAATATCCAGTTTTTTCACAGCCAAAACTAGATGGTATCAGATGTATTGTTAGAAAAGATGGAATGTGGAGTCGAAATGGAAAGAAAATCATTAGCGCACCTCACATTTATGAAGCAATGAAACACTTATTTGAATCTAATCCAGATCTAATATTTGATGGTGAATTATACGCTGATAAATTTGCAAATGACTTTAATGCTATTTGTTCATTAGTGAAGAAAACTAAACCAACAACTGAAGATCTAAATGATAGTGCTAAAGTAATTCAATATCACATCTATGACTTACCAAGTCATGATGATGTATTTACTGAGCGATTTAAAGCGCTTTACAGCATGGTCTTACCTGAGGTATGTGTTGTGGTGACTACTGAACAAGTGGATAATATAAACGATTTATTGGCATATTATGAAGATTATATTGTGGCAGGTTATGAGGGTCAAATGGTTCGTTTAGATAAAGGATATGAAAACAAACGTTCTAAGTCATTACTTAAACATAAGTCATTTATAGATGAAGAATATACTATTTTAGATGTGGTTGAAGGTGAAGGTAATAAAACAGGAATGGTTGGTTCATTTGTATTTGAAAGTAAAACAGGCAAACGTTTTAATTCATCACCTAAATTCAACTGGGAGGAATGTCAACGTATGTGGACAGAACGAGATCAATTAATAGGTAAATCAGCCACAGTTAAATATTTTAATTTAACACCTGACGGAGTGCCTCGATTTCCATATGTGATTAAGATAGATAGAGAATCTTACGAGTGATTAGGCTTACTAAATTACACATCGTATATTTAGTTTAAATAAAAATAAAATAATGAAACAATTAAAAAACAACCACAACTCAATGAAAACAGTAGTTGAAACATTTCTTATTGAAGAAACAGTTGATCTCATTTATGATGATGAACAATTAGACAAATGGAATCAGTATGTCCAAGAATTAGGACTAGCAGGTCAAACACAAATTGTCAAACCGAAAAAATCACCAATTCCATTCATGCATCTAAAGACATCATATAAAAACATATGTGAGGAATTATGTCCAAGAAAAGTTAAAATGAACGAATATAATCTTACTCCAATCCCAGTTGAAATACTAGAGTTAGTAGCATTATCTAAACGTGAAGAATATTTTGAAGAAATACAAGTATGGTATGATGATAAATCTCCCGATCCGTTTGTTTTAGGAATAAACTATGAGTATTACTCAGTAGATGGAACAACATGGAAAAAAAGACATTCAAATAGAGAAGAAGCTCAAGCGGAAATGAATCAAAATGGATGGAAAGGAACCCCAGCAAGACCGTGGGGTGGTGAGATATGTTATTTAATTGGTAAATGGGCTGATGTTAAACATAGTTGGGAAGAATTAAAAGAAATAGCTACAAAACGTTTCATGATGATTAAAGAAAACGAATATAAAAAACAAATCAAAGACGCTCAACGTGGTTTAGAAGATCTACAAACTGAAGCATTTAATAAGTTTAATTAATGTTTTTAGGCTTACTAAATTACATAGCATATATTTAGTCCAAATAAAAAATTATGAAGAAAATTGAAATAAAAGAAATCAAAGAAACTGTTATCGGGGAAGTATCATATGATATATCCCCATCAGTAAGTGAAGGGTTTGATTCAGAAAAAATCCAAGCAGAACTTATCGCACATGAATTAAAGCTTAAAAGCGGTGAAATTTATTTTGATGGAGCACACTTTGAGGTAATAGGAATTACTAAAAAAGGCCAACACATCACAATTGTCCAAGATGGTGAATTTGACATGTATGGAGGCCCATATGATCCTAAAATGAATAAACCAACAGTTCTAGTTAATGGAAAAGATATATATGAACAAGTTAGAAAAGAATTTGAAGATTATGGTTGGTTTGATCTGACCACACATGAATTAGATATGACAAGAATTGATATTTGGGGTTATATATTAGGTAAATAAAAATATGAAAACATTCATTATATTTGAAAAAGTACGTATATATCGTACTAACACAATAACTGTTCAAGCCGAATCCCAAACTGAAGCATTAAATAAGTATCACGATGGTGATTTTGAAGAAATAGATTATAATGATGATGTAGATTGGGAGAGCGCTGAAATTGAAGACATTATCGAAGATGAAGACTAATTTTTTAGGCTTACAAAGTTTATTAACGTATATTTAATTTAAATAATAATTAATAACATGAAACTAATAGGAAAATTTGAATTACAAGATCCATTCGGTAATAAAAAAACACTGTCAATATCTACCGACAGAGAAAACGGACATGTATCGTACAGATTAGTAAATAATCATACCTCATTTGCAATTAGCAATATGCAATGTGGGTGGCGTGGACCTAAACTGCCTGATAACACATATGAATATCCTACTAATACTAATTTAATGAGCGCAGTAAAAGAAGCTATTAATGGTGGAGTGTATTCTATAATTGAAGAAAAACTATTTGTTAAATAAAGATTATGAGAGTAGTAGAAACATGCACATATAAAACAAAACGTATATTTAGATAAATAAATTAATAATTAATAATAAAGGTTATGAAAATTACAAACAAAACACTCCACGTATCAATTGAACATAATGTGACATTAGGTCACAATGATGCTATTGAGGCCACATTAGTACATCAAGCGTTTTTATCTAAAAATACGGATGGATCCATATCTGTAGATCTAGATTTTGCAGATATCACTGATGTTAAATTTATGGGTATACCTATTGGAACCAAATGGGATGATTATAAGAAATTTAAAGAATCAATGAAACAGTTTGGTATAAATGTTGATGAATTAATGGATAAAAAAGCAGCATCATTAATTACTGATAAGGAATTAGACCAAATTAAAGCATTATACAAAACTACAGTTAAATAAAGATTATGGAAGCAAAAGATAGAATATTTTGGGTACAAAGAGCCAATAGCACACTCTATAATGATGGTGAGTACAAACTAAAACTACTAAATGATAAAGTTGTAGCGGTTGGGGATGAAGTATTAGTCAGATTCTCTAATGGAATATTTAGAGGCAGAGTAAAACAGATTGCTGGATTTGGATGGCATACTGAGTTAGACATTATATCAGTTACACTTCAGGGTAAAACAAATGGTAAAAAAGTACAGATTGATAGTATAATTGATAAATTATAGTATTAGGCTTACCAAATTTTATAACGTTTTGCGTATATACGCAGTGCAACGATAACTTAATTTAAAACACAAAACTTGAAATTATATGAAAACTTTATTTGAAAAACTGAAAGCATTGCGTATATACGCTGTTATGTGTCGTTTTTTTAACTTCATTATTCTTGGTAGATACCGAGTTGAAATTGAAACACCACAATTTTTAGGTAGTCAAGATAATTTCTATATAAAAAAACAAATTGGTTGGCTGTATTTAATGACACTTAAATTTAAGCACGATAAAAATTGTGGTGGTAGTCACGATGTTCAATTTAATTCAATTGAAGATGCACATAAGTCGATTGTTAGGTGGCTTTAAAATGGCACATAACGTATATTTAATTTAAATAATAATTAATAATAACTAATATGAAGTCAGAAGATATCATAACACGAATACTAAATTGCCGAGGTCAATATATCTCGCTAACAATTAAAACTGAGGTCACACCAGCGGCAGCCCACAAACATAAAAAACTTGAAAAAATCACATCAAACAAGTTTAGAGCAGGTATACAATTTAAGAATCTTAAATCAGTAAAAGATGCTATTGAAAGTGGTGAACGAGGCGAAGTACAACCACTACGATGGGGTAAATGGAAAAAATATCCATATATAATTGAACATAAAGATCGTGAATATGTTAGGTTATATCCATCTGTGAATACAGCTAGTGGTATAACAGTCACATATAAAGTAGATGGTATTGAAGTTACTCGAGATGTATTTAATGAGTATCTAAAACCAAGCGATAGAGATAGACAAGGAGAAGTACCTGAATGTTTCACAGTAGCAGCAGATAATATATTAACCATAAATGAATAAATCATGATTAGACAAAACGCATTTAAACGATTAGCTGAATTAAAAATGGATCATGGTTATGACTCTGATGCTATATTAGAGGAAATATTAAGTAACTATTTATCTGGAGCTGAAGCATGCCGTGCTATACTTCATTGTTTTGAAGCATTTGGTATAGAAGAAAATGACGATATAGAAGAATTAGGCTAACAAAATTTAACATCGTATATTTAAATTAATAAAAATAACAATGATAAAAATTAACACACACATTAAAAATCGAGAAGAAACATATGTGGATGTACCAAGCGGATTTCAAATGACATTTGCAAACGGTAACACAATATCTGTTCAATTTGGACATGGAAATTACTGTGACAATAGAGGTGAATCAAAAGAAACATGCAATAACGCAGAAGTTGCTATATGGAATAAGGAAGGACATTGGTATCAAATTCAACCACATGATGAAGTTAAAGGTCATTGTAATGCTGATGAAGTAGCAAAATGGATACATTTCGCAGCAACAACTGAATTTAAGAAAGAAATAGATTATTAAGTAAATATGGGTCAGGTGGCGGAATTGGTAATGGCCCGCTCAGTAATGAGAAAGTACAGGTTCGAATCCTGTCCTGACTACAAAAATAACCTGTACCCTTGAGAAACTCGTATATAAGGATAAGCAGGTTAGCTCCGAAATAAAAGGGTATTAGAATAAGGAGCAAAATGGTCAGGTGGCGGAATTGGTAGACGCATGGCATCCAGTTATAGGGACTGAAATCCAAGCACGTTGTCGCTTTAGGCAATAAGGAAAGAAAAAACTAATACAGGTTCGAATCCTGTCCTGACTACAAATAAAATGAATTAATTGAAGATTTAGGCTTACGTTATTTTAAAACGTATATTTAGTTTAAATAAAAATTAATAATTAATAATAAAGGTTATGGCAACACGATCACACATCGGAAAACAACTACCTGATGGTAGTGTAAGATTTATTTACTGTCACTTTGATGGCTATCCAGAACACAACGGACAAATTTTAGTAGAACACTACAAAGATGAATCAAAAGTAGACCAATTACTAGAATTAGGTGATTTAAGTATGTTAAGACCTGAAATAGGAGAAGAACAAGACTTTGACAGAACAGAAACACATAATAATAACTGGTGTTTAGCATATGAACGTGACAGAAAAGACTCAGACAAAAAAGCAACATTATCATACTTTGATGATTTTTTAGGACAAACATACAACTATTTGTTTAAGGATGGTAAATGGCACTGCTACACAGATAACGGTTACGAATTAATAATTCAATAAATAAAAACAACATGAAACAACTAATACAACGAGTTCTATTCGGTTACAGACCAAACCCAAAAGCTGAAACACCACGTGGTGGATTCAAAACAATCAATGGTGGTACAATGAAAGAACGTACTGAGTCACTGATAGCACTTCAAGAATACTACAAAATTATGGCTTTAGAAGAATATAAATGTAAATAAGTTTTTTATAGGCTTACAAAATTTATAAGCGTATATTTAGCTTAAATAAAAAATAAATAAAGGTTATGAAAATATTACTCACAATTGAAGTAGAAGTAACAGGCACATACACAAAGGGTGATCCTGGATTAAGAACATACCCAAACGGAGATCCAGGATATCCACCTGATCCACCATCGTTTGATGTAGAAAAAGTAGAATACAATGGAGTAGATATAACTAAAGCGTTAACATATCAAGATTTTGATGCTATTGTAGAATCAGCAATGAATGACCCATATGATTTTGATTATTAACTAATAAAAAACAAATAACTGTGAAAAAATGGACAAAATTAAAACCAGAACTAGAAAAAAAATTTCCAAACGGTTGGTGGTACTACAATGACAAAAACAAATACACCCGCAGAATTAAAATTCTAGGTAGTGAAAGATATCGTATCAAAAAATATTTAGAAAAGAAATATCCAGGTATAGTGATTTGGGAAGATGTAAACCAATTTAGTTCTCCTTGGGGTGTTTGTTTTAACTTAAAACATTAAAAAACAAAAATAGTCAGGTGGCTGAATTGGTAGACGCTATACAGGCTTAGAGATATACTAAAGGTTGAAAGGTCCATAAATAATACTAGTGTTGCTTAGAATATCTCATACAGGTTCGAATCCTGTCCTGACTACTTAAAATAAATAGTATGAAAGCAACATTTGTAAAACACTCAAATAATTACTTTGGGTTTAGAAAAGACAAAATGTATCATAACGGTCTTCTTATGACAACCATGTCATTTGCATTTGGCAGATACAGACTGTTATTAAGTTAAACAATAGTCAGGTGGCGGAATTGGTAATGGCCCGCTCATATAGTATGAGAAAGCACAGGTTCGAATCCTGTCCTGACTACAAATCATTTAAAATAAGTAATTAAGATTTTATAGGCCTACCAAACCCCATAACGTATATTTAGTTTAAATAATAATTAATAACAACAAATATGTATAAATTAACTAAAACACAAAAAGCCAAAGTAATTTTACAAATTATTGATCACTTAAATGAAATTGACATAAAACATCATTTATGTATTGATCCAAATGATAAACCAATTTTTGAAAAAATAGCAAAACGCACTGGAATTCGGTATCGAAATAGATGTGAAGCAGGCATAGTCTCAATTAATGAGTACATTTATAGCACATATGATGATATATGTGATAGAATTAATAGGAAATCATCATCTATAGACAGACGTTATCACCATCGAATTTTCTCACCTGATGTATCACAATCATTAAAAGAAGCAACTGAACAATTTGAAGAAAAACATATCCCCAAACGTGGACCATGTGTTACTCGATTTGGTGAGATATTTAGAGCAATTCAAAGAATTCAATACCGAGCTCATAATGATGGTGACTTACCATGGATAATAGGAAGTCCAACATTTGTGTCGTATATGTATTTGATATCTGAGATAGATGCTCTAAATTATTCATCATTTTCCTATAATCATGAGACTGGAAATTACGAGTTTGAATTTACTGAGCCCGTACTCAAAGATTTTGATAGACTATTTGTTGAAGTTGATGACGAATTATGTATGGGTTTAGATTATACTAAATATCAATTGATAGATTTGATAATACAAGGTAAAATTAAAGATGAAAAAAACGAGTATGACTCACGTGATTGGTCTTCTTTAAATAAAAAAGAATATAGTTTTTATTAGGCTTACAAAGTTTAACAACGTATATTCAATTTAAATAATAATTAATAACAACAATGAAAAAAGGAGTCACACCCATTCAAGTAGAAGACAAAGTATGCTTTTTATATAAAGGCAAAGCAACAACAGCACCTGTCTATAGAATAGACACCATAGTGTATAAAGACAGAACAGAAGTAAGATACATGGTAGACATGGATGAAGCAGTTCCAAAAACAAACAACATGAAATTTGAAATAATAGAAGAAAATGAATGTTTCAGATCGATAGAAGAACTAATTAAATCACTTACACAATATTAATAGTATAAAAAACAAATACAATGTATACTATTGACGCACACGATTATGTCAGAGAGTTCCCAACCATAGATGAATTAATTGATGATATATTATTATCAGGAATGGACCCAAACTGTGAAATAATATATAACGGAAAACATACAGGAGAATTTATAATAGATCATATACAAATATAACACAATTATGGCTAACATAAACGAATATCAAATGAATAATATTGTGTCGCTGATAAAGAATAATGATCCAGATGGAGAAGATATTCAACACATGTTGGAACGAATAGGAATGGGAGAACAAATGTTGAGACAGTTGGTTATGAGTTGTCCGTTACCGCATATGTTGGAGTTAATGGATGAAAAAATTGAATTGGATCAGGGAGGTTGGGTGACAAGCGGGAGTAATGTGGACTGGATAAATGCGTGTGGAAGTATATAAGTATATAAAGATATATGTATATACAAGGAGGGTATGTGATGAGTGGAGAGAAGTGGGTGGTCGGTAGAGGTGTGGAAGGTAACCCCCACGCAACACTCGCGCAAAAAACACATGTCGACAAAAGTATATATTAATTTTTATTGGCTTACCCAATAACATATCGTATATTTAGTACATAAATTAAAAATAATAAACGATAATTAAACAATCGTAGCGTTCATTGAGTAATTAGAAGTAATGCGTTAAAAGTAAAGTACGCAAGAAAAGAATTCACCAAAAAGAGGGGAAAAGACTACAAAAGAGGGCAATGAAAAAATGAATTTTAAGATTTTTTAGGCTTATAAGATTTCACATCGTATATTTAGCTTAAATAAAAATTAATAATATATGAAAATAAAGATTGTAGATTTAAAAAAAGATTTCCATATATTTGGAAATAAAGGGAATGTTTGGAATGATAATGCTCACATAGCTAAAAGTGGAGACTCCAGAACATTATGTGGAACACCAATGCTAAGTAATAACTGGGCTCGAATTGAAAAACTAGAACACGCTGGATGTCCAGACTGTATAAGTAAATATAATAACTAAAAATAACAACAACATGAACAAACAAGAAGCAATCACCCAAGTAAAAAACTGTATTAGTTCAATATTCAGTGGAGAAGATGTAATTAAACTGATTGAACAAATAGAGGACGCAACTATAACTAAAGAAATAGCAGAACAGTTAACCACAGATATTGTACACGGTTTCAGGAATAAAATGCAATATTCAGATGACATAGTAGATTATGACTCAGCAGAGTTTAGTATTGAATATAATAATACATTAAAATTAGAGTGTGTAGATATAAATCATGATTGCTTAGAAGATATAGTAGAAGAAATAGTAGAACGTGTCATTTCAGAGACACTCATAATAGAAGAAATTGTTAATTGTTAATTGTTAGTTGTTAATTGCATGTAGAGGGGAGCAGAAATGTTCCCCCTATTTGTTTTATGAATAACGAATCATTTTAAATTTATAGGGTTACGAAATTACACAACGTATATTTAATTTAAATAAAAAATAATATATGAAAAATAAATTAGTAGCAACAGAAGGCTACATAGTAGAATCCGAGCAAGATGTTATGAACGCCCTTGATAGTTTTATGAAACAGAATCCTGATGTTAAGTGGGATGGGGCTAGTAAAAATGAAATTGTTAAAATGTATCAAAATAAAACCAAACCATACAGACACATTGTGTTTATTAATATAGATGACAATTGGTTCATACAATTTTTAACAGATGAAGAAGTAGTACTTCGAGTACCATGTTAAAATGAATTATTTTAATTTATTAGGACTACGAAATTACACAACGTATATTTAAATTAATAAAAATAAATAATAACAACTAATTAAATTAACAACAAATGAAAGCAAAAGTTCAAATTAAAAGTGTATTAGCTGAAGTTGCACCGCAAGTATTTGCAATGAAACAAATAAATGAAGCTAAAAAGTTTATAGTAGATTTCATAACGAGTAAGAATATAAAGGAAGAGGACAAGAAAATGATATTAAATAATATAAATAAATGTAACACGATTTATAATGTTCATAAATATATTTGTAATTCATTGTTAATGTATGAGGGTCATAGTGTTAATAGTAAAATATAATTTTTATAGGCTTAAAAAATAATACATCGTATATTTAAATTATAAATAAATTAATAAATAAATAATAATTACTAACAATTAAAACCAAAACAACATGAACACAACGATTGAAAACTTTGAAACAAAACAATTAGGAAGACCAGCTGATCCAAATTCTGAACGTCAGAAACGAATTAAAGATTTAGAAGAAAGAAGAATGAATGGAACGCTTAAGTTAGGAAGACCAGTTAATGGTGAAAGTAAAAGGCAACAACGGTTACAAGAATTAGAAGAAAAGAGGGCAAATGGTGAGTTGAAAAAAGGTAGACCAATTAATGGTGAAAGTAAAAGGCAAAAAGAATTACAAGAAAGAGCAGCAAAAGCAGCAGCAGGAATTGAAGCTAAGAAAGGTAGACCAAAGATGGATAAATTAAATGTAACAAGTGAATTATTAAAAGAGTTATTTGATTAGTTGTTAAAAAAATAAAGCACCCGAAAGGGTGTTTTATTTAATTTTTATAGGCTTATAAGGTTTAACATCGTATATTCAATTTAAATAAAATAATTAATAACAACTAAAAATTAAAACAACATGAACAATTTAAATGTAAAAGAAGTAAGCAAAAGCAATTCATTAACTGATGCATTAGGAATCAGCGAAGACAGATGCAGAGAATTAATTAAGATCGTTATGAGAGCAGAAGTAGATACAAATTCGGTATCTGAAGCAGCTGAAGTGATAAGTAGAAGTTGTAACCATCCAAATGAATTATTTTTTGTATCATTTGTATTAGGAAGCAAAATTGAAATGATGAACGCGGCTAAAGCGTTATTTGAGTTGAGTCATAAGTAGTTTGGCAACTATAAAGGTATAGGTTAAAAAGCCAGTGCACCGGACCTGTTGTATGAGTTGAGGTTCTCTTAAAACAGCTATACCTT
>Ga0315909_10001129_pt1 | contig 36206 bp, 43 predicted proteins | sample LakEriMetagenome_11_FD_203527 | JGI IMG/M metagenome (GOLD analysis project Ga0315909, IMG submission 203527) | Freshwater fungal communities from buoy surface, Lake Erie, Ohio, United States - Buoy 2 MA125 | ecosystem: Environmental > Aquatic > Freshwater > Lake | place: USA: Lake Erie, Ohio... | reverse complement strand
CAAAAACATCAAACACTAGTGTTCAAGGTTTTGCATTTAATGTGGTAAACAATACAACATTTAACACTACTATCCCAAACACCCTTGATATAACAGTACAGTGGGGAAGTAATAATGCTGGAAACAGTATTTATAGTGATATATTTATTTTAAACAAAACATATTAATCATGTCAGTAGGTAACATTAACTCATACGGAGATAAAAAGAATAACTTTAATTTTCAGTATAAAGTTTTACAAGGTTTAGCATCATTGTTTAGTGCATTTACTGGAGTAACCTCTGGTGCAGCTAGAACAAGCAATATCCTTAGAACAATAAGTTCAGGTACAATTGGTGCTGGTACATTCTCAGTTTCTATTGCTAATGTAGGTCTTGCTGATGGTACAGTAAAAGGAGTGACCTTAAAGTCTAAAGAAACAATTACTTTTGATGCCGGTTCAATTAATAATACTTTAGATACTATTGCTTATAATGCTACTGGTACTGAGTTTTTAATTATTTATATTTCATAGTATCTATGAAAACAAGTATTAATACTAATACTGTTTTAGGAAATACAGGAAAGACATCTATTGTTTTACCTACATTTTCTTATGACTGTCCTGACCCAGATGCAGTTGCCTTTTTATCAGCGGCAGGCGTAACAGATACCTTATCTGTGGATGCTGTATGTACACTAGTAACAGATCTAAAAACAGCAGGTCTTTGGACAAAAATGACTGCTGTGTATCCATTTGTAGGTTCTACGCCAGCAAGTCATAAGTTTAATCTTATTAATCCAGCAGATAGTGATGCAGCCAAAAGATTAGTATTTAATGGAGGTATTATACATTCATCAACTGGAGCTTTACCTAATGGTGTGAATGGTTATGCAAATACTTTTGTAAATTCAGATATTGCTAATTTTCCAATTCCTGATTATATTTCTTTTAGTTACTATTCTAGAACACCCGGTAGTCACGTAACAGGTGGTAACGTAATTGGTAGTTTTGGCAATCCTGCTACTCAGGCAACATCGGCAAGACTATTGATTAGATTTGTAGGTAATCCTAACTCCTCACTTTCAGCTATTAACTATCCTGATGGTATTCAACCAAATGCATTAACTACTACAGATACAGATGGATCAGGATACTACGTTAGTACAAGAACATCAGCAGCTAGTAAACTTTTTATTAGGGGTATCTTAAGAGGTTCTGCTTCAGGCGGTACAACAACATTTAGTCCACCTCCAGTGGATATGTTCTTGTTTGCTTATAATAACAGAGGGTTTTCTGCATTAAACTTTACAAATAAAGAGTGTGCTTTTGCACATATTGGAAAAGGACTATCGGATGCAGAGTGTGTAACTCTTAGCACTATTGTAAATAATTTTCAAACTGCTTTAGGAAGAAACGTATGATACAAGTAGGCTTACTTACTATTGAACAAAAAGATCAACTTATTGGGCAGTTATATGCTCCAGATAGTTACTTTAATCCAATTCAGGATATTGAAGATAACTGGGTTATAAGTCAAGAAGAAATGAATGAATGCATAAATGAAAGATGTTTATGGGTAAAAGAATTGCCTCTCATTCCATATCTACCTAAACCAGATCCAATTTTAGAATCACTATGATAAAGAACTTAAATATCAGTACTTCTACAATCTTGCAAGTTGTCTTGATAGGTATATGTCTTATCTTGATGCTTAGAAAACCTATTCAGGTTTACCCGGTAAGTAAGCAGAAGACTATTGAAAAGAGAATAGAAGGTAAAGAAACTGTTATAAGAGAGAAAGGTCAAGTGATAGATAACAGCAAAAAGATTATTGCTAAACTAAATGCTGGACTACTTGATCTACACTCTCAGTTAGATTCTGTTAAGAATGCTAGAGATACTTTTAACATTATTCAGATACAGGATACTATGATCCACGTGCTCTACCGTAGAGACAAAGAAAAAGATCTGATAATAAAAAACCAAGACACAGTTATTCAGGCACAGAGATATATTATTAATAGCCAGGATACAATTATTACAGCACAAGCATTTGATATTAAGAAATTAAAGAAACAGAGAAACATATCTGTAATTCTAAATGCATTATTGACAACAGGTTTAATTATTAAATAATGGAATTAGCACAATTAGTACAGTGGGGATTAGTAGCAGTAACAGGAGTTCTTGGTTACTTTTTAAGAATGATCCATACGGATGTAAGAAATAATACAGAAAGTTTAGGTAAGCTTAAAGGCAAGATTGAACTTGTAGAACAAGAGTCAAGATTAAAATATCAGGCAATTCAAGAACAGACTCAGTTAGAAATTAAAAGTCTAGCTAGAAGTGTTTCTGAACTATCTGATGCAGTTAAACAACTAATATTACAAAGATGAGATATATTATTGATCCGCTTCACTCAGATGTAGCATTTAGAATTAAGCATTTGATGATCTCAAATGTTAATGGAATATTTGGTAAGTTTGATGCTACTATGGAATCTGAGTCTGAAGACTTTGAAGGTGCTAAGATATGGTTTCAAGCAGAAGTAAATACCATTTCAACAAACATTACAGATAGAGATAATCATTTAAAAGGAGAAGACTTTTTTGATGCTGATAACTTTCCTTATATAACTTTTGAGTCTTCTAAGGTAGAAAAGATAAATGATGAGTATACAGTTATTGGAGAGTTAACAATTAAAGGTGTGTCAAGAGAAGTAACTCTAAAAGGTAACTACAATGGTAATGATGTTGATGCTTATGGTCAAACTAAGTATGGATTTGAACTTGATGGATCTATAAACAGAAAAGACTGGGGTTTAACATTTAACTTAGAAGGTGGTAAAGGATCTTTGTTGATTGGTGATGAAGTAAAACTTATGATCAATATTCAAATGATGAAGGCATGACCCTATCTTTTAAAAGTAAAGCAGCATTAATAATTGCTGGTATTTGCATGCTAGTATTTTTTGTTGTTAAAACTTTTACATTATTTGGTATATTTCTTCAGTGTAAGTATACTAACCTAATTGAGTATTTTTGTTTTATTGTATTTTGTCCTCCTGCTTTCTGGTTTGTTAAAGACTTCTTAAAAGAAAAAGAACAATTGCACCAGTTAACAGTAGATCAGCTACAATATAAAAATACATATCTTGAACATGCTGCTAAGATTCTTAGACATGATATGCATTCTGGAATCAATGTATACATACCTAGAGGAATTAGTTCATTAGAAAGAAGATTACCACTAGAAATTATAGAGCAGTATAATTTAGCATCACCTTTAAAGTTGCTTAAAGATGGTCTTTTACATACTCAAAAAGTATATAAAGGAGTTTATGAATTTACAAACTTAGTAAAGCAGGGTAGTTCATTAGAGTTTAAAGAGGTTAAGTTAGATGATTGCTTAAAAAAATATTTAGAGACTACTTCATATAAAGACCAAGTTATCATTGATGTTTTACCAAGTGCAAAGATCAATGAATCTTTATTTTGTACAGCTGTAGATAATTTGATCAGAAATGGGCTTAGATATAATGACTCTGAAAATAAACTAGTAATTGTATATATGTTGGATAATCATACTTTGATTGTGCAAGATAATGGTAGAGGTTTATCTAATGAAGAATTAATAGAATACTCAAGGCAAAACAAAAGAAGAGAAAACCAAAAAGAATCAGGTAGTGGTCTTGGTCTTGGCATTTGTGTAGCCATAATAAAAGAACATAATTTTGAGGTTACTTCTGAAAAAATAGCTCAGGGTACACAAATAAAAATTAAAATAAAATGATTAACTCAATAATGCTAATAGATGATGAAAATCTTTTTCATCTTGTTTTTGAAGATGCATGCAGTCTTTTAGATATATCACTTTCATTTGAAGCTTTGTCTTCATCAGATGAAGCAGATAAGCTTTTTAAGCAATGGTTTCCTGATGATCCAAATAAAGAAAAACCTGATTGTGTATTTGTAGATCTTAACATTATAGGTTCATCTTTTGATGGGATAGAAATGATCAGAAAGATTAATCATGATTATGGTAATGGTTGTGTAATAGGTATTATATCTTCATCTTCTGATATTCAAGAAATTGATAAAGCTAAAGCTGTGGGTGCTCAATTCTGGATTATTAAATCTGATGAGATTGAACCTAGACTAGAAGAGTTTAAAAAAGATTATGAAGGGTATAGAACTAAATCTTTACCTTTCAAAGTTTATAAGTAATGGTACTACCAAAAGCAGTTAGAGACGGGTTATTAAAGATAGCTAAAGAGAAGAAACTCTTCTTAGAAGGAAATCTTCTTAAGATAATAGAACCTGGAACAGATGATCCTGCTTTTGCTGAGTATCTAAAAATTTGTAAAGAAAGAGATATATCATCAAGAAAAAAAAGATTAGAAGTAACTAAACAAGTACAGTCTCAGAATACAGCTCTTGCTCATGCAATGGGTGAGAAAGAAACTCTTATGCTAAATCTTCAACATGCTCTTGAACAAGCTGAAGATGCTAAGAAAGAAGCTGAACAATTAAGAGATGCTGCAATGGATGATTTAGATCTTTTGCAAAAAAGAACACAGTTTGAACTCATTAATATAATTGTTAAAGTAGCTTTAGTAATTATAATTAGTGTAGGCATAGTAGTAAGTATTATGTATTTATTTGCTATATTATATGGAAGAGAGACTCAAATTATAGGTTCTACATGGAGTAACCTTTTGGGTATATTACTAACTAATGCATTCTCTATAGTAGGAACTATTATGGGGGTTAAGTATGCAACAGATAAACATTAAGTATGAGATTTTTAAAAGAAATATTTACAGATGAATCAGGAAGTTATTCATCTAAAAGGGTAGCCGGTCTACTTTGTACATTAGCACTAATTGCTGCACTGATTATGAATACAACTACTCATGGAGATATTAAACCATCAGATAGACTAGTTGATGCAGTAGCATTGTTAGCATTTGGTGCATTAGGTTTAACATCCATTGATAAATGGTCTAAAAAGAAATAATATGCAATTAAGTAAACACTTTGAACTTGCTGAGTTTACAAGAAGTAGCACAGCCAAAAGAGCAGGAATAAGTAATACACCAACTGAAGCACATCAGGCAAATATGGTGTTGTTATGTGAAAAAGTATTAGAACCAATTAGAGAACATTTTGGTAGAGCAATCTTTTTAAGTTCTGGTTATAGAAGTGCGGCTCTTAATAAGATTACTAAAGGAGCATCAACAACATCTCAACATTGTTCAGGTGAAGCTGTAGATATTGATATGGATGGTACTGAAGTAACTAACAAACAAATCTTTGATTACATTAAAGCTAACTTAGAGTTTGATCAACTTATCTGGGAGTTTGGTACAGATACTAATCCAGACTGGGTACATGTATCTTATGAGTCTACTGGCAGACAAAGAAAAGAAATTCTTAAAGCTAGAAAATCAGGTAATAGAACTACCTATGTTCCATTTAAATAATAAACTATGAAACTTAGAAACGGCTGGAATACTTACACAAAGCAGTGGGACAAGCTTGCTATTAAAGTAAGATTCTCATTTATAGATATCTTATCTATTGAAATAGATATATCTAGAGACTTTTATTTATTAACAGTGTTGAACTTTACAATTAAAAATAGATAACCATGAAAAAAATAAAAAAAATGGCAGCTGGTGGTGCAGCTGTAGACTGTAAAAAAAATCCAGATGAACCAAAGTGTAAACAAACATTTGGTAAACGAGGGTTATCATCTAATGCTAAAAAAGCTATTATAGGAACAGCAGCTGGTATTGGAGCTTTAGTAGCAAATAAGAAGTATGGTCTTGTTGATAAATTTAAAGAAAAATTAGGCATAAATAAAAAGGGTGGTGCTGTAAAAAGAACTGCTAAGAGAAAGTAATATTACTTAAACTACTATGATCCAGGTACTTTCTGTGCCTGGATTTTTTATTTAAACAATATACATTTAAACTTATTTTGTATATTTGTTGTAAACCAATAAATAATTTATCATGGAAAACCAACAAGAAAAAGAGTTTACAGCTGAAGATTTAGCTGCTCAAAAAGAACAAATGCTTCAATTTTATACTGAATCATTACCTTATTTAGAAGCACAAGGAAAGTATGAAGAAGCACTTCTTAAAATTGAAGAAGCTAGATTTAAAAGAACTAGTATTCAAATGCAATATGCTATGATGGCTCAAGCACAACAAGAAGCAGAAACAGAGGGATCTGATAATGATATTGATAAAGAGCCTGGTATACCTGAGCAGGGTAAAAGAAAGCTTAGAAAAGGATAGTCATGGCTTTAGTAAATCAAGTACAGAAAAGAGTAAGAATGCCTAAATGGGACATAGTTAAGTTCCAGATTATGACATATTGCTTTATTAATAGAATATCTATTAATGAGTCTGACTTGAATTGCCTTACACTTTTAAGTTTTAATGAACCTATTTCATTAACAGACTTTTGTTATGATGCTTCTTCTGAAGAAGGTTGGATTTTTAAATCACCACAGACTGTAAGAAATGCAATTAATAAAGCTGAAAAGCAACAGTTAGTTGTAAAAGATACTAAGAATAAAAAGATGATATCTTTAAATCCTAATATTAAGATTCAGACAGAAGGTACCATACTACTTGACTATAAATTTTTAAGTCATGATTCCCAAGAAATCCAGTAAGATTTATAAGATAGTTTCAGAAGATCTAAACATTCAAGAAAAACTTGTTGAAGATTTAGTTCAGTTCTATTATAAAGAACTAAGAAAAAAAATGTCAACACTTAGTCACACAAGAATAAACATTGAAGGTTTAGGACATGCAATGGTTAAACCACAAATAGTAAGTAAAGCAATTGTTAGACTAGAAAAATCAGTAAAGAACCATGATACTTCAACATATAATGCATATCACAATAAGAAGTCCATGGAAGAAAAACTTGTTCTTTTAAAGAATATAATTGTTAAACTACAAGAAGAACAAGAAGAAAAAAAATCTTTTAAAGAAAAAAAATATGAAGGCAGCATTGAGAGCAATATGGGAGAACAAGGCACAGATTCTTGAGGGTATTAAAAACTCAGTTATTAGAGATGAGTTTGTAGAAGATGTTGCCCGCATGAGATTTGATGTCTGTGATGAATGCCCAAGTAAAGGAAAAAAATGTGCAGTAAAAGGTACAGCTCCATGTTGTAATGAATGTGGCTGCTCATTAAATTTTAAAACAAGATCTCTTTCTTCAGAATGTCCACTTGGTAAGTGGCAAGCAATTGCTACAGAAGAAGAGGAAGATAAACTAGAACAATTATGAGCATAGTATTTAATGCAGATGATCACAGTTATGTAAGTGTAGATCCAAATGATCAGATCAAATGGACTAGTGTAACAACATTGATATCTAGTTTAAAGAAACCTTTTGATGCTAAGAAAGTAGCAGAGAGAGTATCTAAGAACAAGAAATCAAAATGGTATGGTGTAGATCCTAAACTTATTGTACAGATATGGGATAATGAAGCTACTAGAGCTACTACACTTGGTACATTCTATCATAACCAAAGAGAGTCTGACTTATGCTCATTTGCTTCTATAGAAAGAGAAGGGGTTACTGTTCCTGTATTTAAGCCATATGAAGGAGATAATGGTTTAAAAATAGCACCATTACAAAAATTAGAACCAGGAGTGTATCCTGAACATATGGTCTATCTCAAGTCAGCAGGCTTGTGTGGACAATCAGATTTAGTTGAAGTAGTCAATGGTAGAGTTAACATCATTGACTACAAGACTAATAAAGAAATCAAAACAGAATCTTTTAAGAACTGGGAAGGCATGACAGAGAAAATGCTTGATCCAGTACAACATTTAGATGACTGCAACTTTAACCATTATGCTTTACAACTCAGTGTTTATATGTATATTATATTAAAGCATAACCCTAAGTTACAAGCTGGAAAGATATTTATACATCACATTATATTTGAAGTTGACGGTGAAGATCAATATGGTTACCCAATATCTAAACTAGATGTAAATGGTGAACCTATTGTTAAAGAAGTTATTCAGATGCCGGTGCCATATTTATATGATGAGGTCATCTCAATAATTAACTTTATGAAAGAGTTTCCACACTTAATTAAAAAGAAGTAGTTATGATATTTTATGAAATAAGAGAGTACAATTCTAATTATCCAGGACGTACTAAGATATTAGCATATAAAGGAATTATATTATTTAGGTATAAGGGAAGATTATTAACCTATCTTAAACCTTTAAAAAATAAAACTAAGGGTTTTGAAGATCCTAAAAACCCAGATGTGTATTTACCAAAGGGGTTTATTGTTTGTAGAAATGAAAGTTTATTATATCATCAATATTATTTAGCTTCAGGTTTTATAGATGCTTTAAAGAATATATTTGGTATAAAACTAAAACCAAAAACTGAAAATCCATTTGCATGATTATAAGACTCTTTGATGTTCAGAATGGTAAAGTAATTCCTACAGAACATTGTTACACACTTAAGGCACTTAAAGATGTCATGGATAATTATCCGGATGACTATCTTAAAGTGTATCTATATCTCTTCTATATGACATGTCCTAACCCGGATATGAATCCATTCTTTCATACTCCAGAAGTAGATAAAGAACATATCATATTAAAAGAGATAGAAGCAGAATTCTCTACAGAGGATGATGATATACATACAGCTCTTTTATTCTGCCAGAGAATGTATGAAACTCCTACATCTAGAGCATACAAGGGTATATCTTCTATGTTAGATAGATTGGGTAGATATATGGAAACAACAACTATCACTGCAGGTAGAGATGGAAATATTAATTCACTGATTGCTGCAGCAAAAAACTTTGACCAGATTAGAGCATCATTTAAAGGAGTATATAAAGATCTCCAGGATGAACAGTCTAGTAAAGTAAGAGGTGGAATTGGAATGGCATATGACCAATAACTATGAGTGAAATCTATCAAGACATACCAACCTATGATAACGGACAATGGACAATCACAAGCTTTGAATCCAGAGAAGACTTCAGTAACTTCATATTTGGGGTTTTCAAAGAACCTGGTGAGTACGGCTTCAATGACACTACTAATAAGATATTTATATCAGAGTCCAACAAGTTTAGAAGTGACGGAGTATATTGCACAGCCCCCTTCAAGTCTAAAGACTTTGTAAACTATTGGGATGATCAAAAAGCAAAATGCAAAAAAGGCATAATAGTTAAAGATTCTGGTAACACATGGTTTCTTGCAAGAGAATACTATATGTGGTTAAACTTCTTACCAATCTTTGATAAGGAGCAACAGAAGTTTGACTTTGCTAAAATAAGGGATGCACAATATCATATGGCTCTATATGAGTTACTAGCAGAACTTAATTACAAACATGTTGCTATCTTAAAGAAACGTCAGATTGCATCTTCTTATTATCATATGGGTAAGCTTATAAACCAGCAGTGGTTTGAAGCAGGGGTTACTCTTAAGATTGGTGCATCACTTAAAGATTATATTAATGAGAAGGGTTCCTGGAAGTTTTTACAGGAATATGCAGCATTCCTAAATGAGCACACAGCATGGTATAGACCTATGTCTCCAGATAAGGTCATGATGTGGCAACAGAAGATTGAAGTAAGAAAAGGAGATAGAAAAACAGAAGTTGGTCTCAAAGGTACCATACAAGGTATGTCATTTGAGAAAGATCCAACAAATGGTGTAGGGGGTCCGGTAAAATACTTCTTCCATGAGGAGGCAGGTATTGCACCTAAGATGGATCAGACATATGAGTATATGCGCCCAGCCATGAGATCAGGTATGGTTACTACAGGTATGTTCATTGCAGCAGGATCTGTGGGTGACTTGTCTCAGTGTGAACCACTAAGAGATATGATCTTGAACCCACTTTCAAAAGATATTTATGCAGTTGAAACTGATCTTATTGATGAAAAAGGTACTATTGGTATGTCAGGATTGTTTATTCCTGAGCAATGGTCAATGCCTCCCTATATTGATGACTTTGGTAACTCTCTTGTAACTGAAGCTTTAGAAGCTTTAGATAGACAGTTTGAGCAATGGAAGAAAGAACTTAATCCAGAAGACTATCAGTTAAGGATATCTCAGCACCCTAGAAATATTAGAGAAGCATTTGCACATAGATCTGTATCTTTATTTCCTACACACTTAGTTGCTGCACAGCAAAGAAGAATTGAAGAGAAAGAATATGGCTATGAGTTCTTAGATATTTTTACAGATGAGAATGGTAAAGTTGCAGTTAAGTCTACAGATAAACAACCTATTAAAGAATTTCCGGTATCTAAAAAACTGGAAGATAAAACTGGAGTACTTGTTGTATGGGAAAGACCAATTGCTGATCCTACATTTGGTCAGTATTATGCTTCTATTGACCCCGTATCAGAAGGTAAGACAACAACATCAGAATCACTCTGTTCTATTTTTATTATGAAAGCTCCTGTAGAAGTAACTAAAGTTACTATGGGAGAAACAGAAACATACATAGAACCAGATAAAATTGTGGCTGCTTGGTGTGGTAGATTTGATGATATTAATAAAACTCACCAGAGATTAGAGTTAATTATAGAATGGTATAATGCCTGGACAGTAATAGAGAATAACATCTCACTATTTATTCAGTACATGATATCAAGAAAGAAACAAAGATATCTAGTACCTAAGAGTCAGATTATGTTCTTGAAAGATCTTGGTGCAAATGCTAACGTGTTCCAGGAGTATGGTTGGAAAAACACTGGTACATTATTTAAAGCACACTTATTAAGTTATGCTATTGAATACTGTAAAGAAGAACTAGATGTAGAAACTAAAACAGATGGTACTGTAGTTAGAACTAAATATGGTATAGAACGTATCCCAGATCCAATGCTACTTAAAGAAATGCAAGAATATGCAGATGGTGTCAACGTGGATAGACTTGTATCATTTGCAGCATTAGTTGCTTTCATGAGAATACAGCAAGCTAATAGAGGTTATTCTAAGAGAGTCATCATGGATGATGCTTCTAAAAACTTGCAAAAGTCAGAAAATTTGTTTAAATTAAATAGAAGCCCGTTCCGTCATATGGGGCAGGGTAGATCATCATTGGGTGGAGGTTTACAGAAATCTGCATTTAAAAATATTAAATAAAGGATATGCAAATATATAATGCCCTTCAGTTAAAAAAAGGAGCCAAAGCTGAATATAATAAGATAGGTACTATTACCCAGCCTTTGCAATTTATTCCTAGTAAGGAAAAGGATGATGAGTGGGCTGCATGGAATTTAGATTGGCTAGAGTGGCAAGGACTAAAACAGATCCGTAAGAATGCCCGTAGACTAATGAAGAACTACAAACTTGCCAAAGGTATTATTGATAGATCTGATTACATAGTAGAAACAAATAATGAGTATAGAGATATAGTAGAAACATTAGTTCAAGATGACATTTCTGCATTAGAACTAAAGTTTTATCCTATTATCCCAAATGTTATTAATGTTCTTGTAGCTGAATTTGCTAAGAGATCTACTAAACTTACCTATAGAGCAGTAGATGAGTATTCATACAATGAGTTATTAGAACAAAAAAGAGCAGCAATTGAAGATGTATTACTTCAAAATGCAGCAGTAAAAATACAAGCACAACTTCTTGCTAATGGTTTAGATCCTAATTCTGAAGAAGCACAACAACAGTTATCTACAGAAAATCTTAAGACTCTTCCAGAAATTGAATCCTACTTCAAAAAAGATTACAGATCTATGATTGAAGAATGGGCTACACATCAACATAAAGTAGATGTGGAAAGATTTAAGATGGATGAGTTAGAAGAAAGAGCATTTAGAGATTCACTTATTACAGATAGAGAGTTCTGGCATTTCCATATGATGGAGGATGACTACCAAGTAGAATTGTGGAATCCAGTAATTTGTTTTTATCATAAGTCTCCAGATGCTAGATACATTTCTCAAGCAAACTGGGTTGGTAAAACAGACATGCTTACAGCAGCAGATGTTATTGATAAGTATGGTTACTTAATGAATGAAGAACAGTTAGCTGCATTAGAAGCAATCTATCCAATTAGAGCTGCTGGTTATACAGTTGGTGGATATCAAAATGATGGTACATTCTATGATGCTACTAAATCTCATGACTGGAATGTCAATATGCCATCATTAGGTTATAGACAATACACATCTGCTATGGCAGGATCCGTATATGATGGTGGTGATATTGTACAACAAATTCTTTCTGAAGGTGAAGACTATGTAAATAATGGTGTTGCATATCTTTTAAGAGTAACAACATGTTACTGGAAGTCACAAAGAAAAGTAGGACATCTTACTAAGATTGAAGAAAGTGGTGAAGTTATTACTGAGATTGTAGATGAACACTATAAAGTAAGTGTTAAACCACAATATGATACAAGACTCTTTAAAAATAAAACAAAAGAGACTGTTATTTATGGTGAGCATGTAGACTGGATCTGGATCAATGAGGTATGGGGTGGTGTAAAAATTGGACCTAACATTCCAAGTTACTGGGGTATGAATAATCCAGGTGGATTAACTCCAATGTACATTGGTGTAAATAAACAAAAAATTGGACCACTTAAGTTTCAGTTTAAAGGTGATTCAAGTCTTTATGGTTGTAAACTTCCAGTAGAAGGTGCTGTATTTTCAGATAGAAATACTAAGTCTACCGCACTACTTGACTTAATGAAGCCATATCAGATTGGATACAATATTGTAAACAATCAGATTGCAGACATCTTAGTAGATGAACTTGGTACTATTATTATGCTTGACCAAAATACATTACCTAAACATTCACTTGGTGAAGACTGGGGTAAAGGTAATTATGCTAAAGCATATATGGCAATGAAGAATTTCCAAATGCTTCCTCTTGATACATCTATTACAAACACAGAGAATGCATTAAACTTTCAGCATTTCCAAAAACTTGACCTTGAGCAAACAAACAGACTTATGTCAAGGATTAACCTTGCTAACTACTTTAAACAACAAGCATATGAAGTGATTGGTGTTAACCCACAAAGAATGGGACAACAGATTTCACAACAAACTGCTACCGGAGTAGAACAAGCAGTTAATGCATCATATGCACAGACAGAGGTATTCTTTATCCAACACTGTGACTATTTAATGCCTAGAGTACACCAAATGCGTACAGACTTAGCTCAGTATTATCATTCAACCAATCCTTCTGTTAGACTATCTTATATTACAACAGCAGATGAAAGTGTAAACTTCCAAATGAATGGTACAGATCTTTTAATGAGAGATCTAAATATTTTTGCTACTACTACTGCAAACCATAGAGCTATTCTTGAGCAATTAAAACAAATGGCTCTTCAAAATAATACTACCGGAGCTTCTATCTATGATCTTGGTAAAGTGGTACAATCTGACTCTATTGCACAACTTAATAATGCATTAAAATCATCTGAGCAAAAACAACAGCAGATGAAACAACAAGAGATGCAACAGCAACAGCAAATGCAAGAACAACAAATTCAGGCTCAACAACAAATGGAGCAAATGAAGATTGATGCTCAAATGGCTGAGAAAGAAAAAGATAGACAAAGAGATATCTTAGTTGCAGAAATTAGAGCAGCTGGTTATGGTTCTATGTCAGATGTTAATCAAAACATGATGTCAGACTATAGAGATGCTATGACAGAGATTAAACAAACTGAACAGTATAAAGAACAGACTCAACTTCAGAGAGAAAAAGAGACTAATAGAAATGTTCAACAAGATAAAAAGAATCAGATTGAACGTGAAAAACTACAAGTTCAAAGAGAAATAGCAGATAAACAATTAGAAATTGCCAGAGAAAATAAGAATAAATATGATGGTAAAAATAATAATCAACAGTAAGTAGCTATATAAGGCAATTTTTTTACATGCATTATTTTAAATTTCAAAAGTTTATTACTATATTATTCTATAACTAAAACCAACAAAAAATGGAAGAAACCAACAAACCATTTGAGGAAACTCAGGTACAAGACTCTACAACGGTAGGTCAAGTAGATGTAAACATTGATGAGTTATTTGGAATGCCTGGCGCAGAAAGTGTAATGCTACCAGAAGACCAAGAAACTGAAAAGACTAAATCTGTATTCTCTAAGGAAACAGTAGACATGTCGTTCTTTGACAAGACTGATGACAAAAAAGAAGATACACCAGAAAAGAAAGCTGAGGTAGAAGAAACCATTAATGAACTTAATGATCTTATTACTCAAGAAGAAGAAACTGGTAACAAGGGAAGACCAAAAGTAGATAAGTCTGGTCTTTCTGAGTTAGCATTAAAAATGATTGAAGAAGGTACACTTATTCCTTTTGATGATGATAAACCATTAGAAGAATATACTACCAAAGATTTCAGAGAATTATTTGAAGCTAACTTTCAAGAAAGAGAAAATAAAATTAGACAAGATACCCCAAGAGAATTCTTTGAAGCATTACCAGAAGAACTTCAATATGCAGCTAAATATGTAGCTGACGGTGGACAAGATCTTAAGGGTTTATTCAGAACACTTGCACAGGTAGAAGAAATCAGACAACTTGATCCAACTGATGAATATGATCAAGCAGAAATTGCAAGACAATATCTACATGCTACAAGATTTGGAACTGCTGAAGAAATTGAAGCAGAAATTGAAGATTGGGCTGATATGGGTAAACTAGAGCAGAAAGCTAATCAGTTTAAACCAAAGTTAGATAAAATGCAGGAATCTGTAATTGCACAACAACTTGCTGCTCAAGAACAGAAGAAGCATCAACAAGCAGAAGCTGCTAAAATATATACAGATAGTGTTTATAATACTCTTTCTATTGGTGAATTGAGTGGTGTAAAACTTGATAAAAAAATTCAAAGTTTACTTTACTCAGGATTAGTTCAACCCAATTACCCATCTATTTCTGGTAAGCCTACTAACTTATTAGGACATCTTCTAGAAAAGTATCAGTTTGTAGAACCAAGACATGACCTTATTGCTGAAGCTCTTTGGTTGCTTGCAGACCCGGATGGTTATAAAACTAGAATTAAAGACCAAGGTGGTAAAGCAGCTATTGAAAAAACAGTAAGGCAGCTTAAAACTGAAGAAGCAAGAAAAATTACTTCTTCACATATGGAGGAACAAGAACAGAAGAGAACACCTTCTAGTAAACCTCAAAGAACACTCTCTAGACCAAATAACTTGTTCAAGAGATTTTAATTAGTAACAATTTAAATTAATATATACAATGGCAACTCCAGTAATGAACAATGGTATATTCCTCAGGGATACCGCTTACAATGCAAGTTCCCATGTGGATTCTTACCACTTGGTGAATATGCTGAAAGATGCAGAGCCAATGGACCTTGGTCCAGTGGATCTATGGGCTATGGCTCAAAAAGTTGAAATGCCTCTTTATCAGATGTCTTCATTTGGTGGCAAAAATGTTATCATGGTAGATAACGCACGTGGGGAATACAGATGGCAAACACCTGTTTCTATTGACCTTCCTTACATTGTAGAAGATGTTGAACCAAACAATGAGTTCAAAGGTGTTGATGGTACTACATTCCGTATCAAACTCAACAAAAGAGAATTTGGTCATGGTGACATCATTACTTATGACAAATACAACGGTGTTGAGATGTACATTACTCAGGAAGACATTCTTCCATTAGGTGATGGTTATATCTATACAGTTCAGTTGGTAAACAATGACAACTATAAGTTCATTGAAAACAGATACCTTGCTAACGGTACTAAAGTATTCCGTAAAGGTTCTGCAAGAGGTGAGTATGGTGAAAGATTCTCTGACATCATCACTAATGCAGGTTTCCGTGAATTCTACAACTACGTAGGTGGTGCAGAAGCTCACGTACACTACTCTATCTCTAGCCGTGCTGACTTGATGATCAAAGGTGGAATGAATGCAGATGGTACAGTTCCTGTAACTGAGATCTGGAGATCATTTGACAAAACTATGGATCCATCAATTACTTCTTTGGAAGACATGGTTAAAGTAATGGGTAAAGACTCTGTTAAAAAAGCATTTGACAACGGTAACTTGTCACGTACTTTCTTAACTAACATGGAAGCTGCTCACTTGTCAAAAATTGCAATTGACATTGAGACTTACTTAATGTGGGGTCATGGTGGTAGAGTTCGTCAAGATGGTCCAGATGATGTTAGATTGTCTGTGGGTCTTTGGAAGCAGTTGGATAACTCATTCAAAAGAGTATACAACAAAAACAACTTCACACTTGACTTGTTCCGTTCTGAGATCTACAACTTCTTCAATGGTAAGGTTGAGTTCCAAGGACCAGATCCAAAACGCAGCTTGATTGTACAAACTGGTATGGGTGGTATGAGAATGGTTAATGAGGCTATCAAACAAGAGGCTATCTCTTCAGGTCTTCTTATTCAGGCTGCTGACATCGGTGCAATCACTGGTAAAGGTATGGACTTGAACTTTGGTTTTGCATATACTTCATATGTAATCCCATTCTTGGCAAATGTTAAGTTTGTTCTTAACCCAGCATTTGACAATGTTCATACAAATGATATTGAGAACCCAATTGTAGATGGTTTCCCATTATCTTCTTACTCATTCATTATCTTTGACATCACTGACAATACTAATGACAACATCTTCTTGTTGAAATTGTCTTGGGATAACCAATTGAAGTGGTGGTATCAAAATGGTACTATGGACTACATGGGACGTAGCCAAGGCTTCCAGTCTTCTGGTCAGTTCAATGGTTACCGTGTAATGATGAGCCAAACAATGCCAGCTATCTGGGTTAAAGACCCAACTAAAGTGTTGAAAATTGTTATGAGAAACCCTGTAACAGGTGGATCATTCTAATCTAAACTAGAAAGGAGAGGGAGGGGGAAACTCCTCCCTTTTTTTCTTTATATTTAACCAACAAAAAATAAAACCAACAAAACATGGAAAATTTCACAATGGTAGAAACCGGTGGAGGCAGAGTAAAACAAACAGCTATTGCAGTCCGTCCGTTCTTTGACAACTCAGTCTCTAATATGGGATTGGAAAATTATGGCTTATCTCTATATGATGGAGTTAAGCACTTTGAACAACTTGCTTGTCTTGAGCAAAATGGAGTTATTAGATATCTTACTGGTCTAAATGAATTTGCACCAGAGATTAAACTTCTTCAAGCTGAAGATAGACAAGCTAGAATTAGAGAAATTAGAACTGCTGTAGCAGAACTTGAGAAAGAGTTAGCTGCAAATGTTTTAGATATTGAGGATCCTCAGTTCTGGAATCAAGTAAAATTACTTAAGCCAGACAATAAAGATTTCTGGAATAGAATTAATATTGCCTGTGGTAATGAACCTGTATTTTTAGATCCTAATGATCCATATGATAGAATTAAACTTCATGCTATTGAAGCTGGTGGTTTTTCTATTGTAGCAAAAAGTTTTGATGATGCAAGATCAAGAGCTGTTCCTCCTAAGTTTTACTTAGACAAACAAGAACAGACAGTTGTTGCAAGAACTGAATACAAGAAAATGCGTAACAAAGCACTTTCTGAACTTCAGAAATTATTTGACAAGAACAGTACTAAACTATTCTATGTAGCTAAAGTAGTAGATGGTAACAGTACACAATATAGAAAGTCAACACCTAATGATGTTATGTATGAGAATATGGACTTGTACATTAATGGAGAGGGAGTTGAAAGCAACAAAGAAAGAGCAGCTAAGTCTTTCCTTGAAGCTGTAAATATGGATATGGAAACACTAAAAATTAAATCAATTGTTAGAGATTCCGTATTTTTTAAGTATATTATTAATAAGGCTGATGGTTACATCTATCATGCTAAGACTAATGCATTATTAGGAAGAAACGTGTCAGATGTAGTTGAGTACTTAAAGAACCCTTTAAATGAAGATGTTCTTGGAGATCTCAACAAAGCCTGTGAGAAATTTTGGAATTCTTAAACTAAAATAAAATGCAAACACCAAAGAAACCACTTAAGAGTGGTGCTCAACTTAAAAAAGAAGGTCAAGCTATGAAAGCTAAAGGCCAAACTATGAAAATGCAAGGAACAGCAATGAAGAAAGTTGGTCAAGATCAATTTTTAAAAAAAGCTGAAACTGCTCAGGACTTAATTAATTACCGAACAAAAAAAGGTCAGATTCAAAATATGAATCCTGAAATGCTTACTAGTCTTAAGTCAAGAGTAAATAGAGCTGCTGAAATTAAAAAAGAAAGAGTTTCTAAAAAATATCAAAACGGTGGTAAAACTGGTGCTCAACTTAAAAAAGAAGGAGCGGCAATGAAAGCAAAAGGTCAAGCTATGAAAGCTGAAGGCAAAGCAATGAAAGCTCTTGGTAAAGCATCTATCAGTCCTGCAAAAGGAATGTATGATGAACTTGATACAAGACAAAGAGCAGCTGCTATTAAAGCAAGAGAGACAGGTGATATATTTGGACGTGGTACAGGAACTGGATCACAAAATAGAACTGTAGCAGAACAAAGAATTCTTGACAAAGATATGGCCATCATTAGAGCCAAAGAAGCACAAGCTAAAATTAAATCTCAAAAAGAATCTGCAGCTAAATCTGCTGAAAGAAAAAAAGTTGCAGAAATGCAAGCAAAAGGAGGTTATAAAGGCATCAAGAAAAAAGGCGGTATGGTTAAAACTACTGTTAAAAAAATGGGTCGTAAAAAATAAATGCTATGCCAAAAGATGCATGCTATAGTAAAGTAAAAGCGCAGTATGCTGTGTTTCCTTCAGCAAGGGCTTCTCAAGCTATTGCTAAATGTAGGAAAGGTTCTGGTAATGTTAGAAAAACAAAAGCAGGATCAGACTTAAAAAGATGGCAAGCAGAAAAGTGGCAAGATACAAAATCTGGTAAACCTTGTGGAGCCGGTGGTAAAAATGAATACTGCCGGCCAACAAGGAAAGTATCTAAGGATACACCTAAAACAAAATATGAATTAACCCCTTCTAAACTAGCAGCTAAGAAGGCTGAGAAATCTAAAGTAGGAATGGGAAGAAGAGTTAAAAAAGCATAGTTATGGCAAAGTCTCCAGCATGGCAAAGAAAAGAAGGTAAGAATCTATCAGGAGGTCTTAATGCAAAAGGAGTAGCATCATATAGAAAAGCTAATCCAGGAAGTAAACTTAAAACTGCTGTGACTACTAAACCATCAAAACTTGCTCCAGATAGTAAAGATGCTAAAAGAAGAAAATCTTTTTGTGCTAGAATGTCTGGTATGAAGAAGAAACTAACAAGCTCTAAGACAGCTAATGATCCTAACTCAAGGATTAATAAGTCTTTGAGAAAGTGGAACTGTTAAAATAAAATATTATGAAAAAAGTAATGTGTGCTAAATGTGACGGTAAAGTTAAAATGGCTAAAGGTGGTAAGGTAGGTTCTAAATCTACCAAATCTTTTATTGCGGGTATTCCTAATGGAGGTCCAACAGGCCCTAACTACCAAGGTATTGATACTATGAAAAAAGGTGGCCTTGTTAAAAAACAAAATGGTGGAGCTAAAGATGAACCTATCTATACAATGGGACCTAGAAAAGTTAAAAAAAATCTGAGAGGTAATTTTGTAGTTAAAGAAAAAGGGATGGAGTTTGATCCAAGAACTAATGAAATGGCAACAGTTAAAACTAGACGTGTTATTCCTAAAAACATTAAACCTGGAGATGTTAGAAAAGATGTAATTAGAAAGAAAACTATTGTAACTAAAGATGCTTTAGATAATTTAAAAAAAGGTGGTTCTACTTTTGGAATGCTTTCAGTAAAAGCTGGTATTGATAAAAATCCTAAGCCAACTGCTGCTGATAGAATTGCTGGTGCTAAAATGAAAATGCGTAAAAAGAAATAGTCATGGCTGTAAAGAAAACTACACGCTCAAGTCAAAACTGTAATTATGGTTCAGAGTGTCCTCCAGAACATGGTTGTGTAGATGGTAAATGTGTTCCATGGGCTAAAAAACCAGGAGCATTTAGTACACCAAGTGCTAAAGTTGCTGCAACAATACTTGGTGCTGGTGCAGCTGCAATTGGTACTAGAATTGCAAAGAACATAAAGGAGAACAAACCTGTTAGACAAGCAAAAAGAGCAGCTAAGAAAAATTCTGATCTTATTGCAAAAAAAGGTGGTGAGAAAAAAGCAAAATTAGTTTCTTCACCAGTTATCATGATGAAAAAGGGTGGATCTACTGATAAGAAGTGGATTCAAAAAGCTATCAATCCTGCACACAAAGGTTACTGCACTCCAATGTCAAAACCAACTTGTACACCAAAAAGAAAAGCTCTTGCTGTTACTTTGAAAAAAATGGCTAAAAAGAAATAAAATGAAAAAGACAACTAAACCTAATCCACTTAAAACCTTTAATGATAATAAAGCTATGGCTTATAAAAAAGCCGGTGGTCAAATGAAGGCATTTAAAAAGTCTTTAAAAAAAGCTCAAGATGGTATTCAAGTTAATTCACAGGGAGATCCTATTAAAGCAGGTCCATTATCAAAAAGTGATGCTGCATTTTTAGATTATCAATATCCTTCTACAAATCCTAAAGTTCCTTTTTACCCATCTCCTGAAGGTTATGATACAAGAAAAAATAGAACCTATTTTGGAAGTAATCAAAATAATACAAGAACACCTCAAAAAGAAATGGCATTAAGAAATTGGGCTGAAAAAGAAATGCGTGGTAATTCTGGATTTAATACAAGAGAATCTATGGAATCTGTTGTTAGAAAAAAAGGTGGATCTATAAAAAGAAAAAAGAAATAACAAATGTTAAATAGTACTATTGAAATAAAGATCAAGCAACGGCTTAATAAATTAGATGTCAAATAATGGGTAGAGATCTTGAACATAAAAAAGAATATCAAAAAGAATACTATCTTAAGAATAAAGAAAAACTTCTTGAGTATAGAAAAAATTTCTATAATGAAAATAAAGAGATAGCTATTCAAAGATCTAAAACCTGGGCTGAAAATAATAAAAGAAGAAGAAAGCATAATATATTAATGTCTACTCATAAAATTAGCATTGATGATTATGAAAGAATGTTAGTTGAGCAAGACTATAAATGTTATTGTTGTTCAGTTGAACATAGTAGTTTAAAAAAAGGACTGTTTGTTGACCATTGTCATACTACAGGGAAAGTAAGAGGTTTGTTATGTAATAGTTGTAACTCAGCATTGGGTTATGCAAAAGACAATATTACTGTACTTGCTAATATGATAAAATATTTAGAAAGATGTTAAATTCTACAATAGTTATTAAAATAAAACAACGTGTCAATAAACTTGATTCTCAAGACTATGACAACATTGAATGTTGGCAAATAGTTGAGGCATTTAATAAAGCACAAGTTGAGTGGACTAGAAGACAGTTGCACGGAACTAATATTTATAAAGAAGGTGATGAAGGTTCTACAAGAAGAAAAGATGATCTTCAAGTTCTTCTTCAAACAGAGCCTTTAAATCTTTCAAACAAAGAGATTTATTACTTTGATAATCTTCCACAAGATTACTTACAATGGAAGAGAGTAGATGTATATGCTAAAAAAGACTGCTGCAATAAAAGACGTATGACAGTTTATTTTGCAGAAGAAGCAGATGTAAGTTTACTATTAAGAGACACTAATAAAAGACCAAGCTTTGAATGGTCAGAAACTTTCTGTACTCTTATGGGTAATAATGTAAACATCTATACCAATAATGATTTTGAAATAGATTCAGCATCTTTGATTTACTATAGACAACCAATTAAGATTCAGATACAAGGTTGTGTAGATCCTTATACTAATTTACAGTCTACACAAAATGTAGAGTGTGAGTTTAAAGATGATATTATAGAAGTAATAATTGATGAGGCTGTGAGTATTCTTGCTGGTGATATGGAATCATTTAATCAGTTCTCTAGAGGTACAGAAACAGCAGAACGTAACAACTAATTATGGAAGCAAAAAGAATGTTAAAAAGAAACCCGGAACCTGCAAAGACACTCAGCAGACCACAACCTGTTGTTACTCAACCTAAGAGTGAACCAGCTAAACCTCAACCTACACCAGATGCAGGAGTTGGTGGTAGCTCACTTGATACAATGACAGCAGCATGTGCAACAGAAATGATGAATGCATCAATTAGTTTTCATAGATTACATCTAAAAGTAACTGGTGATGGATCATTTGCTGCACATAAAGCATTAGGAGAATTCTATGAAGGACTTCATGGTCATGCAGATACTTTAGTAGAAGGCTATCAAGGTGTAGCAGAAAAGCTTCTTAAGTATACAGACATGCCAATTAGAACTCTTGATACTACTGCAGATGCCGTAGGGTATTTAAGAGATCTATACAATACAATTAACAAGCTTCAGGGTATGATGCCTTACTCAGAGATAGTAAATAACCTGGATCTTGTTAAAGACTCAATCAACTCAACTAAGTATAAATTACTTTTCTTAAAATAATTTTGGAAGTTTTAAAAACTTTCACTATATTATAGTATATATTTATTAATTAAAATTTAGAAAAAATGGCTTATTTTAATCATGCTTTTGAAAAAGCATTCTTAGGCACAGGGGTAACACGCAACACTGCTGTTCCAGGTGCAGAACCAACTTTCACAGCAACTTTGATTGATGGTGTAACAACAATAAATGTTGTAACAGATGGTGGTTATGTAACTACTAACGGTGTACCTACTTATGTTCTTAACCAATTAAAGGCAGATGCTCCATCTACTTATACTAATGGTTACATTGGTATTTTTGATGCAAATCCAAATTCTGCAACATTTAATCAGACTATTACACCAACTGCTTGTTGTAATGCATATCTTGCAGGTTCTGCAATTTATGACAATGACAAGATTGGTCCTTTAGCAGGTGGTTACCAAGAGACTAACAAGTCTAAAATGATCAACCCTAAGTATGTATCACGTTTCTATTCTGTAGCTCCATGTTCTCCACAGAACAATGTAATCCACGTAGGTTCTACATATTGGACTGCAGGTGGTGGTGTATTAGCTGGTGCTATTACAACTGCTGGTGTTGGTTATGCACCTAACTCTACTACTGCTGTAGCAGTTAGTACAACTACTGTAACAGGTACAGGATCTGGTCTTGTTTTAACAATTACAATTGCTGGTGGTGTACCAACAGTAACAGGTATTGTTAATCCAGGTAAAGATTATGCTGCTGGTGATACTGTAACAATTAACTCACCTTCAGGTACTCCTGGTACTCTTGCTGTATATACTATTGCTCTAAATGGTGTAACTGAGCCTCATGCACAAGAAGGTTGCGGTGCTACTTATGAGTGTTGCAAAGAGTTTTTATGTGGTGAGACTTACTACCTCCGTCTGGATGTAAAAGGATCTCCTGCACTTAGATTCTTAAACCACAATGCATATGCTACTGTTGATGCTTACACAGGATGTTGTGCACCAGATGCAATCTCTCCAACTCCAGTTGATTCAACTACAGTTATGATTGCTTGGGCTAATGCAATTGTAAACAACCCAATCATTGCTCCATTTATTCAACCAGTTGTACAAGCTGAAGATGGTTCACTTTTATATGCTCCAGGCACATCTGCTGCTTTCTTAGCTGCAAATGGTGCTATTACTTGGGATAACTATTTATCTCCTGGTCATATTACTAATGCTTGTGCTGGTCTTATCCTTAATGGTGCTTATGTAGACACTAGATTTGGTGACTGTACATTCCAAGTTTCTGACTTCTATGAAAAAGAGCCAGTTAAACTTTATGCTTCTGAAGTAGATCTTACAGGTGAGCCTTGCTTATTCCAAAGTCTATGTGTAGTTACTGAGTGTCAAGGTCTTCAAGTACAAGGTCTTGGTGAGACAGTTCTTAGAGAACTTACTCTTTCTGAGTCTTACAGACAAAACTTCTTGGCTACTGACTTCCGTATCCGTGAGATTACTCAAGGTAACCAAATCATCACTACAATTGACCGTGGTGCTTTATACAACAGATACGTATTGATTCACAATGTACCACGTTTCAACAACCCATCTGGTACATTTGATAATGATCAATATGCATTGACTATCTTCTCACAAGATACATTACCTACATTCTTTGCTGAGATTGGATTATGGTTAGATGGTTGTCAAAATGCATGTAACATTGAAGAATTCTCTTGTGATACTGTATGTGATGTTCCAGTAGCATTCCCTACACTTCCAGTGTACAACCCTTACAATGTAGTTTCTTGCTAAGCAGGTAACAAAGAATAAAAATCAAAAGGGGAGAAGAGTTAAATACTCCTATCCCCTTTTTTATTAAATATCTATGGCTAATCACGTATTAAGTTTAGAAGTACCAACAGTTATGAATACATGTGTTCTAAAGATTATGGACACAAGTGTATATTATGATCTGTTGCCAGTTACTTGTCCTACATTAAATGTAACAGTTCCTGGATTTGCTTATTCAGTTCAACTTGAAGGAGCTCAGATGACTGAGTTTGTAGCAAGTGGGCATATTACATTAACTGCATGTGATCTGAATTTACAGACAGCTAATTGTGGAACTCAGTATACTAATTTGCCAGACGGTATTTATGTAATTAAGTATAGTGTATCTCCTAATGATCAGGTATTTGTAGAATACAATCATATGAGAATTAGTTATGCTTTAAATAGATATTATAATATTTTGTGTGAGGTTGATGCTAATGCATGTGAGCCACCACTTAAAACAAAACAAAGACTTGAGCAACTTGGCTTAATTAAAATGTATTTAGAAGCTGCTAAAGCTAAAGTAGAATACTGTCACGATCCACAGAAAGGTATGACATTATATAACTATGCACTTAAGCTTCTAAATAAATTAGATTGTGTAAATTGCTAAAAATTTAAAACCAACAAAATATGGCAACGTGTCCAAACTGTAAAACTAAAATGTCATGTGGATGTCAGAAGAGACAATCATCAGATGGCAAAACTGTATGTTCAAAATGTGTAAACAATTATGAAGCACAATTAAAACAAAGAAAAACAGTAGCAACAGTATCTCAGACAAATCAAGTTTGGGGAAAAGATAGATATAACAAAACTTAAATATGACAACTTTATTTTCAGGAACTTATTTTGGTTTTGAACCTTGTTGTGGAGGACCTGTTGTATATTTTGCAACTAATGGTACAACCGTTACTCCCAGTGAAGGTATCAATATTTATAATGGTCCTGCTGCACTTGGGTATGATCCAATTACTGATACATATATTCCATTAACAAATCAATGTTATAAATTATTTAGAAGTTCTACAGTAAATGCTGGTAGTCCTATTAATGGAAGCAATTTTGGTAACCTTAATACAATACCAACTAATTTTGGATCAAATTATACATATGCTACCGGAACAGCTAGTGATTCACAATGTACAGATGCTCCAGTAGGATTTTGTCCAACTTGTCCAGTGCAATATTATGACTTATGGTCATGTGATGGTTCTCAACCGGTATTTACAACTGATACTGATTTATCCTTATATGTAAATACTTCTGTTCTCATACAGGCAGGTACTGATCCTGATTTTAATTGTTACTATGTAACCCCTTCAACAAATTATTTTAGTCCAATTCCAGTTGCTGTAGATCCTGATATTCCATGTACTGATCCTTGTTCATGTCAATGTTATGAAATTATAGGTAATGCTAAATTAAATTATGTAGACTGCAATGGCAATGTAATTTCTACACAAGTAAATGGATACTTTAAAGATTGTTCTTTAGTATATCCTTTTACTAGTCCATCACCAGGACCTAATCTTACTATTATAAATCATGGTGATTGTGTGGATGGAATGTGCCCACAAGACTGTTATGAACTTATAGATTGTGCTGGTATAGAAAATCCTATTTATACAACAGCTCAGTCTTTATCTCCATATGCTTCACTTGGTCAAGTTGTAATTATAGACGGTTATACAAACTGCTGGATTGTAAATCAAGTAGTAGATTGTGATTGTGCTATTGATGTTGTTGTAACACAAGCATTTGCAGATTGTGCAACATGTACAGCAGGTCCAAATTATATACTTTCAAACTGTGATGATCTAAATACTATTATTTATACATCAGATGACCTTAGTGCATATGTTGATCAAGTAGTACAACTTGGTCCAGACTGTCCGGGTTGTTGGATTGTAGATGCATACCCAAATCCAATTCCATCAGATGTTGCTGTAACTATTACAGTAGCATTTCAAGATTGTGATGCATGTAAAACAACATACTATGAACTTACAGATTGTAATGGTATTGAACCTTCTATAATTACATTTACTGATCTTTCTGCATATGTTACACAAGTAATTACTCTTGCATGGTGTCCAACTACTTGTTGGAGAGTTTCAATAGCTATTACAAGTGTAGGTGCAGGTTTAATAGGAGATATACAAGATGAATTTGATACATGTATAGACTGTCTTACAAGTTTTCCTTGTATATGTTCCAGAGTTAAAAATCATGATACTGTATCACATAATTATGATTACTTAGATTGTGACGGTACTGTTCAAACAATTACTTTGCTATCAGGTGAAAGATCAGATAGAATATGTATGTCTCATTGGCTTACATCATATCCTACTGACTATGTAGAATACTTTGGTGACTGTACATTAAATACTGATGTATATGAGTGTCCTCCACAGATCTATCCAAAAAGAAGTGTTCAACCAGGATATGTTGCACCAATTTGTAGTACTGAAAAGTATGAAAAAATAACATGTAAAGCTGCAGAAGTATTGTATAAGTCTGTACTTGAACTAAGATATGGAATTAGTAACTGTTGTCCTGAAGAAGATGACAAATGGTTAATGAGAAAACAACTTATAGATTTAGAAGCTTTAAGAGACCCGGCATATGTATGTCAAGTAAATACTTGTAACTGTCCACCTTCTACATGTGGATGTGGCTGTGGAACAACACTAAAGACTTGTAATTCTAATTAATAATTAGTATATTATAGATATGAAACCTTTGAATCTAGACAATAAACCTTGTAGCCCAATTTCATCTAACTGTGTGATTTGGCAAGGACCAGATATTCCGTGCATTAAACTATGTACAGGTGATACAATATCTGATGTAATAGCTAAGCTTGCTACAGAACTATGTACTGTTCTAGATATTCTGAATGTAACAAATTATGATCTATCATGCTTTAATCTTACTGCATGTGGACCAAATGATTTTCAAGCACTTATTCAGTTTTTAATTGATAGAATTTGTGCACTACAAACTGAAGTAAATACTCTTGCTGATCCTTCAACTAGTCCTATTGTAAATACACCTAAATCTGCAAGTGCTGATACTCCGGTTACTGTTGCAAATTGTTTTATAGTAAATGGTGTTACTGTAATGACAGTTTCAGAATATGCTATAGAAATTGGAAAAAAAGTTTGTTCATTAATTTCTCAGATTGCTGTAATAAACTCTCAAATTGTAGATTTAGAAATTAGAGTAACTAATCTTGAGAGCACAACTGTAGTAATCCCTCCTACACCAACAATTATTGTTGACTGTAATATTGGTACATTAGTAGCTGGTAATAGTTATGATATTGATATTGTTTTAGATCAATTAATAAACAATGTTACAAATGGTCTTTGTAGTTATACAAATACTACAACCGGAGTATTAGGCACTCCTGCAAATCTTTTAACATCATATATTACAGCATGTGCTTATGGTACAGATGTAACATCTGATCCTAATTGGACTCCAGTACCTACAACACTTCCAGAAGTAATTACAAATATCTGGATTGCATTGTGTGTAGCATATTCTAATACTACTACTATTACAGTAGCTGATACATCAACAGTTGATCTTACTGTATCAGCAGGGCCAGCATATAATATCTCAGCTAAAATTACAGATACTGGTTGGGTAGATTTAGATGGCTTTACTTACTATTCTGGAGTAGATAAACCACAGTGTAGAAGAATTGGAAATCAGATTCATTTTAGAGGTACTGTATTTGTACCATTAGAAAATCCAGCTTCTCCAGGTAGTGTAATTCCATTAACAGCAACTTCTGCATATAATTCAATTGCAGGATGTACTACATGGAGTGGTGTTGGTGGTTGTAGTATTAATGCTAATGGTGCTATTTCATTTAATAATGGTGGTTCTGTTATTCCAGCATCTGTTACTGCAGGAAACTTAGACAATATATATTACAAAGCATGGGATGTAGCTCTTAGAGCTATTGATGTGGATCCATCATTTGGTACATGTTTAACCTCAGCTATTAGAGTATATGTTACATCAACAAAAGGTCTATCTGTACAAGTTGTTCATGATATTGAAATTTCAACAACAAGGGGAGCAGGAATACAAGGTAACTCACCATTAAGATTAGTAACTAGTAATGTAAGAGTCGGAGAATATCTTCCTAACTATATTGCTGTTGGTTCTGATATTCATAATGCTCCATCTAATGCTAACTTCCCACTTGTATCAGATACATTTAATTTAGTGTGGCCATTTAGTTGTGATGCTGGTGATGAAAATCAGATTGGTGGTTTTAATTTTCAAATAGATGGTTTAGTAGCTTATGTAGATCCATGTAATACTGAAACAGGTTTCTCAAGAGTTTGTCCATAATAATATAAGAGATGTCAATAAATAAATGTAAAAATTGTGGGTGTGATGATGCACTAGTAACTCTTCCACCATGTCCAACTCCAGCAGGATGCCCGGATCCAGAACCATGTTCAGAAGTATTTGATGCACAGTGTATTATCTACACTGGTGCAGATATTGATTGTGGTACTGATACTGTAGTGACTACAGACACTAATGTAGCTACTGCATTAAATGAAATTACTACATATTTCTGTGAAGAACTTAATCAAGTTAAGTTAAGATATGTAAAAGAAATTAATACTGATTTTGATCAAACTACTCTTACAATTACTCAGAATGAATTAGCTGCATGTGGTATTACACCATCTATTTGTAGCCTAAGTGGTTCTGAACCTTCAGACTTTGTAATTAGTCTTTGGTACTTATCTGGTGGTTCATGGAGACTTATTCAACCATATGAGGCAAATGGTAATAACTATATAGTATCTGTAGATGATACAACAGGGTTAATTACTATTTTTATTAATAGACCTTCAGGTCCAGTTGTAAGACTAAGAGCCGTACTCATATTCTAAGAAGTTACAGTTTGTTGGTTTCTGTGACAACAAGGCAAAGCCCTCGCACTAGCGGGGGTTTTGTTTTATGCTTATATTTGCTAAAGTGCATAATTTTTAGTATATTAATCTATATGGTATGAAAGAATTTAAAAAGCCAGATTTAACTGCTCCAAGATATAGACCAAAAGCATACAATCTGTTAACTGATGATTTTTTTAAAACATTTAAAGCAAAGTTTTCAAAGTATGGAGATATAAGTGACAAAGAATTAAAAAAGATAATTAAAGTATTTAATGAAACAGTATACCAAACTGTAATAGATTCAAGAGAAGGTGTACAGTTACCAGAACAAGTAGGTTGGTTATTCATTGGAACATGTGATCAAAGTAAGAAAAGAAATATTGATTACAACAAGTCTAAAAAATATGGAGTAACAGTTACCAATAAGAACTGGGAAACAGATGGTAAACTTTGCAAAATCTTTTTTACAAGTTATAGTTTAAAACACAAGATAAAGAATAGAGAATTTTGGGGTTTTACAGCTTGTAGAAATTTTAAAAGATCTGTATCAAAAGCATACGCAGAAAACTGGAACATGTATGTAGCTGTAGATCCTAAAAAAAGAATACAACTTTTACAAAAAAGCATAGCTCTTAAAGACATTGACAAAAGGAAAATGCAAGAGCAGCTTAAAACATATAATGAATTTGATCTATGACCACTGTAGGAGAAGCAATATCTAGAGTAAGAAACACTCTTAAAGCTGTAAAGGAAGATGCATTCCTTACAGACAGAACTATTTATTCTTTGCTTCTAAAGTATGCAAAGACTTTAATTAAAAGAGAAGACAATCAGTTTAGACTAATGAAAATCAGTTCTATCTTTAAAGTACTTCCATACATTGAACTAATTGATGTAGATAAAGTTGAAGCTGGTTGTATTGGTGTATACTCCGGATGTTACTTTAAAAGATCTAAAGAAAAGTTACCAAGTATCTTAGATGGTATGTTCGGTCCTATTATCCGTACAGTATCTTCAATAGATGGTACTATTGAACTTTACCGTACTGATCCAGGTACTTGGGTTTCTATGACTAAAACTACAACCTTTAAGTATAACAGAAGCATTTATTTCTGGTATCTAAACGGTTACATTTATATTCCTAATGTAGATTGGGATGCTATAAGAATGGAAGCCATCTTTGAAGCTAAACTTGAAACATGTGATACTGATCCATGTGAAGTAAAACAAGAAGAACAGTTTGCATTACCTGAATATTTATTTTCAGAAGTAGAACAGTTTACACTACAAGAATTAACAATGACTCTCAAAGTTCCTGCTGATTCAGTAGATGATAGTCAAAATATACTTAGATAATGAACTTTAATTATACACTTAGATATAGAACATTTAATCAGTTGTTAGAAGATGTAACAGTTGACTTAAATACTTTTGCTCTTGAGAATATGATTGAGCCACAGCAGTTAATTAAACTTGCTAAAAAACTTAACTATGATCTAGGTCTTAGAATTAATCAACAGAAAGAAGTTATTCTTGATGTATGTCACGGTAAAGTAAAACTACCTGATGACTTTTATACATTCAACTTTGCATTTATATGCGGTACATTTACTGAGCAGTTAGGTTATGATGGCTGGGCTGCAGGTACAAACATTCAAGAAGTACCTTATGTAGAAACTCCAGCTACTGTAGACATATGTGCACCAATTACTGTAAACTGCTCTGTATGCAATGCAAACCCTTGTAATCATACTGCAGCATGTCCAGGTAATACATGTCCTCCTACATGTGCTCCTAATCCTATTCCTACTGAATATGATCCTAATGCTCCATATGGAGATGTTTGTACAAGACCAAGAGTCTTTATGAACTGTAAAGGTGATAAGTATGAGTTAATACAAGTAATTAATAATTCTGGAACTACTAGAGTATATACTCAACTTATTCCATTAAGAATGAAGGCTAGTCAAGATATAGAATGTGATTGCCCAAACTTATATTATAATACTCCTAATGAAGGTTGGATCCAAGGTGGTTTCTTATTTACAACATTTGATACTGGTAAAGTATATCTTAACTATCAAGGTCAAATGGAAGATGAGAATGGTAACTTATTAGTTCCAGATCATGACCTTCTTAATGAATACTATGAGTATGCATTCAAGTCAAGAATACTTGAAAACTTATTTATGAACGGAGAAGATGTTTCTCAAAGAATGCAACTTGTAGAACAAAGATTAAAAGCTGCTAGAAATAATGCATTAAGTGTAGTTAATACTCCAAACTTTAGAGAACTTAAAGAGATGTGGCAAGCTAATAGAAAAGCCATGTATGGTAAGTATTATTATATGTTTATGAGTTACTCTCCAAATAACCGTTATGGTATTTATGGTCTAAATTCAAGAGTTGTATAGTTATGGCTAAAAATCAAAAACAGCAAATGTCTGAAACTAGTTCTAACTCATTTGTAAAAGGACTAAACAAAGATTCAGATCCGTCATTCATCCAAGAAGGGATGTGGACGCATGCAAGAAATGCTGTAAACAATACTGCAGAAGGTGATCTTGGTACATTATCTAATGAAGAGTCAAATGCATTGTGTGCTACAGCTGGACAAACTATGTCTGGCTTTAAGTATATTGTAGGTCTTATACATTTATTTAGTGACAAGTGGGTTATATATACAGCAGCACATGCTACTGAATTTACTTCAAATAGTATTGACTCTGAGATAGGTTTATTTGAATCAGACTCATGTAGATATAGACCTATTGTTCAAGATGCATGTTTAAATTTAAATAGATATAAACTTGTATCTGGAGCATCTAAAGAAATAAATGATTGTACCTGGCAAGTATATTGGGCAGATGGTTTTAATCCGGATAGATTTCTTAATATTGGGGATCCTAAAACTTGGCCACCTACAAACTATACATGGTTAGGTAATAACTATTATACTGATGGTACAAATAATATTCTTTGGCCCGGTGTAGCATGGAATCAAAACTGTCAAACAGTAAATGGTTGTACAACATGTGATGATATTAATACACTAAACTGTGATAAATTAAGAATTGCATCATTAATGCAGACACCTTGTCTTGAATTACAATTAGGTAATGGTGCTGGTGTTTTAGATAATGGTTCTTACTTTGCATCTATAGCATATCTTATTAATGGTGTAAAAGTAACAGACTACTTTGCACCAAGTAATATTCAAGCAGTTTATACTCCTAATAATTCTCAGGGATCATTAGAATTAAAAGTAGAAGCAGATACACAAAACTTTGATGAGTTTGAGTTAGTAATAGTATCATTTGTAAATGAAGGTATTCAGTCAAGAAGATTTGGTGCATTTTCTACACAAACTAATAGAATAACTATTGATCAGTTAAAACAAAGTTTAGAAGTAGTAGATGACTTTGATATAGGTAGAGTAACACCAGTTTTTGAAAAGTCTGATCAGATGACTCCGCTTGATAAATATTTATTAAGAATAGGTCCAACATCTAAATTTGATTTTAACTATCAACCACTTGCTAACTTAATTGGTACTGAGTGGACAGCTACAGAATATCCAGCAGACTATTATTATAAAGGTGGTCATAATACAAGTTATCTTAGAGATGAAGTATATACTTTCTTTATCCGTTGGGTTTACAACACTGGAGATAAGTCTGCAACATATCATATTCCAGGAAGGGCTGCACAGGATTATACATTTGTTGCACCTACCGGAGGTACATTAACTATTCCTGAATTACAGAACTATTCTGATGTTAATAGTTTTCCCGATGATATAAAACTGTATCAAACATATAATACTGCAGGACAAACATCTACACCAAACACTATATTACCAGATGGTGGTAAATTAGTTCAAGTTGGTTATATGGGTTATTGGCAATCAACAGAAAAGTATCCTGATAAAAAACCAGAGATATGGAATAGTACAGATCAGCCATGGACACCAATACCACATAACGTAACTAATTCACCGTTTGATCTTTGTGGTAAAGAAATAAGACATCACAAGTTTCCAGACAATTCTGTATCACCACACTTTGTAAAAGATCCTACTACAGGTAAAATAAGTATTAGAGTACTTGGTGTACAGTTTAATAATATTTACCATCCAGTAGATAATAATGGTAATCCAATTCCTGGAATTGTAGGTTATGAAATCTTAAGAGGATCAAGAGAAGGTAACAGATCTGTGATTGCTAAAGGTATGGTTAATAACTTTAGAGATTTTAATATTAAAGGTCAAGTAACTGATAGAGTTGGTTTATATGCTAACTATCCATATAATACAATTTACCCTGCAGGAAACACACCAAATATTGCAGATTACAATTATTTGTATAATGATCCTTATATAAAGAAGACTCAACCAACTACAGATACTAAAGTAAACCAAAACATACCACCGGATATTATTTCTTTTCATTCACCAGAGACAAGTTTTAGAAATCCATTTTTAAATGTTTCTGAACTTAAACTTTATGGTCATGTGAGTGGTAGAGCAAATCAACAATTTATAGAACCAGCTGGGCATCCTAAGAATAAGCTTTTAAATAATAAAGCTTTATTTATGCTTCTTGTTGGAGCACTTGCTGAATCTGTTTTAAAATCATTAGGAAAGAAAACATTTAACTATCCACAGGGTGGGTTTACTAATCAATATGGAACAGATTGGTTACTAGCAGGTCCTGGTTCTGCTGGTGGACCATCAACATCAGTTCCTCCTTATAATGGTATTAATCTTACAGGTGGTTCAACTAATTTCTCTGATACAGCTTGGAATACAGCAACTAATGGTTTTAGCATACCTCCATTCCCACCAGTTTTTAATATTGCTTTTCCAGGATGGCTTAATGGTGGGCAAGCAGTACTAAATGCTGTTAGTGGAACTGATACATTAGATAATATTTACAATGAACATAATAGAAAATCAGTTCTAAATGGTGGTTCTTGGACCCCAAGAACATATACCATTGAGCCAACAGGCATGTCATTAATAGGTGGTCCATTATTTTCAGCATTTACTGGAGCTGCAAAGTTTGCATTTTTCTTTTCACAAGGTTTACAAGATATGCAAAGATTGGCTTATGCTATCTTGCCATTAAGACAATATGCATTACAACTTATTGGTCATGGTTTTTATGATCAATATACTAAACCACAAGTGAATAGACCTGTAAGATTTAGAATTGAAGATTCACTTTATGTTATAAATGATACTAACCAAGAGATTCCGGACTATATAACATCAACAGGTTCTGCACGTAAGTATACAATTAATAATTTATATAGGGCTAAGTTTGTTGCAGTACGTACTTCACAAGCAAATAATGGTGCTACAGTAGGACCAAGATTTTTAACTACTGGATCTGGTTCAAATCAAAACTTAATCAATGGGGCACAAGATAATTCATTAGTAAATCTAAGTATTACAAATCAATTTTTTGGTTACCCTAACTATTCAGAAAATGATAAAACAGGAACTTTCCAATCTAATATTGCAAGTCATTATGCTGGTATTAAAGTAAGAATAGAAAACCAGTATGGTCAATTAGATTCTGTAAAGCAACAGATAATATCTCCATGTGAGCAAAAGTTTGATCCTGCACAATTACCAGTACAAATATTTATAAATAATGGAATAGCATATCCACTTAAAAAATTACCAAATACAATAAATATGTATAATGGTGATATGTACATCTGTAGGTTTACAGAAAAGAATCCAATGTTCTTTTTCTATAACTGGATGTATGATGTAATAGATGACTATCCATTTAATTACTTTGTCCATCAGATGTTGCCACAAGCAAGATTCTGGATGAACTCATTTAGATATGATATTGCAGATATAGAAATAACTGATGTTGGTTCATTTTTTAATACATATAATGGTACAGGTATATTACCATCTAATTATTACACATTAGATAATCCAAACTTTGATAGACAAGATGATGATGCAACACCATATCCAGGTTTCTTAGGTGTAAAAGAATCATACTTTTATACATCTGTATCTGGTGTAAGAGATTTCTTTGTAGAATCAGAAGTGCTTATTGACTATAGAGAAGTGGGTACATTTGATTTTGAAAAATGCTACCATCCATATAGATATACAGATTTGTATGCTCTATTTAAAATGGATCCTATTGTTCCAACAAGAGGTAACTATTACATCTATGATCAATCTTTAAGTGCATCTAGATTACCACAAAAGTTCCGTTCATATGGTTTCTTACAAGATAGATACTATGACCCACAAGTTGCAAGTCTTTGTTATACATACCTTCCTAATGTAATTACATATTCTAATTATCAAGTAGAAGGATCTGATATAGATTCTTGGAGAATATATCTTCCATTAAACAGAAGAGACTTTAAGAGTCAGATTAGTGGTGTTAAAAACTTTGCTAAGACAGGTGCTTTTGTAACATTTAAAAATGATAGTCCTGTAATTTTCCAAGGTGTAGATACTCTTACATTAGATGAGTCATTAACTAAAGTTACTCTTGGTGATGCAGGATTGTTTAATAGAGAACCACAAAATATTGTAGTAGCAGAAAGACCATATGAGTATGGTTCATCTCAAAATAGACTATCTGTAATTTCTACACCAGCCGGACTTTTCTATATAGGTCAAGAACAAGGTAAGATCTTTACTTTTAATGAGGGTCTTGTAGAAATATCACAAGCAGGTATGAAGTGGTGGTTTGAGAAGTTTTTACCATATAAACTACTTGAAGCATTTCCTGAATACCCACATACTGATAATCCAGTATCTGGTATTGGTTGCCAATCTATATATGATAATGACAACTCAATCTTATACTTTAGTAAAAAAGATTATAAGTTAAAAGACTTTGATCCATCAGGTAATCTATTACCAGGTAATGTAACATATTTTAATAATGGAAAAGAACAGTACTTCTCATATAATAATG
>Ga0315909_10001125_pt1 | contig 36288 bp, 58 predicted proteins | sample LakEriMetagenome_11_FD_203527 | JGI IMG/M metagenome (GOLD analysis project Ga0315909, IMG submission 203527) | Freshwater fungal communities from buoy surface, Lake Erie, Ohio, United States - Buoy 2 MA125 | ecosystem: Environmental > Aquatic > Freshwater > Lake | place: USA: Lake Erie, Ohio... | reverse complement strand
GGAAACCAGCCATTGGCCTTCATCTGTTCGGTTAGGGTCATGGCTTGGGTTCCTTGTGAAAGTCTTGCCGGGCGACGATCAGACACCAGCTAAGGGGCAGTCGGTAGTAGTCGTGCCACTGACCAGACCGCCGCTTAGCGCGATGCCAAAGCTTCCCCGCGCTTAGAAGTGTGGCGTTGCGCTTGAGGTAGATCGCCCAATGCCAAGTCTGGCTTGCGCTGGGGTGCCAGCTACAAAGCACAATTGAGCCATCGGTCGCGCGTTGCATCACTTCGCCTCCAGTGCTGCGAGGGCTTGGCGGGCATTGTCCCCGGCGCGGCGCATGGCATCCCAAGCGCGCCCAGTCCGAATGTCACCGCCGCCATAAAGGTCGTGCGCCTTGCGGTAAGCTTGCTCCGCCTCTGCCAGCGTCCGCAGTTCTTCAATCATGGGTTGGCTCCTTGGGTTGGTATTCGCCGCGCAAAATAGCATCGGCCAACTGCGGCTTACCGATCCGGCGCAGCCATGCTGCGACCGCAGCGCGCTCGGCCTGTGCGGTGTGCTTACGTTCCAACATACGTGCGGCTTCCTTGGCTTCCAGCGGACCATCGAACCAGAGGATGTCATCGCCATCCCTGATCCAGTACTTCTCTTCCTTGTGCGACCAGTGGACGTGCGGGTTGTTCATTTCAGATGCTCCTCGTTCTCAACCTGCGCACTAATCCAGTTAGCGATGATCGGGTCGGCGCTGCCCCGCAGCCACTTGATGATGGCTTCGCGCTCTGCTTTAGCCACAGCGATATTGTGCTGCTCGACGGCTTCCTGTGCCAACCGATCTATTTCGGATATTGGGATCGCGCCATCACACGGCGTAATGCGGAAATCGCCCACCTTGCCGTAGATGTCGATCAGCGTCTTGATCAGCGGGTTCACAGGTTAAACTCCCGGTATACGTAAATCAGAAAACTTACGCTGAGAGCGCCCAACGTTACCGTTAGCCAGATCATTTCCCAAAACCCTCTTCCCAGAGTTCGATGGCGCGGACGGCGACCTCGCGGTATGATGGGCGCCTTTGGAGCATCTGCTGGTAAGCCTCTTCCGCACACAGCACCTTGCGATCTACGGGCGGCTGCTCGTAGCGTTCAATCATGTCGCAGAGGGCGCGGAACGAGCCGTTGACGGCGCGGTAGTCAGCGCGGAGCCAAGTAAGATCGGGGGTCCACCCGCACCGCTTCGCAGCTTCGAGCAGCACCCAGTCTGGTGGTGTTTGCTTGTCGGTCATAGCCCCCAGTCCTCCTCCGTGATCTCGATGTCCTCGACATCTGGCATGGTGAATGCGATCCACGCGGCTAGGCCCGTAAGGGCGGCCAGCGCGGCTATGGTCCAACTAAGTCTCATTTTCAGGCTCCATTTTGAGGGTCACAGTATAGGAGTGTCCTTTCCATTCAAGCGAAAAGATCACTTGGAAGTCCTCCCCAAGGAACAGCCGCAGCTTGTCAGCACCAGCCAGCAGGCGTTGGCCTACCTCTAGGGCGGCAGCATGGCGCTGCCGGGTCACTGCTGGATCGCCTCGCCGTAGGTGACGCGGGCCACCTTGCGGCGCTTGTCGCGGTGCAGCAGCCGTTCGGCTACGTCCAGCGCCGCGTCAGCGAAGCGCGCACGGGTCTTGTAGTGGGCCGTGCGGCGATGGCCGAATGGCGTCTGGTAGACAATCCGGCAGTTGAAGGTATGCTCAGGCATGGCCAGCAGCCAGTGTTGGTCGGTCACAGCAGCCCCCGCGCTTTGCAGGCTTGCGCCAGATGGTGCGGGGCAAAGCCCCTAGAGCCGCTGGCGGCGTCAAATTGGCGGCACAGGGTGCGCAGACGCGTCTCGCTGTCGCGCATGGCCACGCGCAGGCGCTCGTGCTCCTGTAGGGCCGTGGCGGCTTCCTGTAGCACGTCTTGCTCGGTCAGAATGGCGGTCGGGGTCATGTTAGCGTACCTTCTTGACGTAGCGCCCGGTGCGCGGGTCGCGGCGCAGGCTGTTGCGGCTCAGGTGTTCGTAATTGTCGCGCCATTTCTCGGCTTGCCCGTGCCACCAGCGGGCATGTGACGCGGCCACCAGCCACAGCGAGACGGTGACAGCTTGGCAGACGATAACGGCAATTCCGATTGCTAGTTCAGTTCCGGTCATGATCATTCCTCCAATAGTAGACACAATAGACCTAGGACGATGGCGAACAGCGCCGCGCCCATTAGTCGGCCTCAGTGCCTGCGCCCTTAAGCGCATCGTGCAGGTCATTCAGTTCGGTCAGCAGCCGGGTGACTTGGCGATCCAGATCGTCGCGCTCCGCAATCACGTCCCGCAATTGATCATCAGCGTCTTCCAAATCTTCCAGCCGTTCGCCTAGGGCGATTGCCAGCTCGTGCCCGCTTTCCTTGGCCGCGGCGATCAGTTCGTCGGTGTAGCGGCTACGCCACTCGGTGCGGTCGTATGATGGATTAAACATGGGTCAGGCTCCTTTGGCTTTGTGGTGCAGGAAATTGGCGGTGAAGGTTGCGCCCGCCCAGTCCGTCGCATCAGTGCGCATGGGCATCAGGACGGCTAGGCAGTCTGACCGGGGGCCGCGTTCGTCGCCAACTTTAGTGACCGTTCGACAGAACGTCACGAGCGCCGGGTTGTTGCCGTCCTGATGCAAACGGTACGTGCGCGCGCCGTCCTTCTTGCCGCCGCGCAGCGCTTTGGCCATGTTACCCAGCGCGGCAATATACTGCGGTTGGTAGTGACCGGGGGCCAACGCCTCGGGCGCAGTCGGAATGACGCGGTGCCAATCGGGAAACGCACCGTCTACCGGGTTAAACGCCGCACGCGCCGCGCCGTGGATGATAGACCAGCGCCCCGTCGCGTCGCGTTCGATCGTGAAGCCTTCAGGACGGCTTTTGCCTTTGCCAGCGGCTTTTAGGGCTAGCTGAATGGCCGCCTCGGGCACAATGACACCGGCTAGGCCCCATGCCGTCTCGCGCTCTAGCCGGGCAGCGTCGGGGCACTTGGCGGCGAAAGCGATATGCCCATTCGTGGCGGCGATAAACCCTCGCGCGTCGAAAAACACTCCGCGCAGATAGTACCGCGTCTCTTCCTTGGAGACGGCTTGCAAGGCCGCTTCGATAAACGCGACGTGGATGGTGACGGTCAGGGCTTCGTTTGCAGTGTCAGTCATGATTAGACGCTCCTTTCTTGTGCGCGCTGTTGCAGGCGCATGACGATTGACGGGTGGCGCTGTTGCAGCCGGTTCAGCAGCGCGGCGCTACCTAGCTTCATCGCTTGGCGATGCAGGCGCTCGCTTTCGGTTGGGCAGTATTTGGGGCGGGGGTCAGCCACGTTTGTTTGCTCCTTTGGTTTGTGGTTGTGTCAGTCAATCGCGCCTAGGGTTATGTACTGGACGCGTTCGCAGTCGCTGGCGGTGAGGCGCGTGCAGTCTGGCGCGGTGAGGTACTGCCCAGCGGCAACGAGTGCCGCCAGTGCGAGTAGGGCTAGGGCTGCGCGGCGCATTAGGCGATGTACTCCGTGCGCAGGCGATCATAAATCGCTTCCGCGCGGCGCTTGGTGCCTGCGGTTTCAGACGCAACCACCTTGAAGTGAATGCCGCCCAGTTCGTCGCGGCTGGTCTCTTCCAGAACGCGGACGATAAAGCCGCGCGCGTTGGGGTTGCTGTTAAGGCGCATTACACGGTTGCCAGTCATGGTCGTTTGCTCCTTGTTGATGCACTACCTCTATACCCACAAAGTCAGCATTGCAACAAAAAAGTTGTCACTAATCGGCCCTTGACAGCAAAAAGTTTTTACGTTAAGCGGTAGCTACCGCTTAACGTAACTGAAACAGAGCGGAACTCCGAAAAGTCTGGTCATGCGATTACCCAGAATTGCCTAGGATTGCAGCAGACTTTGTTGCACTACTTACACTGGTGTTAGTAACGCAAGAGCGTCAACGCGATTTCTGGGCGGGTTAGGTAGAATGCTAGGTCATTTAGCGCGGCGTGGATGACCAGAAAATATAGGCTCAAATCCATAGGGTTGCATACCAGTTAGGCGGTCTAGGTAGTTAGAAAGATACCAACCCGAAGATTTTATGGTTGTTAAGAATGGTTCGCAATAAGAGATATTCTGGGAACGATTGCGACTTCGTTTCAAACTACCTAGAACGCCCAGAACCGGAACTGGCTCGGGTTTGGCCCCCCACGCAAAAAGTCCACGCAATTTGCAAACAAATATGTTGCAAACCGTGTTGGCTTGTGTAAGGTGTGAAGCATCAACAAAGGAGCAACTGACATGACTGTGATCGTATCCCTTGACCAGCGCACCGGCGACGCCAACGTCGTCAACCTCAACACCGGCGAAATCATCAAGGCCTTCCCCCGCGACAACAGCGCCACGGACTATGAAGGTATGACGGCAAACTTTTACGCCGCGCAAGATTACGCAACAGGGTTGAAAGGATGAAAGGCTAGGCCAGCGCGCGGATCGTAATGGTCCGTGCGCGCCACGCCGCGAATGGGTTTTGTCACTACCTAGATTGCCCAGGGCAAAAATGGCCACGCGCTTTGCTGCATTGCAGCATAATTCCGGATTGCCGGCGGGCGGGCGGGGGGGCGGGGGGGCGCCGAGCGCCGCGTGATTGTCACGGGCACGGACCGCAGACAATTTTTTATTTTTTGAAATTTGCAAAACGCCTCGCAGCAGAATATAGTACGGCGCCATGACCTTCTACTCACTGCCGTTCACGCCCGAGCGCGTCGAAGCCACTGAGGCGCGTCTGGAAGCCATCTATGAAGCGGCCCGCTACGGCCTCAAGGGCGACAGCCTTGCGTTCAAGGCTGGCCTCACCCCGGCGCAGTACCGGCGGCTGGCGGAGTTTGACCCGCTGGTGGAGATGGCTGAGATGAAAGGCCGGGCCGACGGCGAGTTCAATGCGGCCAAGACGCTCTACGAGGCGGCGCAGGACGGCGACGCCACGGCGGCGCTGAACATCCTCAAGCATCAGCATGGGTGGGTAGCGAAGCAGCAGATCGACGTGAACGTGGACCAGCAAATCTCGGTTATCGGGGCGCTGGAGCGCGCGCAGACCCGCGTCATCGAGGGTATCTATAGCCCGGTAAATGCGCTAGAAGACCTGCACGACCAGACGGAGACGGTTGATGCGCAACGCGATGAATAGCAGGTTCTTGCCGTACATGCCTATGGAAAGCGGTGGGCCGCTGATGATGCAGATTGGCCAGCCCTTTCCGACAATGGCAAGCCTACCGACACTGCCGGCCTTCAGCACTACGGCGTCGTTCCAACCCTACCAAGGGCTGCCGATGCAGGGCGTGCAGCGCGAACAGGTATTAGGCCCCTCGGCCGCGCCGCTGAACTTTATGGCCCGCAACCGGCGGCAGGGCAACTACGCCGCGCCGCAAGCGTCGCCATTCGGGCGTCAGCGCGCGCCGTCCGTACCGGGCGACGGCGGCTACAGCGGCTACGGGGGCAGCACCTACGGGATGGGCCGCGGCAGCTACGGCATGGCTGGTGGGTTCAACCCGTACGAAAACATGTTCTGATGCAGCAGCCGATCTACTCCGCTCAAGACGAGATGGAATTGATGGCGCGGCTGTGGTCGCCGGCCATCAAGGATGACCCGCTGGCGTTCGTGCTGCTGTCGTTCCCGTGGCGCGAGCCGGGCACGCCGCTGGAGCACTTCGACGGGCCGCGCAAATGGCAGCGGCAAATCCTGAGCGACATCCGCGACCACATCAAGGCCAACAGCGGCAAGATCGACTTCGACGTGTTCCGCGAAGCGGTTGCGTCAGGCCGCGGGATCGGCAAGTCGGCCCTTGTCTCTTGGCTGGTGATCTGGATGCTGTCCACGCGCATCGGCTCGACCACCATCGTGTCGGCGAACTCCGAAGCGCAGTTGCGGTCGGTCACATGGGCGGAAATTACCAAGTGGCTGGCGATGGCGCTGAACAGCCACTGGTTCGAGGTTGCAGCGACGCGCATCATGCCGGCCAAGTGGTTGACGGAAATCGTCGAGCGCGACCTCAAGAAAGGCACGCGCTACTGGTCGGTCGAAGGTCGGCTGTGGTCGGAAGAAAACCCGGACGCCTACGCGGGGGTGCACAACTTCGATGGGGTCATGCTGGTATTCGACGAAGCCAGCGGTATCCCCGACAGCATCTGGTCGGTGGCGGACGGCTTCTTCACGGAAAATACACCGCACCGCTTCCATCTGGCGTTCTCCAACCCGCGGCGCAACACCGGGTACTTCTACGAGACGTTCCACGCCAAGCGGGCGTTCTGGCGCACCCGCAATATCGACGCGCGCGACGTGGAAGGGACGGACAAAAACCTCTACCAGCGCATTATCGACGAGTACGGGGCCGACAGCTACCAAGCCAACGTCGAAGTCTACGGCATGTTTCCGTCCGAAGGCGATGATCAGTTCATTGCGTCCAATCTGGTCGATGACGCCATGCGCCGGCCGCGCTACAAGGACGAGAGCGCGCCGATCAGCATCGGCGTCGATCCGGCGCGGTTCGGCAGCGACGCGACCGTCATCGCCGTGCGGCAGGGCCGCGACATCATCGCGCTCAAGCGCCACCGCGGTGCCGACACGATGGAAGTGGTCGGCTACGTGATTGAGGCCATTGAGGAGTACAAGCCAGCGCTGGTCTGCATCGACGAGGGCGGGCTGGGGGCAGGCGTCGTGGACCGGCTCAAGGAGCAGCGGTACAAGATCAGAGGCGTCAACTTCGGCAACAAGGCGCAGAAGCAGATCATGTACGGCAACAAGCGCGCCGAGATGTGGGGTGCCATGCGCGACTGGCTGAAAGAGGCCAGCGTGCCAGAGGATCGCTTCCTGAAGACCGACCTGATTGGCCCGCGAATTAAGCCCGACAGCAAAGGTACGATCTTCCTCGAAAGCAAGAAAGACATGAAGGCGCGCGGATTGGCCTCTCCGGACGCCGCGGACGCGATTGCGCTGACATTTGCCTTCCCGGTAGCCTCCAGAGAGATGCGCGGCGACCGCGTTGACAGAAGCCCTCGACGTGGGTATTCTGGGGCTGGGATTTCTACATCTTGGATGGGCAGCTAAACTGCATGGCCGACAAGCGCAAATCAGTGTCATTGGCCGTTGGACGGGGCGAAAAGCTGCCGGTGTCCAAAGGCGCTGGGCTGACCGCCAAGGGCCGGGCTAAGTATAACGCCGCCACAGGCAGCAAACTGAAGCCGCCGGCGCCCAACCCCAAGACCAAGGCCGATGAAGGCCGCAAGAAGTCGTTTTGCGCCCGAATGGGCGCGGTTGCAGCCAAGGCCAAGGACGGCGAACGCGCCCGGGCCAGCCTCAAGCGGTGGAAATGCTCATGAAAACAGGACTATACGCTGCAATTCACGCCAAACGCGAACGCATCAAGGCCGGATCAGGCGAAAAAATGCGCAAACCGGGCGCCAAAGGCGCTCCGACCGCCAAAGCGTTCCGTGAGAGCGCCAAAACCGCCAAGAAAGGCAAGTAAATGGCTAAGTATCCCGTCCGCATTACCTTTTCCGACGGCCCCAAGGCTGCCAAGCCCAAGCCGATGGCCAAGCCGGCGCAGAACCGCGCTGCACCGCCGATTACGCAGGCCCGACTCGACAGCCACGCTCGCCGGCAGGCTGAAGAGGCCCGCAGCGAGGCCATGCTGATGCGGCGCAAGCCGGCCAAGGACACCATTAGCGTCGTCACGCGGATGCGTGAGACGCCGGCCAAGAAGAAGTAACATGCCGCTGGTCAAATCGGCCGGGAAAACGGCGTTCCGGCAGAACATCAAGGCCGAGATCAAGGCTGGAAAGCCGCAAAAGCAGGCGGTTGCCATCGCGTATGCGGTAAAGCGTGACGCTGCCAAGAAGGGCAAAAAGAAGTAATATGGCCGACCCCACAGGCATCCAGAAGGCCGGACAAGTGGCCAACGTCGGCTCTAACCCGGCCAAGTCGTCGAGTGACGACGATAAGATGGCGACCATGCGCAGCCGCCTCCAGATGGCGATGGCGGCCTACGCGGACAGCCGCGAGGACGAGTTGGACGACCTGCGGTTTATGGCAGGCTCGCCCGACAACCAGTGGCAGTGGCCCGCCGACGTGCTCCAGACCCGCGGGGCCGTGCAGGGCCAGACGATTAACGCGCGCCCGTGCCTCACGATCAACAAGCTGCCGCAGCACGTCCGCATGGTGACGAACGAGCAGCGCCAGAACCGTCCCTCGGGCAAGGTCATCCCGGCCGACGACAACGCTGACGTGCAGGTCGCTGAGATTTTCAACGGCATCGTGCGGCACATCGAGTACATGTCGGACGCCGACGTGGCCTACGACACGGCCTGCGACAATCAGGTCACCTACGGCGAAGGCTACATCCGCCTGTTGACCGAATACTGCAACGACGAGACGTTCGATCAGGACATCAAGATCGGCCGCGTGCGCAACGCCTTTAGCGTCTACATGGACCCCACGATCCAAGACCCGTGCGGCGCGGACGCCAAGTGGTGCTTCATCACTGAGGACATCCTCAAGACCGAATACGAAGAGATGTTCCCGGATGCCACGCCGATCAGCACGCTGATGGCGCAGGGCGTCGGTAACGAGAGCATGGCGCAGTGGCTGGTGGAAGATACCATCCGCATCGCGGAGTACTTCTACTACCAGACCGAACGCGCCACGCTTCACCTCTACCCGAACAACCAAACGGCGTTCCGCGGCACGCCGCAGGACAAGATGCTGTCTGGCATGTTCGGCAAGCCGATCCGCAGCCGTGAGGTGGACCGCAAGAAGGTCATGTGGATGAAGACCAACGGGTTCGACATTCTCGAAGAGCGAGAGTGGCCCGGCAAGTGGATACCCGTCGTTCGCGTCATCGGAAACGAGTGGGAAGTAGAAGGCCGTTTGTACATTTCTGGCCTCGTGCGCAACGCCAAGGACGCGCAGCGCATGTACAACTATTGGACCAGCCAAGAGGCAGAAATGCTCGCGCTGGCGCCCAAGGCACCCTTCATTGGCTATGGCGGCCAGTTCGAAGGCTATGAGACGCAGTGGAAGACCGCCAATACGACCAACTGGCCGTATCTGGAGGTCAATCCCGACGTGACGGATGGCGCGGGTAACGTCCTCCCTCTCCCGCAACGCGCGCCGCCGCCGTTGCCCCAGACTGGCCTGATCCAAGCCAAAATGGGGGCTGCTGAAGACATTAAGGGCACCACCGGCCAGTATGACGCGTCGCTGGGCATTGGCGGCAACGAGCGGTCCGCCAAGGCCATCGTAGCCCGCGAGAAGCAGGGCGACACCGGCACCTATCACTACGTGGACAATCTGGCCCGCGCGATCCGCCACCTAACCCGTCAGATCGTGGACATCATCCCGAAGATTTACGACACCCAGCGCATCGCCCGCATTATCGGGGTCGATGGCGAAGTCGATATGGTCAAGTTTAACCCGATGCAGCCGGAACCCGTCAAGGAAGTCCGGGACATGCAAACGGGCGCGCTGATCGAGAAAATCTACAACCCCGGCGTCGGCACCTACGACGTGATGGTCACGACTGGCCCCGGCTACATGACGAAGCGTCAGGAAGCCCTTGAAGCCATGAGCCAGATTTTGCAGGCCAACCCTGCGCTCTGGACCGTGGCGGGCGATCTGTTCATCAAAAACATGGACTGGCCCGGCGCGCAAGAAATGGCCGCGCGGTTCAAGAAAATTTTGGACCCCAAGGTGCTGTCGGAAGGCGACCAGTCGCCTGAAATGATGGCCGCCCAGCAGCAGATTGAAGCGATGACGCAGGAACTCAGCCGCGTCACCGACATCATGCAGAACATTCAGGACAGCGCCGAGCAGCAGAAGGTCGAGATAGACCGCTACAAGGCCGATATCGACGCGTACAACGCCGAAACCAAGCGCATCGCCGCGGTGCAGAACAGCATGACGCCAGAGCAAATTCAGGACATCGTCATGGGGACCATCGCGGCGGCACTAGACACAGGCGATCTGATCGGCGAAGCGCCTGAAATGCGCGAGATGCCCGAAATGGAACCAGAAATGGCCGAAATGCCTGAAATGCCCGAAGGAATGGCCGAAAATGAGCAAATGTAACGACTTTGTTGGAATGCTGTTTTTGGCGCGCGATGTAACGCATTCGGCGCACCTGAACACGCGCAGCTACGCCAAGCATGTGGCGCTGAATGAGTTCTACGACGGGATCATTGATCTTGCAGACAAGTTTGCCGAAGCCTATCAGGGCAAATACGGCCTGATTGGGCCTATCTCGCTGATGTCGGCCAAAAAGACCAGCAACGTGCTAGAGTTCCTTGAGGGCCAAGTGGACGACCTCATGGAAATGCGGTATAAGGTCGTCGATAAGGAGTGCACTCCGCTCCAGAACATCATCGACGAGATTTTTGGGTTGTATTACACCACGATCTACAAACTCAAGTTTTTGGCATGAGGCTGACCTATGGAACTGCTTAATCCCTGCGATCAAATCGCCTACCCGTCCTATAGCGTCGCCTTCACCGGCACCGCCGGCAATACGACTGCATGGCTGCCCGGCCCGCAGGGCGTGCTGGTCTGGTCGGATCAGGCCTGCTACGTCGAAGTCGGCGTGGGCGCTGTGGCGACCACCGCCAGCACCCCGATCCCGGCCTTCACGCCGATCCCGTTCGTGCTGGACGTGAGTTCGTCGGGCGCCCCGTGGCGCGTGAGCGCGATCCGCGTCTCGAACGACGGCACCATCTACTGCAAGCCGATCAACCGGAACTGATCTGTGAGTTTCGGCGTCGCCCTGCGGAACAGCGTTGCCCTCGGCCTCGGGGGCATTGTCGCGTTGTTCTCGGGCTATGGGCCGGATCAGGCGCAGGGCAACCTAGAAACTGAAAACGGTGACAACCTCGTCCAAGAAGACGGCGGTCTTTTGCTTTTGGAGTAGAATAATGGCTGACAAGAAAATTTCCGCGCTGACTGCCGCGACCACTCCTCTGGCGGGCACCGAAGTTTTGCCCATCGTTCAGAGTAGCACTACGGTTAAAGTAGCCGTTAGTGATTTAACGGCCGGCCGTGCAGTTTCTGCCACGAGCTATAACGTTAGCGGAGGGACCGCCCCTGCTAACGGGATATACTTGTTTGGTGCCAACACGCTGGGTTTTTCCACTAATTCCTCTGTTCGCGGCGTCGTCGATAGCAGCGGCAATTTTGCCATTGGTGCTACAAGTTCAGCCGCCGCACGTTTGAACGTGTCTTCCTCTACGACGCAAGACGTTGTGTATGTCGCGGCTAACAGTGCCGGCGTAGCGGCCGACCCTGTATATGTGATGCCTATCCGCACCGCCGGCTCTTTTCGCGGCGGCATCCGTTGGAACGGTTCTAGCATAGACTACAACACCACTTCTGATGCTCGGCTGAAGGAAAATATCGCTGACGCTGACGATACCGCGAGCCTGATTGATGCAATTCAAGTTCGCAAATTCGACTGGAAAGAAAGCGGTATTCACCAGCGCTATGGCTTTATCGCCCAAGAGTTAGCCGAGGTGGCGCCTGAAGCGGTAAGCGGCGATCCTCAAGACACCGACATGACTATGGCGGTCGATTATTCCAAGCTAGTGCCGATGCTAGTCAAGGAAATTCAGATGCTTCGCTCTCGCGTAAGCGTTTTAGAGGCAAAACAGTAAAGGCGTTCAATGTCTGTAAATCTTTCCCCGCTAGGCGGCGCGGCTGCGCAGTTTTTTGATAACAACGGGCAGATATTGTCCGGGGGAAAACTTTATAGTTATTCCGCCGGCACAACGATCCCTTTGGCGTGCTACACGAGCAACTTGGGGCTAACGGCGCACACCAACCCAATTATTTTGGACAGTGCCGGGCGCATCCCCGGCGGCGAAATTTGGCTTTCTGCGTCCACGGCGTACAAGTTTGTTTTGGAGACCTCGACCGGCATTCTTATCGGCACTTACGACAATGTCCAAGGCATAGACACAGACACGACGCTTCGCAGCGATCTTGCGTCTAACCTAGGGGCGTCCCTTATTGGAACTGCCGATGGTTTGACCGTCCAAGACAGCATTTTGGACCAAGGAAACCAGTCTTCTGTTGGCCCGCTCATGAAGGTGGATTGGCAAAAACAGGGCGTTACTAACTACCCTATTGAGAATGAAGGCGGCATTTGGACAGCCGACACCTACGCTTTTTTTGGTGTCTCCGCTGAAATGACCGCGTCTACAGTCCCGGCCCCCGGCGATGGCACTCTTACAGGCGGCCCTCTGGCGGCCCATTTTGTGTTCGCCAATAACAACGCTTCAGGCGGCGATGTTGTCGGCTATTTAGCTTCATCAGTAGCGCGCACGTCTGACCAAACTGTGTTCGGTGCAAACTTTATCGCGCGTAACGAGGCTGGAACGACGAACACAAAGCTCGTTGGCTTAGAAGTGGACGTACAGCCGTCGATTGGGACTACGGTCGGCCCCGGAACCGCAGGTATTCTCGCTAACGTTTTTTCTATCACCACGACAGCGCCGGTGTTTCAGGCGGGCGGCGTCGGCGGCGGCGTATGGGGGAATGGCTTTCTCACGTCTCAGGTTGCAGGTACGCATTACGGCATAGAAAGTGCGAACACTGTCACATCAGTCAGCTTTATAGACACGACCAACGGCAGTTTTTCAGAGTCTGCGATAAAACTCGGAAAAGGTGCAAGCCAAGGCATAGATTTTGGGTCCGCCACGTTCGGCGTGACGCCTTTCATATATTCGGGTGCGGTGGCGAACGATCTCATAATCACACTTGGGTCTACAAATTTTCTGAACATAGAAAATTCAAGCGGAACAATTGCGTTTCAGTTTGACGCCGCGGATAAAACCTTCCGCACGATCCCGGCTACCGTAGCCACCCTTCCGCCTGCCGGCGACGCTGGGCGGCGGGCGTTTGTTTCAGATGCTACAGCCACTACTTTTGCCAGCATTGTGGCTGGCGGCGGCGCGAACCCAGTCCCCGTATACGACGACGGCGCAAACTGGCGGATTGGGTGACGCAGACGCGCTATTTTATGGCAGGCGTTTTCCGCGTCCGCGCCGTAAAAAATACCGGAATTGCCAGCCTGCAACAAATGTTGTAGTCTGGCCGATAACCGTACTGATGCGGATCATCAGGTGACTGGAAAGGTCAAAACCAAATGAGCGATGATGCTCCTAAACTAGCGGATGTGCCCGCGCCGGAACTGGAAACCACGGCGGCTCCAGAACCCGTAGAAATCGAAACGCCGGAAGAGCAGCCTGTCGAACAGGAAGCGTCCAAGACCTTCACTCAGGAAGAACTTGACGCGATTGTCGGCAAGCGTCTTGCAAGAGAGCAACGCAAGTGGGAACGCGAACAGGCTCAACGTATTGCGGAGCAGCAGGCCCGGCAACAGCCGACCGACATCGCCCCGGAGCATTTTGAGACCTATGAGGATTACGCAGAGGCTCTGGCCGAACGTAAGGCTCAGGAATTGCTGGCTCGCCGCGAAGCGGAACAGCAGCAGCGCGCGTATCTCGAAGCCTATCACGACCGTGAAGAGGTGGCGCGGGACAGGTACGACGACTTCGAGCAAGTCGCCTACAACCCGAACCTCCCCGTGACGGAAGCGATGGCTCGGGCAATCCAAGCGTCTGAGATCGGCCCCGACGTGTTGTATCACCTAGGGAGCACTCCGAGCGAAGCCGCACGCATTTCGCGTCTTGACCCTATCTTGCAGGCTCGGGAAATTGGAAAGATCGAAGCGAGGCTCTCTGCCGAACCTTTGGTCAAGAAAACGTCCAACGCCCCGGCACCGATTGCTCCTGTCACGGCTCGCTCCAATGGGGCGCCGCGGTATGACACCACCGACCCTCGCTCGACCAAGTCGATGAGCACGTCGGAATGGATCGAAGCGGAACGGCTGCGGCAGATCAAGAAGTACGAGGCACAACGCAACCGCTAATTTGGGAATACCACCATGTCCAACAGCATTCTTACTATCGACATGATCACGCGGAAGGCTCTCGAAATCCTCGAGAACAACCTCGTGCTCACCCGCAACGTCAACCGTCAGTACGACGACAGCTTTGCAGTGGAAGGCGCCAAGATCGGCTCTACCCTGCGCATCCGTCTGCCTGACCGCGCTCTCGTTACCGACGGTGCGGCCCTTCAGGTGCAGGACGACAACGAGCAGTTCACCACCCTGACCGTTGCTTCGCAGAAGCACATTGGCGTGAACTTCACCACCGCCGAACTGACGATGCAGCTTGACGACTTCGCCGAGCGCGTTCTCAAGCCGCGTATCTCGCAGCTTGCGTCCAGCATCGACGCAGACGTTGCCAACGCGTTCCAGACGATTGGCAACTCGGTCGGCACCCCGGGCGTCACCCCGGCGACCTCGGCCGTTCTGCTGGCTGCCCAGCAGAAGCTGAACGAGAACGCTGCCGTGATGTCGCCGCGCTACGCGACCGTCAACCCGGCTGCCAACGCTGGTCTGGTCGAGGGCATGAAGGGCCTCTTCAACCCGACCGACACCATCAGCAAGCAGTTCAAGAACGGCCTCATGGGCACCGGCGTGCTCGGCTTCGACGAAATCAACATGTCGCAGTCGGTCAAGCAGTTCACCACGGGCACCCGCAACGCAGCTACCGGTTCGACCTCGGCTGCGGTCACTGCTGAAGGCGCGACCACGATTGCCATCACCGGCGCGGGTAACAACCTGACCGTCAAGGCTGGCGACGTGTTCACCGTGAACGGCTGTTTTGCCGTGAACCCGCAGACCCGCGAAAGCACCGGTTCGCTGTTCCAGTTCGTCGCTCTGTCGAACGTCACGCTGGGTGGTTCGGGCGAAGGCAACATCACCGTGGCCCCGATTTACTCGGCCAACCACGCGCTTGCCACCGTCTCGTCGCTGCCGGGCAACGGTCAGGCCGTCGTGTTCGTCGGCGCTGGCGGCACTCAGTACGCGCAGAACCTCGTGTATCACAAGGACGCGATCACCTTCGCCACCGCTGACCTCCTGCTGCCGCAGGGCGTCGATATGGCGTCGCGTCAGGTGCACAACGGCATCTCGCTCCGCGTTGTTCGTCAGTACGACATCAACAACGACCGTATGCCCTGCCGTATCGACGTTCTGTACGGCTACAGCACCATCCGTCCGCAGATGGCCTGCCGCCTCTGGGGCTAACCTGAAACCGCTTCCGGCTTCGGCCGGAAGCAACACCTTTTGAAAGGATATTATTATGAGTCTTCCTAACGGTGCCGGCGGTTATCAGGTCGGCGATGGCAACATCAATCAGGCCCTTCTCGGTGTGCAGGCTATTCCGACTGCTTACACCGGCGCGGCCACTCTTACGGTGCTCGATCTTGAGCAGGGGTTGATCGTCTACACTTCGGGTAGCGGTAACAACCTTGCTCTTCCGGCTGTCACCGGCGTCGGCGGCGTCGATGACCGTGTTGATAGCGCACGCGTCAACTCGTGCTTCGACTTTGCGGTCCTGAGCACCGGCGCGGGCGCTGCCACCCTGACGGCCGGCACTGGCTGGACGCTGGTTGGCTCGGGTGTGTGCGAAGCTGCCAAGGCTGTTGGGTTCCGCGCCGTCAAGACCGGCGTCGGCACCTACACCCTGTACCGCATCGCCAACTAATCGGTTCGCCCCGGCTTCGGCCGGGGCGACCTTTTAAGGAGAAAGACAATGGCAAACACCCAAGCAATTGGCGTTGCCTACCTCGACCAGAACATCAGCGGCGCCGACTTTGTCTACGTGGATGACGAACTGGGCTACACCGCCAACGCTCGCGGGGCGGTGACGCAGGCGACGGACAAATCCACCGCCGTCACACTCAACAAGTCGGCCGGCACCGTCACCATGAACGCGGCGCAGCTTAACGCCACCACTTCGGTGACGTTTACGCTGAACAACAGCAAGATTTCGGCCGGCGACGCCGTGATCTTGTCGATTGTCAGCGGCACGGCCACGCCCGGCTCCTACACGCTGTGGGTTACGGGCCTGACCGCAGGCGCCGCAACGATCACGCTGCGCAACATCACCGGCGGCAACTTGAGTGAAGCCGTCGTGTTTAACTTCGTGATTTTGCACGCGCTGTAATTGATTTGGGCGGCCTTCGGGCCGTCCATTTTATGAGGTCTTTATGTCAGTCATCTACATGATCCACCCCGTGCACGGCGCTAAGGTCGCTATTAGCGAACACGAAGCGAATTATGATGAAATGCACGGCTGGGAACGCTATGATCCCACCACGCCTGCGCAAGCGGCGGACGTTGACGAGGACGACGAAGACGAAGAGTCGGTCAACGAAATGGCGGCCCCCAAGCGCCGCGGACGCCCGCGCGCCAAGCAGGAAGACTAAGCTATGACTTCGGCCGGCGACATCATCAATGGTTCGCTCAGGCTTCTTGGCGTTCTAGCCGAAGGTGAAGTGCCTTCGGCTGAAACGTCTCAGGACGCGCTGAACGCCATGAACCAGATGATCGACAGTTGGAACACGGAACGTCTGTCGGTGTTCGCAACGCAGGACCAAGTCTTTCTTTGGCCGGCGGGTCAGCTTCGCCGCACGCTTGGGCCTTCCGGCAATTTTGTCGGAAATCGCCCGGTGCTGCTCGATGACAGTACATATTTCCGCGATCCGGGCACCGGCGTCAGCTACGGCATAAAATTCATTAACCAGCAGCAGTACAACGGTATTGCGGTTAAGACCGTGACCTCGACATACCCGCAGGTTATCTTCGTCAACGAAACTTTCCCCGACATAGAAATGTTCATTTATCCGCGCCCGACGCGGGAGTTGGAATGGCATTTTGTTTCGATCGAAGAACTGACCCGGCCGGCGACGTTGGCCACCCAGCTTCATTTCCCGCCGGGCTATCTGCGGGCGTTCCGTTACAATCTGGCCTGCGAAATGGCTCCGGAGTTCGGCACGGAGCCGTCATCTCAAGTGCGCCGCATTGCGATGGCCAGCAAGCGTAACCTCAAGCGCATCAACAACCCGAACGACATCATGTCGATGCCGTACAGCATTGTGGCGACTAGGCAGAGATTTAACGTGTATAGTGGGAATTACTAAGTATATTTACTATGCTTACCGCCGATAAATCCTTTGGTTCCTTTGACCACCCGCAAAAGTCCTTGCGACTTGTAAGCGTCTATAGCGTGCTGGATATTTTCTTGATGCGTAACCAACTCAAGATTTTCAATTCGGTTATCGCTGCGGTCAAGGTTCTTGTGGTTTATCTCCATTCTGTCAGGAATTGGGCCTACAAAAGCCTCCCACATAGCACGATGTACGCCAACTTTCCTGTACTTGCCATCTTTGCACGGCGAAAAGATAGCGTAACCGTTTATGAGATGCGTCTTGACTGGCCTAGCGTTGCTGTCACCAGCCCACGTCTTACCATGTTTGATGTTGAACGCGGTGGTAATGCTGGTTTTGAGAAAAGCAGCAACTGCGCCCAACGCGGCGCCATCCGCAAACATGGCTTTGGCGGCGTCAATTTGCTCGGCGGTGAACAGCTTTCCCCGCGCCACACGCCGTACACGCGCAAGATTGCTGATTTCGTAAAGGCCCTCGTAGCCGCAAACTGGTTTCCAAATCTCCATACCGTAGACATTAAACCCGTATACGTTGGAGGTCAATAGTGAAAACCCCCATTCTAGGCAGCGCCTACGTCACTCGGTCCGTCAATGCGGCGGATAACAGGTGCGTTAACCTTTTCCCCGAAATTGTGCCCGAGGGCGGCAAGGAGCCTGCCTTCCTTCAGCGTGCGCCCGGCCTGACGCGGCTGGCTACGCTTGGCGCCGGCCCGATCCGTGGGATGTGGACTTTCGGCGATTACGGCTATGTCGTGTCGGGCCAAACATTGTTTCAGGTGGATAATAACTGGAACGCGGTGGCCAAAGGCATCGTCGTTGGCACCGGCCCGGTTAGCATGGCCGACAACGGCACGCAGCTATTTATCGCGGCCAACCCCCAAGGCTACATCTACAACGTCCAGACCAACGTATTTCAGCAGATCAGTGACCCAGACTTCCCCGGCGCCGTTACTGTAGGATACCTCGACGGCTACTTCGTGTTCAACGAGCCGAACAGCCAGAAAATTTGGGTGACGCAGTTGCTGGACGGCACCAGCGTCGATCCGCTGGATTTCGCCAGCGCCGAGGGTAACCCCGACAACGTCGTGGCGATCTTTGTCGATCACCGCGAGGTCTGGGTTTATGGCACCAACTCGACCGAGGTCTGGTACAACGCCGGCCTGCTCGACTTCCCGCTGGCGCGCATTCAGGGCGCCTACAACGAACTCGGCTGCGCTGCGCCCTACTCCATCGCCAAGATGGACAATCAGATTTACTGGCTTGGCAAGGACGCCCGCGGTCAGGGCATGGTCTTCCGCGCGGCTGGCTACATGGGCCAGCGCATCTCGACGCACGCAATCGAGTGGCAGCTACAGGAATACCCCGACCTGTCGGACGCGGTCGGCTACACCTACCAGCAGGACGGCCACAGCTTCTACGTCCTGAACTTTCCGACCGCCAACACGACGTGGGTGTTCGACGTGGCGACCGGCGCATGGCACGAACGCGCTTCGTTTGAGAACGGCCAGTTCAACCGCCACCGCGGCAACAGTCAGATGTTCTTCAACGCCACTAACGTGATCGGCGACTACCAGAACGGCAAAATTTACAAGTTCGACCTTGAGGTCTACGCCGACGACGGGCAGCCGCAGAAGTGGTTGCGCTCGTGGCGGGCGCTGCCGACCGGCGCGAACAACCTGACGCGCACGATCCAACACGCCATGCAGTTGGATTGTGAGACGGGCGTAGGGTTAAACGGTCTGGCAAGTCCCGAAACCATATATTTGCTGACAGAAGCTGGCGAGTATCTGACCACCGAAGACGGCGACTTTTTAATCGCCGACGATGTGGCCTATGTACAAGGGGCTGACCCGCGGGCCATGCTGCGTTGGTCGGACGACGGCGGCCATACGTGGTCGAACGAGCACTGGAAGTCGATGGGCCAGATCGGCCGCTACGGCTACCGTACCATCTGGCGGCGGCTAGGCGCGACGATGAAAATCCGCGACCGCGTCTACGAATTGTCCGGCACTGACCCAGTCCGCATCTACATCATGGGCGCGGAACTGATCCTGAGCGGGACGCGTGCCTGATGGTCGCACCGATTAACCCAACACAGCTTACGCCGCCGCGGGTTGACTTTATCGACCCGCGGTCCGGCGCGATCAGCCGTGAATGGTATCGGTTCTTCCTGTCGCTGCTGACGGCGACGCGGACCAACCAAGAAGAGACGGAACTGGCGCCCGATACGTCCTCGCTGCTGGCGTCCTATGACTCGGTGTTCGGTGAGGCTATTCAGGCGCTGGAGAGCGCCCCTGACTGCTGCTCTGAGACGGCCAGCGTAGACGCCAAGGTCAACAGTCTCGCGCAGGCCACTGGCGTCGCGCCGCCGGCGGCCAGCGAAGACGACATCGCGGTCATCCAGTCGCAGCTTCAGGCGCTGGCGCTGTCGCCGCCGCCGAAAGAGTTTATCTCGCCGCGCTACGGATCGTTCTACGACACGACCGATCAGACCGCTGCATCGCCTAATGTTGCTTACGCCATGACGTTCAACACGACTGACCTGTCGTTCGGCGTCGCACGCGGCTCGCCCACGTCGCGTATTTTCGTTGACCGGGCCAACGTCTACAACATCCAGTTCTCCGCGCAGTTTATCAACACCGGCGGCGGCGCTCACCGCGTTTGGGTATGGCTGCGCAAGAACGGCACCAACGTGCCTGACAGCGCGACCGTCATCCGTATGCAGGGGAACAACACTGAAGATGTCGCGGCGTGGAATTTTCTGCTACAAATGAACGCTGGCGACTATTTCGAACTGATGTGGGAAGTGGATAACACCGGCATTTCGCTGTTTGCAGACCCAGCCACGGCCGTTCACCCTGCGATCCCATCAGTTATTTTAACCGTGACTGACAATGTAAGTTCCTTGGAGGTATAAATGGCCGTTACCATCAGCAACATCATCCCGGCCAAGACCGCGGAGAACAGCCAGACGACGCAGTACACGTCGAATGGCGTCCAGACGATCATCGACAAGTTTACGGCGACGAACTACAGCGCCAACGCCGCTACGATCAGCGTCAACCTGATCACGGCTGCCGGCAGCGCCGGGAACGACAACCTGATCGTCAAGACCAAGACGCTCCAGCCGGCCGAGACATATACGTTCCCTGAACTGGTCGGGCATGTGCTGCCGGTCAACGGGTTCATCTCGACCATCGCGGGCACGGCTTCGGCGATCAATATCCGCGCTTCGGGCCGACTGGTCAGCTAATGCGGCTCGCCCGCACTCACGACGCCGACTACGTCAACTGGGTGGTCAACCATCCTGATGTGCGGCCGTTCGTGGGCGCGCCTGAAGCGGGCGAACTGGACCTGTCGCCGATTGTCGAACGGCCCGAGCACTGGTTTTTAATGGGTGAGCACGGCGGGTTTGGCCTGCTATGGACCGCGCCGCGCACGTATGAAGTCCATACTTTTATCCTGCGCAGCGGCCGCGGCGAGTGGGGCAACGCCGCCCGGTCGGAAGGCATTGAGTTCGCCCGCCAGCGCGGCGCTAAAGTGCTCTGGACGAAAATACCGCCCCGCGCCCACCACGTTGAGCGGTTCGCCCGGCAGGGGGGTATGCAACCGACTGGAGAAGTGATAGAAACATTCGGTGTTCCGCACCGCATATTCAGGATGGAGTTAAACTGATGCCCGTTGCAGGTGCAATTATCGGCGGCGTTGCGTCCATTGGCGGGGGTTTGCTCGCAGCGGGCGGCGCCAAAAAGGCCGCCAGCGCGCAGGAGCGCGCGGCGCAGGAAGCACAGGCCGCACAGGAGCGGATGTTCGAACGCCAGATTGGTCTTCAAGAACCGTTCCGGCAGGCTGGCCTCACTGCGCAGCAGCAGATCATGCAGTTGCTCGGCATCGGCGGCGACGCTACGGCCGCCGGCTACGGCAGCCTTGCCAAGCCGTTTGGCACCGAACAGTTTCAGCAAGACCCCGGCTACGCCTTCCGCCAGTCAGAAGGGATGAAGGCGCTGGAGCGTTCGGCCGCGGCGCGCGGCGGTCTGATGTCGGGTGCCACCCTGAAAGGCATTCAGCGCTTCGGTCAGGACTTGGCGAGCCAAGAGTACCAGAACGCGTTCAACCGCTATCAGGTCGAGCGCGCGGCGCGCCTGAACCCGCTTCAGTCGCTGATGGGTTCCGGCCAGAGCGCGGCTAACGTGCTGACAGGCGCCGCCGGTCAGGCCGGGCAAAGCCAAGCGCAGAACATCATGAACGCGGGCGCGGCCCGCGCGTCGGGTTACGTCGGCGGCGCCAACGCGCTGGCTGGAGCGCTGGGCAGCATCGGCAGCATGGCGACGCAGTTCCCGCTGTATCAGGCGCAGGCCAATTACTTTAACTCGATGGGCCGCGCTAACGTCGCCCCCACCTATAGCGCCGACGATCTTGCGATTGGCCCGATTAACCGCAACCCGTTCACACCGCCGAGCGGCTACCGCACGCCTCCGATTAACCCCGGCTACTGAGGTCACTAATGGCTAACCAGATGATCGCCCTTGGCGCCCGCGCCCCGCAGACCAACGTACTCGGAGGTGCGATCCAGCAGGGCGCGCAGATGATCAACATGATGCGCCAGCAGGAAGCGCTGGAGCGCCAGAACGCCGTCGCCCAGCAGCAGATGCAATTGGCGCAGGCCAAGGAACAGCGCGAAGCGTCGGCGGCTGAGATTGAGATGGCCGGCAAGCAGATCGACTTCTACACGAAGTTGGCCGGGCAGGTCATGAACTCGCAAGGATACCAGCTTCTGCTTGGGCGGCTGGACAAAGAAGCACCTGAAATTGCGGAGGCGTTCCGCGCCAACCTGCCGCCCGAACAGTTCGACCGCAATCTAATGCTCCAGATGGTCGGCAGCATCGGCGATAACTTCAAGGCGACTTACGGGCCGCTGGAAACTGAAGTTGTGCAGGACCAAGACGGTAATTACGGTGTCGCTACAACTGGCGGCTTTAGCGCAGAGCGCGGGCAGCAAGGGGTGGCCCCGCTAAATGTGCTTCGGCCTAAGCGCGCGGCGGCAACGACCGCCCCGTCGGCTGCGGGCGGCATGGGCGCCCCTCAATCGCCCGCGCCGGCCCCGCAAAACCTTAAGCCAACCCGCGGCGCTAACACAACGCCGGCCGACCTGTACCGGCAGGGTCAGCCGACCAACCGCATCCCGACGCTAAACCCATTCCAAAAGATGTCGATGGCAGCCGGCGAAGCAGCGCAACCGGACCTCGGTGCTGTCGTGCAACAGATGATGGAAACCGGCGTGGTGTCGCAGTCCGACTTTGAGGCCATGCGCGCGGCTGCTGGCCCGGGCAAGGATCAGCAGTTGGCCGAACTGCTGCGTTCCAACAACATTCAGATCATGCCGAACGAAGAGCCGGCTGGCGGAATGCGCAGTGCGGTCTACCGCCCTGAAGAGGGCGGCGCTTCGATGCAGCAAGTGCAGTCGTTGCAAGGCTTTGAAGACACCGGCGTCCAGTTCCGGGGTAAGCCGCCGATGCAGTCGCCGCTCCCCGGTTCGGCACAAGTTCCGTTGCCGCGTGTCCGCCAAGAAACCGAAGCCCAAACAGGCACGCAAGAACGCGTAAAACGTCTGGAAAAACTGCGCGGTGAAATGCCTCAAGCGAAGGGGGAAACTTCTTCGCTGATTACAAACTTGACCGACCGAATCAATGCAATCGACGCTTTTCTGCGCAATCCATACCGTAATTCCGTAATCGGCGCTATCGAAGGTCGAATTCCTAAGGCATTGCAGTCGCCTACCCGGGCAGATGTGCAGGCGCAGTACGATTTTATCGTTAGCAACTCTGTGCTCGACAAGTTGATTGCGGATCGCCAACAGACCGAGACCGGCGCTTCGCCGCAAGGCATTGTGTCTGATAGGGACTTGGCTATTGCAGCGTCTGCTGCCAACAAACTCACACAGACCGGCAATGAACGCACCCAAGAACTAGAAATGCAGCGTCTACGCGACGTACTTTACCGTACGCGCGAAAGCGCATTGCGACGCTATAATGAGGTATACCGCGAGGTTTTGCCGGAAGCGCCCGAACTTCGTCTGCGAGTGTCGCCAGTTGAACCGAAGTATAGGGCAGGCGCAACTAAACCAAAGCCTTCGCCGGCGGATGTTAACGCGCTCAAGCGCAACCGGGATAACCCGGATTGGACCGAAGGTTTCCGCCGTCAGTTTGGCGATGAAGCACTGCGCAAGGCACTAGGGGGCCGGTAATGGCACGTAACGAACCAATTCCGTCATGGGTGCTGAAGCCCGGCGAGATTGACGAAACCCCGCCACCACCCGAAGACAGTTTTGTCGATACCCTCGGTCAGTACGCGGGTGTCGCTACGCGCGCGTTGGCGCCTTACGCTACCGCGGCCACTGCTGGCGCTGCTGCGGGTGCGCCGTTTGGCGGTGTGGGCGCCCTTCCGGGCGCCGCCGGCGGCGTGTTGTCGTTAGGGGCCGCCGACATCGGAACGGCACTGTACAACTTGTCCGCTCCAGCTTTTGGCGGTACGCGCGTTTCGTTGCCGTCCGAAACTATCCGCCGCGGATACGAAAGCGTTGGGATTGGGCGCCGTCCTGAGACTGCCACTCAGCAAGTATTTAGCGACGTGTTGGAAGCCGCTGCTGCTGGCGGCGGCCAAGCGCGTTCGGCGCAGACGCTCGAAAACATTGTTATGACGCCGCGCGGCCGCAACTTTATGCGGTTTCTTGGTCAGTCGCCCGGCGCCCAGACTGGGGCGGCGGTGGGTGGCGCGCTGGCGCCGTCTGTTGCGGCAAACTATTTTAATGTGGAAAACCCCCTTGCGCTGGCAGGTTTGTCGCTGGCCGGCGGTGTTGCAGGCGGTAAGGCCGCGGCGCCCGCCCCCAAAGCTATTCCGGCTGCAACGTTGGCGGCTAACGCCAAAGATTTTTACAAGCAGATGGAAGCCGCAAACGTAAACATTGCTCCGCAAGCGATGACTGATCTTCAGCAGCGGGCGCAGCAAACGCTTGCTCGTCTGAAGTTTGACCCCGACACCGACAAGGTTGCAAAGCAGGCTTTGAACCTATTCGCCAAGAAGGCGGGGCAGCCGATCACATTCGACATGCTGGAAAAGTTCCGCCGGTCGATCCGTGATCTTCCGTACAGCCAGACCGGTGTGAAGCGCGGCACGAATGAAGAGCGCGCTATGGTCAAGGCGCTTGATGACCTAGTAGACGATTTCATGGACACCCTGACGCCGGGGATGACGACCGGCAACGCGGCGCAAGCTAAGTCGTTTTTGGATCAGGCACGCCGCGTTCGTTCGCAGGCTTACCAAACGCAAACTATCGAAGACGCAATCGAAGCCGCGAATAACCGCGCTAAACAAGGCGACGACCCTCGTGCGCTGGGGTCGGTTCTTCGGTCTGAATTCGCCAAACTGCTCAACAACCCTCGCCAGTTTGCAAAATTGGATAAGCCAACGCAGGACGCAGTGCGCAAGGTAGCGAACGGCAACTTTGCGCGCGATGTTTTGGCCGCCATTGGTCGCGTCGCTCCAAACTCTCGCATCTTTGGTATGCAAGTGCCGTTTCTGGGCGTAGGGGCGCCTTATGCGCCCGGCTCCACAGCGCTCATCGCCGGAACACAGCTTGGCGCTATGGGCGCTCGCGGGGTCGCCAACACCATGACCAAGCGCGCGGCCAACGCAGCGCTAGTGACGGCCAGCGGCGTAAAGCCCGGAAGTAAAGGGTGGAATTTGTTGTCACCTGCGACACAACAGGCTATTCTGGCTCAAGAACGCGGTCAGCGTGCCCAGCAGCGCCGCGATACTTTTGAAACGCCTAGCTGGGTTCTTCGCCCTAACCGTTAATATTAGCCGCTGAAGAGTAGCCGCACATGAGCCTTATCGACCAAACTGAAGCCCGTCTTAAGACCCATGAAGAAGTGTGCGCTCTGCGGTACGAGAGCATCTGCGCGCGCCTGAAGCGGCTGGAAGGTATTGGCCTGACCGTGGCCGGCACTATTATCATGCTGTTGCTTGGCATTTTGCTGGCGCTGCTGGGGTTGAAATGACTCACGCTGCCATAACTCTGGCTGTTCAACTCGCCGGATGGGCGCTGCTCGGTGCGTGGTGGCCGGGCGCTATGGTGGCCGCCGGCTATATCGGCCGCGAGCACGCACAAGCCGAATACCGCTGGATTGAACGCTTCGGTGGCGGTAAGCGAGCGAATATGCCTTGGTGGGGCGGTTTTGACCCGAAAGTCTGGACGTTCAAATCGCTGACTGACTGGCTACTCCCTGTGGCTGTAGTCGGCGTGTTTATCTGGAGAATGTAATGCCTGCTCTAGGGCCTGTTAAGTTCCTAACGATCCATTGTGCGGCAACGCCCGAAGGGCGGCATGTCACGCACGAACAAATCACGCAATGGGATAAAGCCAAGTTCGGCCAGACTAGCTACCATTGGGTTGTTGAACTAGACGGTTCGATGCACCGCACGCTGCGCGACGACCAGAAAGGCGCACACGTAGGTAGGGCCAACACTGGAAACATCGGCGTCTGCTATATCGGCGGCGTCGATAAGAACATGAACCCCAAGGACACACGCACGCCAGCGCAAAAGAAGTCGCTCCTTACACTCGTTCGGACGTATAAGGGGCGCTACCCCGGCATTCTCATTCGTGGGCATCGCGATTGGCCGGGCGTCAAGAAAGCCTGCCCTTCGTTCGATGTGGACGCGTGGCTGGCCGAAACAGGAGACTGATTATGGCTTTAGTACATTGGGCGCTGACGCGTCTCAAGGAACCGAGCACGTACGCCGGTTTCTCTGCTCTGGCGCTGGCGTTCGGCCTGTCGGACGTACAGTGGGCGGCCATCTCCACGGCGGTCGCTGGTCTGGCAGGTGTCGCCGCGGTGTTTCTTTCGGAAACGCCCAAGGCGTGATCAAACTTCTGTCGTCCCTGCTGTCGCTGCTTGACCGCCTCTGGGCGGCGTGGAACGAGAACAAGTTACGGCAGCAGGGCCGGCAAGAAGCGCAGAAGGAAGCCGCCGATGAAGTCCAACGGCAAATCGACTTGGCGGAGCACGCCGCTTTTACTCCTGATCCTGAGCGTGACAAGCGCCTGCGCGCACGGTTCGACGACGCCGCAAATGGTGATCAATAACTATTGCGTCATCGCCAAACCGATCCGGTACAACAGCCAGATTGATAGCCCTGAAACCGTCAAGCGCATTGGGGCGCACAACTCTACTTGGGTGTGCCTTTGTGAACAAGACTGTCCCGCCAGCGGTTCAGATACCAAATAGCCTTGCCAATCTCTAACACCGTGTCATCCTTACGGCCGGCGCGGCTCAGGTACTTCAGCGCGTTGCCGCGGCAATATCCGGCAAACTCTTCCGGCGTAAGTTTGGCCTCGATGTAATCAATCGCTTCGATGCCGCCCGCTTTGTAATGCGCGGGGTGGTTGACCATATCGCTCACTTCTTCATCTTTCTGATGATCTCCTTGCGCTCACGCATGGACCGCAGCTTGCACAGCCGCTGGTGCAGGCGCCGGGCGATGGCGACGCGCTTGTGCACGCCGATCTCCTCGTCCAGCATCTCCTTGATCTGCGTCTCGGTGTAGCTGGGCAGCTTTACCGCCAGCGTCTGCCATGATACCTTAGCCACTTTTCAACTCCTCAATCGCTGTGTCGGACACGGCGCGCTTGTCGTGCAGCGCCGCCCAGATGCGTTCATCAATCGTCTTTTCCGTCAGCATGACGTAAACCCAAACGTCGCGCGTCTGCCCGCTGCGGTGCAGGCGCCCGACTGCTTGTTCGTAAAGTTCTAGGCTCCACGGCAGCGACAAAAACACCATGTGCTGCTGGCCTTGTAAGTTGATCCCGTGACCAAACGATTTAGGGTGCGCGGCCAATAGCTGTATCTCGCCCTTGTTCCAGCGCTCGACGACGTTTTCGTCGTCAGGCGTCTGGATGTGCGGATAGCGCCGGCGCAGTTCGGCCAGTTCTTCCTGATAGGTGTACCAGATCAGCGTATTGGCCCGCTGGTTTTCGTCCAGCAGTTCTTCCAGCCGGTCGAACTTGTGCGTGCTGAACCAGTGCACCGGCAGCGGCCCCTCGCGGTTGTAGACGAAGCCCGACGCCATCTGTTGCAGCTTGGTCGTCACCGACGCGGCGTTCTGCGCGATGACGCGGTCTTCGCCGAACCGGGCGACGTAATCACGCTTCATCTTCTCGTATGGCTCGCGGTCGTCCAGCGTCGTGCGGACCTCGACGACATGGCACGGCGGCAGCCGGTCCTTGTACTCGCCCGGCTCCAGCACGTAGGTGGCCGGCCGGATGCGCTGCATGACCTGCTCCAGCGCGCCGGGCGCGGGCGTCCACTGACCGAAGTCGCGGTTGATGCAGATGAAGTACTGCTGGAGGAACGCGCCCTTCGACCGGCCAAGCAGCGACTGGTCCACGATCTTGCACTGGCCGAACACGTCCTCAAGGCCGTTCGACGTGAACGACCCGGTCAAGCCCCAGCGGACCTTGACCGGCTCCAGCAGCTTCTCCAGCGCCTTGAAGCGCTTGCCCGACGGGTTCTTTAGCCGGGTCAGTTCGTCGAACACGATCCCGTCGAAGCCGGTCAGGTCGTCCAGCTTGTCGAGGTTGTCGTAGTTGATGACGACGACCGGCGCTTGGCCGGCCAGCGCCGCCTGCCGCCGGCTGGGGGCGCCGACGGCCAGCGCCGGCGTCAGCCTCGACCACTTCGGCGCTTCGACCGGCCACACGTCAGTGCAGACGCGCTTGGGTGCGACGACCAGCCAGCGCTTGACGTGACCGTCGTCCAGCATCGCCTGCATCGCGGTTAGGGCAATCATCGTCTTTCCCGCGCCAACTGACGCCAAGATCATCGCGCGGTCGCGTTCATACAGGAAGTCAATAGCTTCCTCTTGGTAAGGCCGTGGTTTAAGCATGGCGGGCGAACTCACCGTGCAGTTCCGCGCGTATTTTAGCGGCCGCTTCAGTTGCTTCTTCTATCGTTTCGTAGCACCCGAAATGGCGCGTTTTACGGCCTACGGAAAAGCGAACCTGCCATCTGCCTTGATGGGGCGCGACATTTTTAACACCGGTCTTGCTGCGGCGGTTAGCGCGCCTATTGTGTTGGTTTTGCAGCCGTGTGGCCGCCCTAAGATTTTCAGCGCGATTGTTGCTAGGGTTTCCGTCGATATGGTCAATACAGTCGGGCCGATAGCCTTGCGTTAATAGAAACACGACGCGATGAACCGCGTAGTGCTTGCGTCGCCAAGTGACATAGGAATACCCGAACGGGTCTGGCGCGGTAGCTACAATATCGCCGGGGCGCTTTACCGAGACGCCGCGGCCGGCCTTCACCTTCCAATAGAGTTGGCCGTCACGGTATCCCCACACGTCAAAAACTTCAGACCAATCACTTGTCACGACCGACCTCCGTGAAGCGCTTGCACCACTCGTCCACGTCCTGCTTAGACCAGAGGCAGGCGTAATGCTGCTTGGTGTGCTGCATCTCTTCGGCGAAGATTTCCTGAAGCGCCGACAGCCGGCCGCCGGGCTTCTTCAGTTCGACAAACCACGCTTCACCATTCGGCATGCAGGCGATGCGATCCGCCACGCCGCGCTGGGTCACGCTGCGGAACTTGTACGCGTAGCCGCCGAGCGCCTTCACGCGCTTGACGAAATAAGCCTCTATTTCTTTCTCGGTCATGGGCTGTGGACTACCGCAAAATTTTTTGCACGACAACCCTTGTGAAACACTTTTTATCGTGTAAGGTGGGCGCTCCAAACAGTACAGTGAGGTTCAGTATGCTTTGGTTTAAGAAAATGCCCGATGCCGTTGTGCGCCGATTTGTTGGCGACGGCACTGAGATTTCCGTGCGTCTCGTTCGCACATTCCGCAAAGAAGGCAAACTGTGGTGCGAGTGGGATGGCTATGTCCTGCTGCTGCGCGATGATGGTAGTTGCCTTGGGGACGATGTATGCTTCCTGCGTTGGGAGTTCATCTGATGGCACAGCATAGCCGTATCGTCGGCGGTTCAACCGCCAAGCGCGTCATCGCGTGCCCCGGCAGCGTGGCGCTGGTGGACAAGATGCCGCCCAAGCCCAGCAGCAGCTACGCCGACGAAGGCACGCTCCTGCACGACACCATCGCCGACGTGCTTGACAAGGGCGCAGCGCCGGAAGACTTTCTCGGCCGCACGCACGCAGGTGCAGTGCTGACGCAAGACCTGATCGACAGCAAGCTGGCCGTCGCATTGACGGCGCTGGATGAGATCGACCCCAAGGCGGAGATGGAATATGCGGTCGAAAGCGTGGTGGACTTTGGCGATTTTCTGCCTGATGTCTTCGGCAGCGTGGACCTTATTGGTCGTCTTGGTGACCGCGCCATTGTTCTTGATTGGAAGTTCGGCGATGGCGTCGCGGTCGATGTCGAGGAAAACGCCCAGATACTCTTCTACGCTGCGGCTGCTATGCGTACGGCGAAAACGGCATGGGTCTTTGACGGTGCCCGCGAAGTAGAGTTGGTCATCGTCCAGCCGCCCAGTGTCAAGCGCTGGGTGACGACGGTCGAGCGGGTCAAGCAGTTTGAGGAAGAACTCGCCCGTGCCGTCAAGGTGGCGCTCAAGCCTGACGCGCCGATGGCAGCCGGCGACCACTGCCGCTGGTGCGCCGCCAAGCCGGTCTGCCCGCTGATGACTGGCGCTATCGACCGGATCACCAAGGCCAAGATTGAGGCGCTGCCGGTCGAGCAGATCGCGCACTATCTGGACCAAATCCCGATGGTGGAAAGTTTCATCAAGGACTTGCAGCAGTTGGCCCACGGCCTGATTGAAGAGGGCGCCAAAGTGCCCGGATGGAAGTTGGTCAACAAGCGCGCGACGCGCCAGTGGGTAGACGAGGATAAGGCGGTCGCGCATCTGACGCTAGCCGGCGTCGAGCCGTACGAAGAGAAGATCATTACGCCCGCAGCCGCCGAGAAGGCGCTGAAGAAGGCGAAGCAGAACTTGCCCGACGACCTTGTGGTCGCCGTGTCAAGCGGGTCCACCCTCGCACCGGAGAGCGATCCCCGGCCGGCGGTGGTCACAATCGGACAGACGCTCCGCAAAGCCCTGTCCAAGGTACAGTAACGAAGAAAGGTAAAGTACAATGAGTGAAGTCGTAAAGTTTGCCGGCGCCAACCTGCCGTCGGTCAAGTCGCTGTCGTCGGCGCTGCGCTCGATTGAGGCAGATGTCGGTGGCCCGAACGGGATGGTCATCCTGAAGATGGACAAGACCGGCCACTGGGTGTTCGGCGCAGACCAGACCGAAGTCGAGGATGACAGCATCTGGGCGGTCAATCCGTTCTCGTTCGTCCACGGCTTTATTGCGTGGGGCGAAGGCACCGTGCTGGCCGAGAAGATGGCGCCGGTGCAAGACCCGCTGCCGGAAACCGGGCCGGCGCCGGAAGGCGCCAAGCGCGGCTGGGAAATGCAGGTCGGCATGTCGCTGGCATGCACCAACGGCGAAGACGAAGGGATGCAGGCCCGCTACACCGTCACGTCGGTGGGCGGCAAGAAGGCCGTGCAGGCGCTGGCTATTGCCATCGCCGAACAGGTCGATGCCAACCCCGAGAAGCCGGTGCCGCTGGTGCGCCTGAAGAAGGAGCACTACCAGCACAAGTCGTACGGCCGTATCTTCACGCCGGTGTTCGACATCACCGGCTGGACTTCGCTCGACGCCAGCGCGGCGCCCGAACCGGAGCAGGACGGCCCTGACGCTGAAGAAACAACCGAAGAAGCCCCGCGCCGTCGGCGCCGCGGTTAATCGGTAAGCGAAAGCCGGGGCACACTTTTGGGTGAAGGCGGTCAGCACCGCTGTCAATCGAACCTCAAGGCCCCGGTGAGTAGCGGTTGAAGTGAGGCAACCGTGACGATACTCTGGCTTGATTTCGAGACGCGGTCGCGCTGCGACCTGAAAAGCAAAGGCGTCTACAACTACGCGATGGACGCCAGCACCGACGTGCTGTGCATGTCCTACGCCTTCGATGACGAAGAGGTGCGGACGTGGCTGCCAGACCAGCCTTTCCCGCAAGCCGTCGCCAACCACAAGGGCCAGATACGCGCGCACAACGCCGCGTTCGAGCGCCTGATCTTCTGGTACGTGCTCCAGATCGACTTCGACCTTGAGCAGTTCTACTGCACCGCGACGCAGGCCCGCGCCAACTGCGCGCCGGGCAGCCTTGAGGATGTCGGCCGCTTCGCCGGCGCTGGGATGCGTAAGGACCACCGTGGCAGCCAACTCATTCGGCTATTGTCGATCCCGCAGGCTGATGGCACCTTCCGCGAAGACGCTGACCTGATGGATGAGATGGTCCGCTACTGCGAACAGGATGTGCGGGCCATGCGGGCGATCAGCAAGGCGCAGCGGGAGTTGTCGGGGGATGAACTGCACGACTATCACGTTAACGAGCGTATCAATGACCGCGGTGTCCTGCTTGATAAACCTCTGGCTCTGGCGGCGGTGCGCTACGCAGAAGCGGAAGCTGTCGAGATACAGGGCATCGTATGCGAAGTTACTGAAGGCGTGGTCACGTCGGTCCGCAGCCCGAAAATGCGGTCATGGGTTCTCGACCGCGTCGGTCCGGAAGCCCTGAAGTTGGCCACCGTTTACAAGGACGGCGAAGCGAAGCTATCCATTGACAAGAACGTGCGCGCCAACCTGCTGGCGCTGGTGGAGGAGAACGCCGATGAGGTGCCGGCTGAAGTGGCGGAAGTTATCCAGTGCGCGGATGATCTCTGGGCCTCGTCCGTTGCGAAGTTTAGTCGCGCCGCAGCGCTTGCTGATGAGGAGGATAGCCGAGTTAGAGGAGCGTTTGTATTTGCAGGAGGTAGCGCTACTGGCCGCGCTTCATCATATGGGCTTCAGCTCCAAAATTTCCCCCGCAAGTGCGCCGACGACCCTGCATTAGTTCGTCAGGCTTTGGTGCGCGGGCACCAGATTGTTCCGCAGTTCGGCAAGCGCGTCACGGACGTGCTAAAAGGAATGCTTCGGCCGTCCCTTATGGCACCTGCCGGCCGCGCGTTTGTCGTGTACGATTGGTCTTCAATCGAAGCCCGCGTCAACCCGTGGTTGTCCACGCACCCTTCGGCGCAAGACGTGCTCGACGTGTTTGCCGGCGGTCGCGACATTTACTGCCGCGAAGCGGCCGCTATTTTTCGGGAAAACGAACTCGACATTTTGCGCGAGTACGAGGAAACCGGAAAGTCAGACCGTCGCCAGCAAGGCAAGGTGGCAATTCTCGCGTGTGGGTTCTCGGGGGGTGTAGGCGCCTTCGCCGCTATGGGCCGAATTTATAATGTTATTTTGCCTGAAAGCGATGCTTTGCGCACTGTTCAAGCGTGGCGCAGGGCTAACCCTTGGGCGCCATACTTCTGGTCCAAGCTGGAAAACGCATACATGGCAGCTATGCGCAACCCCGGAAAAGAGTTCACCGCGGGGCGTGTAACCTACCTATTTGACAAGCAGCACCTTTGGTACGCCCTGCCAAGCGGGCGCATTCTTTGCTACCCCTTTGCTCAGTTCGACGACGAGGGCAATCTGACGTACGCCAAAGCGTCATGGAAGCCGTCCGCCGACGCAAAGGAATGGCCGCGGGGGCGCTTGTGGAAAGGGTTGGCCTGTGAAAACGTCGTACAAGCCACGGCGCACGATATTTTGCGCAGCGCTTTACGCCGATTAGACGCCGAAGGGTTTGCAACCGTAGGCCACATACATGACGAAATTATTGTCGAGTGCGATGAAGCTGACGCCGAGCAAACTGCACGGCGGGTCCATCAAATAATGACGGAAAACCCGTCGTGGGCGACTGGATTGCCTCTTGCCGCCGAAGGCAAAGTAATGTTACGGTATGGCAAATAACTTGTGAGGTTTGCTATGGCCTTGTCGGCAGAAAGATTGAAGCAACTGCTGGATTACGACGCGCGTACCGGTGAGTTCTATTGGTTGAACACCAAAGGCCGAGCTAAAGCCGGCAAACGCGCCGGCGGGACCGATGCCTACGGCTACCGTGTAATTCGCGTGGATGGTGTCCTCTATAAGGCGCACCGCTTGGCATGGCTTTGGTGTTACGGGCGCTGGCCGGACGGATTGCTAGACCATATTGACCGCACGAAAAACAACAACAGCATAGAAAATCTGCGCGAGGTGTCGCAGTCAGAAAACATGCACAACGCTAACAAGCGCAGCAAAAGCGGCGTGCCGGGCGTGCGCTGGCGCGAAGAAAGGCGTCGATGGGTCGCACAAATTCGTGTCGGATACCGCAACCATGTGATAGGCTCTTTCGCCACTAAGAACGAAGCCATAGCGGCGCGGCGCGCGGCGGAGAGAAACATGGTTTCTTCAATCTATAAAACGGGAGCAAGCGATGAGTGAGGATCGCGACCAATTTATCGAGTTCATTACCAATCTGGGTGACGTGGACGGCGAGACAGCGCTGCTGCTGCTCCAGAAGCCGAGCAAGGACGGCGACGGCAACCTCATCTACCACGGTGACGGCGTACCCAAGGCGTCGTTTCCGGCGTACTACCCGAGCAAGGCCAAGATCAAGGACGGCGAGGCGTGGTACGTCAACACCGGCGCGTTCATCATTGACCGGTTCAAGGACGGCAAGCCCAGCGCCAAGCGCGAGAACTGCGACTACGTCCTGTTCATGATGCTGGACGATGTCGGCACCAAGTCGAAGACGCCGCCGCTGGAGCCGACGTGGGTCATGGAAACGTCCGAAGGGTCGTTCCAGTGGGGCTACGTCTTCAGCGAACAGCCGACCAAGCATGAGTTCAGCGCGGCGATCAAGGCGATTGCCGAAGCAGGCTACACGGACCCCGGCGCGACCAACCCGGTGCGCAACTGCCGCGTGCCGGGCAGCGTCAATCTCAAGCAGGGGCGGAACAACTTCCGCGCCCGGCTGGTCGAATTCCACCCCGAGCGCGAATACACGCTGGATGACATCTGCAAGGCGCTGGACGTGCAGCCAGCCGAACCCGACAGTGCCGACTACAAGTCGGTCAGCATCCGCGACACCGGCGGCGACACGGTGCTGCAATGGCTGTCGGACAACAACCTCGTGCTGTCCAAGGTCAACAACGAAGGCTGGTGCGGGATTGTCTGCCCGAACCACGCCGAGCACAGCGACGGCAACCTAGAGGCCCGCTACAAGCCGCTCGACCGGTCGTTCTGCTGCTATCACGGCCATTGCCAGCATCTCGACAGCCGCGCGTTCCTCGACTGGGTCGCGGCGAATGACGGGCCGCAGGTGACGCCGGGGCTGCGCGACGAACTGATCGCCGAGCGGATGCGGATGATGGCCGAGAAGATCACGCCGACTATGGCTTACCCTGACGAGGCCGCGGCTATCGTCCGCGAGGTCGAGCGCAAAGAAGCCGGGAGGTTGGAGAAAAGCGAATGGTTTGACCGCTTCGCCTATATCCAGTCCGACGACAGCTACTTTGACATGGTGACCCGCCGGGAAACGCCGCGCAACGTCTTCAATGCGCTCTACCGGCACGTTGACTGCCGGTCAGTGCATAGCAAGAAGCGCCAGATACAGGCGTCGGTCTATTTCGACGAGCGCCGGCAGGAGTGCGGTGCCAAGGCTCTGACCGGTGTGACCTACGCGCCGGGCGAAGACGTGCTGGTGGCGCGTGACGGGCTGGTTTACGGCAACACATGGGTCAACCACCGCCCGGACATGTCGGGCAGCGACACGATCCCCGATGGCGACATCGCGATCTGGCTGGACCACTGCCGCGCGCTGGTGCCCGAGCCGGTCGAACTGGAGCACATGCTGAACGTCATGGCGTTCAAGGTGCAGCACGCCAACGTCAAGATCAACCACGCGGTGCTGCACGGCGGCGACGAAGGCTGCGGTAAGGACAGCATGTGGGCGCCGTTCCTGTGGGCGATTGGCGGTGTGCACCAGCACAACCGGTCGATCATTGAGAACAAGGGCCTCGACAGCCAATGGGGCTACGGCCTGCAAGCTGAAGTCGTGATCCTGAACGAACTCAAGGAACCCGAAGCGCGTGAGCGCCGGGCGCTGGCCAACCGGCTCAAGCCGATCATCGCCGCGCCGCCTGAGACGCTGACGATCAACCGCAAGGGGCTGCATCCGTACGAGATGCTGAACCGTCTTCAGGTTATCGCGTTTACCAATGACCCGCTGCCGATCACGATCCCGACACAAGATCGCCGCTGGTTTTGCGTCTGGAGCCATGCCCCCCGGATGGACCCGGACGCGGCCCAAGCGCTGTGGGCTTGGTACAAGCGCGGTGGGTTTGAAAAGATCGCCGCGTGGCTGTGGCAGCGTAACGTCGCGCGGTTCAATCCGGCAGCCGCGCCGCCAGTGACCGAGTGGAAGCTGAACATGGTCGAGCACGGCCTGAGCGTGGCCGAGAGTTTCCTTGTCGAACTGATGCAGAAGCGTGTCGGGCCGTTCATGTCGGGCATTGTCGCCGGGCCGTTCCACAAGCTGTGCGACACGATTGCGGCTGGGCACGTTCCAGCCGGCACGAAGGTGCCGCAGGCGGCGCTGCTGCACGCGTTCAAGGAAGCAGGCTGGGTTGACTGCGGCCGGATCGGCTCGACCGAATACCAGACCAAGAAGCATATTTACGCTGCGCCGGACGTGGCAACGCGTTACTCCAAGTCTGACCTGCGGCGCATGGCAGAGGGGGTTGCATCGACTGACGCAAAGGTGGTAAGCCTGCGTTGATCGGTTTGCTCCATCGGTCAGACACTAAGCCCCGGCGGTCCTCACTCCGCCGGGGCTTTTTCTTTATCGGATGCGCGTGACGGTCATCACGCCGGCCTTGGTGCGGCAGCGGTAGCCGCGGTCATTGCGCACGCCGAATTGGCTGACGTTGCGGCAGAGCCGCTTGATGTCGGCTGGCGTGGCAGCCGGCAGCGTAATGCAGTCGCCCACTGCCATCTCGCGCAGCGGGTAGATCGGCGGTCGGCCGAATGTCTTAGAAGCGGATGTCATCAGGTTCCCAATCGTAAACGTCCCAACCGAAGTTGGTCCATATCCAGTGGCGCAGTGCGGGGGTCATGGGCGCTTCACCATCAGGTAAATGCCAGCATAGACCGCCGCAAAATAGAATGCGCAGGCGAGGTATAGCCATGCCCAATCAGGGGTGCGGCTGCCAA
>Ga0315909_10001124_pt1 | contig 36301 bp, 41 predicted proteins | sample LakEriMetagenome_11_FD_203527 | JGI IMG/M metagenome (GOLD analysis project Ga0315909, IMG submission 203527) | Freshwater fungal communities from buoy surface, Lake Erie, Ohio, United States - Buoy 2 MA125 | ecosystem: Environmental > Aquatic > Freshwater > Lake | place: USA: Lake Erie, Ohio... | reverse complement strand
CCATTTGTATTCCAGATATGTCATTTCACCCCATGGCGTTTGGCGAATTTTATTTTTTTGGTCTTCTGGAACACACACATCTGGGTTTCTCTTCTGGAATTTTACGTAATCACATCCAGCCGCTTTTGCCACCATAATTAATTGTTTGGCAATTTCAATATCGCCATTGTGATTAATCCCTATTTCCGCTATTATTTTTACCTTTTTCATTTAGTCATCTTCTTTCATTACTATGATAACACGTTACCTTGTTTATTAAATAACCTGTTTTATTGTTTTTTACCATATAATAAGACAATCTATCCCATAAATCAGCATCAGCCGCATAAGGTCTACCTTCTTCGGCAAAAACATCGCGATACCTTAACGGAGTTTTTTTAAAATTTATACAAACAGACGAATGTAATAAATCTGAACTTTTAGGGTAGAATGGGTTACTATCTTTTACAGGTAATATTTTATCAGTGAAATGCATACCTTTCGTTGCTATTATTATATGATCTTCGTTTAATTTATCTTTTATTAAATCCAAATGTTCTGGCGCCCACCAGTCATCGTGATCTAGTCTACAAATATAATTATAATTTTGTTCCAAAGCAAGTTTAATACCGAAATTAACTGCATTTACGCCGCCAGATGACCACAGACGTACATCACCAAACGGATATTTTTCTCTTTCAACAGCATTTGGTAAATTAACAAACACCATTTTATCAGAATCAATTATTGATGTCGCTAATCTTATAAACTCATCATTATTATCATAGCGATCGCCAATTAAAAATACCATATAATTTTGGTATGTTTGATTTTTAATCGAAGTTAATGCTTTGGTTAAATGAATGGGTGTTGTACCATCATTTCTTTGATACGTGGATATGACAATTGCTAACATATTATTTTTTTTTAATTATAAAACAATTACCCTCTTTTAATTCACTAGGCCTAGCGCCAAAAATATTTGGTAATGTACCAAATATTTCATACTCATAGTTATTTTTTAATAAGTCGTCAACAGCTACTTTAACTTGAGGGCTATGTTGTTTGTCGTTATAATCATCAAAAATAATATAACCACCTGGTTTTACCATTTTAGAATACAAATTAAAATCGTTAATAACACCATTATAACTATGGTCACCGTCAATAAATAAAATATCTATCAATTCAACCAATTTTTTTAACTCACTAACCGTTTCATTTTTTTGTGAGTTACCTTGTATATAATTGTAATTGTTATTTAAAATATTTAATTTTTTTACATTATTTTTAACTACTTCTGGTTTAATTGGTACACCTAAATCAATACTAATTACGTTAGTATTTGGCCTTTGTAGCATAAGACAAGCGGAGCCCCCAGCATAACAACCGATTTCAACATAGTTAATTGGTGAGGTTCCAAATTCTTTAGCTATATCATATAAAACATAATAATGGTGATGAAATGTCATATTATTAATCTCATCTGATATTTTTTTAATTAAATTTAAAGATTCTACTGTATTTTGCATATTATTTAATTTTTTTACATGGCGTTCCGCCGTAAACACCTGGTTCAGTTATATCTTTTACCACACCAGCATTTAAACCTATTGTTGTTAAGCTATGGATCGTTATTTTTTCTCTAACAGAAGCGTTTGTCCCAATGTAAACTAAATCGTGTATTACACAATTACCAGATATTTTTGCTCCAGGGGCTGTTGTAAAAAAGTTACCTATGGTTGTATCATGCCCGATTGTTGTTTGTAAATTTAAATGGGCATGTTTACCTATTTTAATATTTGTTGTTAATATGCAGCCAGCACAAATAATACTACCCTCGCCAATTTCAATATTTTCATCTAATATATTTGCTCGTTTATCAATATGCGTAAAATATTTAGTATCTTTAGGTAAGCGATTACTTATCTCATATCTTGCACGTGGGTCTCCGATAGCAATCAATACCTCATATTCATTTGGATTAAAGTGACTTAATGGTAACGTATAGGTATCACCAACATAGTAACTATCATCAACAAAACATATCATTGATTCATCACCAATATGCGATTTAATTTCACGTGCAAAACCACCAGCACCAATTAATGCTCTTTTCATATAATAACATTATATTTAAAATCAAAATCAGATTGTGACCAGATTTCTTTTAAATTATTTTTTTTATTCTCATAATATGGATTACCATCAAAATATACATCCCAAGTTAAATGATAGGCCAAATTTTTTGTTGTTCTATAACAAGATCCACCCAGCTCTTTTATTTTTTTAAAAATATTTGAATCAATATAATGGATGTCTTTAATAACGTGTAGACTTTCTTTATTAAAGGTCAATAAATGATTACCTGTTCTACCTTTTATTGCCTCTAATTTATGTTCCGACTTACTTAACATATGTTCAATATAATATTCGGTACCAATAATTCTATTGGTTGTATTTTCATAATAATTACCTTTATATAAGGCAACGCCACAAACATAACAATTATTATGATTAAACGATGAAATTATTTCACTAAATGTTTCTGTTGCGTCATATAGAAATAAATCACCATCAGTTATTGTCACATAATCATATTGGGATAATAAGTTATAATATTTTTTAATAAAAATATTTACAGCATTTGCCGCAGCATTTTCTATAAATTGAATATACCCGACTAAATTTTCATTTATAAAAAATTCTTTTATGATATTTGAATTTTTAGAGTTATTTTCAATAATAAAAAAATCCGAATCGCAATTTTTTAACGAATTAAATGATTTTTTAATAATATCAAAATTTTCATAAGCCAAAAAGACAATTATGTGTTTCATTGTTTATAAATATCAAACTTTGATAAATCTGGATATGGTAATTCTAAATCCGCGTTTTCTTTTTTTGTGCCATCGATGTTGTAAAATTGATTCATTAACAACAACCCACGTGCCGCTAATTCTGGCATCATATAAAAATTCCAACCCAACATATCAAAATGATCGTCATGATAAGAGCATTCCCTCCTACCACTATATCTAGCCCTCTTAAACCATAAATAAGCTTCATGGCTATCAGTTAAAATAGCACCTCCTTTACTTAATTTAAAATGTTTATATGGGCCTGTAAAAGATATGCACATATGTGTTGATGGTAAATACATATTTGCGGTAAACCTTAAAGCGGAATCCCAGACATTACTACCCTTTAATTCATAAGCGCCTTTTAATTTTGTCCCCTCAATAGGATAAAAATCAACTTTTAAGCCCGCGTGTATTATTTCACACGGTACCGATGGGTATGTTCTTGATGGTATTGTAATTTTTGGGGTTGTTATACTTTTTTTAATATTATTTTCGTAGTATAATGATAAAAATAAACCGTTTGATTGGTTATCTAATGTAACAACATATGGTGCGCCTGTGTAATCACTTAACGCTTTTTCAAATTCTTCTGTTATTTTGTAAATTCCGTTAGCCATTTATTTAAATTTAATTAATTTTTTGACATCATACTTTAATGATTTGGCGTGGTCTAATTTAGCTAAATTATGTATTTGTGGATCACTTTTAAGTGTTACGCTCATCGGTGTATCTATCTCAATACCACTAAATAAAAACACATCATTTGTTCTGTGTTGAATGACGTCTCCATGAAATATTAAAATATCATCTGGTATTATTGTATAAGAGTTTTTTTTCATTATCATAAATGTACCAAAACCATAAGTAAATCCTACATTAAGCTTTTCGATTTTTAAACCATTATATCGCAAACTATAATTCTCGGGATTTTGTTTAAAACAATACATTGATGGGCCAATTATGGTGTTTTCGTTTAAAAACTCAAAAGACTTATTTAGTAACTCATCAAAATCTTTTTTATTAAATAATATATCATCATTAGCAATTATAATATAATCACTAATTGCTAATGAAACACCAAAATTCCAGGCTGGGTTAACATATATGTTTTTACCCTTAGTATGTAGTTTTAACTTACTTAATTGTTTTGGTATTGGTTGCCCCTTTTCTGGCGCATTATCTATAATTATAACCTCTTGTATTAATTCATTTTCCTCATAAAAGTCTAACATTTTAAATAAATGACTAGACATCCACATCGTTGGTATTATAATTGAATATTTTTTCATTTTATATTTTTTTATATATTTCAATATATTCGTTTGCGATAGTATCTGGTGACCAATATTTTTCCATCCAAAGTCTATTATTGTAACCAATTTCCAACAAATTACCCACCCCCAAATTTATTAATTCAATTAGTTTTTTTTCTAACTGATTATGATTTACATTAATAAACGGGCTATTTGGCGCACCAGAAGAATTTAATAAAAGTTTTTCAACGGATGGGCCAATTGAACATATTGTTGGAATACCCATTGATAACGATTCTAACCCAGATCTATGATATGATATTGTTTTTACTTCATCAATAAAAATATTACATAGAGATTTTCTTTTTAAACATTCGTCTAATGAAACATTTACAATTATATCAATTTCAACGGAGTTTCCGTATTTAGATTTTATTTTTTGTAAAATGGGATATGTTTCAGTATATCCTTTATCTGCCCAAATTGATAGTGGTCTGACTGTTGACGGAGAATAACCAATTCTTATTTTTTTATTTTGGTATTTTGGTAAAAATTTTACATCATAAATGTCAATTGGGTTTCTAACAACGGTACAATTATTATATTCTGGTAAGGTTGCATGGTACTGAGCTATTACTAATTTTTTTGTTTTTACATCCAATGTTACCCTAAAAGGTTCACTATGATACTGTATTACTTTTTTATTAAAATTATAATTTCTATCCTTATTATGTAAATGGAGTATATCGGTTTTTGGTATTAATTTTTTATTCGGGTAACCGTAGCCAAAAACATACGATTTATGATCTGTATATTTATTTATAACATCACTAATCGCTTCTGGTGCATGTGCTATTGGCGTTTCTTTAAAATGTGCTATAATCATAAAAAGTAATTATATTTTTTTTATCGTCATATTCATATGAATATTCCATCATAAATTCTTTTTCGAAGAAATAATCATGAACGGTAGATATTGGGGATTCCATACCAACGTCCGTTCTAAATAAACTATCATTACCGTTTTGATAAAAATCAAAACCAAACATATTAATTTTTTGAAAACCACCAATTTTAAGTAGTAAAATTAAGGTGGCGAATCCCGTTGTGGTTGGCGAATCGTCTCTAAAATTACCTGGTAATGTTGAGTGGTGATTATACTTTAATATTGTAGATTGGTTAAACTTATTTAATGTTAATATTTTTTTAGCCCAGTTTATTTTATTACCCGAAAGGATAAATCTAATAGGTGCAAAATTATTTAAATTTTCATTTTGTAAATAAATGCTAACATGTATAGTTAATTTTTCCCCAGTATCCTCTTTTAATATTTTATATGAATTAAATCTAACTACAATGTCATGAGAATCTATTTCCGCACCAAGTTTTTTATTTAATAAATCAGACGAGTTAGCTATAAGAGCGATTGTTTTATCTTTTATAAACGATTTAAAAAAGTATAAATCCATTGTTGACGGATTTATTTTTAAATTATTTAATTGTTTATCTAGTTCAGTGTTAACATGTTTAATATCTTTTTCATTTATGTACCCTTTAGTGAAAACAAAATCATAGTACTTATTATTTTTATTTTTTATAAAACTAATATTTTTTCTAGCTTTATCATAAATGTCGTTAACAACTTTGTCATTTGATTTAGCTACATTTGAATTTTTAATTTCTGGGGCAACAACTTTGTCAAAAATTGAATTTCTACCTGAAGATTTATTAATTTTATTAATTAATGAATTTGTGGTCGGTTCATTTTTTTCGTTGTTTTCAAATAACAACACGGACTTTTTTTCCTCTTTACCAACCGCCACAGAATTAATTGTGGCCTTTACTGGTTCTTTGTTTACAATTTTTTTATCCCCAAATCCTTTTTTTATTGCTTTTTTTTCAGCAACGACAACCTCTTCACCTATTAAAGATTTATTAGTTGCAGTATTAGTTAACACTGGTTGTTTTGTGTCATCTTTTTGTACCCTTTTTGTTTTATTTTTTATAAAAATACCCATTATTCTAAAAACCTTTCTAAATCTTTATCAGTGTCAACATCAATTATATCATCAATTGGATAAAAAACGGTGTCGTTATTATAAAGATTATTATTTAAATTTTTGAGTTCACTGACTTTAAAAATCGATATAAAGTGAGATATTTCAAAAACTTTTGGATAATCTTGCCTTCTGTATAGATTGTGGGGGATTAATTGTTTACCCTTAAAATCACCAACTTCAAGTAAATATAAATATGGGTGGGTTGTTGTTATTTCTTTTTTACACAAAAGGCTTTTTGCATTTTTATTATCAAAAAACTGTAAAGCGTTAGTTATATCTAACCAATTTCTTTGCGGATATGTTAAATATAACATAACAACAATGTCTGTGTTAGTAATAATACCCTGAAACTTTAGGTCATCCATAACTTCTTTAGTTGAAGTTTTATCTAAAGCTAAACTTGGATTTCTATTAATACATTTTATACCATATTCTAAACCAATTTCCAATAACTTTTCATCATCGGTAGTTAAAATAACATCGTCATATACGTTTTTTGGTAAATTATCTAACGTATAATTTATTAATTTTCTATTTTTAAATGGGAACCCTTTTGAGTTTCGTCTTGCTGGTATAATGTATTTTATCACAAATATAAATGATTTTCTAGGTTCAGTGAAACAAACGGTAGCATTGATACAACATTAGCACCATAGTGTTTTTTTACTTGTTTTTTAACTTCTATCGTTTGCCCTTCAATTATTTTTAACCAAGATTTATACTGATCCCAGCTCACCCATGGTGTATCTTTAATGGAATCATAATACCCTTTAAACGTCATTTCACCATCAATCGTACCACAATCATGACCAATTAAAATAATGTTTTTAGCGCCCATGTAGGCTGCAATGTGTATGGCTGATGTAATAGTTGAGAAACTAACGACAATTTTATCTGTACCAAAAACAGATGTGTCAAGCCTTGCATGTTGATTATCCAAGTGTTCAAAATAATATAAATTAGGGTGATCAATTTTGTTTGTATTTAACTTTTGTTCACCAGAATTTAAATTACCACTATCGTACTCAGAAACAATAACAACGGAATCTGTTTCTATACTCTGTTTAATAAATTTAACTTCTTTTCTAACCAGGTAATCACACCAAGTAAATTTATACGCTTGGTTAACACCGATAAGTATTTTACCATCAAAAAAATCTTCATCAAAAAAATCAACAGATTTACCAGATGCTAAAATGTAGATATCTTCACCCACATGGATATTTTTTAAACCACTAATATTTTTCATATTCTCATCGGAAACTTATCCGCATATTTTTTTTCCAATAAATTTTTATTATCTTCCCATTTTTGGTTTGTCATACCAACAGATAAGTGTGTGATCATTATATCCGTTATAACACCAATCTTAACACCATCTAAATGATTTGGTATGCAAAATGATAAGTCGTAAAAATGAAACCCATTAAAATCCTCATCAAAACCATGTTTAATTTTTGTCTTATCAACAGCAAAAAACAAACCATCAAGTATAACCATTTGTTTTATTTTATTGCCTTGTGGTTGAGAGAACATACTTGTCCATTTTCTATTACCATCCGTATGATTGACAATGCCGTGCATTGATTCCCTTAACGACCACCACCTACCATTTATTAAATTGTTGGTACCAGCAATTCCAATTATACCGTAATCTGGGTTTCTTTTGAAATGTTTAACTAATTTTCTACCCCAATAAGGTGTATCAAAAATTAAATCATCATGACAGAAAACAATGATATCATTTTTTGCTGTTTTTAAAACTTCATTATAAATTTCAGTTAAACTTTTATCACCATTGTTTTCATAAACCAACAACTCTAAATCTGGGCATGCACATGATTTTTTAACATGTTCAACATACTCTTGATTTATTTTTCTCGTTGAGAAAGCAATTGTTATTGAAAAAGTATCCATTTTAATCTCTTTTTTTTGTATCTTCTTTAAACGCCAAAATTGGCATAATGTCTTCTTCTACTCTGATCAATTTGAATTTAGCACTTATTTCATGTAATTCTCTTTCTAAAAAAGAGATTGCTTTAAGGTCATCAGTATTTAATAAATAAACATACGCATATACAACTTTATCACCAGGTTGTATTCTTTTTCCAGACCAAACGGTTTTAAATTCAATTTTATCTAAAATTTCTTCCGTTATTTGTGGGTAATAAGCTAACTGTGCTTTAAAATATTCTCTCATTTAAACTCCAGTTGAACCAAATCCTCCAGTTCCCCTGTCAGACTCGTCTAAATTATTCACTCGTATAAATTTCGTTGTTTTTGTGAATTGCACTGGTGCTATTACACCTTGCGCAATTCTGTCACCATTTCTAACCACAAATGGGGCTTCATCGGTGTTGTATAAAATAATTTTTATTTCACCTCTATAACCAGAATCAACAGTTCCAGGTGTGTTTAAAACAGTAATGCCATTTTTAAGCGCCAAGCCGCTCCTTGGTCTGACCTGTAATTCAAACCCAATAGGTATTTGAAAGTGTAACCCAGTTGGTATAAGGGCTCGTTTAAGTGGCCCCACCACTATCATTTCACCTTCAGGTAAATTAGCCATAAAATCAAACCCACTATCGCCAATTTTTTGATAAGTTGGGTCTGGATTTGTTGAATTATTAATGATTTTAATCTTTAACTTCATCGAACTATCGCCAGGCTCGTAAATCCAATCTTCCATACCAACTTGATTGAAAATGTCGCTCATTTGACTTTTTTCCTCATCGGTTAGAAAATCATTTACGTTTAAATTCATCAATCTTTCTAATTCGGTCTTTTCTTTATTATTTCCGCTCATATTATTTCTTTGTCTTTTCTTCCATTATAGCTAATTTTATTGCCATCTTTAAAGTTTCACCTAAAGATGATGTGTGCCATTCAGACATTTTATCCGATGACCCCTTATCGTGATTTAATATCGCTTGGTATTCAATATCACTTAAAATACCACCAAATCCATTGGACATAATGTAATAAATGCTTCTTTCACCAATTGTCATTGATGTTAGATCTTCGTTAAATTCATACATTTTACCTTGGTTTTTAATATGCCATTCACTCTTACATAATGAATATAACCCAATTTTACCAATGGAGTGTAATAGGCTCACCCTAACAACACTTTCCTTAGGTTGTTTAAGTGATTCTGGTAACATATCGTTTAGTTTAACAGCATATGATGTAACTCTTAACAAGTGATCAACTAAACCACCTGGAAATGCGTTGTGTAGGCTTAACATGGTCGATGCGGGTGTTTCGAATAAACCCATATCAGCTAATTTGTCAACTAATTCTAATTCACAAACTTTATAGCCTTTAGCTGCGCTATAATAACTTTTTTTGTTTTTTTCAATTGTTTCTGCTGGTATCATTTTATTAAATTTTTGTATAGTTCTGATCTTAATTTTGTAACGTTATTTAAATCGTATTTATCTTTAACCGTTTCATATAATTTTTCACCAAGTTCGGTGATTAAATCTGGATTGTCAATTAATTTTTTAGCATTTTTAGTCCATTGTTTATGGTTTTTAGAAGTTTCAACAAGTAAGCAATTACCTTTTGGGTTCCAGGCACCACCTTTATCAATAGCGCCAATCAAATCAATCGTATATGGCCCGTAGTTTTGAGCAATCAAAGCTTTTTTATGAAATCCAGCTTCGATCACTTTAAGTTGAGATTTATACTTATTAAATTGAGAGTCGTTAAGTGGGGCCAACGCAATGTCAAAATGATTATACCCAGTCGCATATTGACTAATGGGTTTTGTCCAAATTCTACGATAAGGTTTATTTAACACACTGTAATTTGGATCATCTTCAAACGAAACTAAGTATTTTAAATAATCAGCATCACCCTCTAAGTTTTTATAACTGTCGGTTAAAAACAACTCATACATAAACCAGGTTGTTTCTTGTGGTTGCATTGGTCTTTGTTTTATCTCACCTGTGTTTGGATCCAACATTTGAACAGTACCTCGGGTATCAAATCCACATAAAACAAATTGTGTTTTTTTATCAAAAGATTTTTGCGTATTACCTAAACCTTTTAATAACTCAATATCTTTTATGTGGGAAGAACCACCTAACCAACCAAATCTAATTAAATTAGATTCTGTTTTTTTAGGTTTAAATTGTTCTTCATTTGGGTCAATTGCGTTTGGTAAAACAAAAACATTTTTATTGTATTTTTTAACTTCATCAGCTAAAATTGTAGTTGGTACTGTAACCATGTCGGCCATTTTAATACACTCAACTAAAATACCTGAGATATTTTCCCTTTTAGCTGAATGATATAAACCATGTGATGGATCTAAATTCCAGTGGTCATCTGTATCAATGATTACCTTTAATCCAATTTTCTTTAAATTTTTAATTATGTTTACAGCTTCTTTGTGTTTATGCTGCGGTATTCTGTGTATAAAAATAACATCATACTTTTTTAAATACTCCACATTATTAAAATCTATCGCATAATCAATATCGATAAAAAATTCGTCAGAAAAATTATTTTGTAGGTTTACATGCGGATCAACGCATCTAAATTTACCAGAACCCGCTTTATCACCTGGGGCTACTAAAATTTTAATTTTTGCCATATATTTATAACTGGGTTTTACCCAATAATAAAAAAAAATACGCTAAAAAACAAGTATTTTATTAATTTTATTGGGGTTTATTTGAATCACCTTTTAATACGCGATAGGAATCATAATCAAAATGTTGTGTTGAAACCTCAAAAACGATACCATCGGTAACCGCTTCTAATTGGTGCGGTTGACCTGGTAATTGCCTAACACTGTCGCCCTCTCGTAATTCAATTTCATGAATATCGGCATTATCCGTGTCAATCCACCTGTAAATGAATTTACCTTCTTTAACATACCACGCTTCATCTTTTATCATGTGGTAATGCATAGAAAACTTAGCCCCAGCTTTAAAACAAAGTAATTTACCACAATATAGTTCATTATTTTCAAAAATAATTTCGTGTCCCCAGCCTTTTGGTATATTACAACTTTCGCATTCTTTTGCATTGATGACTTTTGGTTTTATTTTATGTCCCATAATTTTAAGATTTCTGTTGTTGAGAAATTTATTCTGTTAAAGAAGATCATTTCTTTCGCGTATTCAGCGCCAATTATTTTTTTATCTTTATAATCAGAACCAATAACAAAGTAGTCTGGTGAGTTCATTTTTATTAATTCTTTTAACTCTTCATCACTATCAAAGATTAATACGTTATAAACCCCCTTTATCGATATTAAATTATAGTGCCTTTCAAATTGGTTATGGTATGGCCTATTATCACCTTTTATTTTTTTCACTCTGGCATCACTATCAATTCCGATTATTAGTTTACCTAATGACGATGCGTAGTTAATTAATCTAAAATGACCGTTATGTAAGATGTCAAAAGTTCCGTTTACCCAAACTATTTCATTCATATAACAATAATAAGAAATATTACGCAAAAAAAAAGGGGTTAATCACTTAACCCCTTTAATTAATTATTTTCTAATAATTTAATTGGTTTCTTCGACAACTTTATCAAATTTACCATTTTTTGCCGCCTCAACAAAGTCTTTAAATTGACTTTTTGTCCATGTTGTAATACCTTCTGGGCCATTTTTGTCACCTAAGACAATGGCATTTTCTTGTATTTCAACAACTGGGCAGCATTTGTTTTTGCAGAATTTAATTGTTTTACCCATGTGCTATTAATTTTGTTTTAAGCTTATTATTTCTTTGACAAAATCGACCAAATGCCACCAATTGCGGTTGCTAAAGCACCAACTAACTCAACTGATTGTGTTTCAGTTGCAAGTCCTTTTGCAACTAAAATACCACCAACAAAAGTTAAAATGTGACGCACTAAACCTAATACTTGTTCTTTGTTCATGTTTTTTCTTTTTAAAATGTTTATTTTATTTTTTAACTTCCTTGAGGGCGGTTAACTTCCCCCCAAAGGTTTTATCACCAATTTTAATTTGGATATTTTCATCAATAGCGGTTTTTTTACTAACTTGTTCTAATGTTTCTTCTACCGTCTTTTTGATAATATATTCAATTAATTTGGTGTCCATAACTGGGGCCGTTTTTTGTGATTCGTAAAGAATACCATGGCCTTCGTTAATCGTCTCCGTTTTTACTGGAGCAACTTTTTTTGTTATTTCTTGCATCATTGATTCCATACCAACTGGAGCTGTTGGATCTATGATTGGGTTTTCTTGAAAAGACTTTAAAATCGCCGCTGGCATTTTTGATGTTGATAAATTTCTCATATTATTTGATTTTTTTTGCATTTGTGCTTCTGAAATCAAATCATTACCATCTGAGTCTAACATCCTGTCAATATCTTCTTCAGTCATGGGTTTTTTACCATAATCACTTTTTGCGGTTACTGAAACACCCTCAACTTTTTCCATAACTTTTCTAGCACTTTGTATTGATTGTGCTAAAAAATTCATTTTATCATTCTGATTCATAGTTAAAATTTAAAATCCAATTTAAAAACCCTTTGCTTTCAGCTAACTGTTCTTTCTCTGGATTTTCAACTGGTGGTTGTTCTATCTTATTTTGGTTATCAATTGGTTTTTTACTCAAATCTAATTTTAATTCTGGTCTGTCATTTTTCATCTTTTTATCACCCGCTGTACTGAATCCAGAACCCGCTGGTGCCTGAAAAGGTTTATATGAGCTATTATCACCATTCATTAAAGTTATACTACTCATTTCATCAACTAAAAAAGTTTTCCATGCTTTCTGATTTGAGTTTGTAGTTCCACCGATTTGGTAGGCTCTAAGCATCCATTTGTCGGTTGCTTTACTTTTACCCAGGTCGGTTGGTTGAGCAAATCTCCAATTTTGTCTTGTATAATTCTTTTCTTTTGGATCTCTAAATTTAATACCTTTATACCAAAAAGAAATTTCAACCTTATCTTCAATTGCTTTTTTTAATAAGGTTAATTTATCTCTTTCAGATTGTTCAAGTATAAGCATAAATTTCGAAATGTAAAGTTATTCTGGTGAAGTATATGGTGCTGAGTCACTATATTGATTCACAGCTTTTAACGCACTTCTGGTTAAAATATCTGTTTTACCACCAATTGTCTGTGTTTCGCCTTTTCCTTTTTCGTCACCATCTGATAACGCATTTGGGTGACCTGCGCCATACTCTGATGAAGTTGGTTTATATTCATTGATAGGGAATAATTTACCCTCTCTTTCATCAACAGCGACTTTTCTAAGCTGTTCTGAGGCTGGAATTCTAACGGTGTCTGCCATTTTAATTTAAATTTTTGTATATTTCTTTTATTTTATTTACTTCTTCCATCAACTCTGATGTTGACATAAATTCTGGTGTTGATTTTAATGTTGGTGTAACTGGATTCACGTTGTCTTCAGCGTCAGACCTAAATTGGTTTTCCATTCCAGCGTTTTTTCTAGCTGATTTTGTACCATAAACACTTTTTCTTGCTTGATCTAAAGTATAATTAACCCAATTTTTCATAACATCCCCACCATTTAATAAATATTCAATCTCATCATAATTTTCGTCAGTTATATAATCAAAGTAATTTTTTATTCTTTTAAGTTGCTCATATGTGCAAGCCTTTCTTTCAAGAATAAAAATAGCTCGATTAAAACCTTTAGATTCTCTTTTGTCCGAGAATTTTTTTAAGTTTTTCCCAAGCTCTTTCAATACTTTTTCGGGTACTGGGAATATTTTACCGATTAATTTTGAGTTTGACATTTTATCTTATCTTTTCACCGAAATAAGATAAAATAACTTTTTTTTCGTCCTCAGACATTACTTCCTTAATTGTCTCGGCGATTTTTGTTAGTTTATCTAATAATAAAACTTCTTTATTTTTAATTTCATCGATTGTGGGAACTTGTTTTGTTAAAACATCGCCAACTTGATTTTTTTTCGCTAAAAGAGTCTCCATCATTTTATACGCTTTTTCCTTACTAATTTCTTTTAGTTTAGATTCTGGCGTTGATTTGGCTTCAAAGTATTCTTCAAATTTTTCAGATTCACCAACAGATTCCAAAAATTTGTAAAAACTTTCTGGATCTTTAGCCATTTTATTAGCTTCGTTGGAATAAGGTAGTTCTTTTTCTTGTAATTTTACGTTATATATTGTCCAGTTATAAGGTTGAGTTCTCATCCTTACACTTTTATCTGTCGTTGTTTTGGCAGAGGTTTTTGGGTCAATATTAGGAACTTTACTACTAATAATGCTACCATCCAAATTAACAAACTCTTTTATACCATCTTCCATGTTATTTAATATTTTATTATAAATATCTAGGAAAATGCATTTGTTAATTAAACTGGTACTTCTCGACCTAAACCTGGAATAGTAAAGCTGGTATTATCGGTAAACCAAAAATCTGGGTTATAGTTATATCTACCCCAATAATCTTTTTCAAGACCAGATGGTGTGAACAACTCTTCAATTGTATCTTGATCAGATTCTTTATTTGGTTGGCTATTAACCATCTCAAGTTCAGAAACCATCCAATTCTTTTTTTCCTCTGGGTTGTTAATTAGTATTTGGTTTCTAACCTTAATATCAAAATTAACCAAAAGTCCTTTGATTCTCGAATTAAACATTGCAACATATTTTTCAACATTATATTCCCCAACGGCTTCTGGGTTAGCTTCCATTTGTTTTTCATCAAGAAGATAGCAATTTATTTTTTCAGTTATATCATAATACTCTGGGCCAGGTGATTTACCATTATTAATTTCATACAATCTAACTTCAGCTGCTTTTAGTTTGCATTTTTTAGTTGTTTGAATATCGCCATGGGATTTTTTTGTGCCGTTATTTACATAATAAAGTGTATCACCCAAACTAACCGATATGTTATTTAAAATAGCTAATTCCATATGAGCTTGCTTTGGTAACGGTTGCCCATTTTTATTAACACCTCTGTTTCTATATTGCTCGATGGTTTTTTTAACCCTCGCTTTGGTTGCGATTTTAGCCAAAGGTATTTTTTTATCACATATTTTACCGATGTAATCGTAGTAAAGTTGGACGAATTCATAACCCTTACCATTTAAAAGTAAAACAATAGACTTATCCAAAAACTCTTCAATATAAATTGGTAGCTTTTTAGATTTAATCGTATTTCCAGTTAAACTAATACTACCATCATTTTCAAGTAGAGCGTAGTTTTTACGAGCTAAATTTAGTGTCGCTGGCCACATACCATCTAAACCAAGTGCCATCTCGCCTTTCATATATAAATCATTAAATTCAGCAACAACGGCATGTACACCTCTGTATTCTTTACCCGCAACAACTTCACTATTATAACCTTTACCCACATAATAAAAATATTCTTCACCTGTACTTGGCGCCATGAAGTTAACACCGTCAGTGTCAAGTACAGTTGGTTGGTAACCCCTTTTCATAAAGAATTTAACCATTAAGCGGAGGTACTGTCTAGCTCTACATGTTATACCCTCAGCGACATCCATTTCAGCCCATGGGAACGCATTTGGGGCGCCAAGCGCACCGAACATCGAGTTGATAAAGATTTTAAGCGGTAATTGTTTTCTTTTGTAGAGTGACTCAAGTTGTTTATTACCCTCTTTACCATATTTTTTAGCCAAGTCCTTTGCTTTAAATCTTTCAGAGTGGAAATATTTTAAGAAAGATTTCATCACACCACTAACATCGACAGACGGGAACACATCATGTGCTAATTGTATAGCTGGATATAGTGAGTTAAAGTCCATTTTTCTCAGGTCTTTTGAAAACCCAACTTTTAATAATCTTGATAGACCACCAACAAAATCTCTTTTTCTGTCCGAAACTGGTATTGCTAAATTTTTCTCATAAGACCATGTTAACATTAGTAGTTTCCACAACCCAGCGGTACCCATAGTTGACACTCTTTGATATGTAGTTGGGATCATTTTAGCCAACATAAAAGATGTTTGATTATAGATGTTGTCAACTTCCATGGTTTCCCATAAGTCATCCATCAAATACCTTTTAACTATATATTTACCATCGACTTCAATCCAATCATTGTTAATATATTTTTCAATCGCATTAATATTTGCAACTAAAAACTGATAAGTTTTTGGCGCTCTTTTTGGTAATTCAGCTAAACCAGTACCAAGACCATCTGATGGAAAAACAACACTATAACCATCTCGTATTTTTGATAAAATTTGCGTTACCGCATAATTAATCTTTTTCTTATTTTCTTCAAATTCGGAATCGCAATAGAACGCATCGGGATCCATTGTTGGTTTTTTCTTTGTTGGTATTCCAATTGAATTTTTTTCACCCCTCATTTGACCAGCCTGGCCACCAAAACCATCACGCTCATCATTATCACCGAAAACAAATATTTTTTTAGGATTATCTCGAACAATTTCTCTTGTGATATAATCCATTTTTTCAAATTTTGGTTTTATCTCTAAATAAGAACCAGTCTTATCATCAAAATAATATTTTTTATCGCTAGACCATAAAGCGCCAATTTTATCACCTTTAATATAAACACGATTCTTTTTTGCTACTTTATTATACTTACAAACGTATTTTAATGACGCTGATTTCATACTAGAGTCAATCGCTTGTGCACGTCTAACTGAGTGTATGATATCAATAATCGAATATCCAAACATATTTGTTTGGACATAGTTTTCAATCTCATTACCCAATTTTAATATACCATCTCGATTATTAATAACTTCACCGTTTTTTAGTGTTTTGGCGATTTTAGTTATATCAATACCAAGTATCTCACATCTTTTAAAAATAAAATCCCAGTCAAAGTTTGCACTATTGTACCCACCAATTATTGTTGGTTTTAAATAATCGATAACCGCAAAAAATTTAGCTATCGCGGCAACTTCGCTTCTGTCAGCATTGTCACCATCGGTTTCACAATCAAACAATTCCTCAAAGCCATTATTTGACTTACAACCAACTAAAAATATTCTAGAAGTTTTAGGATCCAAGCCAGTTGTCTCTAAGTCGAATACGAATTTTTCTAGATTATCGTAGTCCTCATAACCCTTAAAAAGCCTTTTACCTGTTGATATTAGGTATTGCTCAATAGGACTCAAAATCAAGAAGTTTTCATTTATACCATTACGTCTATCATACACACCACCATAGAGACCTCCGTTTCTAAAAAACTGCAACATCCTTTCATGCCCCTGATCGCAAGTTACCAAATATTGGTAACCAGTCTCAAGCTTAGGGTGATTTTGGTGATCAAGTTCAGTTATGGTTATACCGTATTCTTTTCTAGCATTTTGAATATTCAGGTCGTTTTTACCGTAAAAATTAAGGTTTTCTTTTAACTCGCCGAGGTGTTTCATCCACATAAAGGACTTAAGCGGTTCGGTTTCGGTCGTTTTTGTACCGTCAGGTAGTTGTTTGAACTTGTAAATTAAATTCGTTTCTTTATCGTACTCTAAATTTACGATATATTTTTCGTCATCATGACCTAATAAAAACGACTCGACTTCACTCAACGATATTTTATAATCAGACATATTTTACCCCAAATTTGCCACAAAGATAGTAAACTATTCATTAAAAAGCAAATCCTGGCCGTTAATTTATATATGTGATGTCGTTTTTTACGAAAGAATCAAGGATATGAATATACAATTGTTCGCCGATAGGAACGATAAGTTCGCCATTAGGTTGTAGTGTTGCATCCAAAAAATTAATTTTGAACTCGCCTATGTAAATCCCAGGTTTTTCAGTATCTTCACTGGTAAAATCATACGCTATGTAATATTCTTTTTTACTATTTTCGGAACAAGGATCTTTTAAAATAATTTTAGCTTCTTTGTTTGCTATTTTATAAATTCCAGTTTTTTCTTCTTTCATAGCGAAAGTTATAACGGAATTTTCCAATAACTCCTCAAAACGATTATAATCGTTTCTACCATCTCGGTATAACCTCATTTTTAATGTGGGTAAAGTTGAATATTGTCTTATTGAAAATACCATTAGATTATGTTTTTAATAAATACACGCCTACCTCCTTTTGGGAAAAATAAATCGTATTCTGATAATTTATTTTTAATTGTATCCCTTATTTCAATAGAATATAATGGGGTTGAGTACATTTCGATAAATTTAACACCACCATCAAATGTTCCAGCAAAAAACTTTTCAAGTATGCCGTCAACCTCTTTGGCCCCATCTAAATAAACCGCTTCATACAATCCTTGTGTACCGCCACCATATGATATATTAAAAGGAACGCCTTCTTGATATTTTGATTCAACGTCTAACTCATGAGGTATAATTTCAGTAAATTTATGATTACGATAAACCGTAAATCCGTTTAATAAAATACTTAAAGCACCTTTCTTATATTCACCATATTTTAATTGACACTTATTGTCATAACTAAAATCTCTCTCAAATGTAACTGTGACTAACACGTATTTTTCGTCCGAAAGGTTTACAACAGGTAATTTTGTATACGAATCTTCAATTGTGAAATATTTTGTGATAATTTTGTGTGTTGTAAAATCATCACAGAGTAATGTATAATCAATAAACGAGTTGTTTGTTATACCACTAACCTCTTGTGTTTGTCCAGTGTAGCAAGGATCCGTTTCATATATTGTCCTATAACCCACTCTTCCATCTGGTGTAATTCTTATACCCAATGCATTATTTAAAATGTCTTTATATTTGTTGTTATATGTTAACGGGACTGATGTTAGTGAATTATACGATCTACCAATGTAAGGTATACCATTATAATAATTAAAATAACCAGTATATGGTAAACCGTTTAACGTGTAATAATTTACGGTATATAAATTATATGTGTCTAAAAATTGAAACGAGTAATCATCTTTTAATTTTGTAACCTCAACATCGGTTAAATCTGAAAATTTATTTTCAGCTCGTGTTCCAATGTAAAAAACAAAACCTGGATTGTTAAAAATATCATTTAATGTTGTCCCACTCGTTGCTCCAGTTGTTGTCCCACTCGTTGCTCCAGTTGGTAAATGTAATAACATGTTAACAGTCCACCCCTTTCTCATTCTTGATGGGAAAAATTCAACTGGATAACCAAATAATTTAAAAAAACCTTGATAAAAACCGCCATCTAATTGGTTATAACCCCCGTGCTCTTCTATATTATATTTAAGGTTTTTTGTGTAACCAGAAACTTCATGAAGACAAAATGTGTCGCCAGATATAAATTGATATTCAATTTCTGGATCGATTATGACGCCTGACAATGAATTTTCTGCTGGTATAAAAAAATTATCATAACCAGTTAGTGATATATTTTTTATCAATACATCTTCTTTTAACTTAAAACCAGATTTATCACATAAATCTTCCGTAACATCAATATGAAATAAAAGACTATTGTTAATATTTCTATTAAATGATCTACAATCGTTTGTTAAGACAAAATCATAGTAAGTTCCTTTTTCTAACTCAGTTTTAAACATATAATATTATGGTAAAAATTTAACAAATTTTAATTTAGATAAAATATCGTTGTCTGGATTCGGTGGCATAACCGTATTATCTGGAGTAAATGTAAATCTAAACCTGATAACTTCTCCAAATAAACTAAAACCAGTGGGTGGAGAGCCAATTAATGTGTCAAAATTGGGTATATTAAAAGAAAACTCTTGTCCATTAATGGGGTCGTCATTTGATAATGTCGCAATTTCTGTTGCCACTAAAGTTCCATTTATATCTTCAATTCTCAATGATAATTGTGTTGTTAAAGAACCATAATAAGATGTATCCAAATATAAAATTTTAAAACTTAAAGTTGCACCTGGTGAAGGACTTGACCACATTGGGCTATTTCTAGGTATAATATTTGGTATATCGTAGCTATCGCTAAAAATAAATGAGCTGGAAAAATTAAAATCATTAATGAGGCCAGTTGTACCAGTAACGAGCACACCAGGATTAATTTCAACTGATGTAATTGGTGATTGTGTTAAACTGTGGGTATATTGATATATATTAAAACCTTCTTTCATATATATTGTTTTATTTGACCCAACATCTAACGAATCCGCTGAATATGATATAGTAATTTCATTTGTTATTGGATTTAAACTAAATGGTGGTGTATTATTCGCTGGTGAAGAAAACGTATTTCCGTTGTCGGTTGACCAAGTAAAAACACTTGGGTAATATGTTGGAGAACTGAATATATTTAAAACCCCTAAACGAACATAACCTGGGTTTTTTCTGGTAACAACCGCTGTCCAAGTACCTTCGCCAGTACCCACACCAGAGCTTATCACGTATTCTGTGTCTTGTGTATAAGGCGAATCTAAAATCAAGATGCCATCGAGATAAAAATCGTATTTATATAAAGCTGGGTAATAATCCGCCCCATCATCTTCTACGATAACTTTTACGCGAATTTCGATACCAGGTATAGTTGGGTTTGTATCATCGCTTTTATAAATTAAATGTTCAACTGGGATTAAATCTGGTGGGGTATATAAACCTTGACTTATAAAATCCCAGCTATAATCTGGCGGATTTAATGTTATGGTATCGGTATGTAAAGTTTCGTTATTAACATCTTCAACAATTAAATTATATGTTTCACCAGTTAAACTACCAAGTGTTTGCCATTCATAGCTTGGCGTGTATAATATTGATGTGAATGTCGTTCCGCCATCAATACTATATCGTTTACCCGCAAGTGCGCCATCACCAGAAACAGTTATATTAATAATACCATTAAACGGATAATTGCCTGGGGTTGCTGGATTAAATATTTGTACCGATGGGTCGGTGAACACCACAGTATAAGTTGTGGATCCGCCAATCACATTATAATTACCATTGGTGTCAACTAAACCCCAAACTAATTTAAAATTAGTACCGTCTTGAACCGCAATTAACGCATACCCAGTATTTGCCAAAGGAAAAGTACTTGGTAATTCGTCAGCATCTAATGATTTTATTACATCACCCGCCGCATTTTTTTCTTCAACTAACAAACCATTTTTTGTTGCAATTTTTAAAACATTGTTTGCGTCAACGTAAATAGTACTTTCGCCATCAGATAAAATAGCATTTAAATCACCAAAATTTAATTGTGATATTTTTAATTGTTCAGTTGTAAATAATTTAGAAACTGCGCTCATGGTGTGTTATAATCAATATTTGTGTCAACAAGTGCCCATACCAATTTAAAATTAAAACCATCTCTTACAACAGTAAGGGCGTACCCCTCAAATGGGTCGGGAAATGATACTGGTAGTGGGGGTATCGGTAAATTTTTTATCACATCACCACCTGGATTAACTTCACTAGCAACCCCAGATTCTTTTGTGACCATACCTAGTGACCCATCTGTTTTTTTATATAAAAGAGTTTCACCTTCCTCAATTAAGTTTTCAACTTCAGGTAAAGTTAATTCATTTAATTTAGCCTGTCTTGTTAAATCTATTTTTGTGATATTTGCCATAATATTAAATTACTTTAATTGGTTTAGGAAACGCCCTGAATTTTAATGATGTGTTTACATAAGTAGCTTCTTCAGAAACTCTTTTAAGTATTTCAAGTGGACTTAACCTACCTAACATAGTACTTAATTCTGTTTTTAAAGTTACCATCTCATCTTTACCTTCAGATAATAATGACTGATATTCAATTTCCATTTGTGCATCTGGTACTGGTATTTTACCACCAAATGTACCTCTAACCCTACCAAGGGTTTCTTTACAAAGTGCAGTAAAATATCGTCTAACCCAAACTTTTGATGGGTCATTTAAATCATCAAACGACATATTATCCAATGGTACATCCATAGGCGATTTTATTATGTCTTTATTTGCCCTAAAACAAGCGTCTTTATCTTGTGGGTTAATGTCGTAATACCAATACCAAACCTTACCCTGGTCAAAAAGACTACTTCTAAAATCGTAACGATCACCAGGGGTATTCATTAAATGTATATACTTTTTTCCATTTGGGGCGTTTGTTATTTTGTAAATTAATTCAGATCTAACGATTCTGTTTTTAAGATTTCTATCTGACGCTCTCATTAAAATATCAAACGCTGGTAAAATGTAATAACTACCAAGACCAATATATTCACCACCAAACGCATTACTCCAAACACCAATAAACGGGTCGATTACCGCTTGGTCGATAGTTGCTGGTGTAAACCACATGACCTCATTTATTTCACGATTTGCTGGCACCTCATAAATTTGTTGACCTTTAACTAGTTCAATAAAATCTTTTTTAAGAACAAATCCACCTTCTCCAGCGCCAAGTCCAACAATTTTTGAATAGGAATAAGTATATTGGGTCACAAAATCTTGCCCCCTAGTGATAAAAGCTCTAGTTAAATCAGCCTCAGACACGTTTAGCCCAATCAAAGCGGGCCATTGGTGTTCGATTATGTAGTTTTGAATAAATTCAATATAATCTTCTGTGGCAATTTCTAATAAACTATCCATTTGCTCCTCTTCAAGCTGTATTTTTCTAATTGGAGCCCCTAATCTGTGTTTGACTTGTTTAAATATCTTTTGTTTTTCTTCTGGATTTATTCTCATGGTAATGATATTTATCTATAAATATCGGATATAATGGATAAATATAAAAACGCTATATTATTTGAAGAGATTACCAGAATGAAAATGTTATCTGGTGAAATGATTACCGAAGAAGAGTTAAATGAAATTGATTGGGAAGGGGAGTTTGCTGATGTTAGTAAAAAATGTATTATGGGCCCAGCTTTGGTTGAGTATTTAAATACGATTTTAGATAACCAAGAAAAAAAACCAAAGGATAGGGAAAAATTATCCCCAGATAAACCTTATATACACAATAAAAGAATACCGAAGACTGCATCTGGTGAAATCGATATTGATTCTTTTATAAAGAATATAACATCAATGCCAAATAAGCTTATTAGCGTTAACGATAAAATGAAAAAATCAACTGATGGTGGTGTTATATCTGTTAATATCGGTATACCAGCTCTTCGCGGTTTGGTTTATGATATTGAAAATTCTCAATTTTATTTTGTTAACACTTGTCCAGGCGCTGGTGCTTGTGCTACAATATGTTATGCAAGAAAAGGTAGTTATGTTTTATATCCAGATGTTTTTGTTAATCAAACTAGAATATTAAATTTGTTACTTAATTATCCAGCTAGATTTGAAAAATTACTTAAAAACGAATTAGAGGTTGTTGCAGTTAAAAACCCAGATGCTGTTATTGAATTTAGATGGAATGATGCTGGTGACTTTTTTACAAAGAAATATTTACAAATCGCTTTAAATATAACCAAGGAACTTAAGGCTGAGGGTTATAATGTTAAATCATACGCATATACTAAAATGGGCGATGTTGTTAATTTGTCTGATCCAGATATGGTTGTTAACTTTTCAACAGACGCTAACAAAAGAGAAAGATCAAAAATAAAAAATCTTGAGGATAAAAAGCAAGCTGAAACAGTACCAAAAGAATTGTTTGATGATCTTTATTTAAAGGATGATAGTAAACGTAATTATGTACTTGATGATAAAGGTAGACCTGTTTATGCTAAAGAAAACGGGGCTGAAATATTAAAAAGTAGACTTGGGTTAACTTATAATGTGGATCCACAAACAATTTTAACCTACGATGAATTGATTAAAACGCCAGAAGGTCAACCGCTACAATATAATGTAATGATTGCGCCAAAAGGTGAGGGTGACATCGGGGCTCAAAGAGCTGACGTTAAATACTCATTCTTATTGTTTCATTAAATCTTTAATCACTTCTTGGCCAACCGATAAGTCATCGGTAATCATATTATCTCCCATAACCTGGTTGATTATTTTCATTTTTCGTCTTAATGTGTTGAACATTATGACATCTAAAGTCTCATCAAATAGTGGGTATATAATGTGAACATCATTAACTTGTCCAATCCTATGGGCCCTATCTTCAGCTTGTGCATGATTAGTTGGTGTCCAATCTAGGTCGTTGAATATAACAATCGTACCTTCAGTTAAAGTTAAACCAACACCAGCAGCAACTATATTACCGCAGAAAACTTTTACTTTGTCGTCTGATTGAAACCTATCTACCGCAAGTTGTCTTTTTTCTTTTGATACGGAACCATCTATTATCACAGAACTTTTACCAAAATGTTCATGTATTGAATTTATGGATTGCGTGAAACAACTGAATATAATAACTTTATGACCGTTTTCAATTAAATCTTCAGCCAACTCAATTGTGTGTTTTGTTTTATCATGGGATAAAAGTTGCCTAACTTTTATTAGTTTTGTTAGGTGATCGGTAACTGATGGTTTTTCACCAATAGCCAACATTTCCTCAACCCACGCCTCATATTCAGCAATGTAACTATTGTAGTTTGTACACAATTCTATTGGTAAGTATATTGGTTTTATTGTTTTTTGTGGTAAGTCGATCGAATCTTTTTTAGTTCTTCTCAGTATACAATCAGCAGAGTATTCCCTAAGTTCGTCTAAGTTAGATGCGCCAGAGGTTACCCAATATTTTTGTTTACTACCTTTTCTATTAAATTGTTTTGCCGCACAATATCTTCTAACATAAAACATCCAGTTTATTGCAATCGGAGATTCGCATAGGTATAATAAATTATAAAAATCAACAGGTTTGTTTGTTATTGGTGTTCCAGTTAAGAACCATCTATTTTGTATTTTTGATGTAAAATTGTTAAAAATCTTTGTTCGATTTGATGTTGAGTTCTTTAAATAATGTGCTTCGTCAGCAATAACCAAATCAAATTTATGAAAATCTATTGGTGATGGGGGTAAATCAGATAATTTAACACCCCTTTGTGGTAAGTAATGGAAATTCTTTAAAATATCGTAGTTTACGATAGTCCATTTTTTTGCTCTGAAATCGACTCCATCAACTATTGAAATGTTATCGCCAGAATCATAATTCATTATTTCCTTTTTCCAGTTTAACTTTAAAGATGCTGGACATACAACCAATATTTTTTTAAAACCACCTTCAAGTGCGGCTATTATGGAAGATGTGGTTTTACCAAGACCCATATCATCCGCCAAAATAAATTTTTCATTTTCAAGTAATTTATTTATTGCCTCTATTTGATGTGGTTTTGGCTCCCTTTCGTATTTTGAAAAGTCAATTTCTGGTACTTTTTTTAATTTTTTTATACATTCCTTTGAAATGAATATTGTTTGATAATAACCACAATCCCCACCAAAACAACCCCAGATATGGAGCATATCTTCTTTTCTGGATAATAACTTATCTATATAAATTTTATCTGGTAAAAAATCTAATTTTAATTGGTCTTTAACAAATTCCCTACAAGATTTGTGTATCGCAACTTCTTTTTTTACACTATGCGGTGCAATATTATGAAATTTTATGATATAATCAGATTGATTTTTTGTTGGTATAAAAGATTTATTTTTGAAAAAATCTTTTTGTATTTGTCGTATATAATCGTTAGCACCCTCATATGTTTTTAAAATATTCAGAGCTAGTTTTTCTATTGGTAAATTCATTTTTAAAACATTGTTAAAAACGCAGGTGTGTTTTCTCCTACATATGAACCTCGAGTGTTGTACTCAAAATGTTCAATAGCATCTTCTTCCGTCAGACCATCATCCATTAATGATTGAACACACATAAAATCATCATAAACAGCAATCACATTTCTATCTTGTTGTATTTTTACACCAACAAGCGTGTTTTTGTTATAATCTGGTAAGAATAGCATTTCTTTATTATAATCCGATAATTCTTCTTCGGACTCATCACTTTTTTTTATAAAAGATATCATTGGATGACGATCCAAAATATCATTATTAAAAACATTAAGGGCTTCTTGATATGTTAAATCACCATTTTGGGCAATCTTATCGATGACCAAATCGATATTATAAGCTGGGATAAACCCATCTTCCATTGTATAGCAGACCCCAAGTAAAGCGTTATCGAAGATAACGTCCAAAAACATGTGTTCTTCCATTATATCAACGGAACAATATTCTAATATATGATCTCTCATTCTTTTTATGACAAAAATAGTAATTATTTTCCATAAAGTCAATATAGAGTTTGTTTAGACTATTTATAATAAAAATAATATGGAACGTAAAAATAGGATACCAATAACCAGATTATCTCGATTTTATGACGAAAAAGATTTTGATCTTGAATTGGATATGGCCAGAGAAGTTATTGAGGAGGATGCTAATTTCACTATTGTTTTGTACAGAATAGATAAGGTTAATAGTAATAATGACGATGTGTATGGTGAAAGTGAGGCTCGTGAGGTTAGGTTTTTACCACCAGTTGAATTAAAAGTTTTATTGTCGTTAGAACAAGCTGATAATAAATCATATGCCGAAGGTAGATTAAGGTATCAAGAATATGGCAATCTGTCGTTCACTGTTTTAAACAAGCAATTGGATGAAAAGGGTGTTGATATTAGTTATGGTGATATTGTTGGTTATTCGGACAGAGAAAATAATCTAAAATACTTTGAGGTATTTGATGATGGTAAAATAAATTCGGACAACGCACACACACAATTTGGGTATAAAAGTTACTTTAGAACAATTAGCTGTGTGACAGCGGATCCAGATCAATTTAATGGTATTTAATATGGCATTACCAGGTTCTTATAAGAAAAAAATAAATATATCGAGAGATAGGCCTAATATCGAGTATCCTTACATCATGGAAAGTGGTGCTGCTGAAAATATGAAGGACATGATTATCGATAAAGATACTTATTTACCTAAGGGTGTTTTACATATTGACTTAGATGCTGGTTTTAAAGATTTTGTAACCGAAAATATGGCTTTGACTCTAAACGGTAATAAAGTTCCAGTTTTTATGATGGGTATCCAAAAATGGACTGAGTTTTCTAAAACATGGAACTTTTCAGATGAATACAAAAACATTAAAATACCATTCGTAAACATAGTTAGACAACCTGACACTAAACCAGGTACGAATCCGTCTTTGATATACAATATACCACAAGGTAAGTCATTTATTTATTCGGAAGTACCAACTTGGGATGGTAATAGAAAGGGTGTTGATATTTACAAAATACCACAACCAATTCCAATTGACATTAATTACGATGTTAGAATTTTTGCTTACAGACAACAGGATCTAAATAAATTTAACGCAATAGTTTTTAAGCATTTCCAAAGTCGACAAGCTTATGCTGTTGTAAATGGTCATTACATACCAATTATTTTGGAAGATACATCCGATGAAAGTCAAATCACGGACTTAGATAATAAAAGGTTTTATGTACAGCTTTATTCGTTTATGTTACAAGGTTTTATTCTTGATCCAGAAGATTTTGAGGTGACTCCAGCAATAAGTAGAACATTTACAGTTGTTGAAAAGTCATAACTCGTAAAATAATTTAAAAAGTAAATAGTATTTCTTGTTTTTTGAAAAAATCAGAGATATTTATTGTAAGTAAAAGGTAAATAAAAAAAATTAAAATTAAACAAATATGGCAAACAAAGTTTATGCATCACCAGGTGTCTATACCTCAGAAAAAGATTTAACATTTACTACTGAGACAGTTGGTGTTACAACCCTAGGATTAGTGGGTGAAACAAAGAAAGGGCCTGCCTTCCAACCTATTTTCATCAGAAATTATGATGAATTTAAAGTTAGTTTTGGTGGTACTAGCCCAGAAAGATTTAGAAACACTCAAATCGTAAAATATGAATTACCGTACATTGCAAAATCGTACTTAAGTCAATCAAATCAGTTATTTGTAACCCGTGTATTGGGTCTTTCTGGCTATGATGCTGGTATGGGTTATGCAATTAGGACTTTAGGAACATGTAATAAAAACACATTAGCGTATACAGATACAACTTATGTATTTGACTTTACGGTTGATATCGATGTACCTGTTGGTCAACCTGGTACTTTTGTATTATCTGGTACCTCAACAGAGGTTATTGATCATATATCAACATTAACTGGTGTTGATACAACTAAATTCGATACGGCTTATTATAACTTCTTCAATGTAACAAACTACACTCTAAAAGATTGGTATAAAAACAATGTATCTTATTGGGGTATTTTGGACAGCTCTGAACAAACAGCACTTGTTACAGATAGAAATGCTCAGGTATTAACTGGCACTGGCCCAGCAACACCCGCTTTCTTAGATGCGTATGAATTGGCTATTGGTATTCCAGTTGCTGACAGAACAGATGATATCTTGATAAAAGAATTTACCTTTAATGAAACATCTGATCAATACGAAGGAACCTCTTTTGCATTGTTTGCCTACGATATCACTGGTACCACAGCGACAATTTATTCTGGTAAGATTAAATTAGTTGTTTACGATTACGTTTGTTCACCAAATCAAAAATACCATAAAAAGACTGTTGCAACATTAAGAAGTAGGGGTCAATATATTTCGAACGTATTGGGTTACAATGTTGATTCAACAACAGTAGCTTATGACCAATTTGATGCTGCTTTAACTAACCCGTATGCGACTTTTGAAATTACTGGTACAACTACTGGTGGTACAAATTTCTCTTATACCGTTTCGCTTGATAAAACCAAGAAAAACTATATTAAAAATGTTTTAGGTACACAGGCGTTTGATAAAGATGCTTTCTTATTTGTTGAAGAAGTTTACGATTCTGTTATAAAGAAAGGTTGGAACTTTAATGAAATTAAAGGTTTGCACTTTGATTTGATACCAATTAATACTTGGGATCATTTAAAATTCCAATTTCAATCACCCGCAACACCATTTTTCGTATCTGAGTTAAGAGGTGGTTTACCACAAAGATTATTTAGATTTATATCTATATCTGATGGTAGTAACGCTAACACGGATATTAAAGTTTCAATCGGTAACGTTGATTTAGACAGAAAAACTTTTGACGTTTACATTAGAGCATTTGCTGATAGTGATAAGAACCCATTCTTCCTTGAAAGATTTTTATCTGTATCTATGGACGAGTCGCAAGACAACTACATTGGTAGAAGAATTGGTACCATTGACAACAAATACCCATTAAGAAGTTCTTATGTGGTTGTTGAAATGGCTGAAAACGCCCCAATTGATGCGGTTGCTTCAGGTTTTGAAGGATATGAGTTTAGAACATTTGGAACGGGTTCAACTGAAGCTGATTTCTGCGGTGTACCTGAATTATCTTACAAAACAAAATACTACGCTCCAGGTGAATTAATCGTAAACCCACCATTCTCTACACCGATATTTTCTCTTGGTGATAAAGTTAGAAAGATTTACTTAGGTTTTACCGACCTTGAGTACGGTTTTGATGCTGACTTATTACAATTTAAAGGTAAAGTTTCTTTAACTGGTGATAATGCTTACAATGATGGTTTAGATTGGACAACTAAAACAAAAGGTTTCCACTTGGATATTAACGCTGGTACAATTGTAGATACAAATGGAAATAATGTATTTGCAGCTGGTGTTGGTACTTTTGTTGATCCAGTTGTCATTGCTTCAACGTTAACTCACCCATATCACGACATTAAAACAAGAAAATTCACAGCTTTATTGTCTGGAGGATTTGATGGTTGGGATATTTACAGAGAACAAAGAACTAATGGTGATGATTATAAAATCGGTAGAAATGGTTTCGTAGCCGCTGGATTTGATACATTCACAAGTGTTGAATATGGTGACTTGTTTGGTACTTCAGATTACTACTCATACTTGTATGGTGTTAAAACTTTTGAAAATCCAGAACAAACAGTAATCAACATCTTAGCTACACCTGGTATCGATATACTTAACAACACAGAGTTGGTTAGAGACACCATTGAAATAGTTGAAGAAAAAAGATTAGATTCAATTTACTTACCAACTTTACCTGATATCAAGTTAATTGGTAATAACAACGCTGCTAACACAGAAGATTGGTTATTCCCTAATGATATCATCGATGAATTGGAAACAACAGAAATCGATTCTAACTATACCGCTGTATACTATCCTTGGATTCAAATTTCAGATACCGAGAATAATGCTAACCTTTACATCCCACCAACAGCTGAGGTTGTAAGAAACTTAGCCTTTACTGATAACGTAGCACATCCTTGGTTTGCAACCGCAGGTTACAATAGAGGTATCGTTAACTGTATCAGAGCTCGTATCGCATTGGATCAAGAAAGCAGGGACATTCTTTACCCAGGTAGAATTAACCCTATCGCTACATTCTCTGACGTAGGAAATGTAATTTGGGGTAACAGAAACCTTCAATTGAGAGATAGTGCATTGAACAGATTAAACATCAGAAGATTATTGTTACAAGCAAGAAAATTAATTGTAGCAGTAGCAAACAGATTATTGTTTGATCCAAATGATGCGCAGGTTAGAAGTCAATTCTTATCACTTGTTAACCCAATATTGGATAACATCAGAAAAGAAAGAGGTTTAACCGACTTTAGAGTTTCATTGGTGAATGAAGTTGAGGATAATGATAGAAATACACTTAGAGGTAAAATCTTCCTTAAACCAACACCAACATTGGAATTCATTGAATTGGAATTCGTGGTTACACCAACAAGCGTATCATTCGATAATATCTAATAAAAATAGAATAAATTTAAAAGGGCTCTACTCGAGCCCTTTTTTTATGTACCAATTTTAAAAATTGTGCAGTACCTTATATCATAAGTTCCTTTTATATAAGAGTACCATTATACATTTTATTATTTATCTATTATTTATTAATATTGTTAACTATTTATGTATATAGTATGTATTAAAAGTACCTTTTATATAAAAGGCCCTATTCAATAGTAAGGAAAAAAAATGATAAAGTCAAGTGTTTACAAAATTTTTTTTTCAACTATTTATTGTAAAATAAAAAAGTATCTGAACAAAGCGATTTTACCAGATATTTATATAAAAGAAATAATCAATTAAAAAAAATAGAAAATTATGGCGAACTTATTAATGAAAATGCCTGTACCTTACGAACCGAAGAAACAAAACAGGTTTATCCTAAGATTTCCAAGTTCATTGGGTATTAACGAATGGTTTGTAATTTCAACGTCAAGACCTAAGATCACCATTGGTGAGGTTGAAATCCCGTTTTTGAATACATCAACTTATGTAGCTGGTAGATTTAACTGGGAATCTATTGACGTTACATTTAAAGACCCTATTGGGCCATCAGCCGCTCAAGCGTTAATGGAGTGGGTTCGTCTACATGCCGAATCTGTTACAGGTCGTATGGGTTACGCAGCTGGTTATAAGAAAGACATCGAACTTGAGATGTTAGACCCAACTGGTGTTGTTGTTGAAAAATGGATCCTTCAGGGAACATTCTTGACCAACGTTGACTTTGGTTCATTGGATTACAGTGCAGAAGATATTGCTGAAATCACAGCTACTCTTAGACCAGATAGATGTATCTTGGTATACTAATTTTGTAATAAAGATAATAACAGTACCCGATTTGCTTACCGTAAGATCAGCAATCGGGTCTTTTTTTTATCCATTCAATAGATTACCGTATTTGTTGATAAATTCGTTTATCTTTTTTTTAACGTTTTTAGTTTCTTTCATTTCATGTTCCCAAATCACCAATAAAGTGTAAGTCTTATCAAACTTAACAATCTTAACTTTATGTTGATCGTTTTTTAAATTTTTTCTTTGGAAAGCGTATTTTGGTTCTGGGTTGTGCGTTTTACAGCAATGAAAAAAACATCCATGGGTTTCAACCAATATATTGTAATCAGTTAATAAAAAATCATATTCCCTATTTTTAAAGATAAAATGTGGTTCAAATGACACACCCATCGAAGTTAGTAATTCACCAAAGGTTGTCTCAAGACTTGATGTACCATTCATTTTTTTAAACATTTTACCGATTTTACTTTTCTTTTTAGCCATATTGTTCTATTATTAACTATAATTACCGTGAAATCTCAAGTAAACGGTAAAAAATAAAAAAAAGATAGTTTACACTATTTAAGAATAGATTATAATTAAAGAACAAAAAAAATTATTATATGGATAATTCATTTATGGAACCAGCGCATGACGTGATTTCTTTGCCTTCGCAAGGTAAATTTTACAAAAATAAAAAATCAACTGTTAAAGTGGCTTACTTAACAGCTGCTGATGAAAACATCTTGACATCACCAAACCTTTTACAGAGTGGTAAAGTTATTGACGTTTTGTTAGACAAAAAAGTAATCGACCAAGATTTAAAAGCTGGTCAAATGCTTTCTGGTGATAAAAACGCAATTCTCTTCTTTTTAAGAGCTACTGGTTATGGTGAAATGTATCCAGTTGAGTTATCTGACCCTAAGACTGGGGAAAGATTTGAAACCGAAATTGATATCAGTCAATTCCAGGCTAAAGAAATTTCTATTAATCCAGATGAAAATGGTGAATGTGATTTTTTCTTACCAAGAAGTAAAAAGAAAGTTAAATTTAAATATTTAACAGCCGATGAAGATGAAAAACTGGTTAAAGAAGATGAAGCTAGAAGAAAGAAGCTTGGTCAAAATGCTATTTCTCAATTATTAACCATGAGATTAACAGCTCAAGTTACAGAAATTGATGGTATAAGAGATAGAGGACAAATTCAATCATTTATTGATCAGATGCCAGTTGGTGATTCTGGGGCTCTTAGAAAGTACATTAATGATAATGAACCAGGTTTAGATCTTAATGTATCAATCCAAGCGCCAAGTGGTGAATTTTTTTTTGGTGAACTTCCGATTACCTCAAAATTTCTTTGGCCTTACCTCGACTTATAAGAAAGATATACTCTATGAGTTCTACATTCTCATAAAACACGGTAATTTTAGCTACGCTGATATATTACATATGCCAGTTTATGAGAGAAGGGCTTTTATTGATATACTAATGGAAGAGAATAAAAAAGTTAAGGAACATAGAGAAAGAGAAGTTGCCAAAGCTAATTCTAAAAGAAAATAAATAGAACCCACAATTTCTTGTGGGTTTTTTAATTTAAAACTATTTATATAAAAAGTAAAAAATCATGTCTATCGAAAAAATAAAAGAAAGAATACGTATGATCGAAAATAATGATTTCACAACAAATGATGAAAACATTAATGAAGTTCTTAAAGGTAGTCAACAAGATATTAAACAAGTGTTTAAACCAAATGATAGGGGTATCATAAATCAATTAATGAACAAAGTTAAAAGAGGACTTGGGTTAAGTGATAGAGATCAAAAACTATTAAATATAATGTCCAAGACAGACCAAAATACAAGAGAGATTCAATACGCAGCTGATCAATTGTTAAGAGGTAGTGGTGCAACTAGAGTTGATATTGATGGTAGAACAGTTGATTTACCAACAAAACACCATAGAGATATTTATAAAATTTACGCCTTAATGAAAACTCACAGGGTTTTACCAGCGGCTGATTTAGACCAAAATACTTTTAATTCAAAATTCAGTTATTTAATATCATCGACAAATTTAGAAGGTGATACTTTAGTACTTTTAAAAGGTAAATCAATATCAATCATATTTAATGATGATAAGTTAACTGATTTAGTTGGTATGGTAATTAAAAATAGAGCTTTTAATCAAAATGATTTTAGAAGTTTTTATAATGATTTAAATAATAATAAATCATCTTATAATATTAACAACGCTTTATTAGGTAGTGGTGGAAAAATAATTACAATAGATTTTTAATTTAACGAATGGCTCAAGGAGATCTTTTTAGGCAATTTACTGAAGCTGGCGGTGTTCTTGAACGAGCACTAGCTGCTGGTGTCGTTAATGCTGAACAAATGCGTGATATACTTAATGATGTATACACCGCAGAAATGAACGTTGGTAAAGCAAGAAAAGATATGTTAAAATCCGATGTCAAAGGGTTAAATGTATTAAAGAGAGTTGCTAGTGTTGGTAAAAAAATCAGAGAACAACAAAAACAAAATTTAGAGTTTAGTAAAAAAATTAAAGAAAATGATGCTTTAATTGAAAAACTAGAGTTAAAAATATTAAAAGCTAGAAAAAAAGGTGACACAGCATTTGCTGATGCTTTAACGAAACAAAGAGACAAAATGAAGTTGGATAACCAAATGAATAAGGTTACACAACAACAAATGAGAAGAACTATACCATTGTTGGGTAGAATGGGATCTGTCGGCGCTGCTATATCTGACGTTATGGTTAGTATTGGTAGCGTATTAGGTTCGGTATTTTCTATATTAGGAACTGTCGCATCAACCTTAATAAAGGTTGGTAGCATTCTTGTTAAGATGGTTTTAGCTCCGCTTAAAAAAGCCTTTAATACATTTTTAGAAATACAAAGTACAGTTGGAAATTTAGCGGCTGATATTGGATTAACGGCTGAAGAATCGAGGGGTTTATTAAATAATTTTGCATCACTTACATTGTCAGCCATGAAATTTGGTGGAACAATGAAAGATGTTGCAATGTTAATGTCAACATTTAGTGAAACCACTGGTAAGAATAGATTATTCAACGAACGTGAGGTTGAACAATTAATTGAATTAGGTTTAGGTACAAATTTAGGCGTACAAGGTGCCGCTGAATTAGCATCTAGCTTTGATAATATTGGTATATCACTCGAAAGAACAATTAACTTAACCGATAAAGCCAGAAATGTGGCCGCTAAAATGAATTTAAACTCCACAAAAGTATTAAAAACATACAAAGGTCTTGTTGAAAGTTTAAGTGGTATTGGTTTTGGTAGAGGTTTAGATAATTTAACAAAATTAGCGGCAAAAGCTACCGCAATTAGATTTGATATTGTAAAATCAACCGAATCGTTTACAGATTCTTTTTCTGATTTAGAAAAAGCTGTTGAGGCATCCGCAAAAATGCAAGTGTTAGGTGGAAAATTTGCTGAGAATTTTGGTGATCCAATGCAACTCGCATTTGAATCCATGAATGATCCAGCTAAATTAGCTGAAAGAGTTACTGGTTTAGTAAAAGGTGCTATAATCAAAAGTGGTAAAGATTTTATTATACCACCAGCTGAAAGAAAAATGCTCCAAATAGCTGCTGAAACATTAGGTCAAGATTATAATGAACTTAAAAATACTGCTTTAGAACAAGCTAAGATTGCGGATAAAATGACCGCACTCGGTAAAGCTGGTTTTAGTTTAATGGGTTTAGAAGAAGAGGATCGTTTAGGTATTGCAAGTTTAATGCAATTAAACCAACAGGGTAAATACGAAATAAGAATGTCTGATGGTACAACAAAATTACTTGAAAATATCACGGACAAAAACCAATTAAAGGCAATAATTGATGCTAGAAAGAAAAATGAAGATGCCGCAATACAAAGAAAAAATCTTCTTGAAAGATTATCAATGATTGTTGATAGATTTATGTTAGGATTTTCAACAGTATTTACAAAATTATTGGGTGGAACTGAATTTGAATCTTTTCTTCAAATGGTCGAAAAAGCTGGCACAGGTATGGCTAAGTTTATCATGGAAGATATTATGGGTAACGATGGTTTAGCTAATAGTTTTAAAGATTTATTAAAAAACGCAAAATTGATTTTTGAACAGATTTTGAAAATATTTGGAGAAGAAGGTAGTTTTATGACAAAAGTTGGTAGAACACTCACTTTGTTATTTAAAGAAGTTGCAATACCAATTATTAAAGAAATCATTAGTTTCACCGCACCATTCTTGAAAGCTGGTATCGGTAAATTGTTAGAAGTTATTGGCGAAGCGTTACCAGACATGTTTGGTGGTAAAAAAATAAAAAATTATGGATTAGAAATGCAATCTCAAGCATTAGCTAGCAGTGAAGCATTACGTGATTTATACGGAGGAGAAGGTGCGCAATCTAATCTTGCATCTAAAATGACACCAGATAGCGGGGGCTCTCTTTTACAAGGGGCTGGTTTATATGGTAAAGCTGCTTTAGGTGCTAAAAATATTCCTGGTGGTGTTATACAGGGTTTAAAAGGGCCTGTTGGTAAAAATGCGGCTAGATTAGCTAAAATCGGCATGAAAAGAGGGGGTCAATGGGGTATAAAAGCTGCTGGTATGGCCGCAAAAAGAATTCCAGTATTAGGTTCATTAGCTAGTCTTGGTTTTGCTATATATGACGCCTTTGAGGGTGA
>Ga0315909_10001122_pt1 | contig 36325 bp, 49 predicted proteins | sample LakEriMetagenome_11_FD_203527 | JGI IMG/M metagenome (GOLD analysis project Ga0315909, IMG submission 203527) | Freshwater fungal communities from buoy surface, Lake Erie, Ohio, United States - Buoy 2 MA125 | ecosystem: Environmental > Aquatic > Freshwater > Lake | place: USA: Lake Erie, Ohio... | reverse complement strand
ACCAATAAGGTATGAATACTCCTACAACAGAAGAGCCTAAAAAGCTAGTTAATCTTCGTGCGTATATGTACGAAACCTATCAGCAAGTAACCAAAGAAGGTGCTAAGTATTTCATCGTGTGGCAAGTAGTCCACGAGGACGGGGTGCTAAAGGGATACGAACTACTTAGGCTATTCAAAGACCAACAATTTAAGTTTGTAGAAGCAGAAACTTTTGATAGACTACTTACAAGTGGAGTTATCAGAAAATGGGATGTATAGTCTTTTGTACATAATTTGAAATTAGTTATATTTGTGGTATGAAAAATCTGTTCCACAATATACTATCAATAGCTCATTTACGCTCAATAGAGGAATTTTTTTTTAACTTAATTATAACTTCATTTTCATTTATATTAGGGTATAGTCAGTTGATTGTACTAGACAACTCAAATCTATTTATGGGAGTTGTTGTGGTAGTGGTTTCAGATTGGGTCATGGGAACAATACTTGCTTTAAAAAACAAAGTGTGGCACACGAGAAAAGCAATAAAAATTGTTTATTACATATTTGCATATTCGACTATTTTATTTACGGTGTTGGCGGTAGAAAAAGCGCATCCATCAGCCTTCTTTTTAAGTGAAACTATAATCATGCCTATTTTGGTGTTTCAGATAATCTCCACATTAAAGAACGCAAGTTTGATAGGGTTTATCCCGCAAGGGTTGTTGCTGAATATTTTGAACAATATTGATAGCTACAAAAACGCATCAATTAAAAATGAAAACGCATGAGTGTAAAAAAAGACGCATTAACCCTACAAAGGATTGAATTATTACACCCATCAGTAAGGCAAGAAGCCAAAGAGATATACGAAGAAATATGTGAGCGTTTAAACGGTCGAGTGCTTTGCAGGTTTGCGTTTACGCTTCGCACCTTTGCCGAACAAGATGCACTATACGCACAAGGGCGCACGACAAAAGGAGCAAAAGTAACAAACGCAAAAGGCGGTCAATCATGGCACAATTACGGATTAGCTATTGACATTGTTATGCTTCACGATAAAGACGGCAATGGCACACACGAAACCGCTTCATGGGATAATAAAATAGACTTTGACGGTGATAACGTTGCTGATTGGTTAGAGGTTGTTTATGTATTCAAGTTATTCGGTTGGGAATGGGGCGGTGATTGGGTCAACTTTAAAGATACACCTCACTTTCAAAAAACATTTGGATTGACTATTGCAGAAGCAAAGAAGCGATTTGAAACAAAGCAACTGATTAGCGGAACTAACTACATTTGGCTGTGAAAGAATTTAAGCAATACGCATACCTAGTCGCCACGTTTATTATGTTAGTGATTTTAGGTTTGGTATTGTTATCTTTGCAATGTTGCGAAAGCTAAATAAAACTATGAAAAGATTTTTAGAACTATATTGGAAACCTATTGCGATTGTACTTGTGGTATTTTTTGGGTACACATTAATCTTGTTATCGGTTGGCAAGTCAAGAAAGCAAGTTGAACTTGATTTGCTATCCAAGCAGTACGAGATTAAGTTGGCGGAGCAGGAGAAGCGGTTGTCAGCTTTGAAAGTGGAATACGATGGCGCACAAGAGAAAGTTACAGAAGGAATTTACAAACTTGAAATCTTAACCTACAAATATGATAGTATCACCAATGTACTTAAAACCAAAAAAAGGAAACCTAGTCGCCCTAATTATGCTAATATCTCTGCTGATAGCCTATCGAAGTTATGGTCAAAGCACACAAAAAGATAGCACCGTAGTAGCCATTAAGGACATGATTACAGTCGTTGAGAAATTGGACGAGTGTGAAGAAATCAAATACTACAACAAGACGCTAGAGAAAAAAATAGAAATATGTGACGAATTTGTGCGCACATCAAAAGCTAGCATAATTGATATGAATAGCTTTATCGCCAAGTCAAACGAAACCATCTTTGCTCAAGACAGCGTGATAATGACGCTAAAGACGCAGAAGCAAAATATGATTGGGCAAATAAAATTTCAAAGGGCGCAAACCATTAAAAAGTCTTTTGGGTTCGGAGTAGGCGGATTGCTTGTGGGATTTGGGTTAGGGGTAATATTAGGAATATTTGCAAATTAAAATTGTCACAAAAGTTTACTATATTTGTGACATTAATTAACGCCTAAAACTTAGGAAACTATGGCAGCACCATTTATAGCAACGTCAACCGCAGGTTGGATAGACGTTTTCCCGAACACGCCCGTGCGCTTCGAGGACTTAAACATTGAGAACATTTTGCTTGTTCTTGAAAAAACTTGGATTAACCCCGACACTCAAACTAATTTGGAAGTATTCCAAGTTGAAGTATGCGAGGGCGGAGTGAGCCACTTAAACTTACGCAGAACAACTTACTTGTTCCCGACTAACGGAGCGACCTTAGACCAATTTAAGGCTATCTTGGACGCACAGAGCGCAGGGAATAAGGTAGTGAAGTACACCGACTTAATTGCGATTGGCAACATCGAGAACACGATTACTAGCCGTCCTGTGTTGATTAACGAACACAAGATTATCCGCAAGGTGTATCTACCGAGCGAGGACGTAACCGACATTTATTGCGATGCTTTCGAGTTGCAAGCGAAGCAGTTGTTCGTTGATGGCGACCAAACCACAGCAGTAGATTACTACTACGAGTATTACGACTAGGCTATTACCTTTGAACTAATCAACGCCTCGCCTAAAAACGGGGCGTTGTCTTTTAACATACTTTGTGTTTTATGTTTGTGTAACTTGGAGTACATTTGCGGTATAAAATACAACTATGAATTACAAAGAATACATTAAGCTAGGGTTTAAGAGAACCGATATGTCTGATAGCCTTGAATTTAATCGTAGTGGCTATTACGGCTTTTGTTTAACCAAGCACATAAGCGATAAAATGATGGTCGAAGTTTCAAGCGAAGACTTGGGTAAGCCAAAACTTTACATCAAAAAAAGAGGTAGTGAAACGTATCACATTGTACTAATTCCAACAGAGGCGGTCATTGATTTGTTTACCAACGATGAAACTTTTGAATACACTTATACCGCTTGTTAATGACACCCGAACAAATTGAAATCTTAGAAAAAGCTATATCAAGATACGGCACTAGGTCGCAGTTAGATATGGTAGTTGAAGAAAGTGCAGAACTTATCCAAGCTATCAATAAATTGAAGCGAAGTGGACTTGTTGAGCATACTATCACGAAACCTAGTTGGTGGATGGAGTTAAAGGAAATCCGTGCTTACAACGATTTGTGTTCGGAAGTCGCTGATGTAAAGATAATGTTGGCGCAGATGGAGTTGATGCTTTGTAAGGAAAGAATACAGATTAGCGTTGACCGAAAGATAAACCGATTGGAAAGAAGATTAATGAAAAAATAAATCCCTATTTTTGTGATACCTAGAAAGAAAAAAATATGTGTGTCTTGCGAGAAAGAAAAGTACATATACGCAAAGAAAATGTGTATGGGGTGCTATGGTCGGGCGCAAAAGGGGAAAACAAATGAAACGAAGAAAAACAAGAGAGTTGGTTTACTCAACAACGAACTATCCGAAATCGCAGTCTATAACGAAATATGGTCAGAGCGAGTACACCGAAGTGAAGTTAGCGGAGAACCCTTACTCCCAAAAGGACACCCAATGTGGCATTGGCAATTTTCACATTGTATCGGAAAAGGTTGCTATGGGAAATTCAAATACGACAAACGAAACATAATACTAAAAACTCCCGATGAACACATACTTTGGGAGAATTATAAGCACAAGATACGGGACAACCCGAAATGGAAATGGGTATTTGAGTTAGAAGAAGCATTAAAGCAAGAGTATTTTCAAGGTAAATAGTTATCTTTGTAGTGTTTAAATTACATTATGAAGTTTACTGATTACAAAGACTACGAACAGCACATAGTTCTGTGCGATGATGTTCCCGAAATAGAGAACTACTACATCAAGCTACCGACACCGCCAAAGTTAGAAACATTCAAGAATTACGGTAAAGAACCACTCAAGCAATTCTACCACACCGACAGAATACCCGACAAATTATTAAAGCTAAACAAGCTAGATAGGGATGAAGCCTTTGCTATCGCTATGAAGGACAAGGAGTGTATGGATTTCATTGCTATGGTTTGGGATAAGCGTATCAATGGCGAGTGGGTGTTCATTAATGGTATGCCTTTATACATACCGCCCGTGTACTACTTCTACCTTAATTTCTATCACCTAGACACGGGGTTGCCTAAGTTCCGTAAAAGTGATTTGGACTACTACTATTGGTGGGAATTTGCGGTGGTACAAGACCCGATGGTGTTCGGTGGGCAGTCGCTAGGCAGACGAAGATTGGGGAAAAGTTACCGTGCGTGTGCTATTCTATTGGAATATTGTACGTCCCATTCTGCCGCCTTCTGTGGGTTGCAAAGCAAAAACGAAAAAGATGCCGAAACCCTATTTGCTAGGGCGGTGGTCAACCCTTTCCGTAAATTGCCTTTCTTCTTTAAACCTTACTACGATAGGGCGGGTAAACTAAAGAATGACATTCAATTCACCACCTACGGAGAAAACCCCGATGAGTTAAATAGTTGGATTGACTTTAGAAGTTCTGTGGCGACTGCATACGATAGTCAGAAGTTGCACCGATGGTTCTTAGATGAGGGCGGTAAGATGGTTCCGCCTACTAACCCCGTTGACATATACGATAAGACGAGAGAGTGCTTGGTGGAAGATGAAAAGATTATCGGGAAAGCAATAGCCGACACCACGCTAGAGGAAGCCGCACGAGGGGGTATGGAAAAGTACAAAGAAATTTGGGTGGATAGTTCTCGAAATCCCAACGATAAGAAGATGAACGAACTAGGGCAAACCACTTCGGGATTGGTTCAATTCTTTGTGCCAAGTCACAAGTGCTATATCTTTGACCGCTTCGGGTTTCCGATAGTAGAAAATCCGAGTGGGTATCAGCTAGAGGATAGAAAACGTCAATGCACGGACGAACAAATTGAAATGGGATTACACAAGATGGGTGCATTGGAGTTATTGGAGAGTGGCACTAAGGACATAAAAGACCAAAAGAAACGCCAAGACAGAATTAGAAAGTACCCTAGAACCGTAACAGAAGCGTTTAGAAATTCGGGCAATAGTTGTCACTTCAATTTGGGTGTCATTAACGACAGACTAGACTACTACACCTTTGATAAAGAACGAGAGAAAGTTCGTGGCAACTTCGAGTGGAAAGACGGTCAAGAAGATACAGAAGTGATTTGGCGACCAACCCCTAACGGGCGATGGCTTATGGCTTATGTGCTAGACCAAGAACAATCAAATAGGCGAGGGGAGAACGGGGGGAAAAGGATACCATTAAACTTCGATAAGTTTGTGATTGGCTGTGACCCCTTTAAGTACAATGTAACCACTTCCAACAAACCCTCTCACGGTGCAGGGTATCAATGGATGTACTTTGACCAATCAATAGACGGAATGAAAGAAGAAAAAGATTGGCTTACAGATGACTTTGTAGGGGAGTACCTTTATCGCCCCGCCACTACCGACCTATTCGCAGAGGATATGCTGATGTGGGCTATCTATTCTTCGTGCAAGGTCAACCCCGAAATGAACGCAGATATTATCTCAAAGCACTTTGTACGCAGAGGGTACGAGAAGTATTTGCACTACGGGAAGAAATTGGTAAAGAAAGATGGCGTGGTACAGATTAAAGAGAACATTAATTCGGGGGCGACCACGCTAGGCGGGGCGATGAAGGACAGCTTATTTGCGAGTGTGGATTGGTACATTGAAACACACGGTAATAGATGCAAGTTCCCTAACTTCTTGACGGACTGCCGTGAAGTGGGTTATGATAATATCAGTCCTTTCGATAGCTTTGTAGCAGGTGCATACACCTTGATGCCTGTTAGAGAGTTAAAGACTAGGACTAAAAAAGAGCCTGTTTCATTTAGGTCGTTTATGCAGATGCGGAAGTATTAACATTATTTGGCTATTTATATTGGTGTAATCGAACTACATTTGTGTCAAACAAAAACAAAAAAATATGGAATTAAAGGGAATTATTACACAAGGCGAAAGCAAATGGTTAACGTGCTGTCAAAGCGTAACGGATATACTAATTGGAGGTGTATCACTTTATGATAAATTAGAAGAACTATTTAACCAAGATAGTGAAGGTTATTTTGAAGATGGCAACAAGCAAAGCCCACGTTACGGAGTTAGATATGTCATATTAGAAGAACAACCAATAGAGGACAAAACCTTTGAACAACAATCTGCCGAAGTTGTAACTCAAATGTTATACGCAGACTACGTTAGCGGTTGCTATTCAGAATGGACTTGTGGCTATGGCGGATTTGATTATGCTATTGACAATGGTGGTCATTCAATATTCAAAGAACTTGAAAGCTATGTTGGCAAATACGTTCATTTTGCTATTTAGTAATTTATGGGAATATCAACACAAGAGTATCAGAAGCTACTAGAGAACTTGAGTAAGACAAAGAATGATTTTAATATGGATAATAAACAAATAATTTACGGAAACCCACCAAGCAAAAGCAACTGCTATAAGATAATTTCCTTGAACGGTCACGGCTCATTGGCTAAAACAAAGGCACTAAAGCAGTACGAAAACGACTTCTTTATTCAATGCAACAAGTATCGTAACGCAAACATAAGCGGTTACTTTGAGTTTGATATTGATGTATATTACCCATCGCAACGTGCCGACTTAGACAACTCACTAAAGGTAGTATTGGATTGTCTGCAAAAGGTCAAAGCAATTGATAACGACAATAAATGTGTTAAGATTGTGGCGAATAAGTTTTTAGATAAAGCTAACCCAAGAATTGAGTTTATAATTAAACCTATTCAATAAATTTACCCATAAATAGTTATCTTTGTAGCAAAAATACAGTATGTTCATTCCTCAATTAGCAACTTCAGCCTTAAGTTTATTAGCACAAATCCCTTCGTTTGTTGGTCAGGGTATAGCATTACAAGAGCAAAAAGAGCGTGCTAAAAAACTGATTAAAGAAGCGGAGAACGTAAAAAAGAGAGAGATACGTCCCGAATATATGACTGCTTTAAACGAAGCAGAGCTATTATCTTTAAAACCTATGGCAAACTACGAGGCAGCTAAAGCAAACATAGACGCTAATTCAGCCAATGCACTACGTTCAATTAGGGAAGGTGGAGTTAATGGAGTTTTAGCTGCAAACACTATTTCTGCTGTATTGGCAAATCAGAACAAGGAATTGACGAACCTAGATGCAACGCAAGGTGAGTTTAAATTGCGTAACCGACAAAACGCTATCCAAGAATTAAAAGGGGTCGGGGCAGAACAAGAGAGATTAATTCAAGAACAATTAGCCGAAAAGCGTGCAATTATGGCTAGTGCAGAAGCATTGCAACAAGCTAGTACAGCCAACAAGCAGAACTTATTGGAAACGGTTGGTTCAACGGTGGCAGGATTGGGAACTTCTTTGGGTAAGGGAATTAGTGCGGGTGCGGATATTAAGACGTTGAAAGACGATTTAGCAAGTGGCAAATTAAAGCAGTCGGAATTTGATGCTAGACGCAGAAATACATTGTTTGGAACTAACGCAACGGGTAATAATTGGATGTCATCCGTAGCAAATATGGGTAGTGCTTCTAGTTCGGGCGCAGGTGCGGGGGCGCAAATAGGTAGTATTACGCCTACTGCAACTACACCACAAGCAACAAGTGAAATTAACTTAGCAGACCAACTTGTTAAGGCGGGTAGGTTTGCAACGATAGAAGAAGCTATTGCTTTTTTGAATAAATCGGGTTTTAAACTAGGAAAATAATATGCAGATAGTACAGCCAAGTGGAAGTATGTTACCTAACCAAGCAAGTGCGGGGGTAGGGGCGGTTATATTTGACAAGCCTCAATACGACCCACTTACGGTTCAGATGAGAGTAAACGCAGAATTAGACGATTTTGCTAAACAGAAACAAGCTCAAGCCGAAAAGCAAAAAGCAGATACGGCTAAGTTAGTGGCTGACTTAAACTTTGACGCTAAAGGAATTTACGACCAAGATAATGATTTTTTTATTGACGGCAAGAGGAAACTAATTGACGCTAACGCTAAGTTGTACTCACTAGAACCGAACACCCAAGCATTTAGAGATGCCGAAAAGGAAGCGAAAAGACTTCAAGGGTTTTATTCAGTAGAAGCCCAAGCAAGTGCGATGCACAAAGATATGCTTGCTAATGCTATCAAGGATTTCGACCCGACAAAGCACGACAAGAAATACTTTGACGAGTGGATTGTTGGTATGAGAACCGCAGCTAGTATTGAAGCAAGAAATAAAGTGGCGGGTAAAAACCCATTTATGCCAATTCAAAAAACACTAGAGGAAAAAACGCTAAGACTATTTGACGAGGCGCAAAAGGCGGGTTTGGTAAAACCTATTGCCGTTAAACAAGAGTACGGACGAACCCCCGATGGAGAGGGTATATTGATTGAGAAAGAAGAAATCTTACCCGAAAATAAATCATTGGATTTGGCGCAAGGATGGCTTGCTAATTCCGATATAAAGGATGATGTGCTTGAGCAGTATAGTCAACTACCCGAAAGCGAACAAAGCTACTATTTGAACCGTGCAAAAGAATTATCTCAAAAATACTCTACTAAAGACCAAGCAAAGGTGTACGACCCTATTAGTGTTTATTACAGCCAAAGCACACTTGATAAATACAATGTTGGTAGTCAAAAAAGAACCCAATTAGGGTTTAGCCCCAAACAGCAACAAGAGGCAGAGTTTATGTATAGCGCAGGTGAGCAAGACGCTAAAAAAGTTGGCGAGAGTTTAGTTAAACTTGTTTCGGGTATTATGCAAGGTAAACCCGAATACTTGAAGCCCGCTAGACTTGAGTATGGTGGACGACAAGTTAATGCAGTTCGGGCGCAAGGATTGAACGGATTTAAGTTAGGTACTTATGAGTATTTTAACGATAAGAGCGGTCAAAGACAAATATTGCCAAATGAAATTAAAGACGTAATTCGTATGCCCGATGGTCGTGTCATGGTGATGACTTCTCAATCCTACGACAAAGAGTATCAGAGGACGAAAGGGGATGAAAGTAAAATGGAAATTGCTAGCCTTTACATACCCTACACAAGTGCAACTCAATTATACAATGATGTTGTAACGGGTAATTATAAAGGGCAAAACGAACAAAAGTACAGAACTTCGGGAATGGATTGGGTTAAAGATAATTTCCCCGATGCTTATTTAGGGGCGACAGGCTTCGATGCAAGTAAAGTAGCACCGTTAAGCCAAGAAGAACAAGAACAGCGTGATGCTATATATGGGTTGAAAGTAGTTCGTAGAGAAGAGGCATTGCCTAAAGAAGTTGGTATTGGGCAAATATTTAAACCACAAGCTACACCCCAACCGAAAAATGAAGAACCTAAGAAACAAGAAGATTTAAGAAAGAAATATAACTACTAATGGCAGACGAATTGACACTTAATGAAACAGACCGCAAGAAATTAGACGGCATAGTTCAGCAAATGACAGCCAATAAAGAGGCTGATGCTGATATTCAATTTGTTGTAAACGACTTTAAGACCAAATACGGTCAAAAAAAAAGTCTAAACGAACCTACAAGTGGAAGCGTAGAAGTTTCAAAGACCGTTTCTACGCCTCAATCCGTGCCTTCTACCGTGAGTGGAACAAGGGTTGATGGTAGTGGCGCAGAGAATAAGGCAAGATATGATAAATACAAAGAAGATAAATCTGTCGAAAATCCGAAAATCCGATACGGCAAACCAATACTACAAATATTCCCTAATCAAACTGATAGAGAAATTGTGTATGGCATTGATGACCGTATGTCACAACCTATTACTCTTGGTGACGATAGTAGGCAGATGGGTGTTGCTAAAGGTGACGTTTTTGGCGAGATTAAAGTTAATGCTGAAAACGCTCAAAAGGCTTTAGAAGGCATTAATCAGTCACGATATGTAAGAACAAAAAAACTACAAGAACAAACTGTTGCAAAACAAGACCAAGTATTCCTAGAGGGGAAGAAGATAGAAAACCTTTCTAACCAAATTGATTTCGCCACTAAGCTACCTCAATATAAAGAATTGACAGCTATTGACGAGCAGTTGAAGGCAATGGGTGAGCCTAAAACAAAAGAACAGATAGACGCTTACAATGCTTTAATTGCTAAACGAGATGCTTTATTAGATACCGATGTAAGCCAAACAGACGAATACAATGCAACCGTTACAATACCTACTTTTGATATGCCATCCGATGATATGTCGGAAGAAGTAAATAGACAAAATCAGATTAAGGATATTGTAAATAAAGGCAAGAAATCTTTTGAAGCAAAGGCGGCATACGAGGGTAAGGTAAAGTTAAGAGATGTTCTTGGAGTGGCTGATATGAAGTCAAAAGAATTATCTAGTAGCATTGCTAAGTACAAAGAAAATGCGGCACAAATTGATTTGAATATTAAAGAGATGTATAACCTTAACAAGGATAAACTTGAGAAGGTTGGGTTTACAAAAGGCTTCTTTGATGGTATTAATCAAACAACAATATCCAATACTTTAGCTGACTTATACTTGTCGGGAGATGACGACCAACTTGGTAAATCTCTTGAAAATCTTTATATGGAACAAGCCACTATGCCAACAGAAACTACGGTTGGTGGCGATATTGGTACTATGATTGGTGGTCAAGTGGAGCCTATGGCGGTTGCTTTCGGAACAAGTGTAGTTAGTGCTAACCCCGCAGTCGGTGTGGGTACAGGTGCTTTATACTATGGAAGAATGGGTATTGGTAGCGGACTTTTAGATGTTTATACCACAGCTAGGTCACAAGGCAGAACTCAAGCAGAGGCGTTAGCGTTAGCTAAAAAGCAAGCAGTAGCAGGTGGTGTTGGTGGAGTAGTAGAAGGATTGGCGGGTTTATTAACCGCAGGCGGAAAACCCGTAGCAGGTATAGTGTCAAATGGGTTTAAGCAGGCTGTAAAAACGGGTTTAAAAGAAGCCCAAATTGATGCTGTTACGGCAGGGCTTGTTGCCGCAGGTCAAAACGCAAATATTCAACGATTAGGGTTAGATAGAAAATTGCACGAAGGTGTCATTGAAAATATGGTAGGAGAAGCATTTTTTAGCGTAGGTGCAAAAGTAGCAATAACGGGTGGTCAAAAAGTGAGGGGATATGGAACTATTGTAAACACAATGGCTAAAGGTTCTTTCCGAGATATACAAGCAATAGTAGATGACGCTGTTAAGCAAGGTATAGCTAACGAAGCAAATGCTAGTCAATTTATACAAGACGTTCAAAAAAGTGCCAAAGCCCAAGAGAAATTAAAAGGCGTAGAACTGAATGAAGACGTAGAAGATGATGTAATTAGTTTGCAGACTAAGATTGACGAACTAGAGGCGCAAAAGAAAAATGCTTCCCCTGCTACTATTGGAGAACTTGATAGACAAATAAACGAATTATCTGCTAAACTAAAAGTTGAAGCAGGGTTTCCTTTAACGCCCGATGAGCGCAAAGAACTTAATCTACTTCAAACAGCTAGAGATAGCAATAAAGAATACGATAAAGAAAAATTAGCGGAACTAGAGCAACGACAAAAGAACAATCAAGACGGGAAAACCAAATTAGTTACAGACCAACCTATCCGTGTAAAGTATAAAGACGGTAGAACGGGTCTTGTGTTTGTGAACGCAGAAGGTGATGTAGAGTTTGTTCCCGATGGAAATTCTGCGGGCTTAGTTATAGACAAACAAGCAGGTGCAAGTTTTAGAAGTTTGGCTAATTTAGGTTTTGAGCAAGTTGTTGGCGAAACGGTTGCTGAACCTAATTCTCAATTACTAAGTGGCGATATAGCTGTCGGGACTAATGTTTTATATAAAGGCGGTAAATATCAAATTGCTAGTAGTAAGAACGCCCCCGATGGGGTTAAGCTAGATGCTGACGGCAAGGTGAGAGTAGTGTATTTAAAGGGCGAAGACGGCAAGGTAATAGCTGTTGGTGCTGATAGTGCAGACGGGAAAAGAATTATTGACGATGCTAATAGAGTGATAGGTAAAGGCGAAGCCACGCCTACTGAAACAGCACCCGTTCAAGAAGAAACAAAAGTAGTCGAGGCGCAGAAGAAAACCGATGAAACGGTTGAAGTGAAGTTAGAAGCTAAGAAAGCTGATATAGAAAGAAGAAGACAAGAAGCATTAAGCCAATATGATGAAGAAGGGCTTAAAGAAGCCTATACAGTTGGTAGTAATCAAACAATAGGCGAAAAAATTAATGCAGAATACGATGCAGAACTAGCTGCTTTAGAAGCAACAACTCCAAAAGTCGAAGCAGTACAAACCCCTACTGAAACAGTAACGGAAGCAGAAGTTGTTACCCCTATTGCGCCCGATGGGGGTGAAGGAGCAACTGATGGAACAGGCAAACAAAAAACTTGGGGTAAATTAACTAAAATGCCACACCAAGAAGGGAAGGGTGTAGAAATAGATAATGCTCCTGATGGTAATTTTATAAACGTAGGTTTACAAATAGGGCAAACTACTGAATTAATACCCGAAGGAGATGTAGCTTCAAATTTACCGAAAGATGTTAAGATATTGAGCCAAACAAAAATGGTGGACGATTTTGGCGAACCTTTCTTGTCTTTAGAATTATCAAGACCGCTTACTAAGGCAGAGTTACTAAAATTACAAGAGGCAACTCAACAACTTGATATACCTCAATTATCGGGTAAAAAAGGTACAATGTATGGCACTCAACAGTATGGTTTATTTGACCCTACTAAAATGACGCTACCTGATGGCACTAGATTGTCAAATGCAACAACCACTTCTTCAACTACTAAAAATAACTTCAAGCCTAATAAAGTTCTAACGGGTGCAAATAAAATTATTTCGGGTATAGCTGATGCTTATAAAAAAGCTAATAGATTTTTCTCCAAAACACCACGCCTTGTTACTAAGGTATCGGATGTGGACGGAAAGAGAATAGCTGATGCTTTCAATGAGATGAAGCACGAACCAAATAATCCCGAAGTAAAAAAAGGCTTTGAACAATTAATTACTGAAATCAAGAAACAAGCCGATGCTCTAATAAAAGAAGGCTTTAAATTTGAATTAGTTACCGAAGGCAAAGCATATAATAGCGATAGCAAAAAGATGCTTAATGATGTAAAAAACAATAAGCGAATACTTATTGAAGCATCAGAAGGCGCATTTGGAACTAAGAGAACATTCGACCAAGATAATATCGGATTACAAGATAGCGGGTACACAGATGTGAATGGTCGCAAATTAACAAACGTAGAATTGATTAGGGCGGTACACGACTTGTTCGGTCACTCTGAATACGGTAACGGCTTTGGCGCAATAGGGGAAGAAAACGCTTGGAGAGTACACATGAGTATGTTTACTCCATTGGCGCAGAAAGCACTTACCGCTACAACAAGAGGTCAAAACTCTTGGGTTAATTTTGGTAATCACATGAGAAATGCTGATGGTAGCATTAAGAAGAAAGGTGATGCAGGCTATCTCGAACCAAACAAAAGACCATTTGCAGAACAAAAGATAGGATTTCTACCTGATTGGGCTATGGAAAACGCCTACGGGGATAGAGTTACAGTAAACGGGAAGGAGATAAAACCTACCAACAAATATGTTGTTGATGGGAAAGAGGCGTATGAGATAGATGATGCTCAAGCGTTCTTCGATGCAATATCTTCTGCTAAAGAAAGTAGAGGCGATGACGGAATACAAGTTGCTTTAAAGACAAAAGAAGAATATCAGAAAGTTCTTGACGAAGGTGGTGTGCTTTTAGTTAGCAAGGACGGCAAGGTAGGAGTTATGCTTGAAGCCAATGGTAATGTAGGTAGTGGGTTCGCTCACGCAGACTTGCCGAAAGGAGAGAACTCATTAAAACCCCTATTGATTACCGCTATTAAATTAGGCGGTAGATTTACGGATGCTTATGATGGATACTTACCTAAGTATTATTCTAGGTTTGGATTTAAACCTTCATTTAGAATGAAGTTTAACCCCGAATTTGCTGACAAAGGATGGGAGAAAACAATATTGAAAAATGAACCCGATGTCGTGTTTATGTATTTTGACGGCAACAGGGAAACATTAGAAGCTGATTACAATAAGTTCCCTGATTATGATAATACTAAGGGCGAATATGTTACTGATTACGATAAGGCAGTAGAAGCTACTAAGGCTAAATCTATTGAGTTAGAAGACCAAGCGTCTTTAACGCCTCCTCCTGACGCAAAAGCGGGTGCTACAAAAAAAGAAACACCTCAAACCGAACCCAAAGTTGAACAAGCCACCGAACAGGTACAGAAATTTAAGGACGTATTAGACCAACGCACCGACAAAAAGACGGACAAGGCACTCAAAGCATTTGGCGAACAAGAGGCAAAAGCAAAAGAGTTAATTGACAACTACGACACTAACCTTAAAAAGCTAGAAGAAAAAGGAGTAGAAGTTAAGGGTACTAAAGAAGAAATCTTAGCTGATATGCTAGATGGCAAGTACGATGAAGCGTTAAAGAGTGATACTTCTATTCCATCATCTAAGACAGAAATAGAAAGACGACCTATTACTATGCTTGATGGAGAAGAAGGCATTGAGTTGATAGTTAAAAATGCGGATGGTACTGAAACTTCAATGGGTAAATTCTACGCTACCGACACTAAGGAGATGGATAAGATTGAGCGAGGCTTAAAATTAGCTGACCAACAAAAGGCTAAAGGGAGCGATAGTAAATCAGAAGTTCAGAAAGCTAATGAAGAAGTATGGAAAGCCGTACAAGACTTGTTAGATGCGGGAGATATAACTAATTTAGGCTTTGCAGCTAAAAACGTAGGAGAAAAGTCGGCAGAAGCGTTAGATAGATTGCATAAAGCGTTAGTTAATGCAGCAAAAACCTATTTGAAAGCAGGTGGAACTTCATTAAAGCAATTCGCTAAAAACATTGGCTTGAGTGCAAAAAACGCCAAGCAAGCGTGGGACGAGGCAATGGGTCTTACAACTTTTAATAAAGACAACCTTGACTACGACCTAGCCGATATAGCAAAGGTAGCTATTCGCAGAGGAATAAAGGTGCGTGAGAAGTTACTAGAATACAAAGCAAAGCAAAAGGATGTAGCCAAAGCCATTAAAGACTTTATGGATGACGCTGAAATCAAGGGTGCGCTTAGCCCAAGCCAAGTAAAAGCATTGGTAAAAAGAGCCGCTAGTATCACAACGGACGCTCAATTTGATAAGTTTATTGATTATGCTGATAAGATAATTAAAGACGCAAATTTAGCGCAAGATTTAGAAGATTTGCGTAGTAACCAAAAGGGTGCAGGAAAGAAACGCCACAATGAAAAAACGGCTGACGTAAGAAAGTTTTTGGACGCAGAAATATTTGATGAGGACGGAAACTTATTGCTAGATGAAGCCACATTTAGTGAATATTCTGATGCGGTAGCGGCACTTAATCAAAAAATACCTGACCACTCTTTGATGGAAGCTACTGATGCTTCGGGTAAAACGCTATCGGAAAGAGTTGCCGACCAATCACAATCTGCTTCTAATCCGTATATGAATATTAATACGGTAAAAGACTTAATGAAGGCTTGGACTGCTCTTGACAATAATATAGTTGATGTTGATAGCTACAAATCATTTACTAGAAATATCAGCAAGATTAAGGCAAGGCTAAAGGATTTAGTCCAATCAGGTACGATTACGCAAGATGATTACGACACCGCTATTAGTCAAATATACAAGCACGAAAACGGCAAGAGAGTGTATGAAGCAAAATATGGCGACCAAATTGGACAACTAAAATCCGCACAAATAGCCGATGCTCAAGCAAAAGCAAGATTGGTTGATGATAGTGGGTTCAATAAAATGCAGAAAGAATTGTGGCAAGAGTTCAAGCGCAATATGTCGGTTAATTTTGAGAAGTTTAAGAAATTGGAAGTTTCTGACTTGGATAAATTGAACACCGTCCTTGACCGAATGGGTAATGGATTTATGCCCGAATATGAGTTCAGACAAGTAATGAACAAGATTGAAACACAAGGACAAGGAGTTAAGATAGCTAAACAAGTAGCTAAGATTTCAGATAAGTTTAAAAACAACTTAGATAAACTTCGTGATTTATTTGAAACAAATGACCCTGCGAGATACGAAGCAGAACTAGGAATAGCGGGAGATAATTCATTGTGGAATGGCGTGTTAAGTAGAACACAACGTGCGCTAAAAAAATATACTGAAACCACGCATGATATGTATGAGAAGTGGTATGATAGTTTACCTAGCTTCTATAAAATTACGGGTAAAAAACCTGTATTGATAGACAAGATAGATGCTAAAGATGGTAAGGTAGGCAAAACTGTTGTATCTCAAAGGGAGTATGATATGGTCAAGGTGGGTGTGGTTCGCCACATGATTAACCACGCTGCTGAAATGATGGCTAAAGGTAAAGACCCAATAGATGTATTTGGTGAGCAACTATCTGACATTAAGGAGCGTCAAAATTACGCCACAGAAGGTGAGTTAAGCATCTTGACTGATGTGTATAACAAATTGAAGTCTAATCCTGATTTATTAGATATTAATGGCGAATTAGATTACAATAAAGTTTGGAAAAGCGTGGAAGCTAATGACGGCAAAGTGTTGGACGTAAATCAAGCTAAAATAGAAAGTTCATTTGACGGTCTTGACTTAGAAACAGGTGATATGATTACATCATCTAATGCCATAAGAGGCGTAAACGCTACTAAAAATCCAAAACACATCAGAAGATATTATGTAGGAACACGAGTTGGCGAAGGTCAGATTAACGAAAGCGAACAGATTGGAGTGAGAGCAGGTTCATCTTACGCTCGTGCAGAAAAAGATATGCCTAACGGTGCTATGTTATTAAATGCGGAGAAAATCATTCAGCGTCAAATTAAAGAAGCCGCAAAAGATTACCACATTAATCAAGAATTGGATAAATTGAATGATGTGTTTGAAGAAGCTAAGTTAGCAGCTAACAGAGAAGATATTAATGTGCTAAACGAGTTTCAACAAGACCAACGTAGGATAATGCAGTATCATTTATCATCGGGCGACATACCTCCTGTGTTTAATAAAATACAAGGTGGGCTTTATGTGAAAATGCTTACCACTCCTTACCGTTTGGCAGCAGAAGCGGTATCAAATACCGCTCAAATGATGGTAAGAGGTAGGTCTTTTAGAGGATTATTGACTGCGTTACCTAGTGAAACAGTTAATCCAATGTATCGTGAAATGACCGATATAATGAAAGCCACCGAAAGTACATCACTAGACCACGCTGAATTTAGGTCAATGAAAAACATTGAAACTAAAGACGGTCAAATACAGAGAGAAGGGTTATTAAAACGTGGCGTGGATGTTATCAACGGTGTGACAAACGCAATGGCGGTGGGCGGTATATGGATGCCAAACTTTAATAGAAAATTTGCTGAACTTACAGGTGAGAATTATAATAATTCTATGCTGAAAAACCCTAAATATGTAGATGCTATGCGTGAGGCTTCATCTTATGCAGATAGAGAAACAGAAACGGTAATAGGTTCTACGCTAAAGGGAGGTGCAAGAAGAGAAATAGTGCTTACTCCTTTTGGTGGTAAACTAAAAGCAGATACCGCTTTAGGTAGTTTAGCTAAGTTTTTGAGTAATTATCCTTATCGAGATACAAAAGAATTAGTTAGAGGTATTAATCAAATGGTTACGGGAGTAAATGAGGGCAGAATAGACGGTGCAGCAAGGTCTATGGGTGTTGTTACTAACATGATGCTTTACACAGGAATGTATGCTATTACTAAGTCTTTGTGGAAGCAAACTTTTGGCGATGACGATGAAAAAAAGGAAGCAAAAGAAACAATAGACCGATTATCTACAAAAGAAGGATTTGTAGACTTCACTAAACAAGAGGCGTTATCAAATGCAGTAAATCTAGCAGGAACTAAATATTCTCAAGCGGGTAAAATGATGACAAGATTGAGTGTGATAGCTTTATATAATTCAAATTTGCTAGACGAAACGCAAAAGAAAGACCTTGCCAATTTTGCCGAAGCGCAGTTATATATGTACTTTAATAAAAAAAGTTTCCGTAAAAGTGATGCGCAATCCGAATTTTACAATGTCATACCTCATTTAAAAGAAGCGTCTGATATATTTTATCGAGAGGTGAAAGGCGAGGAGGGTGTAACAGCATTGCTTAAAGAAGCTAGAGAGAAAGGCGTAGAGGGATTGACTAAAGACAAACAAGCACAATTATCGCTATTGAAGAACTTTATACATACCACAAATATTTTATTGTATTCGCAAGGAACGCAATTGCCGTTCTCTAAAGATTTCGTAAAAAGTTTGGAGGTTCAAATAAAAGAATTAAACAAATAATTTAGCTAAAAAACACTACTTTTGAAGTATGAGAAAACCACTAATAGACAAGAGTTGCACAAGCAAAATAGAAACCGCAATTAAATACGAACTAGGTCACTTCTACCTATATAAACATCTAGCTATATGTATGCAGGCGGTGGGATACTTTGGGGCGATGGATTACTTCTTAGCTGAAAGCAAAGAGGAGGATGACCACGCCTTAAAGCATATTAATTTCCTCAATGATATGGGCGTGATGGCGAAGTTACCTTCTCTTTCGCCTGAAAAGGAAGTGCCTACTGAATTATACGAAGCATTAGAACTAGCTTTTGAGAATGAAAAAGACTTATTGGATTACTACAAGTCATTTTACAAAGAAGAAGTGCTAGAGAACCCTGAAATAGCCGAACACTTAAACTTCTACATCAAGACCCAAGTAGAAGCGGTAGGATTTTACGGAGATATGCTATCATTGATGGAGAGCGAAAAAGACAACAAAAACATCTGTATGATTGTGGATAGCAAATTAAAAAAGTTAGCCTAAAAATATTAAATTTGCATAGTAAAAACCACATAAAATGAACCCTAATGTACGCACCGTAACAGACTTAACCACTATTCCATTATCTGTTGCTCAAGCAGGTACATTAACCCCTTTTGCGGGCGATGTTCTCTTACTAGAATATAGTGGAACGGCTGCTGCTTTAGATGCCATTCTTGTACAAGCGGGCGCAAATAAAGAGCAACAAAAAATAAGTTTATGGGTGTGGGATGGTACAAGCACCGCACCGTTTAATATTACAGCTTGGTTTGGTAAATTCATTAAGGTAGATAGAGATGCTTCTGCCTACACGGGCGACTTCAACCTCATTGAGAGTAAGTTATTTGGTTGGGAAGTGATTAGCACGGGTGATGGCACGGGTACAGTATCGGGAAGCGCAATAGGGGCATTAAATACTATTTCATTTAAGCCTATTACTGATTTCTTTATTGACCCCGTAGTAGTAGAGGGTAACGCAGGGGATAATCTCACGGTACTAGAGTTCTATAATTTACAATCAAATTCAAGTAGCAATGTAAATGGTGTAGTTGCAACAAATATAGTATTCAGTCAACTTGAAACATTAATATCCACATCTCAATTAATAGCAGGAAGTTGGTATAAAATTACAGATTTCCAAACAGCTCATTATATTCAATTTTCCGATAGCATAGGTGATGAAGAAATACATACAGGAGCAATAGAACCAATGCTTGTTCAAGCTGTTTCAAGCTCTGAACTTGCTACGGAAATTTGGTCAACTGTTTATCCAACTGATAAAATTACTTGGAAACCTATTTTTAATGATAGAGATTACGATGCCGTACTAGGTCAATCAACAGGAGTTATCACTTCTCGTTACGACACTCTTTTAAAACTTTATAGAGATTACGATTGGAGAAATGTCATCTTTAGACGTTGGGAAACAGTAAGTGGAAGTAGTGATTATAATAATTATACTGACACAGGTTTTGCATTTCAAGATTTCACTCCATTTAATTTAGCTCTTGATAATTTTGATGTAAGCGTAGGTTCAGGATTAGAATTAGGTCAAGCAGCTCTTGGATTACCTTATCAATTAGATAATGTTGTATTTCAATTAGAGTGTACTATATCAAAAGTTTCACTTGGGGTTGCATCAACATTTCAAGAAACATTTGCTGTAAATAATATTGATATATTGGTTGACCAATTATGTCTACTTCAATTTACAAACAATAATATTAAATACGTTCAAAGCAACCTATTTGAGGGGGACGTTCAAAATAATACTTTAATAGAGATTAGTTCAAATGATATAAGTAATGATTTTTTGGGTAATATAGGAGTTTCTTTTGTAGAAAATAATATTGATGGCACTTTTGAAGATAACAATTTTAGTTTTTTATATCAAAATGTTGTAACAGGTGACATTTTTCAAAACTTATTTATGGCAGGTATTGAAAATAAAACATTTACATCTACTGCGGGGATGCAGGCTTTTTCACCATCTGTTACACTTCTTGATGCAGTTGACGGAGATGTTGAGCAAATTTTATCAGGAGGAGTATTATCCTATGTAACATTCTAAAATTATAAAAACATGAACATAGAAACACAAATAGCAAAAGAAAATACAGGAATGTTGCTTACATTTTGGAAGACAGTTGTTACATTTAAAGAACTATCAAGCAATAAAGTATTCTCTAAATACATTATTAAATCAAAAGAAACACCTATTACTCCTGATGGATGGGAACTAGGAAGCTACACTTTTTCTGAACCTAAGAAGGTTAAGATTAAAAAAGGTGAAAGCATTGATAAGGTAACAGATGAACTTGGAAATGTTTATTACGAAGTTACCTCAATAATAGTTTAACATTTTTTTGCAAAGAATTATTTGATAATGTTTGTTGGTATTACATTTAGTACCTACATTTGTGCAACCAAACGAACATTATATGGATACTTACAATCAATTAAGAAAGCAATTTGAGAGCGACATTAAGAAGTTGTTCCCGCTTTCTACCAACCTCGACATATCTATTACGATAGACCAAGTAAATGTTGAGGAATTGAAGTCGCTTAATCAGCCACTAGAGAAACGTAACTTATTTGGTGCTATGGACTACATAGTAGCGAATGTGAGTAACGATGAGTTTCAATCAGAGATTTTATAATTCACTAAAATAGTAAATATGGATAACAAGATAACCGACTTCTCAATGCGTGACGTATGGAATATGGCTTCCTTACGCCCTGACCGACCCCTAGTAGAACGTGACTACCTTTGGGCATCACAACTAAATCAGCCTACCGTAGATAATTTCCTTTCGATGAAGGGCGAGAAACCTACGAACCCACCTAACGCCCGTTCACGCAGAAAGTTCTTAGCGGGGAACATTTGGGAGGAGATACACGCTATACCTTTCAAGGCTATGGGTATTTATGTTAATTCACAAGAAGAAGTATGGACGCACGGTAGAATTAAAGTGAAGGGTAAATTAGACCTATTGGTTCACGGTAAACCCGACTACGAAAGGGCTAGATACCTTATATCTAATTTATTTTTTGAAGGTACAGTAAAGGACTATTTATTAAATGTTGTTGATAGGTTCAATAATATGTATGGGGATAGTGATTTTGCGCCTATGGTCAGAGAGTGTAAGTCTTGTTCTTCTTATGTTTTTAATAAAGTTCATACAGGTGGACGAATTATAGGACACGAACTACAACTCTACCACTATTTAAAAGGCTTGAATTTACCACTAGGCTACGTTGACTATATTTCTAAGGATGATACATTAATGGAAGAAGTCCGAGTTGAATACCCTAACAATGACTTGGAGATGCGCTACGAAAGAACTATTGACGAGTTGTACGATTACTTGGTACACAACGAAAGACCGCCCGTATCACCTTTAATTGTTTGGGAAGGAAAATTTAACAGAAATTTTTATGTAGAATACAGCAATTACTTAACTTTGCTTTACGGTTTTGAAACACCCGAAGATTATAGGGCTTTTGTAAGCAAGACGGTCACATCAAGAAATGCTGTATTAGCTAGATTAAAGAAGATTGAGAAAGGCGAAACGACCCCAACGGGCAAACCGATAGTGCTGACTGACAAGAACAAGATAGCCCTAGAAGAAATCGAGAAAGCGGGGTTCAATATCAAGGAACTTGTTGCAGACATGACAGATATTGAAGAAGAAGAAGTAAACAATTAAATTAAATAAAAATGGCAGAAAAAGTAACAATCACAGAAAGCTCGTTTCAAAAAGAAGTAGATTTGAAACACGGAAAGTTTTATTCCTTTAACATCAAGATTAAAGGTCAGCCTCACAGCTACAACTACTTGAGCAAGTCTAACCCACAGACCAAGTTCGTAGTAGGACAAGAAGTGGAAGCGGAACTCACCCAAAACGACAAAGGCTATTGGAACATCAAGCCCGTTCAGTCAGGCGGTGGTTTCGGTGGAGGCGGTGGCGCAAAATGGGACGACATGAAAAAAGGTTTCGCCTACTTGGGTGCTATGACACTACTTGCTAACGACAAAATAACTAAAGAACAAGTTGACGCTACAATCAAAGCGGCACTAGAAAGATATTTATAGGGTAGGCGCAGGAAAAAATGAAAGTCAAAGCATCACAGACTACCATAACACTTGCTATATTTGAAATTAAGGTTACTTCGAGTATGTTCTTAACCCCCATCTTTTGATAGGGTATAGTATAGGTAAACCCCGTGCGCTGTAATCATTCATACGGGAATGGTAGTTAGACCGCTTGTTGGGTGCGAGAACCCAACGCTTTTTAAAATTATATTATGAGCCTAATAATTTCAAGCAACGACTTAAAAGTGTACGTTGAACAAGTACAGCAGATACTCACCTTACAGCTATCATCGGACAACGTGGATGCGCTACGAGAACACATAATGGACGTATGTAACGTGGCTTCTAATATCCCTTTGATGCAAGCGTCAGCCAAATACTACTTGGAACAGAAGAAAAAAGAAGTGATACCCGAAGCGGCTGAAAAGGGCTACACGCCATTGGTCACTAAGGAATACATCAACTCCCTTTGCGCCCCCGAACTATCCATCTATGAGTTAATCAAGGAACAAGGTAGCGAGTTGGACAAGCGCAGACAGAGTATAGTGACTTTAATCAGTTACGAAAAGAAATTAATTGAAGCATCAATGCAAACACGATAAAACTAAAAAAATGGAACTAGAACTACCAATTTTTCACTACGGTGAAGACACTTTGAAACTTGTTGAATTAGAACTTGAAGTGGACTTAGAGGATTTAGAAATCAAGCCTATTACTTTCTACCACATAGACGGCATTGGCTCTTATTTTGAGGGCGACACGGAATATTCTGTGGTGTTTTCATCGGGAAAAGAATTTCTTTGTCCATTTAATTATATGGAATTGAAAAAATTTGTTAAAGAGGCAAGAACTCTTTGAGAGTACAAAACTATTCATCAATATTGCATCACTAAAATAAACTTATGAAAAGATACGAAGACCACCTATTCACCTCCAAAGGCAAGACCTACTCCGCAGACTTCAACCTATACGATGATGCCGATATTTATATCATAAGAATAGCGGTAGAAAACGAAGAGGACGAGTGCTTTGACACGCTCATTGAGGAAGAATTAATCGACAATATTGACGAACAACTCAAGAGGAGATTAATCGAAAGTATTCAGGAAGAATACGATGCGGCAGTCGAAGCGCACGAAATGGATTTGCAGATTAGAAAAACTTTTGGAAGATGAAAAACAGATTAGAAATATTGTACGACAAAATGCCGTTTACATTCTGTGTGGTAGTAACTAGAAATATGTGGGGCAAACATTCAGCTATTATCGCTGACTTCAAGCAACTAAAGAAATTTTACTACGAAGCAAGCGAGGGAAGGATAAACTTTGAACTCCGATTGAGCCGATTTAATAAGTTGTATCCCATTATCAATACGATTGGCGAACTCGAAATGACAGAGGACGAACAAGAGTGGTTGCTGAAAAACAAAAGTAAGTTCAAGGAGATTAATACTAAGCATGGTACTATCTACGAAACACCAAACATATCATTTAGAGATAATTACCACGCAATAAACGGGAGGGTAGTAGCATTATGACGTTGATAGAAGCAGGTAGGATATATTATAATTGGGGTTACTCGGTAGCGTTCTGCGATGACAAGAAAAAGCCTTTAGGAAGTTGGAAGAAAGCCCAAGAAAAACTAATCGAACCTAAAGAGAAGGACGCTTTCGGAGCGCACGGGGTGGGACTTATATGTGGTAAGGTAAGCGGAAACCTAGAAGTGATTGATATTGATTTAAAATACGATGTTACGGGTACGCTATACGACAGAATTAAGGGAGAGATTAAGTCGTTGCCATTCGCCCACAACTTTCTAGTAGAAACGTCAACCAACAAAGGCATCCACTTTTATTACAAGTGCGAGGCGGTTGAGGGGAACATTGCCTTATCAAGAAGGTACGCCACAGAAGAAGAACTCAAGGTCAATCCAAAGGAGAAGGTGAAGGTGCTGATTGAAACACGAGGCGAGGGTGGGTACATAGTCTGCGCCCCGACACAAGGGTATCAGATTACGAGCAAGAAATCAATCTCGTTCAAGGACGTACCGACCATCACGCCAAAAGAGAGAGAACAACTCCACAACATTTTAAAGAAGTTCGACCAAACAAATCTTTGGACAAAGAAGGAAGTTCTAGCACCAATAGCACGGGGCAAGAAGTTAGCCTCGTCCCCTTTTGATGCTTTCAATATGGACGGTGACGTTCCTAGACTACTCGAAGAAGCGGGATGGACTTATGTGGAAACAGAGGGGAATAATATGAGGTTCAGACGGGCGGGGCAAACGGATAGCAGAACGTCAGCAGATTGGCACACAGATAAGAGGATATTCTTCTGCTTTACTTCATCAAGTGAGTTTGAGCCTAGCAAGGGATACAACCCCGTACAAGTATTTGTTATGCTCAAGTACGGCAGTCTTAACAAAGAAACCTACTCGGAAGCGGCTAAAGAGTTGATGAAAATGGGCTACGGAGATACCATGCCCGAATTGGATGCGATAGATAAGCAGATTGAAGCCGACACAACGGGTACATACCTAGCAGACGATAGTGAAGCAGACGAGTTCCTAGAGGCTTATAGGAATGATGAGTTGCAGATGGGTGTTGGTATCGGTATGCCATCGTTAGACGCTAGTTGGGTATTCAAACCCGCTTCATTTAATATGATTGGTGGTATGGCGAACATCGGAAAGACCGATAGTTTTCTATGGTGGCTGACTATGTTAAGTAAAAGACACGGCTTCAATTGGATGGTGTGTTCGATGGAGAACGATATTGGAGAGATATTCAAAGTGATAATCGAATACTACTTGTCCAAGCCAATTAAAAAGATTGACAATAACGAATACATACAAGCTAAGGCGTGGGCTAAGAAGCATTTTACGGTGTTTTCTAACAAAAGAATATACACCTACCACGATGTACTCAACTCGGCTATAAAGGAGGCTAAGAAAAAGGCTTACGCAGGCTTGTTGATTGACCCCTTGTCCGCCCTTGAGTACGATGTAAAAGAGTTGAAATTATACGGAGAGTACCGATACAACTATCGCATGGCTACGGAGTTCAGGTTATTCACCAAGAATACCAAGATAAGTATATTTGCTTTGGCGCACCCGAACACAGAGGCGAATAAGAGAATGAAGAACGGCTATCCCGAAGCCCCTTATGCGGCTGACATTGAATACGGTAGTATGTGGAATAATCGGTGCGATAATTTCCTTACTTTGCACAGAAGAATTAGCCACCCTACGGAGTGGTTTATTACCGAGTGGCACGTTAGAAAGATTAAGAGTAAATTTTCGGGCGGTAACATCACGAGCGAACCGATTAGACTAGAAAGAAACGTGAACTGCTACTACACCGACCTTTACGGGGCTGTTGGAGAAGTATCTTATCACAACGAACCGAAAAGCGGGGAAGAAGAAGCACCATTTTAAATTATATATATATGAAAATAGCACTATTATCATCAGTATTCGGAGGACACGACACCCCGAAAGAAGTACCCGCCCAAGAAGGGTTTGAGTACAAGACTTTCTTCTTTAACGAGGACAACAGCAGACCGTTTCCTAATCTTAATGACAGACTAAAGTCCAAGTATTACAAGTGCCAATCGCACAGAGTGGAAGAACTCAAGGAATACGACCTGCATTGTTGGGTGGACGGTAGCGTACAAATAACAAGCCCGTTGTTCCTAAAAGATATGGCTACTAGATTACTAGAAAGCGGTGGGGATATAGTTATTGGCAAACATAATCAACGAGAATGTATCTACGATGAATTAGACGTAGTTATTAACTCTAAAGACGAGTATTTGACATCAAGGTACGCCAATCAGCAGTTACCCCTTGAACGAGCGTTCTATGTGGAGCAAGGACACCCGACTAAATGGGGGTTATGGTCGTGCGGAATATGGATGAGGCACAACGGAATAAAAATGAACGAAGCCTTCGACCTTTGGTGGGATATTAACATCACATATTCCTACTTCGACCAACCCGCTTTTTGTTACTCTATGCGGAAGCACGGAATTAACATAGTCCAAGCACCGTATATCGAGAAAGGCGATGTATTTAAGAACGATTATTTTTATAGACTAGAACACAATAAAATAGCATGAACCAAGAAGAATTAGCCAAAGAACTATCGCAGAGTTTATTCAGACAGACTTACTTAATGAAGATGCTACACATCGAGCATCAGACTTTCTTGAAGTTTAAGGGGCTGAATAGCGGATTTAAAAACACCCTAGCCATGCTCGTGAACGGATTTAAGAACGGAATTGAGCGATTAAAAGATTATATGCCAAACTCTAGGAAAGCCTTTGAGCAGGAGATGGCTATGAGCGAAGAAAAGATGATGGCTTTATCCAATATCTTCTCGGTGCTTATTCTGCTACCTTTGGAGGATGTGGAGAAGATTGAAGAACAATGTAACGACATAAAAAAATCAATATGACAATAGCCATCCCGACCTACTATAAGAACACCCGAACACTAGATAAGCTAGACCTATTATTCAAGTCCATCTCTGCTCAAAAAGGGGTGGACTTTGCCGTTATGGTAAGCGACAACTCCGAACTAGCCCATATAGAGAACCTTTGCGCCCGATATGGGTTTGGTCACACCTACTGCGATAAGAAAGGAACGGCTGCCAACACTAACGCTTTACTCGACCAACTAAAAGGGAAGATAAAGATAATGTATCAAGATGATTTATTTCTCACCGACACCGCCCTAAAGGAGTTCAGCGATGCCCTAGATAACTACAAGTGGGTAGTGTCAGTATCCACTTTAATTGACGAGCGAGGACTGCCTATGTGGGGAGTTAATAATCCTCATTTCCACCACCGCCTAACCCACTCTAATACAATCGGTATGCCATCGGTGGTCGGGCTGTGGAACACGGACGTAAGGATGGACACTAGACTGATTACTTTATTGGACACCGACTTTTACAATAAGCTAGTAAAAAAATATGGGCTTCCGTACATAATACAGAAACCCATTATCGGTCAAAGAGTTTGGAGTGGTAGCGTATCAGCTAGCTTGAGCCAAAGCGACAAGACTAATGACCTCCGTATTCTCGCATCCGATTTTTCTTAGCAGAGTGTTTAAATTTTTCAACACCGCTTGGTTTTTCTCGCCCGTGATGGCGTACAGTCTTACCAATTCAGAGTAAGCGTCCGATACAAAGTCAGAATAATTCTTTTGGCGCAACAAAGGTTCTGCGTAGTCAGAAACCATGCTCACCGCTTGAGCTACTTGTAGTCTTACCTCCTCGTCACTATCGCATAAGTCTTGGATTTCTTGGAGTGAACTTAGGATGGTAGAGTGGTGACGACCACCGATTTCTTTTCCTATGTCTTTTAGAGTGAACGGGTACATCCCGTCCAAGTAATGCTTGCGTAGCATATAGCAGAATAAGTGTCGTGCTTGAGCGATAGGTCTTAGCCTACTCTTTGATTTGATTTGTTCTTGAGTGATACCTGTTAAGGTGTACACAATCATAAATGCTTCTTCGATTTTGTCTTCTCTTGTCATAGGTATTTGGTTTTAGTTGATGGTATTGAAATATAATTCGGTGTTCCACTTGCTATCCATTCTTCGTCCTCGTATCGTGTACCCACTTTCGGTGCGTCCAATCTTCTGATATAATTAGTCCTAGACCACCAAAAGTTGCCCTCGTAGAAGCCTATCCAATTCACACCGCAAGTATCGTAACCATTTCTGATATGTGCAATGCAGTCACGCCAATTTAACAAAACTTGTGTATTCATCTCATCCCTCCATTCCGCCACGTTGTCCGCCACTTTACTAGCTCCCTTAGTGTGGAAGTATAGAATGATACTCGGCACGGTTTGAGATAATTCGTGCATAAGGGTGATGGTAGGTCTTTCGTAGCCTTCCACGCCCCAATAGTGGAACTTAAACTTATCTCCGTCTAGTATGTCAATCAGTTCTTTGGTGTCCTCTTGCGCCCCAATCACCCCAACGTGGATTTCTTGAAGTTCATAGTACAGACCCGACTTTTTCATAATCTCGTATTGTTCGGTCACGATGGACTTCCAAGCGTTCTTCATGTAAACATGATAGTAGCCAATTATCCGTTTGTTGTCGGCTAGCTTCGGGGTGTAGGTGAACTTCTCTTTGAAGCCTGCCATATCAAAATAGTAGGACACGAAGTCGTTGTATATTTTGATTATGTCTGTGCTTTTCACTTCTGTGCCAATGATGGACAACCCTATGTACTTATCAATGATGTACTCTTTACTGCGCCAATCGTTCAGTATGTGTAGGTAGATAGGTCGCCACGACTTTTTGTGAGGAAGAACACCCGTGATGGCACACGCTATGTTGAAAGCTAGTTCGTCAGGGAATTGCTCTCGCCAAGTTTCTGCTTTAAAGCCCGATTTCAGCACCTTTCTAGCTTCGCCAAACACATAGCTTGAATTTAGACTTGCTCTCCAAAAGATAACGGACGAGTTCACTTGTGGTATTTTTGTGTCAAGTGGTAGGTTGAAGAACTTAGCTATGTCCTCATACTTCGCCCACGCCCGATACTTTGGGGATGGTTCGCCCGATAAGGGGGAGATACCAATATTGAACATCGTAAAATCACTACTCTGCAAGAACATCTCATCAACTGAATGTGACGGATTGATAATCGTATCAGCGTCTAGGAATAGGGTTTCCGAGTACGGTGTCATCAAGTCAAGCGACACCTTGAGTTCCATTACTTGCTTATTAGGCGTTACATTGTCCTCTATTAAGATGTGGTGGTCGAACACGGCTAGATAGTCTTCTAGTCCCTTAAATGCCGACTTAGAATAGATAATTCCTATCGGTGTTCGGCTGTTCTGTTTTATGGACACCGCTAGTGCGGTAGCCATCCGCCCGTATAGGGGTTCTCCTACGGCTATTGTTAGTATTCCTTTCATGGTTATGTTCGATTTTTAAAATGGACAATTTTGTTTTGGTATTAGTTCTATTTCGCTTTTTAGTTTTTCTAGGCTGACAAAATTGCGGTTAATGTAATATCCCGCTTTACCGCCTTTTATGGTTTTCTTTATTTCTTTATTCGTTTTTAAGTTAATCAATTTTTTACATTCAGTCCAAACATAGTAATGATAAACCTTGTGCCTCCACTTTGTTTTGTAACTACATAAAACATTCATAATCAACTTTATTTTAGTGGGCAAAGTTTCATATATCTACGAGTTAGCAGCCATTAAAACCGACTACCCATAAAACGAGCCAGCTCAATTGAGTTATAGTCTTGTTCTGTTTCTGCCTTTAATTGTTTTTTATACAAATCTCTTTTCCACTCTAAATGATTTTTAACCGACTGCAACCATTTTTCAAGGTTTTCGGGTTTGACATAATAAACATTATCGTCTTTTTCTGTATCTACCCTACAAACGTGAAGTCCTTTGCAGTTTAAATTATTTTGCTCAATTGGATATACTTTCACCCAATACTTTTCACGCCCAATTTTGTATTTCAAAAAGACACCCGAAAACCTAAAAAATGGTTTGTGCCTTGTGAAAACCGAATTAACGGCTGCTAACACTGTATTGCCGAAAGTGGGGTTGACGTGCAAATTTTCAACTGTATTCATTCTATTTAACTTTAGTGATTTAATCAATATTTGTGGTACTATGCCCCACCTTCGGCAATACTTTTACATTATAAGCCATTTTGAAACACGACATCCTTTTCAATTTTATCACCAACCAATTTACTAACCACCACTTCTTTTATATTATGTTCTTGGTTGGTTAATGATACTATTTCAGAAACAAACTTTTGATAATCATCATCCGTTTCTAATGTTCCACAAGTAGCTCCTCCGAGAGTTGTTTCGACACGATATGCTCCGTATGGATTTTCAATGTGGGTTTCTTCGGGGACTAAGTTTTCAAACTCATACCCTTTGGCTTCATCCTTTTTTAAAAATTTACCATTTTCATCCCTTTTGTAGTGGAATACTCTGTGGTAGCCACAATCGGGGCAGTTGATATATTCTTCACCCGATTTGTAGTAAAAATCGTCTATGCAATTCTCTTGTTTGCATCTTGGACATTCAATGTAATCAATTACGCTTCCCATATTATTTATTTTTAGTTATTAAATTATTTCAATTAAAACGGCTTATAACAAGGTGTATAAGAAAGTTTGCTATCAACGGTAGTGGTAATTTGAAAGTTTCTACAAGCAAACCTTCTCATACACCCAACCGTTATCTCATTTCCATTTTCAAAATATAATTACCGCCATATCGGATGCTACGGAGTTCGGTTTTTAAATTCTTTTCTTGAGTTTTTTGTAGTTCGGTTTGAACATAATTAACCCATGCAAGATACGAAATATTTTCAGGGCGTTCAATAGTTTTTGAGATTTTTACTTCTGTCATGGTTTAGTTTTTTGAATGAGTTAAATTGAATACAATTCTGTCTAGTATAACGTACACGGGTACTCCCTCTTGTGCCGCTTGCTTCTCTAGGTCTTGGATGGTTAGTGCCATATTAGTCGTTTTTAACTTGTTGACTTAATTTTAGAATTTGCAAGATATACCCGTGTAAGGTTCTGCCGTCTTTCTTTGCTGATGATTTGAGTTTCATTTTTAGTTCCTCGTCTAGTTTAATGCTCGTTGGTTTTTTCATTGTTGTAGTTTTATGATTAAAATAGTTAGTTCGTTGTCGGTCATTGTAGCCTTTAGGTCTTCGGCTAGGTTGGTGATTTCTTGTGGTGTCATTTTTATGTATTTTCGGTGAAGTAAATATCGAAACATTTTTCTTGGAAACATACCCCTATCCTCGCCCCGTATTGCTCCGCTTTTTTGATTGTTTTTATTAAGTTGGTGCTATTTATCCAAAATTGTTTTCTTGGGTATGCTCGATAGAAAAATCCCCCGTTTATATACTTTGATGTTGAAAGATGAGGGGTGTAGTTTTCCCCGAAGATGTTTTCAATGATTTGTAGCTTGTTCATAGGTATCTATTTTTAGTTTTTATAAATCTTGATGCTTTATAGCGGTACTTCATAAGTAATACCGCACAAATAAAAGTAATTAAGTATAGTTTTTCAATAACAGTTTTCATTTTTAACAGTTTTTATGAGGCGAAAATCGCAATGAGTAAAATAATGACTAGCAAGAATAGCGTGTAGTCTGTGTTTGGCTTGGTTTTCATTTCTAGTTTTTAGGGTTATTTAATACCATTTCGGACGTTTCTTCAATACCATCTACAAACATCATCAGTCGGTCACGATTGTAGCTAAAAATGCTCCCGTTTTTGTAGTCTAATTGGTTTGTGATTTCGTCAATGGTGTTTTTCCATTTTTCGTTGGCTTCTATCACTTCTGTGCGGAGCTGTTCGATTTTTGCAGATAATTCGCTTTTGTCTTTGTTGTGATGTAACATTTCCTCCGTGCTGAATAAATATTCGGGGTCTGCGAAGGTGGCATCTTCAACACTTGTGTAACTTGTGCCAAATTTTGCGTTTAATTCATCAAGGTCGAATTTCTCAAATTGCGGTTTTTGGTCGGTGTTGTCGTGGTTCATTAGTCGGTAAATTGTGTTCATAGCTTTTTAGTTTTTGCAAAGTGATTTTAATAAATTAAGGTCTTTTTGCTTCGGTTCTTGTGCGTTTTTAGTCGCATCAATCAACGACATATTACTAGTAGTTTTTGTCCATTCTTTGCCCGTCTTTGGGCTTGTGTAGGTTACTTTATAGTGTCCATAACCTGATGGGATAAATCTAAAGTCTGTTCTGCTAATTTTAGTTTCCATTGTTTTCTAGTTTTGGTTTAGTGTTAAAATAGCTTGACCTATTGCTTTTGGGTAGTTGGTCGTGGCTGTCATGCGCTCCCCGTTTAGGTATATTCCGAAGGTGCGCTGTCCGTATTCACCCTCAACTATTATTTCTACTTTTTTGCCGTATTCCGTAGCTTCAAAAACTAAACAGTTTTCGGTGAAGTTGTTGGCGTGGCGTTGGCTTGTCTGTGCTAATACTGTGATTTCCATGTTTAGTTTATGTTTAGTCTAGTTAAAAAATCTTTGAAACCTCGTGTGTAGCTTTTTCTGTACGCTTCGGAGATGTGTCCCATAAGTTGTGGGACTGCCATAAGTTGCGAAGTTACTGAAACGTGCTTCTGTTCTATTATCTTATGAAGTTGGTGTATAGTTTTCCCTTCTTCTAGGGCTTCTTTTAGCTCGTCCATAGTTTTCATAGACTGTTCACCTACTTTCGGACAACTGATGTCAAAATCGTCCTTTATTGAAGCCCGTAGGTGTGCTTCAATTATTGCTTTTTGTTTTTTAGTTACTTTGCTCATGGTTTTGGTTTTTGAGATTAGAAAATAGTACGGGGTGTGTTTTCGCTACACTACGGCTTACCCGTCCCCGTTTTTGTGATTAGATTACTTTTGCGCCCCAAGCTAGTTTTATAAAGTTGGGCGTGTTTGTGGCTTTTACTACGGGTAGATTTTTCAGTTTTGCTACATACTGAATATGTTTGCTAGTAGTGTGGCTAAATTTGCCCAACTCCACTATTTTGTCGGGGTGTATCTCTGCTACTTTTGTCAAGTAAGAGATAATAAAGTTGCCGTCAATTGCTAGGTTTTGCTTGATTTTTGTCATGTTTTCTAGTTTTTATGTTGTTAATTAATATGCTGATAAAGGTCTGTTTTGATTTTGCTCAAAGGTTGCGCTTTCGTATTCGTCCTCGTCATGGTTAGTTAAGTCGTGGAAGTATCTCGAAAGCCCGTCCGCTATTTCTAGTAAGCGTTGGTTATTTCTCCACTCTTTTATAGTACAGTCGTTGGCAATTTTTCCAAGCATACCTCCGCCTAAATAGTTTTGGTAAGCGGTCATTTTTTGCCCGTCATAACTTTTGGCTATACTTGAAAGGTCAATTTCTATACCTCCGCCTCTGTGGCTTATTTGTTGGCGAATGGTGATTTCTTCAAAGTTGATGTTTTTTGTTTTCATGTGATTAGTTTTTATAGTTTAAAAAATTGAAGTTGTGCGGATACTTCACCCCGTTTGTTTTACTTACTTGTGAAGCCTACATTTGCCCCTATCGCTCCCGTTAGTGTCGGGGACGTAGTTTTTATCTCAATCCCGTTAGTGAGGTCAAAAAAACTTATTTGCTCATTTTGCCAAGCGTAAAAGTTAGCTTCTGCTTCTGTGTTGAAAATTTTGATAGCGTCAAAGTAGTACTCATTGTTGTCAGTATTGAGCCAACCACCTACACCATCGAAGCCTTCTAAGTTTTGAAATAAGCCAATAGCCACTACATGGGCTAAGCCCGTCAACCCGAAAGAGTTTTGTGTGTGTTTAGTGGCTACTGAATAACCGTTAGTAATAGGGCGCAAGTTGTGGTCAACTGTGAAGCCTTGAGGATTTTTTTGAGCAATTTGAGATATTGCTAAAACTGTGTTTTGTTGCTTTTTCATTTGTTTTGTTTTTAGTAGTTATTAAAAATATCGAAAGTATTACCTTTCTGACGGTGCAAATATATGTTTAAACTTTTCAGACTTCCAAACATGAAGCACAAAATAAATTGTTAAAAAATAAACTAGCTAAAAAATATACTGAAAATCAATCAGTTATAAAGCTACAAGAATAAAAATATTTTTCAATCACTAGGTGAAAATAGCTAATTTAGACAAGTCGAAAAAATAATTTAGACAAGGGAAAGAGAACGGGCGAAAAGGGAGCAATAAAAAAATAAACGAAACGAAAAGTTAAAAACTGTTAATTTCCGTCTATGTATTTCAGTCGTGCGTTCTTCGCTTGTTTCTGTGTGTCCTTTACTAGGTAAGTATATGAAGCTATTATTTTTTTCCCTTTGTCCGTCAATTGATAGCATTTGCTCGGCTTCTTTACTGTGTGTGTTAGCATTGGATTGAATGGTATCTGCTCAATCAATTGTTTTTGTTTGAGTGTCTTAAAATTGTTTGCTACTTGTCCCTTAATAAATAGCTCATAGAAAGCGGACGGACGAGCGGGGACAAGGGAAATATTAAACTCGTGTATTGATAAGAGAAGCGTAAATTGAATGAAAGTGATTTCAAGGCGGTTTAAGGCAAATAAGACGGCAAACAAGTCAACTGCCAACGGCACTTTATTTGAGGAACGAAACGCCCGAAAAGGGGTATTTTCAATATATAGGCTTCTTATATCCTTTACTATTCTCTGCCTTCCTTTCATATATAGTCTATTTGTTCACTTAGTCGCTTGTAAGCGTTTGTTGTCGTTTATTCTCTAGTTTTTAGGGGTGTGTCATTACCTCACAAAAATAGCTTATTTACCTAGTTTTTGCCCATTTTTGGCTAAAATTGATTGAAATTGCGCCAATATTTCGACCTCTTGGTCGGTTAAAAGACAAATATTGAGTTTTAAAGCCCTTGCCATACCCTCTAAAATGGGTATCACGTCCCCTGTTTCTATCCTATTGATACGGTCACGATGGGCGTTTACTTGCTTTGATACGGCTATTAAACCTACTTTTTTGCGCCTTCTTACCTCCCGAATGTTGTGCAGATACGTCATAAAATTTCCGCTTGTGTCGTTTACGTCCGTAAATATACAACATTCATTTTACTTTTTATAACGGGCATAAAAAAGCCCCACTTTTTAGGGTGAGGCGTGAAGGTGAGGACGGGCGTAGATGGCTTACATCTCTCTGCGCTCAATTTCTTTTTGCACCTTGTCCATCTCTAGGTCGATTGCTTTCTTTATTGACGGGCTGATGTTTTCAGAAACGTGCAAATAGTCCCGTTCGATAAGGTATGAAATTTCCGCTAACAGATTAGCTGTTTCTAATAGCGTGTTATTGCTTACGCTTGTGTGTTTTGTTTTCATAGGTTTGTTGTTTTGGTTTAGTTAATATTTTGTCCCCTTTAGCGGGCGGTTGGTTTGTCAGTAGTGATAATTGCAGACAGAGCAACGGCACAAGCAAGAGATAATAAAACACTTATAAAAAAAGTCAATATGCTAACTGTCACCCCTTGAGGGGCGAAGCCTCCGATGATAGAAGTTGCAAGATAGGCAAAGAATAAGCCATAGAAGGCGAAGATAAAAATTGATAATGTTCTAACTGTGTTTTTCATAGTTGTATTGTTTTTAGTGGTTAATTAATGACTGTCTGTTTTTCTGTTAAAATTATTTGCTCCAATTTTCGGTTATTATCTTCTCCACTTCCGCCTGTTCTTTGTCTGTCATTGTGTACCAAACGACAGTATCTATGGCGTATTTAAAATCTCTGCCTATGTCCTTAGTCATTGCGATGATGTAGTTTGCTTTGTCTTGTGGTGTTGCCTTAGTTGTTTTCTTAGTTGTTTTCATGGTAAGTAGTTTTGTTTAGTTAAATAATATAGGGCAAAAATAATTTGTTTAACTATATATAGGTAATACTTTTTGTTAATAGATGTTAAAACATTTGTTAAAAATTAACGTCCACTTTATTGGGCGCTTCCCTGTCAACAAGGTTTTTAGACCCCTTTTGCGCCCGTCTATCTTCGTCCGCTTCAATATCCTTGCGGCTTATTGTTTCACTTTCTTGTTTTCGCCCGTCCGTTTGTGCGCTTAAAAATCGTCTGCGAAGTAAGGGATTGTTTAAAATTTCGGAGGGGTGTCACATTCATTATTTTGGGTTCGGAAATTCGTGCGCATGGGTATAGGAAAGCGTATCACTCACACAGACCTCCAACATATCGTAATTTTTAATTA